>ERZ724563.42-NODE-42-length-50309-cov-3.249293_pt1 | contig 50309 bp, 42 predicted proteins | sample MGYA00375857_ERZ724563 | MGnify/ENA primary metagenome ERZ724563 (study PRJEB28725, sample SAMN03264850) | marine sediment metagenome | biome: marine pelagic biome; feature: marine oligotrophic desert; material: marine snow | place: Pacific Ocean:North Pacific...
CGCACACCAATGGCGACATTGGATGATGGTAAATCGATTTGGGCTGAAAAGAATTTAGCTCAAATTTAATCTGACAGACACTTTTATCTGAAACGGGTAACTGTCAGATCAAGTCTGAACTACTACATTTAATTACAGGAGTGGTAGCTTTTGTCATTGTTATTGTAGATTTTAATAAGACTCTTTCTCTTGTTGCGGTATTAACATTTCTTTCATTTGCAATTTTATTTATCTCCACAGGTGTCATATCAATTCGACGTTCTATTCTTCATCCTCTTGATGAATATTTTGAAAGTTTTGCTCAACGATTGAAGTTACGCAATCAGTATCTAGATGAACTAAGCAACTACAGTGTGCAGGCGATTTTGTCTCTTAAAAAAGGGATAAAAAACGATATTTCAAATTTTCAATTACGTTCATCATTCTTAGTAGGCAGTATTGAGAAAGTTGGTTTATTCCCTGCATTTATTGCTGTTTTTATCGCATATCTTCAATTGAGCGAAAAAACTTCTTTTGATTTCTCAAACCTGCTTATAGCCCTTATTATCGGGATGTACTTAGGCGTGTTCATGCTTCAAAGGTTATCAAACATACTTCAAACGCAGATTTCACTATTAGATGACGCTCTAGAATATAAAAAAGGAAAATCTGAAACTGATTGAATTCTAATCAAGTGAAACAATACTGACGTCATATTTTGATAGCTTCTTTTCTTTATTTACTTACACAATGCATAAGAAACGTTATCGTTGTCTAATTTCCACAGGCACACCTTTGTATGCTGGCGTCAGAGAATTTTTTTCGTGATAGGACAATGGAACCAGAGGATTCAGTTCGGGATAATAACCGGCTACTGCCCCATCGGGCAGGTCATAGGCCGTCACTTTCAGCCCATCGACCTGACGTAAGTTGCCGTCTTCTACCTGGCTATACAGGCTGACTATTTGCCCTTCCTGCAAGCCAAGTCGTGCCATTTCTTCACGATTGATCAATACGATTTCTCGACTTCCCTCCAATCCACGTAGCCGGTCAGAAAAACCGTAAATGGTAGTGTTGAACTGATCGTTGGAACGTAATGTAATTAGGGTAAAGCCATTTTTACCACTAGGATGCTGACCGAGTGAGGAAAGTGTTGTTGGTGGGGTGAATTGTGCTTTTCCACTTTCCGTTTTCCATTTTCTTTCACGGGCAGGATTGCCACGATAAAAACCGCCTGGCTGCATCATTCTGTTGTTGAAGTCACTGAAGTCATCAGGGAAGGTCTCAGCAATCAGATCGCGGATTAAATCGTAGTTGGCAACCCATTCATCCCAGCGGAGTTTAGGATTGGGAGGTAATGTTGCCTTCGCTATACCTGCCACAATCGCTGTTTCGGAGCGGACTTGATCGCTGGGTGGCTCTGCCGCACCAATTGAGGCGTAAATATGACTGAACGTGTCTTCCATAGATACAGCCTGTGGCCCGCTTTGCTGCTGGTCAATATCGGTACGACCAAGACAAGGCAGAATATAACTGACTTTACCCGGTATAAGATGAGAACGATTGGGCTTGGTGGCGATATGTACCGTCAGATCCAGGTTTGACCAGACCTTTTCCAAACGCTCACGATCAGGCAACGCTCGTAACAGGTTTCCACCCAGTGAAAGCATGGCCTTGATGGTGCCATCCAACACGCCTTCACTGGCTTCAACAATATTCTTTCCATCATCCGTCGGTGCATGTATACCGAATAACTGATGTAATTTGTCTGCCGGCATATGTGCTGACTTCTCTCCTATACCGACAGTGCGTTGTCCTTGTACATTGGAATGTCCACGCACAGGCGATATACCGGCACCAAGACGACCTATATTGCCCCGCATCAGTAGCAGATTGCAGAACATCCCCAGATTGAGCCAGCCATCAACATGCTGCGTCAGCCCCATACCATAGATACCGATAACATTTTTTGCCTGACAATATATCTCGGCGGCTTCTTCAATCATGGTTCGGTTTAGGCCAGATTGTGCTTCGATATCTGACCAATCAAAGGCGTTTATCTTTTCAACTGTTTCCTTAAAACCTGTTGTCGCGGCAGCAATAAAATCCTGATCCAATATGGTGCCTGGAGCCGCCTCTTCACGTGCCAGCACATATTTCATCATGCCTGCTATGACGGCAATATCACCGCCAGGTTTCACTTGATAATATTTGTTGGAGATCTCGGTTGGGTTATTGGTGAGCATCTGCATAATGTTCTGTGGCTCAACGAACTCAATCAGTCCACGTTCACGCACAGGGTTGAAGGTCACAATTTTGCAGCCGCGATCAACAGCGTCTTTGAGGATATGCATAAAGCGTGGAGAATTGCTGCCGGTATTCTGTCCGAAAAAGAAAATGGCATCACAATGTTCGAAGTCTTCCAGTGTACAGGTGCCAACCGGTGTACCAACAAAGGTCTTCAAATTCACACTGGTCGTTTCGTGGCACATATTGGATGACTGTGGCAGATTCTGATGCCCCATTGCCCGCGCAAAAAGAGCATAGAGATAGGACGCTTCCAATCCGGCATGACCACTAGCATAAAAAACGGCTTGCTTCGGGTTCATCGCAGCAAGCTTTTTACCAATATTTTGTATTGCCTCATCCCAACTGACCGGCACATAGCGGTCGCGTTTCGCATCATAGCGAAGCGGCTCAGATAACCTGCCCGCTTTTTCCAGATCATGGTCATGCCAGGTTTTTAATTCAGACACACTATATTGCTCAAAGAAGTTAGCATCGGCCTTTTTCTCATCCAGCTCCCATAAGGTTGCTTTAGCGCCATTTTCACAAAACTCGAACCGTGAGGGATTGGCAGGTTTGGCCCAGGCACATGAACTGCACATCACACCACCAGGCTTATTGAGTCTGGAAAGGATTTTCGCCCCAACGGAAGAACCATGGACCTTGCCAAAAACTTTCGCCACACCGCGAAGCGATCCCCAACCACCTGCAGGCCCTTTTTCGTAGGTTGTATTACTATCTTGCTCTATGGGGGAATGGTCGTTTTTGTGATTCGAATTTGTCATGCCTCCTCCTAGGCTAATTAGCGATAAGAATGATTCCGACAACTCGAAAGCAGTTTTCTGATGAAAGCCTAATCAGCTGCCACCAAAAAGGATTGCTTACATAATCAGATAATTTGTTCGGCTGTATGTGAGCCTGATAGTTCCAACAGATGGTAAGGCATCTAGAGTAGGCTGTTGCCCAAACATTTATTTAAACTTAAAGCCCTGCTTCTCAAGAAACGCTCTCATATGAGGACGCATTGGCTTGCTCATCATCGTGGCTATTTGATGTGTCCAGGTTTCATCACGCGAACCACTGGATCGGTTTTGATAGTAGGTTTTGCACGTTTCATTGTACTGTTCGAGTTCTGATTCATCTTCTTGATAAGACTCTTCTTTCAAAACGACATCGACAGATAGCCTTGGCTTTTGCTCAGGCGCTGCAGCCGGATGACCAAGACACATCCCAAAAACGGGATAAACTTGCTCAGGAAGATTAAGCAGCTCAGACACTTTTTCAGGGTTATTACGAATACCGCCAATAAAAACACCGCCAAGGCCAAGCGATTCTGCAGCTATCATCGCATTTTGTGCAGCCAGACTCACATCTACCGTCGCGATTATGAACTGCTCGGTATAACCGGAGACCATTTCCATATTCTCATAAGCACAGGCAGCCTGGTTGCGTTTGAGATCAGCACAAAACACTAAAAATACCGGGCTGTTTTCCACCCAAGTTTGTGAGCCGGCAAGCTCTGCCATCTGCTGACGTGTTTGTGGATTTCTAACTCTTATAACGGTGTATGCCTGAACAAAGTTAGACGTGGCTGACCATCCTGCTGCATCAATTATCTCACGCAGCACTTCATCACCGACGGGTTCTACTGTGAACTGCCGAATTGAGCGATGATTTTTTAGCAATTTGATTGTGTCATTCATATAGCTTGTATTAGTAAGAATAAATTAAATAATTATGGGATAAAGAAGCATGGTCAGATTACTACCATAACTTGTCTGATGCACTTTGAATAATTGAGTGAGTATGTAAGATGTAATATAGTCAATCATTCAGAGATAGTCTCTTATTCACAACGCTAACACGCATCCCCCAACTCAATAATCTGAAAAGTTTTATATGTCAGATCATAATTTCATCGACAAATCGAGGAAACAATGGAGTTCTGAGTCGGCCTTTATTGTTTCCATGGCTGCCGCTGCAGTTGGACTTGGAAACTTATGGCGATTTCCCTATATCGTTGGCGAAAATGGTGGCGGCGTGTTTGTCGTTGCTTACTTGTTGGCATTATTTATAGTCGTACTGCCTATTATGATGCTGGAAGTAGCGTCTGGACGTCTAACACAGGGCAATACCGTCGCGACTTTCAAACAAATCAACCAATGGGGCCGATATTACGGTTGGTTTGTTGTGATATTGACAAGTGCCATTACCAGCTATTATTTGGTGATTACTGGTTGGACACTCGGCTATTCTGTTGACGCCACCCTTGGCGAATTAAAAGTTTTCGATGAGTTTACCAAAGGATTTAATAGCTTTTGGTATTTTCTAGCTGTTATCGGATTAACCTCTATCGTTCTGATTAGAGGCTTAAACATGATTGAAAGTTTGTCAAAAATCTTGATGCCAATATTGTTGGTAGTCATGATTTTTCTTGTCATTGCCGCTAGCAAAACTTCTGGCTGGCAGCAAACTATAGACTTTTTCTTTGAGTTTGACTGGGCAGAATTAAAGAACGGTCAATTATGGTTATTTGCTTTCGGCCAGGCTTTTTATACCTTGGCGATAGGCCAAGGTTATTTAATTACTTATGGTAGTTACATTCCTCGAAAAACGCACCTTCCAAGAGCTTGTATTATCGTCGCTGTATTTCAGACATCAATCGCCTTACTGGCTGCTTGGATGATTTTTCCTTTTGTATTTAGTCAGGGCTTGTCACCCGATAAAGGTACAGAACTTGCCTTTGCAACCATGCCCAAGGTGTTTTCAGAGCTATCAGGCGGCTCAATCATTGGTATTGTTTTTTTTACCTTATTTTTTGCCGTTGCGTTTACTTCGACACTGGCAGGCTTAAAAGTTGTGGTCTCAACTTTTTCTGAAGAGTTTAAATTGACTAACTGTAAAGCCGTTATATTAGTAGCATTAGTGATGCTGGTATTAGGTTCAGCTTCTGCTTTGAGTTTTACCACAGTCAACTTACAAATAGCTGGTGACCCAGTGCTCAATGTAATTGACCGAATTGCCGGAGGCAATATCATTATTATCTCTGGAGTCATTGGCGCTACACTGTTTTGTTGGTTTATTTCACCAACACGAATACATTCCGTTCTTGGCACAACTTCACATTGGTGGGAATGGCGAATTTATTTGGTCGGCCGTTTCCTTCCTATCTTTGTGCTTATCAGTTTTATGATGAAATACTTCTGAAAATTTTCTAAACATACAAATTCAAATTTAAGCCAACATTTTGGCTTGCATGTATCACGTCAAAGTCATGTCATAGAGAAAAGCATCTCATTATCTGAACGTGTACTTATGCGATAATCACTTATCTATTTTGGTATCAATCAAACAATTAACTCTATTCATGAGCACCGATTACAGTCACCTTACCCACATTAAAAGTTTAGACGAGCTTGCTCTTTACGAGCTGATTCCCACTGTGGTCTGGATTTTTGATTTGGATAGACATGGTTGGTGGTGGGGAAATGACGCTGCACTCAAATTTTGGGGGTTGAAATCACTCGATGAGCTAATCAATAAGGATCTATCAGGTGATACCCAGGGCGCACGAGATAGGATGCAGCAAACCTTTGAGTTAGCGGCAAAAAATGGTCTGAGTATTGACCCGTGGACGACCTACCCTGATGGTAAGGCCAAAACACTCTATATGTTGCACAGATCTGTTTTAATCGGCCCTGAACGACATCGCGCTATCATTGCCTATGTGAATGAACAAGTTGAGCTCGGTGAAACACCTGAAAACTTACTCCTCGTTGAAGCAATGCGATATACCACGGTATTAGTAAGCACGTTCACCTTTTCTGGTGACATCGTTATCGAAAACCCAGCAGCCACAGAAGCCTATAAACACATCATTCCAAAGCAACTTGATACTGATAAAAATGCGTTCACTGCCCGCTTTGAACATCTAGAAGAAGGCATTGAGCGACTAAAAGATGCCACTGAAAAGCGGGTTGGACGGTGGACGCATATGATGAAGACTAGTGAAGGCTTACGTCAGCATACGCTGGATATTCGCATCACACGCCACCCATTAACGGCAGAGTTTTTAATGTTGGTCACGGAATATGATGTGAGTGAGCTGCATCAAGCCTTGGACGCTGCAAATCAAGCTCAAATTGAATTAAAAAAACAGGCACATTTCGATGCTATTACTGGCCTGCCTTCACTGCATTATTTACAACAACATGCCACGGACTATTTAGCTAAAGCTAAGCGTCAGCAGCAACAAATTGCCGTAATGTTCTTAGACTTGGATGGCTTTAAATCGGTTAATGATACTTGGGGTCACAATGCAGGTGATCAGGTACTGAGGCATGTGGCACATCGCTTTAGTGGTTTATTACGCCAGGCGGATCAGTTAGCACGTATTGGTGGTGATGAGTTCGTTATTATGATTGATGATCTCAAGGATCGTGCTGATGTGGAAACCGTGGCTCAAAAACTGATTGATGGGTTAAAGCTCCCCATCGACTTCACTTCCTCAGACAATGAAACCAGACAAGTCAGCATAGGTGTCAGTATCGGCATTGCTTTTTTTCCTGAGCATGGCACAACTCTGGATAATCTCCTCAAAGTCGCTGACAGTGCAATGTATGATGTCAAACGTCAGGGTAAAAATAATTTCTCTCTAGCGAAACCAAGCTAAGGCAAGTTTGTTTTGATAACTCCCCTGTCCGTCTGACCACTAGCTCACCATAACAAAAGCTCTCCTTATTTCTTTTTGTGTTTCTTTGCTGACTGGACGACCGTGTAAATCTGATACAGCACATAAGGAAGCAACCCTAATATCAACGCTTCTATGCCGCTTAGTTTTTCACCTGCCAGAATCAGCACGATGATGAGTAATAGTCCGACAACACCAAGCTTGAGAAACTTGATGGATTCTTTCGCAAACACCTTCCGCATTTTGCTTCCTTTTTCCAATAGAAATGAAGTAGCTGACGACACAATTATTTAGTAAAACACGATGTTCCTTTATGACTTTTCAGCATGCAATAGTCAAGGAATAAGACATAACAGTCTGGCATTATTTGGGTGACAGTCCCTCACTTCATTCGCATTTGTTTTACAATTCACTTCACCTCATCAACCAATTGAAACAAATCGTATCATTATGTCGGCCCTAAAATATTTATCAGGCTACCCTGCCCCTGTTCTAGATCAAATCAGTGCCGCCATTTCAGCGAAAACACTCGGTCAATATCTGCTTGGCAAATACCCTGATACACACAACATCAAAACCAATAAGTCTTTGTATGACTATGTTATAGATATGAAGAATCGACACCTGCGTCAGTCTAGTCCGCTCAGCAAAGTGCTTTACGATGACAAGTTGGATGTACTTCATAATGCTCTGGGTTTACATAGTTATGTATCACGTGTTCAGGGCAGTAAATTAAAAGCGAAAAATGAGATGCGAATCGGCTCGGTATTTAAAACGGCACCCGAGGCATTTTTAAATATGATTGTGGTGCACGAGCTGGCTCATTTAAAAGAGAAAGACCACAACAAATCCTTTTATAAACTTTGCACCCACATACAACCTGACTATCATCAGCTTGAGTTCGATGTACGGGTCTACCTTACCCATTTAGAGATATTTGGCGATCTATATTAGTGTTTTATAATTCTCTAATAAAGTGGTTTAATACTCAGACAAGACTCAACAGCTCCACCCATCTGAATAAGTGAAACACTAAGAGACATGAAGATTCTTCACTTTCAGTAAAGATTGTAAATATTACAAAAAGGTCATGATTTTTTAGTTGACAACCTCAATAAACATATGGTTATTTAACCATATATTTATTATGTGTATTAATAACATACTCGTATTTTCGAATACGATTTTTTGAGGTTTAAAAACCGTGCCAGCGAATGTTCAAACCGGACAAGATAAAAAGAAGTTATCAATAAAAGTCCACGTATACCTCTTATCAGAAAACACGTCCTATTTCGTTCTCCCAGTGAAAGCATCGAGGTCATTTTCTAGCAGCCTGAACGAGTTTTAGTCAATGACCTCAACGATATCAACCGCCTCTTCAAAGGTAGATTTGAGTGTGCTTTATCTGGGCAAAGATAAGCCTTTGGAGCATAAAATTCGTCGTTATCTTGGTTCTCGTATCAACCTTTATCTGGCTGCAGAGGATTATGAAACTGCCATAGCGTTATATAAACAGCATGCCATCGACACTATCGTTGCCGATACCGCTTTTCTCAGAGGTATGCCGAACTGCGCAATACATCAGTTTCGACACCTCAATGACAACGTCAATATCATTTTACTGAATGAGAATCATGACATCATATCTTCGCCATTCGAGTTACCTTGTTTAGCCCAGCAACAATGTCCACTGAAACCCGTCAGTTTTGACAAGCTCTCAGACTTAGTCATGGCTGGTCATAATCAGTCTGATGAAAATAATATCGTTAATATTACTTCATCCGCTTTTTTTCATAGCTCAGTGGCTATGACAATCAGTAGTCATGACAATAAAATTATTGCTGTGAATCATGCCTTCACACAAATTACAGGCTTTCAGGAACATGAAATTTTGGGTAAAAACCCACGAATTCTCAGTTCAGGTAAACACGATAAACAATTCTATGAAGACATGTGGACTGCACTTTCACAAGACAAGAAATGGAATGGTGAGATATGGAATAAACGCAAAAATGGTGAGCTGTTTCTGGAATGGATCACTATCAATGCCATCACTAACAGCGTTGGTGATATCACACATTACTGCTCAATTTTCGCCGATATTACCGAACGCAAAGCGGCAGAAGAAGCCATTTGCAGATTGACATATAACGATCCGCTAACAGAGCTGCCCAATCGTCGTGCGTTTATGGAACGCCTTGAAGAACATCTATCACACTCCAAAGCTGACCAGTCATTATTCGCTATTCTGTTTTTGGATCTTGATAACTTTAAAGATATCAACGATACCTTAGGACATGATATTGGTGATGCGGTCATCAAAGAAACAGCATTACGTTTGAAAACCTGTATTCGTGAGGATGATCTAATCGCTCGCTTAGGTGACGATGAGTTTACTGTTTGTCTGACAAACCTGAATACGGCTGATGACGCCAGCACTGTTGCTCAAAAACTACTAGATGCCATGACATCCCCTTTCATCTTAGAAGAAGAAAGACTCTATTTCTCGTTTAGTATTGGTATTGCCTTATTTCCTGAGCACGGTGAATCAACTCAAGAATTACTCAAGCATGCTGACCAGGCCATGTATCATGCAAAATTTTCTGGTCGTAATAAATTCTCCTTTTTTGATCTTTCCATGGAGCAAAACGCGCTCACAAAAACAGAGATAGTTAAACATCTTCGAAACTCAATAGGATCTGAGCAGTTCTCTATACATTATCAACCGATTGTTAACCTTAAGACCGGCTTCATTGATAAAGCTGAGTCTTTATTACGCTGGACACACCCAGAACTGGGTAATATCACGCCTGATGAATTTATCCCGATAGCCGAAGATATCGGTCTGATATGCGAATTAGGTAGTTGGGTATTTCGACAAAGTGCCTCTCAAGTAAAAGCTTGGCAGGAAAAATATATCGATAGCTTTCAAGTCAGCATCAATATTTCGCCAAAACAATTTCAAAATGAATCTTGTGATCTAGAAGAGTGGACAGATTTCTTATCACAACAAGCACTTAGCAATACCGCCATTTCCCTGGAAATTACGGAAGGCGTGATGATGAATGAAGGACCGATGACTGAACAGCGCCTCAACATGCTAAAACATGCAGGCATTGAAATTTCTCTGGATGATTTTGGGACCGGATATTCTTCACTAGCTTATTTAAAAAAGCTGAATGTAGATTACCTAAAAATTGATCGGACGTTTATTCAGAATATCCACCTCAACCTTGATGATCAGGCTATGTGTGAGGCCATTGTCGTGATGGCACACAAACTCAATATCAGAGTCATTGCTGAAGGTGTTGAAAACGAAGCACAGTTAAATTTCCTAAAATCGATTGGCTGCGATTACGCGCAAGGCTATTGGTTTTCTAAACCCGTACCGAGCAAAGATTTCGAGCTGTTACTAGAGAAAGATGGCGCCTCTATTCACTAAGGTTATCAAAGTAGGAGGCTTAATTACTGCTGGAGTAATTAGTTTGTGCGTGTTTCCACATGTAGAGCCAGTTTAAATACAGCAAGCCCTGACAAACTTAAAAACAGTCCAACCCAAACAGGTGCGACCCAGCCCATTTGTTGACTAATCACAAATCCACCTAAAAAAGCGCCTAAGGCATTGGCGACATTAAATGCTGAATGATTCAATGACGCAGCTAATGCTTGAGACTCTCCTGCTACGTCAATTAAACGGATCTGTAATACCCCTGCTAAGCCTGTCACCGTGAAACCAATCAAAAACAAGGCGACAATCGCTGAATAGAGTTGCGTCATACTCAGGCCAGCAATAATAAACGCGATAGAAGAACTGACCAGCACGGCGACAATCGTTTTATTCAAATGTTTATCCGCTAGCCAGCCAGCCACTAGGCCACCAATGACCATACCTGTACCAAACACAGCCAGCGCTATCGGCACGACTTTGATACTGGCACCGGTATATTCGGTCAGAATGGGCGATGCATAGCTATAGACAGAAAACATTCCCCCAAAACCAATTGCACCTATCGCTAAGGTCAGCCACATATTGATGTTTTTAAAACCGGCGAGCTCACCACGAAAACTCGCTGTGGGGTGTGCATCAATACGTGGTACAAAAAAGCTGATAGCTAATATGGTTGCCAACGCAATCATCGCCGAAAACTCAAAACCCGCGCGCCAGCCAAAGGATTGTCCAAGCCAGGTGGCGAAAGGTACACCAATGACATTGGCAATAGTTAGCCCCATCATCACTTGTGCAATAGCTGTGGCTCGGCGATGCTGACCCGCTAAATCGGCAGCCACCAGTGATGCAATACCAAAATAAGCACCATGCGGTAAGCCTGCAATAAAGCGGCTAAGCAGCATTGATGTTGGAGTATCAGCTAATGCCGTTAATCCATTAGCCAAACCATAAAACACCATCAAGCCCAGCAACAATGTTTTCCGCGGTAACTTCGCCCCTAAAATAGCTAATGCTGGTGCGCCAATCGTCACGCCTAATGCGTATGCTGTGATGAAATGTCCGGCAGAAGGAATAGATACCTTCAGATCAGCAGCGATTTCCTGAATAAGCCCCATCGCCACAAATTCAGTGGTACCTATACAAAAGCCACCGATAGCCAGGGCGAAAATAACCCATGGTAGTGAATAAGATCGTGCTGAAGTGTCTGAAGAAGTCATCTGCTCAATTAGCTTGTCCGGAAAGGCGCGCAATGTAACACAAACCGGGTTAAACCAATATTAAGATGACTGAGCACTTAAGCTCTGATAAGCGCATGATGTCGCGAGTAGAAATGGATGACATCTATTTTGTAAGTGCGTATGACACTAACTTGGCTTTATTTATAGCGGAAGTTCGCCTTGTTGCCAGGATGGTGTTTTCTGTTTCTTGTTATGAGAGGTACGTTTTCGACTGGCGTGTTTTTTTACAATGACCTCAGCCTGTTGCCTGTGCTGGGACTGTTTCCTTAAGGCATAAATCTTTGCAGCAGCAAATTGTCGAGCTGCCTTTTCCTCCACGATTGGCTCTGGATACCCATTCATTAGTGACGGACGCGTCCAAGGTTGATGAATAAAAGGGGCAGGCATATCAGCCAACTCAGGTATCCATTGCCTGATAAAGTCCCCTTCTGGATCTTGTTCGATACCTTGTTTAATGGGGTTATATACACGGATGCTGTTAATACCTGTTGTGCCTGACTGCATCTGTACCTGAGGGTAATGTATACCTGGTTCGTAATCCGTAAATAATCTCGCCAGATATAACGCAGGTTGTCGCCAATCTAACCAAAGATGGTAACTGGCAAAACTCATTAACATGGCTCGCATGCGAAAATTTATCCACCCCGTAGCGATTAATGCGCGCATGCAGGCATCGATCATAGGAAAGCCAGTCCGCCCATTTCGCCATGCCTCAAAATAAGTCTTGTTGAGTTCAGGTGCGCGCAAGCCATCATACATCGTATGCATATTCTCAAACTCTATACGTGGTTCATCTTCCAGTTTTTGCATAAAATGACAATGCCAACGAAGACGCGCTGAGAATGAACGCATTGCTTGTCGCCACTGAATTTTTGCCGGAATATGACTCTGTTTAATGCTGGCAATACGATTCTCTGTAGCTTGGTAAACCTCTCGCATCGATAAGCAGCCAAATGCCAGGTAAGGTGAGAGTCGAGAGCAACTATCCACGGCTGTCAGCGGTGAGGACATTTCCTTTGTATACCCCTGCCCCCGCTGATGTAAAAACGTATCTAAAAGACGAAGTCCTTGTTCCCTACCACCACTCTGCCTTTGGAGACATCCATCTTCACTCAAGCCAAGCTTATCCGGACTAGGCAGGTAGTCATTTTTTGCACTTGGTCCGCTGAGTTTATCCGGGCATACATAACATGCTTGATTCATATGCTGATACCAGCGTCTGGCCCATCCATCGCGATCTTTAAGTCGTCTAATCACACCATGCTGGCGAGGTTGATGCCAATTAACGTGGTGATGGTCAGCCCAGGTTTGAACTGCAATGTCTCGTTGATAAGTCCAGCCATTCCAAGTTTCCTGGTGAGACCATACGTCAGTGACGGCATATTGCTGACGTAATGATTCAAAAACGTTTACCGCTTCGCCGACCCGAACGATGAGTGGGCAGCCTCTTGCTGTTAATACCTGATTGAGTTCATATAAACATTCTTTAAGAAACAGGTATTGTCTGCGCGACATATCACCTTGTTGCCAAAGCTCTGGTTCAAACACATAAACAGGCAGAATAGGACCTTGCTCCGCTGCCAGGGTCAATGCTCCATGATCTTGAATACGTAAATCGCGTTTAAACCAAACAATATTCATCGAATAGTGACTTATTAATAACCAGTTTAAGGTTGAATACTTTCATTAAATATGTGAAAAATAAGTTAAGTCATGCTGTTTCTCGTTTTTTGAACACGACATACGTCATCCACTTGTCACCTCATAAAGGTCAATTATGGAAAACAAAATCCTCTCCCCCGGCGCCAAAGCACTCGAAGTCAATCTTGATAACATTCGCTACGGTTCCTTTGCAGAAATTGGTGCGGGTCAGGAAGTCGTGCGTTGGTTCTTTCGAGTCGGTGGTGCAGCCGGCACCATCGCAAAAAGTATCTCAGCCTATGATATGAAAGTGAGTGATGATATCTACGGCAAAGCGCCACGCTATGTTTGCCGTGAACGCCTTGAAGATATGCTCAAACTGGAATATGACCTGAATATCGAACGATTAAACGAACAGCGAGGCGAGACAACGGCCTTTTTTGCTTTTGCTGATACGGTCTCTGCACGTAACTATCACGGCACAAATGAATGTCATGGCTGGCTGGGAATTCGTTTTCAGACTGAACCTCATGCCGCCCCAAGCGAAATCATTATTCATGTTCGTATGCTCGATAATGAAAACTCGCTGCAGCAAGAAGCCTTGGGCATAATTGGTGTCAACCTTGTCTATGGCGCCTTCCACTACAGTCACAGCCCGGATTTACTGGTTAAGTCACTCCTCGATAATTTAACAACCGATCGAATAGAAGTCGACATGGTCGATTTGCACGGTGATGCCTTTTTACATGTTGATAACCGTGTTATCAGCTTACGGTTGGTGCAGCTAGGCTTAAGTGATGCAGCTATGTTTTCTGCCGATGGAAAAGTATTACAGCCTTCAGAGCACCTTCGTAAGAAAAATGTATTGGTTGAACGTGGACGTTTTCGCCCTGTAACTCATGTGAACATTGATATGCTCAATGCTGCCAGAAAGCAGTTTGATGCAGATAATCAAGCCTCTCCGGCAGACACCATCTCCATCATGGAGATCACCATGCATAATCTGCGTAGCGGCAATGACAGTATCGATCTGGAAGACTTTATCAGTCGCGCAGACGTGCTCGAAGCAACCGGACATACCGTGATGATTTCTGATTATCCAGAATACTATCGTCTTGTTTCTTATCTCTCACGTTACACGGATCGTCGTATTGGTTTAACCATGGGCGCATCCAGTCTGGTCGAATTATTTAATGATGAATATTACAGCAGCCTGCAAGGCGGTATTCTGGAAGCCTTTGGCCGCTTACTTAAACATAACGTGAGACTGTATATCTACCCTTACAAAGATACAAAGACCAATACCTTATACAAGGTTGATAATCTTAATATTGATCCCAAGCAATCCTATCTCTATGAATATTTGAAACAAGGTGAACACGTTCAACAACTCGAAGAATTTAATGAGGCGTATTTGCCCATATTTTCTCCAGACGTATTGAAAATGATTACTGACAATCAAGATGGTTGGGAAACATTAGTGCCTGATGTGGTCGCTGAGAAAATAAAAAAACAACATCTTTTTGGCTATAAAGCGTCGCCATAATAATGAGTTGGTTTAGTCAATATTTTTCTCTATATAGCCAGTGTTTAGTTCCCACAGAGAATAATGATGCGTTCATCTTGCATCCAATAAGCAGCGTGTTTAAGTTCTTTTTCACCAGTTTATTCACTGCAATGAACGCACTCACTATACGGAATACAGTCGCTAGCCCCTCTTTTATTTTTTATCTTATATTCATTCACTACGTTGTTGTGAATTAACAACACTTATCAAATCTTTACATTAATTAACATAACGGTTGAAATTAACCACATGACTGGATGTGTATAACCATCTTAAGTTATTCGTAAATTCATACTATCAGCGTGCTCGCACGTTTTATCAATCACAAAAATGTTGCAGTGGTTATTTTTAACCACTCATTCACTTACTCAGTATGAAAACAGCTAAGCTTAAAGAATATCCATCCCAGCCCTGAAGGGAGTAACTCCTATAACAATCACGTTAATTCCATCGCTATAGTCCAGCTTCCACAAGCAGGAGAGAGAGATGGAATTAAGAAAAAAACTGAGTAAAAGCGCGATGTTATCATCGATCATCATGGCCTCATTGAGTGCTCATGCTGAGGAAGAAAGAGACGCTGTTGAAGTAGACAAGATGGCCGTCACCGGAATTCTTCCGGATAAATTGGAAGCCGTTCCCGGTTCATTCGATATTATCGATGAGGATTACTTAGATACGCGTCGTCCAATTTCTAACATAGAAAGGTTACGTACAGTACCCGGTATCAATATCGTACCCGATGGCAGCATGGGCTTTGATACCAATATTGGTATCAGGGGGCAAAACCCACGTCGAAGTGCAAAAGCCATGATTATGGAAGACGGTATTCACCTACAACTGGCTCCTTATGGCGATCCAGTTGTGCATTACACTCCACCATCAACGGCATTAAGTCGTATCGAGGTCATCAAAGGCGCTGGTCAGATTTTATATGGCCCACAAACATTAGGCGGCGCGGTAAACTTCGTGACTAAACCTGTTCCTCGAAGTGGCAAGGTTGAGGGTACCATCACATCCGCTTTTGGTAATCAGAATTATCGTTTATTAGATGGTGCCATTGGTTATGGTAATGACATAGGCGGCTTCACTTTTGGCTTTACCCAAAACAAAGGTGATGGTGTCTATGATCACAGTGAATTTGATGTAAAAGATTACCGCTTCAAAGGCGAGCTAGACATTACTGAACGCCAGACATTAGGTTTGAAATTAGTTCATACGCGAGACAGACGTAATTCCACAGAAGCATATCTAACACCTTATGAATATGATCGTGATCCCTACTCACATCCCTCCATTCAAAATGATGAGTGGGAACAAGATCGTGATGTCGTGCAGTTACAGCATATTTTCCGTGTTAACAACAAATTCAAATTAACTTCACAGGCCTACTACACAGATACTTTCCGTAATGGTCTACGTAGCACAGAAGAGAATGAAGGCGATCTAGATAGTAACGGTAATATCGTATCGTTATTCAGAAACTGCCCTGACCAAGGGGGTGAAGGTGTCTCTGCTACAGATGTTAATGCCAGCTTATGTGCAGGCCGTCACGCACCTCGTCAATATTACACACGTGGTGTAGAAACGCGCGGTGACCTATCTTATAGCTTGTTCGACTTGGAGCACGATACCATTTTTGGTGTTCGTTATCATGAAGAGAACGTTCATCGCCAAGAGATTTTATCGCAAAGTGTTGCTGAGCGTGAAAGCTACAAATTAGCACTGGCTAACAACCCAGGCGATGTAGAAGAAGCGAAAATCAAAACACACGCTTTATCGTATTACCTACAGAATACGACGTATGTTGGAGACTGGTCATTCACACCTGGTTTTCGCGTAGAAGATGTTCGTACCAGCGAAGAATTCTATGAAGGTGGTATTCAGAACAACCGTGAATCATTGTCATATACTGAGTTTCTACCAAGTTTTGGCGTCGCATGGAATGGGATTGCAGGCACGACAGTCTTTGCAGGTGTGCATAAAGGTATAGCACCAGCACGGGCTGATCGGGAGTTTACGGAAGACGGCGGTCGTGCTGAACCTGAAGAAAGTACCTTATATGAAGTTGGTTTCAGAAGCCGTTACTTCAAAGGTATCAATGTTGAAGCTACATTGTTCCACAATGATATTCAAAATACCTTAGTGGACTTTGGTGATACATTCGATAATAGTGGTGATAGTGAACAAACCGGTATCGAACTCTCAGGCCGTATCAACTTTGGTGATATTTTCGACTGGACAAATAATATCTATCTATCAGGTGCTTATACTAACTTATGGACAGCTGAATACAAAGATGGACCTGATCCGTCAATCAACGGTAACAGAATGCAGTATGCACCTGAACATATGTTAAATATGGATCTGGGATATGAACATCAAAGTGGTGTGAATGCCAGAATTGGTGTCCAGCATGTGAGTAAACAATTTGTTGATGATGGTAATACTCGTAACGAAGATGTCAGTGGACTGCAAGGCACTATCCCAGGATTCACTATCTGGAATGCGGGTGTGAATTACGCCGTGCCGAACTCAGGTATTACCGTCTTTGCTATTGTTGAAAATTTATTCGACAAAGAGTATCTGGTCAGTCGAAATGAAGGTAAATTAGTTGGTCGTGAACGCTTGTTCTTTGGTGGTATTACCTACGACTTCTAATAAAATGGGAAGAAAACAATGGACTGTTTTTTCATTTAGTAAAAGCCCGTTTTTTAAAGCGGGCTTTTTTTGACTGAATATCAGCCTTCATACACATCTAGTGGTTTCACCTGGTTAACAATTTATATCGAACATAAATGATGGATATCCGTGATAAATTTGTATCTGTCAGCATGAATGTTAACGTAACCGATATACAACACTTTTTGGGTGACACAGGCTATGACCATGCAGCAAAAACACTCGACTTATTCCCCTGAACACATAAAAGACAGTGAAAGTGATCAACTTCACCAACAACGCGACTTGATATTAACGCATGAGGAAGCGCTGGCAGGCAGTCCTGATGATAGTGCAGCCTGTGGCGAGGAAGATATTGGTGCTGGCCTTGAATTTTTAGTGACAAAACACGACCATCCTGACTCTGGTAAATAACCGAGCAGAAACTATCGTTTACCCCCACTGTCACCTCTTGTGAACATGTTTCTATTTTTAATGGAGTGAAATCATGGCGCAAGGTAGTAAAGAAAAATATACAGATAAACAAAAACGTAAAGCTCAGCACATAGAAGAAAGTTATAAAGAACAAGGTGTCTCAGAAGAGGAAGCTGAAAGTATAGCCTGGGCAACCGTCAATAAAGAATCCGGTGGTGGTAACAAGTCTGGCTCGGGACGTGGCAAAAAAGATAACCACAGTGCCAGTCGAAATGGTGGTAAGAAAAGTCACTGACTCTCAAAAAAAGTCAGTGATTTTCTTGCTTAACTACTAGCTCATTGTGACTCTGTTTTTTCAGTGAGCGTGGATTTCAGAATAATCACAGCCCCTTTACCAAAACCGTAGCTGGTCATCAGCAGACTGGAATACAAATAAAAGGTAAATACCCCTGCTCCAGTCACATCAGGATTGAAGGTATCATGTAAAGGGTCGAGTACCGGAAACAGTGCATACATTAAAAATAGGCTGGAGTTGGTAAACGCACCCACCACCATTGACCAGCGGACATGCCATGGTAGAGCTACCTTGGCCGCATAAAAGCCTAAAATCAAAGCACTCATAATCAGAAAATCGAGATGTGCTTGTAACACCCGCTTAGGTGATCCGGGAATCAAGGTTTGTAAAAAACCCAGCTGGTTATATAACCCCACCAGACACCAGGCTAATAACAAAGCCATCAATATCCATAAACATGCCCCCCGAAGCATAACGATATTTGTGGATGACGCTGACGTATTTTGCATATATCTCTCCTGCATTTATTGTATTTTTTCTATGTTATTATCCATTTATATAAAAAGACGTCTTGCTTGAAACGGCGCAATAACTTGACCGAGAAGGTGATGGTCAATAAAAGAGAGATAAAGATGAATAGCCAGCTTTCCACATTGCAAGGTCAGCGTTTCTGTACTGATGATTTACCGAGCTCACAGAGGCTGAACTGGTTGAAAGAAATCATTGGACGCGAATATGCCAATGTTGATGTGAGTCAATTTGCTGATGAGCCTGTGTTCAATGATATGGTCATCTATCCGTGGTTATATGGCACACGATTTTCTCCTATCAAAACTCAGCCCTTGCAAATAGAGCGTTTAACCAGAGAGCCAACAGAAGTCAGTCAAGATAACTATTTTGCCGTTATGCTGACCGAGGGGCGATATAAACTTGAACAAGATGGACGCGAAGTGTTTCTGGAAAAAGGTGAAATGACCTTATACGATGCGACCCAATGGCATCGTATTACCATGCCTGAACCAGCATCAAAAGTGATAATTTCTATTCCCCGTGACTACCTCAAACAAAGGCTTAGTCATGTAAGTGAGCTAACAGCAAAGAAAATATCAGTCACATCAGGTATTGGCGCGGTAACCTCGCACACGCTGCAAACATTCGCTTCACAATTAACTACATTAGACACGCTATCCTTCCAGTCTATGTTTGATCCCTTGATTGATATGCTTACTCTATCGCTTAACCAACTCTCACCCCAGTCAGTTGAGTTATCTCGATCTCAAAACACGAGTCTGTTTCATATTAAGCGCTATATAGATAATCATTGTCATCACCCCGATTTATCTCCAGCCATCATTGCCAATGCTGTCGGTTTTTCAGTGCGATATATCAATCATCTCTTTCAAACTGAACACACCTCATTAATGCGTTATGTCACCCAACAACGCTTAAACAGAGTGTATCGGCGATTACACCATCAGCAATCTATGCATCAGACGATTACTGAACTTGCTCTGGAAGCTGGATTTAATGACATGGCCCACTTCAGTCGTGTCTTTAAATCCCAGTTTGGTCTATCGCCTCGGCAATTACGAGAACATGTAAAAAAAGAGGTGTATTCGTGCGCTAACGCAAATTAATTCACCTACATATAATGACTATCGCTTGACGGATGTCCAATTAGAGAGAGAAATAACAATGAAAAGAAGACAAGCTGGCAGTACAGCAACACAATTCTTACTATGGTTGCTTGTATTAGTGAACACTGCAGGTATTGCTTATTATTACTACACTACTGAAGTGAAAACCAAACACATTCCAAACCTGGTCGGTACATGGAGTGGGGTCAATCTAACCGTCTCAGATGAAAAAGGCTATAAAACCTGGAACGATAAAACTGTCACCATTACAGAACAACAGGATCGCCGTTTTCGTGGCACTTTTACCTATGCTGACGGCACCAAAAACTTTTTTGGTGTGATTTATCCTGATAATACTGCCTTTACCTGGGTATCAACACCAAGCCATGGTTATGTTCATGGCCGAATTCTCGGTGATAACACAATCGGTACTTGCTATGTTGAAACTTGGGAACATGCCACAGCGGGTTGTGCAACATTAGAAAGACAATAATAACGATATTCCAAACATAAAAAAGCCACCCATTCAGGTGGCTTTTTTGTATCGCTGAAAGTGTGACTTAAGCAGCGGCTTTTTCAGTATTCGCTTTGCGGCGTAGGCCTAGGAAGCCCAGTAAAGCGGGAGCGAATAAAAAGGCAGCCGCAGGAACGGGCACAGCTGAAGGCGGCACAAAACCTGAAGGTTGTGAGTGAATTTCAGCGTTCTGGTTTAAGGTTTTTGCAGCTAAGGTACCTTCAATATTCCCGTGAGTAACAACATCTGTACCCAATGCTAAAATGCTACCGCCGAATTGTGAGGTAATGTGAAGGCTGTCTGCATCAGTAAAATTCCATAGCAATATGTCGGCTAAATCCACTGCTGAGTTGGCCAGGAAATTCACGCTGATATCGTACTCAGAAAGTGCGTCATCAAAGACATTAAACAAAATGCTGGTTGCACTACCGATGTTGAATGCAAACTCATTCACACTATTAAAAAAGCTTTCACCATCGTTAATATTGAACACCGCTAATCCATCGGTATTCGGTGTCGCATTAAACGTGACTTTGCCACCGGTAATTGTGTAATTACTATTAAAATCAGTACCTGCTAACTGGTTAGAGAACTGACCTAATGTGTTCAACGCATTTGCTGCTGCAGCAGCTGGATCAAAAGGGACTGATACAGGTTGGTTTGAAACAGACCCACTACCGTTAGCACCAGCAAAACCAGTATTAGTGCCACCGAATGTTGTATTTCCACTATTCGTATTGACACTACCAGAGATATCGCCAACTACAGAGGTTGAACCATCACCGTTTGCATTGTTTTGAACCCAGCCTGAAACTGAATTCATATACGCATCACCACCATCATTAATGGTGAGTGAGCCAGACACATCACCACCGATATTGAGGCCTTTGCCTTTAGTTTGTACGTTACCCTTGAGGTCACCACCGACAGTTAAAGATGGAACAGCGGCATTTGACGTGGAATGCATGTTGTACATACCACCGTTAACATTGCCACCGATTAATGCGTTACCATCTATTTCAGAGGTACTAATGACATTGCCACTGGTAATAAGGTTGTATTGATTAAGAAGAGACATGGCGTCAATTTCAACAGCATCAGCATAAGCTAACTGATTAACACTAATAGTCACTATTCCAACCATGGCAAGTTTTGATAAACGCATTTTAATCTTCCTTTATATGATTACTTAAATTATATAACCACCACAACTAAAAAAGTATTGTACTAAAGTACTATTTTTTCTCTTTCTTTAATTAAAGAAAAAAATATTTATGACAAAAACAAAAATTGGCGGCTGGGTTCAAACATCCCAGCAAATACCTTATGACAACCCATGGATTCAAATTCGCCATGAAGAAGTGATCAGACCGAATGGCAGTGAAGGAATTTATGGTGTCGTTCACTTCAAGTCCCATGCCATTGGCGTTATCGCCCTTGATGACGATGATCATACTTGGTTAGTCAAACAAAGTCGTTATCCAAATAATGAAACCACCATCGAAATTCCAGAAGGTGGCGGTCCACTGGATGAACACCCTCTGGAAGCGGCAAAAAGAGAACTCAAAGAAGAAACAGGGTTTACGGCAACAAACTGGCAGCCACTGATGGAGTTACGCACCTCCAACTCAGTGACTGACGAAAAAGCCTATATTTTCCTGGCGACAGGACTGACAGCGGGTGAGCAAGAACTCGAAGAGACTGAAGATATCGAATTAATAAAAGTCTCAGTAGACACAGCCATTGAAATGGCTATGAACGGCGACATCATAGATGCCATGTCAGTAGCAGCTTTACTGAAACTTGCTGTGATGAGACAAGCTCGATAAATGCTGTGATGAGACAAGCTCGATAAATAAGGTTGTTTTATTGATAAGACTCGTTGATTTCAAGCACGGCACTATCAATCGCTCTTTGCCAGGATTTCTCCGTATTGCCTCTATAGTCACGCACAACACGCAGAACGGTGTTTTGCGTTTTTACATCACGGACTTCTATATAAAGTGTCTGAATCAATACACTCATACGAAATACCCATGGCACCACCACGTATCTGGCATCGACTTTTTCAGCAAGATCAAACTCGCAACCATTGCATCTTTCAAGGTTAAACTTCTGCCGTGCTTGTGCCAATAATGCCTGAGATTCTGGCGTATCAATAACCTCAAACGAAGTTTCATTATTCAGAGTTTCTTGTAAATACTGATCAGATGTTTCTATTACCTCGGCATCATGTTCTTGTAATGACTGAACCGTATCATCACCACGTAACTCGAAGCCAAGCAGGAGCACATCAGATTTTTCGTCTTTCTGTGCATGAGCGGTGTTGAAGCCAAAAAGCAGACATAAACACACGACAAACGATAACTTTTCAATTCTCATACTCTCTCCTCTTTTAACTTTAGCCAACGCTGACTGGAGAAAGTTTCAACTCAGAAAAGATCAACTGATCGCGAATAAACTGACTGATTCAGAATGAAACAGTCGATAGCCTAACTGTCTCATTCTGTTATCCATGTCAGCTACTTAGTCAATGTACTTCCAACCTGATTTTTGATAGCGTTCGAAAGTATTTTCATCAGACCAATGCACAATAAACAACCAGCCATTGTCGACAAGGTCGCGTACTGTTTGATGCTTGGTAATCACATTTTCAATCGCTTGTTTTGGCGCAGCAATATACACACTAATTCTTAATGGATGATGACGCCAGTTCTCACCGTCATGGATGGATTGCATCGCAAGACCAATTCGCAGGTCCCCCCCATTCCCTTCAAACACACCGATATGCTGGCCGACGGCATTGTGTAGCAGCTTATTGCCACTACCAAAAAACGTATTATCTGTAACCGATAAGTTGTACTGCATATTGATCCACTGAGTCACAATCATCGGTGCCGTCATAATTTGCTCCAGTAATGCAAACTCGGCATCGATGTGCCAGTCATAGTCATGCAAAAAGGAACGGCCCTGTAAATCCAGTCCACGCGTACGCTCACGCGGTGCTACAATAAATGAGGCATTATTCGCTAAGCCCCATTCAGGACGAACTTCTGACCAATCTTTACCTCTGTCTTTTAGCGACTTTTCTAATGCAACATCATCCAGGTCCTTTAAGCCTGCATCCATTAACTGAATGCGTTCGCGACGGGTTTGTTTAGAAGCCTGTTCTAACCAAGTATCAATGTCAGCATTATTTAATGCATCAAAACATACGATTTCATCCGTTGTGGTGTTATGTAATCCAGATATAAAGCGTGTGTTTTCAGGAATGTGGATGTCCGCTTTGTGCAGCTCTGTTCTGACAGCGGGATCATTTAACAGGCTGGTTAAAACACGGACATTCACTTCCCCACTTTGACCACAGCAAGCACCACAATCCAGACCTGAGGCATGCAAGTTATTGCGATTTTCACTACCGTGACCTAGCAGTAAAATAGTCGATGCAAAGGTGTTGGTCAGGCCCATGCCTTTTAGTACACCCGTAACCATATTGACCTTCTCAGACAAACTTAATTCAGCATGGTTATGGCTTATGTGCCAGTGATGATGGTGAGTAAACTCATCAATTAGTTTTTCTTTTTTCTTGCTGAAGAAATTATCTTTTATCAGTTTATAGGCGTAGGTCCAGCCCATGGTCTCAACCATGGTGAATGAAGATACCGGTGAACTGGCCCAGTTTTTCCAGGTACTTGCATTACTGACTTTGGTCAACTTTTTATGGTTCGGTGTTTGCTCACTCACTTTCACTGACGGTGCAATCAGTCCTGGCAGTTGTGGACGCTTAACCTGTGTGTTGGCGGGTTGATAGGTGATGGGTAAACCAAAGAAACCTGCAAAGCCAATGGTTTGAATAGCATCATTCTGTAATTCAAGATTGCGTCTAATACGTTCAGAGCGTACATCAATACAAAATGCGGCTTGTAAGACTGGTCTTGAATCAAGCGGCTTGGGTGTTGTTTGGGTTAGCGTTTTCTGTAGCTGTTGCTGGTAAGTCAACTCAGCAGCATAAGCCCAAACCCAATAATGACAGGCATATTCATGATGGGCGGCTATACGCGCCATCAGGGATTCTTTTTGATGCTCCCACTGTTGTTTTAATGCCTTAAATTCAACCTGCCCAGGCTTACTTTTCAACTGACGCCAGATAATTAAATCCCAAGCGATTCTGATGGCAAGCAGCGCTTCTACACAGGCGGTCTGTTGATTATTGAGACGGTTTTCCCAACGTTGCCAGGCAAAGTAACTGGCCCAACCATTAATACACATCAGTAACTTATGTGCATATAACTCGAGCTGCTGTGGCGTCAATTCCAACTCAGCAACCGCTTGGGCAAACAAACTTTCCAGGTCATCAGGCAGCTGAGTGAAGGCGTGGCGCAGTTTTTTCTCACCCATCAGTAGTGACATGCCGTAATCATGGCGAGTGAAATCCAACCAGGCAGAATAGAGATGATCGAAAGTCTCTGGTTCCTGATTCACAAACTCACCACAAAACTGACTGACCTGGTGAACAATTTCATCCTGCCAACGCATTTTGTGATGATCACGGCTTAAATCCGCAATTTCAGCGATGCTCAATGCTGCGTCGGGCTGTGGCTGTTCAAGTGAGGCCTTCAACTCATCAACTGTCGCCATGTTGGCACCATATCTCTTAGCAGATTCGAGTAATGCCGACTCACTGATTTGGCCTTGTTGAAACAAGCCGAGGTAGTAGTCAGCTGACATCGTTGTGTTCAGACCTTGTAATGCCCCTATTCTGGCTGAAGCCGACTCGATCGTTTGCTCACGAAATTCCCATAAAGCATTGACCGCAATGAACCGATCCAGTGGCCAGTTTGGAGCAATATATGAACTCGCTTGATGGATGGCAGCGGTATGTTCGACGCTGAGCCCAGACAATGACTGATTCACAGTATTCATGAAGTCTCCTTGCTAAGTGGCTGATTGTTAGACTCCACTCTGGTTTCTGGTCTTAATGTGATTGGCCAGAGAAATAGAGTCAGTCGAGTCATCAGTTCATCTAAGTACAAACCTGAAAACAGCCAACGATATAAGGTTCTGGTGGCTTTAGCCTGTGGAAACACACGCATCTGCACAGCCAGTAAAAATAATGCGATAAAGAGTGCAGACAACCAGATGTCCATGGCATCGAACATCGTACTTGCATACACAGGCGGCATGACCCAAGTAAACATCGCTTTGCCACCCATGTAAAAGCCAACCAGTAACGCCACAGTCAGACAAGAAGTGAGGAACTGCAATAGAGTGCCGTTTCTTACTGCAGACACCAGATATAAAGCTAATGCAGTATTCACTAATAACCAGACACTCAACGGCCCTGAATAGGAAGTGAAATAGACAATCCCATAAGTGCTGATGATGACCAGTAATAGACTCGACATGGCAGAGAGAAAAGTGACGTTTTTCTGCGGTGCTAATTGCTTAAGACTGTATTCCTGCAACACATCACCTGCACTGAGGAACATATAAGCTTTATAGAGTGAATGAGAGATTAAGTGAAGTAATGCCAGCTCATATAACCCTAAAGCACATTCAATTAACATTAATCCCATTTGGGCACAGGTTGACCAGGCCAGTTTTACCTTAATACTGATACGCGTCATCATGACTAAGGCACTGATGAGCGTACTCAAACCAGCAATAATCAGCAGCACCCATTGTGCATCAACACTGAACGCAATCAATGGTGCAAAGCTCAGTAATAAAAAACCACCCAGATTGATAATTCCGGCATGCAACAAAGCACTAATCGGCGTGGGAGCCTCAACCACTTGAATTAACCAGCCATGTAGCGGTAACTGAGCACATTTAATTAAGGCGGTGATGGCCAGTAAGATAGCCGCTACAGTCTCTGCGACACCCAACTCAGCAGCCGATGCCGATGTCAGGTAGTACTGGCTTATTTCACTGAGGTAAAACGTACCGTGTTGTGTATATAAAAGAACAAATGCTGAGAGTAAGCTGAGCTCAGACACTCTCGCTAAGATGAATTTTTTATGGGCGGCTAGTACAGCGCGAGGTCTGTCTGGATAAAATAATAATAAACGATGGAAACATAAACTGATGGATACCCAGCCCAGCCAGAAAATCAACAGATGATTACTGACAATCACTATGGATACAGAGGTAAGGCTTAAAAATAGCCAACGCCAGTAACGATGTGTTTTTGTCTCACCGGATAAATAACGCTGAGAAAACTTCACCAGCACAATAGTCATAAAGCACACGAGCAACAGCACAATCAGATTGACATTGTTCATGGCCAGTAAGGCGTGTGAGTCTTCTGGTTTTTCTATATGACAAACAGTGATTAATATGGCGGAGATGACAACAGCCACCGAAATAGATTTAAGAATGCTTTGACGGGTGTTGTCACTGAGTCGACTTGCCCCGGATAAAAGACTAGCAATGGCTAAGGTTAATGGAATAAGCGCTGGGAAAACGGCTGTCAGTTCAAAATTCACACACATACCTCCTTAAGATGGTGAAAGTATGGCAAATGCTTTAACATAAATAAAATAGATATTTATTAACAAATAAATAAGTTTTAATTAAGTATGGCAAAAATAAACTATCATCATCTTTATTATTTCTGGCGCGTTGCCCTGTCTGGCAGTATCACCAAGACAGCTGAAGAATGTCATGTTTCACAATCGGCATTATCACAGCAAATCAAACAACTCGAAACCACGATGAACGTCAAATTATTCGAGCGTGCAGGCAGACAACTTTTATTAACGGATATGGGCAAAAAGATTCTGACCTATGCGGATGAAATTTTTACGACAGGTGAAGAGTTACAATCCTTTATCAGCAAAGGCGGTACAGCGACACAAAAGCACATCAAAATCGGTGTTCTGACCACCCTTTCCAGAAACTTTACAGAGAGCTTTATTAGTCCTTTACTTCAAGAGCCCAATGTCAGCTTTACACTCACCACTCGAGGCATGACCAATCTACTTAATGGCCTCAGTAGTCATGAACTGGATCTGGTGCTGACCAATCGCTCTGTCAGCCAACAAAATGATGATGCTATCTGGCAAAGTCAGTTGGTCTCCAGGCAATCGGTATCTATTATTGGTCCGGCAAAACACAACCCCAAAAAAACCTTTCCACACGGTTATGAAAAACTGAAATGGGTACTGCCAACCAAAATCACTGAAATTCGTTCGGCTTTTGATGCCTACTGTGCCACGCTCGGGTATGAGCCGGATATTATTGCCGAAGCCGATGACATGGCGATGTTACGACTATTAGTACGTGATACCGGCGCCATTACTGCCCTGCCTCCGGTTGTCGTCAAAGATGAAATATCCAGTGGCAATTTGTCTGAGTACCAAGTGTTACCCAATGTCTACGAACACTTTTACGCCATCACCATTAAACGGACATTCGTACCTGAAATTGTGACCGACCTGCTACAAAAGAATATTGTGGATTAAGGTTTCGCTCACTTAACCAAGACTTAACCTCATGATTGTTACAACTCATCATGACATCACGGTTAGCTAAGCTGTTAATAGATAGCCGTGATGTCTAGCTTCTTTTTCACTTTCACGTAAGTGGATACCAATAATCAGGAGGTAGATATGAAGCGATTAATACCTTTACTACTGTCATCAACACTGATTTCTGGTGCAGCCATGGCAGATAACAATACGATTAACGCCGCTTTGGGCGGAGGTATTGGGGGTGCAGTCGGTGCTGCAGTAGGACACGAAATGGGAGGTCAAAACGGCGCTATCTTAGGTGCTGCCATTGGTGGCGCAGTCGGGTCAATTGTCACCAGCAAGGTCTCATCAAACCGGTATCGTGATGATCATCACCACCGTTATCACAATGATCACTACGATAAAAAATACTGGAAACACAAACAAAAAATGGCACGTTTAGAGGCCAAATACCGTCAAGACAGGGCCCGAGAATATCGCAAGTATCGAAAAGCGGTTGAACATCAACATAGAAAATACCAACATGATCGGTACTATTATCACGGTCGTTACTGAGATTGCGATAAAAACAAAAAAGCCCCGACATTCGGGGCTTTTTTATTAAATGATGACGCTTAAACAAGCTGGGACAGAATGGCATTCAATGTCGCACTTGGACGCATAATCGAATTCATCATCTCATCATCAGGCAGGTAGTAACCGCCCATATCAACCGATCTACCCTGTACCGCATTCAGTTCGTTCACAATGGCAGCTTCATTTTCAGCCATGGCTTGAGCGACAGGTGTGAATAGCGCTTTTAACTCGGCATTGTCTGTTTGCTCTGCCAGTGCTTCAGCCCAGTACATGGCTAAATAGAAATGACTACCCCGGTTATCTAACTCACCCGTTTTTTCTTTGGGCGATTTGTTTTCTTGCAGTAATTTGCCCGTTGCGGCATCCAAGGTGTCAGCTAACACTTTTGCTTTTGGATTATCTTGGGTATTAGATAGATGCTCCAACGAAGCCGCCAAAGCCATCAATTCGCCCAAAGAATCCCAGCTCAAATGATTTTCATCAATCAGTTGATCCAGTAATTTTGGCGCGGTGCCACCTGCACCGGTTTCAAATAAACCACCACCTTGCATGAGTGGCACTACAGATAACATCTTCGCCGATGTTCCTAACTCCAGAATCGGGAATAAATCGGTGTTGTAGTCACGTAATACGTTACCAGTCACCGAAATCGTGTCTTTACCGGCTCTAATTCTATCTAAAGAGAGTTGTGTGGCCACGACCGGATTTAGAATGCGAATATCCAATCCAGCTGTATCATGCTCAGGTAAATAGTCATTTACCTTTTTAATCAATTCAGCATCATGTGCCCGGTTTTCATCCAACCAGAAAATCGCCGGTGTATCGGATAAACGAGCACGACTCACGGCTAATTTCACCCAGTCACGGATTGGTTCATCTTTGGTCTGACACATACGGAAGATATCCCCTGCTTCCACATCAAACTCAAATACCGTTTCAGACTGTTGGTTGATCACAACAATTTTGCCATCCGCTTTCGCCTGGAAGGTTTTATCATGCGAGCCATATTCTTCGGCTTTTTGAGCCATCAAGCCCACATTAGGTACGGTACCCATGGTGACCGGGTCCAAAGCCCCTTTTTGTTTACAGTCATCCACCACTGTTTTGTACACACCGGCATAGCAGCGATCCGGAATCATCGCCAGCGTATCTTGTTGCTCGCCTTTTTTATTCCACATTTTGCCACCGGCACGAATCATCGCCGGAATAGAGGCATCCACAATCACATCTGAAGGAACATGGAAATTGGTAATACCTTTGTTTGAATCGACCATCGCCACATCAGGCTGGCTGGCATAGACTGCCTCAATATCGGCTTCGACTTCTTTTCTGGTCGCTTCATCAACATTGGCGAGACGGCTGTATAAATCACCTAAACCATTATTGAAATCCACACCCAGCTCATCAAATAGATTGCTGTGTTTTTCAATTAAATCTTTGAAAAATACTCTGACAGCAAAACCAAACATTAAAGGATCGGACACCTTCATCATGGTGGCTTTTAAATGCAGAGATAACAGCACATTGTCTTGTTTTGCTCTCGCAATGGCATCGGCATAAAACGCCTGCAGGCTGCTTGCACGCATACGCGTCGCATCTACTACTTCACCCGCTAATACCGGAATCGACTTTTTCAGTACCGTTTCATTGCCTGCTGTATCGACAAACGTCACTTTAAAGTCATCGGCCTGAGCAGCGGTGATGGATAATTCGCTGCCATAGAAGTCATTCGCATTCATATGCGCGATGTCAGTGGCTGAATCAGCTTTCCATTCGCCCATACTATGCGGATTATTACGTGCATAGTTTTTAACCGCGGCGGGTGCTCGACGATCAGAGTTCCCCTCACGTAACACTGGGTTCACAGCAGAACCTAATACTTTGGCATAATGATCTTTAATCGCTTGTTCAGCAGGGTTTTTAGGTGATTCAGGATAATCAGGCAGGTCATAACCTTTTGATTTTAATTCTGCAATTGCGTTCTTTAACTGTGGGATGGAAGCAGAAATATTCGGTAGCTTGATAATGTTGGTGGCCGGGTCCTGGGTTAACGCACCGAGTTGAGACAGGTGATCAGGAATTTTTTGTTCGTCGCTTAGATTATCGGGAAAGTTAGCAATGATACGTCCTGCAAGTGAAATGTCCCGGCTTTCGATATCAATATTCGCATTGGCTGTAAAAGCACGAATTACGGGCAACAAAGAGTACGTTGCTGATGCAGGTGATTCATCTACTTTGGTATAAATAATTTTCGACATTCTAAACCCTTAAAAATACGTGATTTTGAATCGCAAGTTCATGCACTGATGACCTCGCATACCCGCGTAAGGCTGGCGACAATAGCTCGTTTGAAATATGAGAGACATTTCGACTACTGCCTTAATCAACCACCCTCAATGGCAAGGTTGATTAAGAGACTGTGTAACGCTGGGTTTCCATAATTTTGGCTGACACACTTTATCATATCTTGATTGGCGCTATACATCACTATAGCCATGATAAAAGCTGTCGAATGGGTTTAGTCTGTTAAACGAAAGTTAACAGGCACCACCACACTAAAGGATTTTCTCGATAAATCACCGCGAACAGGTAAGGCTTTCACCGCTTTCTCGACCATCTCATGCGCGGCTCTATCTAAAACACTATGTCCACTACCCTGACCAACAACGGACATGCTCACCATCCGGCCTTGCTCAAAACGAACACTCACCATCACTGTGCCTTCAAGGTGACGGCGAATCGCCAGCTGTGGATAGGTTTTATTCTTAGACACCATGGCATAAAGCAGCTGTCCATAACCTTTCCAGGCGGTATTACGATCTACTTCGCCAGTACCACCTTGGTTACTACCATTACCATTATCTGCTGTGCCCGTGCCTGTAGCGTCAGCTTGAGATGAGGTCGAGCTACCGGATGCCGTCGCTGACGGTGCTGCTGGTGTATCAGTCACCACACCCTTAACCACATCGCTTGGCGTCTCCACTTGCTCAATCTTGTCTACAACCTCAGGTTCAGCCGTCGGTTTTTGCTGCACCTGTTTCACCGTTTCAATCGGTTTCTCAGGTTTGGGCTGAGGCTTTTCAATTTTTTTCGGCTCAGGTTTTGTTTTAGGCTTTTCAACCTTTTTGGGTTCAGGCTTTGGCTTAGGTTTCTCTGCCTTTTTAGGTTCTGGCTTAGGTTCAACTTTTTTAGGTTCAGGCTTGGGTGGTTCGGGTTTAACCTCTTCTACCGGCTCACTTTCAGGTGGCTGCTCAATCACCACCATTTCCTCTGGCTCTGGAGGGGTATCATCTCTAGCAACGAGCAGTTTTTTGTTTGTTTCTGGTTTCTTTTTCGGAGCGACAGGTTCTGGTATCGGTTCAGGTTCAATCACCTCTTCAACGATGGGTTCAAGCTGACTTACCTGCACCGTGATTCTTGTTGGTGCTGCCGGTGCTGCTGGCTCCAGTGTGGGCATAAATAATAAAATCAATAACAGATGAATCAGCACTGCCCATAAAAAACCAGGTAGAAAGCGTTCTGATCCAACCGAACGATTTGAAGAAAAATCAGCGACCAAAGCCGTCATATTAACGCGTCACACAGCCAATGAATAAACAGCATTACTGACCAGACTCAGGTTGTATCACAAAGGTAAATTTACTGATGCCAGCACGTTGAATGGCCGCCATAACTTTAGCCACTGTGCCGTACTCCGCTTTTTCATCAGCAAAAATCTCAACACTGGTATCCACGTTTTGTGCCGCCTCCATCAGTGCCATATCCAGTTGTTCAGCATTCACCGTTTCATCACTGAAATACATGGTGCCGTCAGCAGTCACACTGATGTTGATGCATTCGGGTTGAGTGAGTGTTAGGTCTGAGCTCGCTTTAGGTAAATTGACTGGTACCGAATTCATCAATAACGGGGCTGTCACGATAAAAACGGTCAGCAGCACCAACATCACATCCACTAAGGGCGTCACATTGATTTCACTCATCATATTGTCATCACCGCCAGTATTCATCGCCATAACAAATTTCCTTTATGCATTATCGAGCAACAGGTTGATGCCTTCAGCAGGCATTACTCCTGTTGAGCCGCCTAATCGTGTTTGATACGAGATTTGAGAACTAACAGATGAAATGCCGACGCAAAATTATCCATGGTGGCCGCAGACAACCTGACTTTACGTAAAAAGTAGTTGTACGCCAGAACGGCAGGTACAGCGGTAGCAATACCAATGGCTGTGGCAATCAACGCCTCCCCTATCGGTCCCGCCACCACATCCAGACTCGCTGAACCCGATGCCGTAATGCTTTTGAGTGCATTCATAATCCCCCAGACCGTACCGAATAAACCAATAAAGGGGGCAGTTGACCCCACACTGGCCAGTATAGACAAGCCATTTTCCATGCGGGTTTGCTCAGCATGCGCTTGTTGTTTCAGCGAGTGCATCAACATTTCACGTTTATCATCTGGCGCAACAGAGTTAGCCAGATATTGCCATGAAACCAGCTCATCCAATCCTGCCTGACAAACACGAGCAAGACGGCCTTTTGTTGAAGACATCACCGCCAACAAATCCTGAATATCACGAGCTTTGGAGAAAACCGCCAAAAATTCTCTATCAAAACGGCTATTACGATAAAAGGCCAGGTATTTACTAATCCCTACTGACCAGATAAGTACCGATAAAATAACAAGGAAGATAAGTACCGCATCAACAATATCTGGAACTGCATCCATAAAAAACCACTTTCCCTAGAATCAAGATAACAAGCAATGACGAACTAAAAAGTTAAACCAACCATTGACCAAAGAGCACTGCTTTCTTGTGCTCTTACTCTATATGCCAATCGAAAATGAAAAAGTGACATTTTTTTTACATTTTCTTACAAGGCATATATTTCTAAATCTTTTTTCTCAGCGCTGAGCTTGTGTTCTTAACGTCCTTGAAATCGTGAAGAGACATCCTCAAGATCATCAAATACCAATGTCCCTGCTGCTTTTTTGAAATTCAGGTAGCTTTGTAAATAGTTATAACGGGCTAGCAATAAATCGGCTTTGGCTTCAAATAACTGACTCTCGGCATTAAGCACATCGACATTGGTACGAGTACCGCCTTTGATGCTTTTTTTGGTGGCATGGACCAGTAATTCTGCTGAGTTAACGGCGGTTCTGTAGGCTTTTAGTTTTCGTTTAGCATTAGAAACCAGATTAAACTGCTGCTGTAACTCTAATGTGACTTTATTTGCGGTCTCATCAAACTGCTCTTTAGCCCTGTATAAATTGGCTTGTGATTGACGCACACGAGCAGAGGTCGCGCCACCAGAGAAAATCGGCACCGTCACTTGCAAGCCAACAGAACGAATAGTGGCTTCTTGATTGTATGTATTGGTGGTATCCGAGTTATTGTTATTCCAACTGGCAACAGCATCAAGCGTGGGTAAGTGCCCCGCCTGGCTGCGTTTTAGCTCTTGTTGGGCCACCTCAACGGCATAACGTTGAATGTTGAGTTCGACATTATTCTGTAACGCCACCGCTTCCCATTCGGATAAATCCTCGGTATTCAAAGGCAGCAGCGTAAAGTTATCGATTAAGGGATCAATGTCGTGTGTATTTCTGCCCAAAATTTGATCCAAGGCGGCCTGAGCATCGCTGACATTATCTCTGGCTTCTACAATATCGGCGTCAGCCAAATCATAGCGTGCTTGTGATTCCAGAATATCGGTCTTGGTGCCTTCGCCATGTTTATACATCACCAAATTAGCCTGCATCTGTTCTTCATAAGCGGCTTTTTTACGTTCAGCCAGTGATAACATATCTTTCGCGTACAAAACGGCTGCATAGCGATTGAATACCCGTAAAATCAGTTCCTGATCACGTATGGCAAACTCTTGTTCACTCATTGAGCTCTGTGCCAGACCTTGTTTGTAACGTGCATACGCATCAAAGTTAATCAATGGCTGCCGCAACTGAACGGAGGCGGTTTCACTGTTATATTCACGCTCTTCAGTTCGGCTGAATAGACTGTTTTGATACTCGATATCCGCATCATTTCGAAACCGGGAATAACTGGCTGTTACCATCGGTAATAAATTGGCTCGTCCCAAGGTTTTGTATTCTTTACCAGCCTGATAGGCGTGATACGCCGCCTTAAAGGTGGGGTCATTCGTTCGCGCCAGCGTATAGGCTTCGACTAAATCTAGCGCCTGAGCCTGAAACGTCGATAACAATCCGATTGCGACACCACACAGCGATTTCATCCATAACTTCATACTCAGTTACTCTTCAGTCATGGATAGTTTGAGGCGGTCAATAAACGGTTTGAGCAAATAATTCATCATGGTGCGCTCACCTGTTTTGACAAACATCTCCACCGGCATACCGGGCTTCACGGTCAAATCCGGCATCATTTCAATACCTTCAGGCGAGACTTTGGCAATCAACTGGTAATAAGGCTCACCTGTTATCTCATCAATCAAACGATCTGCCGATATCTGTGTGACTTCACCCGGTACATGTGGCGTCAGGTTTCGATTAAACGCGGTAAACATCAGCTCTACGGGTAAACCTGCACGCACTTTATCAATCAAATGCACCGGTAATTGCCCTTCAACCACCAGCGAATCTTCGCTAGGCACAATGTCCATCATATTAAAACCAGGCGCGACCACAGCACCTTCAGTAAAGACTTTTAAGCCTACGACAATGCCGGATGCCGGTGCCCTGACCAGTACTTTTTCAAGGTCATAATCCAGACCGGTTAACTGGCTTGCCAAGGCATCCACTTGTTTTTGTACCTCAGAAAGCTGCTCTCTGACTTGCTCTTTATATTCTTGCTGGCGTCGTAAGCGACTTAGCTTTAGTTCACTCACTTGACTTTGAGCACGCGCAATATTGCCAATATCTTCTGAAATGGTGGCATTGATTTGTGCCGCCGTTTGCTCCAGTTCAAGTAGACGGTTACGGGCCACATACCCTTCTTTTTCTAACTCACGAATCCCTTCCAGTTGTTCATTGATATAGGTCAGTTGTTCTTCTTTATTTTTACGCGAGGCTTGTAAACCTTTGGTTTGTGAGATTAAGCCATTGATATTTTCACTGAGGGCAGATAACTCACTATGTAAGGTATTTCGTCGTGATAAAAACACTTCTTTCTGTGTTTCCAGATAACTCATCACCCGCGGGTTATCTGACATGTCGGATAACATGGCTGGAAAAGCAATCTGGTCTTGATCGTCTCGTTCTGCAATCAGTCGAGCTTCGGTGGCTTTAGCAATGTAATACTGTACCCGGTTGGTTTCAGCATCGGCCTTTGCCTGAACATTGTTCATCCTGACCAAGACATCACCTGCTTTAACTTTCGAGCCCTCTTTTACCAGGATGGCATCGACTGTGCCCCCATTTTGATATTGCACCGCCTTTTTATTGGTGGCGACAGAGACTTTGCCATTTAACGGCACCCCTTTATCCAAAGGGGCCAATAAAGCCCAGATGAGAAAACCACCAAACCCGGCCAGTACGATTAACCACCCCATGCGGGTATATTTTTTAATGTCCGTGCTGATGGTTTTGCTAACAGCATCAGGTTGCTCATATTGGGGTTCAGACTGTGTTGTGCTCATGGTTTCACTCATTGTTAGGCCGCCGATGTTGCTTTGACAGAGGGGGCTTTGCCATTCTGTTTATTGGCCAGTGCCGTCATGACCTCCTTGGTGGGGCCAAATAGCTGTGCTGTGCCCTCAACTAACAGTAATAATTTATTCGTCGCGGCTAAAGCATTAGAACGATGGGTGATCATCACAATGGTTTTGCCACGTTGTTGCAGACGTTTTACCGCGGCAACCAGTGCTTTCTCACCCGTTTCATCGAGATTAGAATTCGGCTCATCCAATACCAACAAGGCAGGGTCGTCATAAATCGCTCGTGCTAAACCCAAACGCTGTTTCTGACCGCCAGAAAGCCCAGCGCCATCATTACCTAACCGCGTGTCATAGCCTTCAGGTAATCGTAAAATCATGTCGTGCACGCCAGCTTGCTGTGCGGCTGCAATCACCTTATTAGGGTTCACTTCACCAAAACGGGCAATGTTCTCACTGACGGTGCCAGCAAACAGTTCAATGGTTTGCGGTAAATAACCAATATGAGGACCAAGCTCATGTTTATTCCATTGGAAAATATCAGCCGAATCCAGACGCACATGACCAGCAGCTGTCGGTGCAATACCGACAAGCGCCCGAGCCAGTGTCGATTTACCTGCACCGCTGGGCCCGATAATGCCAAGCACGTCACCTGGTGCAATCGAAAAACTGACATTTCTGATGGTAGGGACTGTGCCACCTGCCGGTATCACGGTAATGGCTTCTACTGTCACCAGCCCCTGAGGTTTAGGTAAAGGCATATTCACATCACGTGCCGGATTCGCTGTCAGTAGTTCATTAATACGGCCATAGGCACTTTTTGCTCCACTCCATGTTTTCCAGACACTCATTAATTGTTCGACCGGGCTGAGTGCACGGCCCATTAAAATAGAGGCAACAATCATCATGCCGGGGGTGATTTTATCTTCCAGCACTAATAAACCGCCCAATCCTAGAATTAATGACTGTAATGACAACCTGACAAACCGACTGATAGCGGATACCACGCCTGACTTTTCACTGGCATCACCTTGTAATAACAGGAATCGACACTGCAATTTGTACCAGCGTGACATCAGATTCGGCAGCATGCCCATCGCTTCAATCACTTCAGCATTACGTAAATTATTGGTGGCCAGATTATTCGCGGCGATAGAGGCTTCGTTCGCTTCTGCTAATGACTTTTTAGATAACCGTTCATTGGCAATCGCTAAAGCAATCAGCGTCAATGAACCAAATAAAGCAAACAAGCCCAATGAGGTATCAAACAAAAAGATGATGAAGATGTATATCGGAAACCACGGTGCATCAAAAAAGGCGAATAAGGCATTACCACTCATAAATTGCCGGATACTGGTCAGGTCTTGCAGAAACTGACCGGCATTCACACCGGCTCTTTTTAGACTTTGCTCAAACGCCGCGGTGTAGACGCGTTTATTGAGCATCATATCCAGCTTGGCTGAGACGCGAATTAACACAAAACTACGAACAAACTCCAGGCCACCTAACACCAGGTAGGCGCCAACCACCATCACCGTTAACATTAATAAAGTCGATTCATTACGACTGGTCAGCACCCGGTCATAGACCTGCAACATATACAACGAGGGTGTCAGCATCAGAATATTCAAAATAGCACTGAACACACCGACCGTAATAAAGACAGATTTAAAGGCGAGCAATGACTCGGCGATTTCATTCCTGGTAGTTTTTAACGGCTTTTTCACCTTATTCACCTTCATTTTTCTTGCGTATAACTAGAGAAGTTCTCTTTATGAGCGATAGTCTTCTACGTAAACAAAAAACCACTCCGCGTAATAATCCTTATCCTCAAACTCCTGGTAGATAGGCCTGAAGTTCTTCTGTTTGAATGGTTTTTCACCCGACAGACTATTAATACCCATTACCCCACCACTAGGAGCAACAACAATGCCCCAGCCTTCACGTTGCGTCATAGGGTCGATATACAGTTTTCTGAGATAGCGTTGTGGCGTCGGAAACCGGTCGTCATACAACAGAGCTTCCAGATTGGGCGGGTACTGTTTCACGACACCCGGTGTGGCGTTGTAATAACGGCCAATGGCTTTGCGAATAGTGTCACCCACTTTTAATAACTCCTGTTCTCGCTGTCGCTGAATCACATCACTCCAACGTGCACTTGCCTGTGTTAATGCATAACCAGCTATCACCAGCAAACACAGCATGCCAAGCAAGATAAATCCTTGTTGCTTACCATTCGGCATACGGTGTGCCTTCTGATGACATCAATTCCGAACCGCTATAGACATTAGCAATCTCGCCTTCGTAATAACTGTCTTTAGGTGGGGTAAATACCCAGGTATCACGACGATCCGTGATGGGGTCCACCGGGACTTCTCGTAAATAGCGTCCCTCAACTAATTGTTCTAACGTATCTGGATAGGCATTTCTGTCAGCGACATACTGATCAATAGCACTACGCATGACGATCAAGTCATGACGCAGCACTTTTTCTTTTGAGCGGTCTATGGAAGCAAAATATCGGGGTGCTACGAGACTCAATAAAATCGCGATAATAGTGAGCACCACTAATATTTCAATTAAGGTAAAGCCTTTGTTAGTCTTCATTACCATTCCTTGTATGGCTGTTGATTGATACCCATTCCATTGGATAGTGAATACACGTCGTACACATCCTCGCCGGCAGACTTGTCGTCAAACGAACTGTCATAACTTCGCAGCCCCCAGGTTTCGGCATTGCTTAAGTCAGGGTCACTGGCAAACGGATCACGCGGTATTCGTCTTAGAAAATAGATTTTTTTATGTTCTGGATCTTGGGCGTCTTCCACACCGTCAACCAATATTTGCAGGCTTTCCGGATAACCCGATGCATCATCCGAAAGCTCGATGCGGCCATCATCAACCGCCTGTTTGTAGGCATCAATCGCATCACGGATTTGCCATAACGACCGCTTCAATTCCTGTTCTTTATTTCGCTGTGCACTAAGTTGCACTAATGGGGCTGCCGAGCTGACTATCAGCGCCAACAAGGTGAGCGCTACCAACAATTCAATCAGTGTGAAACCTTGCTGTGTACTACGCTGAGACATGGTGCTTACATGCCTCCGTAACTATCTGTTTGCAGGATTTGATCAGCAAATTCTTGTGCCGTCTTGGCATTGTCACGTTGTTTTTCGTCATCCGTTGGCACCACAGGTGGTGGTGCTGATGAATACGCTGGTTGATAGGCTGGCTGAGGCTGAGCTTGTGGCATTGCGTACTGACCCTGCCTGTTTTTCGCCGAATGGTTAATACCAGATGGAAATGCGGTATAGACTGAGTTGGCCGGTACGATGTTGTGCAGAATGCGTGGCGTAATCAGTAAGACAATCTCATTTTTCTGTCTGTCTTTATTCTTGTCAGTAAAGAAACGACCAATGAATGGTAAGCCCGACAAGCCCGGTACTTTGTAGTCAGTATTGGTCTCATCATCTTTGAATAGCCCCGCCAGGATCTGCGTTTCCCCATCCTTTAACGACAAGGTGGTATCAGCATTACGGCTGCCAATGGAATACGCCACTACACCACTACTGGACGTGATTTGGTCGATGATATTACTGACTTCCAGTTTGACCTTAATGGAAACCTGATTCTGAATCTGAATAATCGGTTCCACTTCCAGTTTGATACCCACTTCGATGTAACTGACTGACTGAGAAACAAAGCCAGTTGAGTTCGACACACTGGTTAAGACCGGCACTTTGTCGCCAACATGGATCTTGGCTTTATCCCGGTTTTTCACTCGTATTTTCGGGTTAGCTAACAAGTTTGTATCTGTGTCTTTTTGCATCAGATTCAACGCCAACACCGGATCCGTTACCGTGAACACCCCCATTCCAGAATTGAATTCTTTCAGCTCGGCTAAGGTCAGGCGACCATCAACATCATCTTCACCACGCACACCGAGCGCGACATTGGTTGGATAACGAATGCCAATCTCTTCCAGGTTTCGCCGATTAACTTCCATCACCTCCACTTCCAGCATCACTTCCGGTTCAACCAAATCCTGTGATGCAATCAGTTTTTCAGCGGTTTTTATTGACGCCAGACTGTCTCGCATCACCAGCGTATTCAGCTTTTCATCAACGTAGACATCTTCCACTTTCAATACAGTTTGCAGCAGTGAAAGAGCTTGTTTGGCATCCATATTGTTCAGATAAAAACTGCGTACATATAACTCCTCATACTCCTGACTCCGGCTTAAGGGATAAATCAGAATGGTGTTTTCATTGAGGATTTTTTTACCTAATTGATTGGTGGTCAGGATGGTGTCAATCGCTTCTTTAATTGGCGTGTCACGCAACATAATGCTGGTTTGCATGGCATCACTGAGTTCACGATCGAAGGTGAAATTTAAATCCCCTGCCTTGCCGATATACTCAAACACCGACTTGATAGGTGCATTGTTAAATTCCAGACTGACCGACTTTTTAAATGCCGATTTGATGTGTGGCACCGTAGTGACTTTCTCAATGGCCTGTTCATCAAGTTTTTCAAATAATTGCCTGGCGGCTTCATTGGTCGAGTCTTCTGCCAGCACCAGACGAACCAGGTTACGCGCTGTATCAAAGTCGTCTTTATTAAAAGACTGTTCAGCACTTTGCATAATGCTTTCGTGCTTTTGGGCAATCGCCACTTTTTTCAGGCCATTTAAAGCCCGTTGATTTTCTGGTGCCAATGCCAGAACTTGGTTAAATATGGCTTCAGCCTCTAAGGGTTGCTGATTATCCAGCGCCGCATGAGCGGATTGAAGTAAACCGGCTATTTTCATCTCCTGCTGGAGTTTTAAGGTATTACGATATTCCGGATTAAGCGGATATTGCGTGGTTAACTGTTTTAATTTATTGATGCCTTGGTCCACCTGACCATAAGCAATCAGACGTTTTGCATCTATAAAATCAGCATTCGTTTGTTGCTGTTGTTGCGTTGCCTGCATGTTGCTGCAGCTTTGTAAACATGCCAAAGCCACTAACAAGACCGAACGTCTTATGACTCGTGAACCCCGTTTATCCTTAACTACTCTCAAAGTACTGCTCCAATTGCCACACGAATCTGTGTCTGTGTTGGTAAGTTGAGTAAAATCATTTCTGTTGAATGAATTGCTTTTACCTGCCACACCTCTTCCAATGTATCACCTGCCCGCACGACGTAGTTGTCACGTCCATTGGTCAGAAATACACGCATTTCTCCATCTTCAATCAGCTTGCCGACATAGGTGTATGGGTTAACAGGTGGTGCCGGCGTTCTGGGTGCTACTGCGACAGGCTGGCTTTCCTGTTTTGGTTTGGGTAATGCAAATACATTGACGGGGACATCAATGATTTTTTTTCTTAACACAAATTCGCTGTTATCAGCAGGCTCAGCAATAGCTAAGCTTTGTGGTTGAATAGCTTGTGACTGAATAATTTGTGTTTGGCTATCCTGAGTTTGAACAGAATGTGTTTGCACATGATCCGGGGCCACCACAACAACAGCTGTCTCGCTGTTATCCGGCTCATCCTGCATTTCTACAAACACCACCAAAAGCAATGTCAGTGCTAAGCCGACCCACACCAGATTATCTTTTAGCTTCTGCATCAGCGTTGACCATCCGCTTTGGTGTAAAGCACAAACTCGATATTGGCTTTCACCTGCTCGCTACGCATATTGTCCCGCTTAAAATTAATATGGTTTAAAGCCATGCTTTGCTGACGATTCATAATCGCCGTCACCACATTACGAATGGCAGGATACGAACCTTCCAACGGAAATTTAATGTGATAAAGCACCATGCTTGATTGGGGTACTTCGCGTGTTGAATAATCTGAACGGTCGAGTCTTAAACCATGCTGCTCAATCACGTTTAACACATCAGCGATTTTCTGATTAGCGTCTTTTTGAACTGGCAATGCCTGATAAAAGCGCTGTGTGATATGCGTTGAACGTGGTTCAGGTTGAATATCAACAGGGGTATGTTGGGCCAGATCATCAATCGTTAAGCGCAGTTGCTCAGCCTGCTTATCGTTAGCCTGAGTAATCCACACCATCATCAGGCTCGCCAGTAATAAAGCGACCGCCAGATGACCTTGCCAGCCCCACCGCCGAAGCTGGTAAAGCAGCCATTGTCCATAATGTTGCATCATGACTTTTTGCATCAGCGTCCTAGTCCTACCATGCCACTAATAATTCAAACTGTGTGGCTTCTTTGCCGCCCAACCTGACCGATTCGGTGGATACCAAACTCACCTTGCTCACAATGGCCTGTTGTTTAAGGTTGCTGATATAGGCCAGAATCTCATCCACCGGTGAGGTGATAGCAATAATCTGCACGGTTTTATTTTTTACATTCGGCTCAATAGCTACCAGTTGAATGCTGTCCAGCCGGGATTCTTCCAATGCAAAAAACAGTTGCGGCCACGGGCGGATAATTTCATTAATCGCTACATTCACGGCATCCAGTTCAGCTTGTTCACGCTCTGTTAATGGCTCTGTTGCAGCCGTCAATTGTGTGGTTTTGGTGTAAGCCGCTTTTTCTTGATGTAATTCAGACAGCCGTGCATTACTCTGCTGTAAAAAGAACAGACTCAGCAGTACCAGTAGCACCGCAACAAACAATAGGAATGATGCTAAGGGCTTCTGTGCTGATGGCTGCAGATTGTGATTGAGCTGTATCGTTTTCATGAGGCAATTAACCTCGTGATCTGAGTATCGGGCAGCTCATTAGCAAATAGTTTTGACGATGGCAGACGAATAACGCGATATGTCGATATTTTTATTGCACTGGATGATGAGATATCGGGCCAGTGTAATAACATGGGTTGCTCATAACGCTGTTGTAGCGCTTTATCAAACTCGCTATTCAGCAAACGCTCACGCTGAATCAACAGTTCAATCTGGCCAATCACATCACTTTCCTGTTGCACATTTTTAAGCCATAGCCACTGACCTTCTGCCATCAAGCCCAGACATAAACGACCATCACTGACTACGGTCAGCCAACACAAAGTCTGTAGCTGCTGATCTTTAATAACACTGATAGCCTCATTCATCACCGACATCAGATACGGCTGAACAGAAACAAGTTTGATGGCCAATGTGGCGAAGACTTCATCAATGGTTTGAATAATAGGTGTCGGTATCGCACTGGCAACCGCAGACTGTCCAAACCCAGCCGGGCTGAGGGTTTTATTCCAGCCTTTCACCACATCGCCATACATGCTGACAAACAGATGCTGTAAATACGCCTGCTTTTCTTCCTTGGTCTTAATCGCCGGATTCCAGGGCAGCACGGCATAACGCACAAAACTATTGGCTAGGACAATACGGGCTGTTTTTGCCTGCCAACGATCCTGACTAAGTGTGGTCTGTAAAACCTTGGCAAGATAAGCGCCCTCCACATCCATGTGGTCGACCGCCTTTTTCAACATGATTTTCTGTTGATCAACACAACGTGTTTTACCAGCCACACCTTGAAAGCGTCTGATAACAAGACTATTTGGCCGAATACACACATTCAGCTCGTCGGTCATGATGCTAAGCCAGTGTGGTAACACGATTAATCTCCTCCAGTGTCGTCTCACCATTTTTCACCAGTAATAATGCCGCTTCACGCATCGTTCTAGTGCCATTGGCATAAGCTGCTTCTTTGATTTTGCGTACCGGCTCTCGGGTCACAATCATTTCGCGTATTTCATCGTTAAAGCAGAGTAATTCGGCAATCGCTTTACGACCTTTGAAACCCAAACCATGGCACTGCCCACAACCCTGACCTTTTTTAAACTGAAAGTCTTTTATTTGTTCAGGCGTTAAACCAGACTTCTCAACCAGTGCGGCATCAGGTGTATCTTCTGTCAGACAATGTGGGCAATTCACCCGCACCAGTCGCTGAGCCAGAATGCCATTCATCGCTGACACAAAGTTATAAGGATCGACGCCCATATTGGTAAAACGGCCAATCACATCAAACACATTATTGGCATGCACGGTGGTAAGCACCAAGTGACCAGTTAATGCTGATTGCACGGCAATTTGTGCTGTTTCACCATCACGAATCTCACCGACCATGATTTTGTCGGGATCGTGACGCAAAATAGAACGTAACCCTTTAGCAAAGGTCAGCCCTTTTTTCTCATTCATCGGGATCTGCAGCACACCCGGTAATTGGTATTCAACCGGATCTTCAATGGTGATAATTTTGTCCGTGCCGTGATTAATTTCAGAAATAATGCCGTACAACGTGGTGGTTTTACCGCTACCGGTCGGGCCTGTTACCAGCAACATGCCATAAGGCTCTTCAGCTAATAAACGAAACCGCGCCATGATATCTGGGGCAAACCCCAAAATATCCAGGCTCAAGCCTTGTGCTTCTTCACTTAAGGCTTGTCTGTCTAACACCCGTAAAACGGCATCTTCACCCAACACACTGGGCATAATCGACACACGTAAATCAATTTCTCGTCCCAGTGCCATGACCTTAAAGCGGCCATCTTGAGGGATACGACGCTCGGCAATATCCAGATCGGACACCACTTTAACCCGGGAAATGACCTGCTCTGCTTGAGCCATTCCCTGAATGCCACCGACATGACTTAATACCCCATCAATACGGTATTTCACTTTAAGCCCATTCTGGTCGGTTTCCAGATGCACATCACTGGCGCCAGCTTTCAAGGCATCGTATAAAGTTGAACGTACAAACTTCACAATCGGGCTGGTATCTTCGCTGATTGAGCGTAAGGAGATATCTTCTATACCCTGCTCATCATCCTGTCGTTCATGGTGGTGTGTGGCGACTTCATCTCCCAAAGCACGCATATTGGCTTCATGATGAGAGAGATACACATTTAAATCTTCGGTGTGAGCCAATGTCCATGTCGCTGGTTCATTGACTAGCAGATCCAGTTTGGAATACAAATTGGCTTCAAACGGATTGGCGTGAACCAGATATAAGGCACCCAGTTTGTCACGCGTTGCCACACAGCCGATTTTCTCTGCCTGAGTAAACGACACCACATCAAAATCCGGCTGCAAGTGATAGAGCTGAGAAATCGTCAACACCGGATAATGCACTAATAAACCCAATGCCTGCACAAACACATCCGGGCTTAACTCACTGACTTCTTCCAATACCTTGAGCAAAGGTTGTTTACTTTGCTGTGCCAGTTGCTTGGCCTGATTCAGCTGCTCAACGGTTAAGGCTTCTACAACTGGCTCAGTTTGTTCTGGGTTGATGTCGTGATAGGCCGTATTCATTGAATACTCCCTGCCAATTCAAAAATTGGCATGTACATCAACACCACTACCAAACCGACCACCAGACCAATAATGATCATTAGTGTCGGTTCAAGTAATTTAGTAAACCACTCCACGGCACGGGCAATTTCATCATCGTAGAACACACCAATGCGTTCCATCATGTCGCCCATCTGGCCGGTGCGTTCACCGACCCGTAACATTCGAACGGAAATAGAGGTGGTCATGCCATGTTGTTCCATGGCGCTGGATAGGGTTTTACCCTCTTTCACATCATTCGCTACTAAGGCTAATTTGCTACGTAATAAAGGCTGCAATAACGATGACACCATCTGCATAGCTGTTGTCAGTGCAATCCCGCCACGCAATAACATGCTCAATGTTCGGTAAAAACGGGCAAGCTGATAAATTCTTAGCGTTTCACCCAGTTTAGGAATTTGCCAGACTTTCGCCATAATAAAACGGCGTACAAATGCCCGGCTAAAGACATAGCTCAACAAGGCAACACTGGCGATAAACACCATAAATGCTTCACGTCCATGACTGTGTAATAACTGTCCCCAGCTCAGTAATAGCTGAGATAACCATGGGAGGTCGGCATTGGTGCTTTCATAAATCACGCTGAATTTAGGTACGACATAGCCCAATAAAAACAACACGACCAAGCCGCCCACCACCAGCAGTAACACTGGATAAATAGCTGCTGATACGATCTTCTTTTTCATCGCATCAATCTGTGACTGATAGGTCACATGACGGCCTAAAGCTGTTGCCATATCACCTGTGCGTTCACTGGAACGAATCAAGGCTATATATAAAGGTGTAAATACGTTTGGCACACTTTCCAGCGCAGAAGATAAAGGTTGGCCATCAAATAAAGCAGCCTTAATTTGATTTAATACTACTTTAGATTCGGCCTGAGTTTCTTTTTCGGCCAGGGCTTCTATCGCCTCAACTAAACTGAGTCCTGACTCAATCAAGGCGAGTAATTCCTGGCTGAACAGCATCACATTAAATTTGGCTTTTTTTAACTGTGGTAAGCCAAGATTGAATGATCCACTTTTATATTGGTTAATTGAAAGTACGTGGTGGCCTTGCATCTCTGCTAGAGAACGCGCCTGATTTTCGTTACCGGCTTCTATCTCTATCAGTCTGACAGCACCATCATGGATAACTTTCATGGTAAAAATCATACAGACAGCAACCTAACGCCAGCTCACAATATCAGCTGCCGTATCATTGCCACCGCTGGCACCATCACTGCCTAAAGACCATAAGTCATAATCGGAATATTGACTTTGTGTGCCAGGCATTTGGTAAAAATACGGGTTATCCCACGGATCCCTTGGAACTTCTTTTTTAAGATAAGGCCCCTGCCACTTACGTTCATTGTTCGGCGGGGTATTTAACGCCGCTAAGCCTTGTTCTGTGGTTGGATAATGGCCTACATCCAAACGATACTGATCCAAGGCTTTACCCAGTGCTTCAATCTGAGCACGTGCTGTTTTGACTTCTGATTTACCAATTTGGGCAAAATATTTCGGCCCGACATAACCTGCTAACAAACCGACAATAACCATCACCACCAATAATTCAAGCAAGGTGAACCCTGCTTGGTGGTGTTTTTCTTTTAAACGAATAAGCACTTCTGACATAACATTAATCTCAACGACTGACCGGTAAGAAAAAAGGGTGTACCCAATGGGCACACCCTCCATTCGTTTTATGCAAACACGTCAATATCAGATGCACTTAATGAAGTGACACCTGTCAGAGTCGCAAATTGCACAGCAGCGCCAGCGCCACTACCATCAGCGTCATAGCTCAATGCACCCGTTGATGTATCGAATAACAAGAAGTCATTCGCATCACCAGCAGCTGCACCTACGCTACAAACAAGATTATCAGCAGTAAAACTACCTGCTGTCAGAGAAGTAAACTGATCAACGTTCAGGGCAATCGTATCCAGCCCACTCACAAAGTCAGTAATGGTATCGATACCAGTTAAATCAAATGCAGTGTCTACATACGTTTGCACTTCATCATCATCGCCTGTGACCACTTGCTCATGGACCTGACCAAACACGAACGTATCCGCGCCGTTACCGCCAGTCAGTGTATCGTTACCGCCGTTACCTACAAATACATCATCCTGCGTGGTACCGATAAAGGTATTGTCATTACCATTACCTTCAAAACGCAGACCATTGGCAGTGACACCAGAAGCATCCACAACGACATTATCGATGGTACCGCCATTGTTACCCAGGCTATTGCTTAGGTCATCGACAGTACCATTGGCAGCGAAATAGTAGTGGTCATTCAACATTTGCAATGCATCATTTTCCACATTCAGTTGGTCAACCGTACCACCCACCTGAACGACTTCCATGCCTTGGAAATTGGCGTCGTTTAATACAACCGTACCGTTGGTTTTTGTATCTGCACCCACACCAGAGGTAATGCGTAATGTATCAACACCGTCACCACCCACGATCAGATCGTGTTCAGCACCAGTGGCAATCCATTCCTGATTACCATCATCAGCCGCAGAGGTTGTACCTGAAGTACCAGAACCGAAACCACCGACAAGGAAGATATCGTCACCGTCTTCACCGTACAGGCTATCTGCACCGCTTCCGCCGACTAAAACATCATTACCATCACCACCGTAGTAGGTATCATTACCACCGTTCATAACACCGTAGTCGACACCAGCACTGCCATAAACGGTTTCAGTTGCACCTGCCGATTCATTGCCGCCATAAACATGAGTAAAGCTACCTTCTTCACCTTCACTGGCATCATAGATCATGTCAACGTTGTGGAATAAATTCGCTACCGCAAATTCCTCAACAGAGAACTCAGCGTAGTCATATTCCTCTTCCTCAGCACCAACGATATCTTCATCAGGTTCAAACTCGGCTTCTTCATACTCCATTTCAACCGTGACTGACTCGCTTGGTCCACCGGCTGTCCCATGAATCTGCAGACCTGGATTTAAGAAGCCCGTGCTTAAAGACTCAGCATTGTCTTCCAACTGCTCAGAAGACAAGCTGATATTAACGCCACTATTTAGCTCAATGCGTTCAATACCAGAAAATGATAAAGACTCATCAAAGTCACCGCTTTCTGTAAACTGCAAAGTATCAACAGCGTTATAACCTGCAAAGGTAGAGGCAGCGGTATTGATTTCAGTCGAACCAGGACGAGTAACCAGATTCAAGCGAACATCCGTTTCAGCTTGTTCTGACATTTCCTGATCTTCAATTTCAACAAACTCATTGTTAACCGTGTCGAAACCGAATAAAGGCCCTTCTTCTTCCTCGCCTTCTTCTTCCTCTTCTTCGCCTTCTTCACCTTCAGCTTCGTTCAGATCAACATATCTTGCTGCGTTGCCTGAAAGATCTTGAGCTGAAACACCACCTTGGATGATAGTTTCTTCTTCAAACTCATCACCCACAACGAAGGTGTCATTACCATCACCACCAATCAATACATCCTCTGATGTAACATGATAGAGATTACCGTTGACTGTTTCATTTCCAGCGGTACTTCCCTGACCTTCCACGTAATCGGCACCTTCACCGCCAGATAATATGTCATCTCCAGCACCAGCATAGATAACATCATCACCACTACCGCCAAATATCACATCATCACCAGCACCGGTATTGATATTGTCATTACCACTACCACTGGAAATAATATTATCTCCACTCTCAGATAGAATCACATCATTTCCGCTTCCACCAAAAATAATGTCATCGCCTGAGCCAGTAAAAATCAAGTCGTTTCCAGAGCCTCCGGCAACTATGTCATCTCCAGCACCGCTAAGAATAAAGTCATCACCTGCTCCACCATAAATGATGTCATCACCATCACCACCATCTATAGTGTTATTTAGGTCATTACCAATAATCACATCGTCATTTGTAGTGCCGGTATATGCTATTTCTGTGTCATCAAATACTTTAGTAACCATCATAATTCCTCAAATAGTCGGTTTTTAGCATGGATGACAGCTATGTAGCTGTCATCCATGAATAAAAAGTCACAATATTTATTAATCAGTTTGGTAAATACCCTTCTACTTGAACTTCTATAAAGGGATTATCTGAAACACCATCACCATTTAACTCTTGGAAAGTTTGACGAAGACTAATAGCATCTGATGCTTTGCTGAAAGATGTACCAGAACAACTTGTTCGGACATATTGGAAGCCTGAAGCTGCAGCTGTACTTCCATCATCATCCTTATAGTTAGCATCAGTGGTAAAGTTCACCCAATTTGCATCTAAATCTGCTTGTTGTTGGGCGGCGGTAGGTTCTCCAGAAGGTGTTGGCCAAGTATTAACCCCATTGATAGCAGGGCTTGAACCTAAACCTGTAAGTGGTTGAGCTACGTAACCAGCTTGATCACGGTGCTGAACTGCAGTAAATGTTCTTCCGGCTCTATAAGTTGGTGATGCTATTGTTGGAACTGTCGAATATGCGATATCAATTGTTTTTCCACTCCAACCTTTTCTGGCCATATCATTAATTTCGAAATTTTGAGTACCAGTCGCATTTAAGTTGTAGTCAGCATTGGTTAGAACTGCTTTCATGCCATAAATACATTCATAGCTACTACCGCCTGTCGAGCGGCGCCAGATATACTCCGTTAGAGTGCCAATAGTTACATCCGTGTTATTGGTATAAGAATTATTCATCTTTATTGGAGTTGAAAGAGTAGCCACAGGGTACTGGCTCGCACCTGAAAAATTGGAGTCCGGTGCAATAATTTCAAATGAGGGGACAACCGCACATTTATCAGCTGTAGATGTAGGCTGAACAGGCTTATCAGGACCAGAACCTGAACCAAAATTACCTGTTGGATTACATAAAATATATGGGCTGGTATCACTACCCACGCTGACCCCCGCTGCTGGCAAATTTTCCCAATCAGCCATTGCTTGACCTGAAGCTAAACAA
>ERZ724563.43-NODE-43-length-49672-cov-5.081300_pt1 | contig 49672 bp, 44 predicted proteins | sample MGYA00375857_ERZ724563 | MGnify/ENA primary metagenome ERZ724563 (study PRJEB28725, sample SAMN03264850) | marine sediment metagenome | biome: marine pelagic biome; feature: marine oligotrophic desert; material: marine snow | place: Pacific Ocean:North Pacific...
CATTCTTTCCTTAGATTGCTACTGGGGCTTTTATAGGTGGATGAGATTGGTAGTTCTCTAAGGTGAAATCGTCGAAACTAAAGCCAAAAATATCATTTACATCTGGGTTTATTTTCATTGTCGGCGGCGTAAACGGTGTACGGCTTAACTGTAGCTCCACCTGCTCTAAGTGATTACTGTACAGGTGAGCATCACCTAAGGTATGAATAAACTCGCCGGGCTCTAAATTGCACACCTGCGCGACCATCATGGTAAGAAGAGCATAGCTGGCAATATTAAAGGGAACGCCAAGGAAAATATCCCCGCTTCGCTGATATAACTGGCAACTTAATTTACCTTCTAACACATAAAACTGAAACAGCGTATGGCAAGGCGGCAAAGCTTGTTTACCCATTGCGGCATTTTCTTTCGGAGAATAATCGGTATCGGGTAAAACAGCTGGGTTCCAACCGCTCACGATTAAACGACGGGAATCTGGGTTGGTTTTAATTTGTTCAATAAGCTCTGCAATTTGGTCCACAGAGGTGCCGTCTCCGCGATCCCAACTGCGCCACTGATGACCATAAACAGGCCCTAATTCGCCTTCATCTGTGGCCCACTCGTCCCAAATGCTGACGCCATTTTCCTTAAGGTAGGCGATGTTTGTTTCGCCTTTTAAAAACCACAAAAGCTCGTGAATAATAGACTTTAAATGGCACTTTTTGGTGGTAACAAGGGGAAACCCCTCTTGCAAATTAAAGCGCATTTGATAACCAAAAACACTCAAGGTGCCGGTGCCTGTTCTGTCTTCTTTTTTCACGCCGTTGTCACGGACGTGGCGCATTAGCTTAAGGTATTCTTTCATTATTTTTCTTATGTTTTCGTTTGTTCAACTTGCGTGGATGAGCGCGTATAAGCGCGAATGATCAGCGCTAACCCTAACGCAATCATTGGTAAACAAAGTAGTTGCCCCTGACTAAGGCCTAATTGGTACAAACCAATATGTGCATCAGGCTCTCTGAAATATTCTACGAAGAATCTAAAACTGCCATAACCTAAAAGGAATAAGCCGCTCGTGGCCCCTACAGGTCGTTTTTTCGCAGAAAACAGCCATAAAATAACAAATAGCACCACACCTTCAAGGGCAAACTCATAAAGCTGCGATGGGTGGCGTGGCACACTGCCCGCATTAGGGAAAATGATGGCCCAAGGCACATCTGTGGTTCTGCCCCACAACTCGGCATTTAAAAAGTTACCAATTCGCCCTGCACCTAACCCTATAGGCACTAAGGGCGCAACGAAGTCCCCGAGTTGCAAAAATGTGGTTTGCATTTTTTTTGCCTGCCAAAATAAGGCGGCAAGCACCCCGAGTAAACCACCGTGGAAGGACATTCCACCGGCCCATATTTTAAATAGGTACAACGGATTATCTAAGAACATGCCAAACTGGTAAAAGAATACATAGCCTAACCGCCCGCCAAGGATAACCCCGACAAAACTCCAAAACAGCAAATCACTTAATTGGTCACGATTCCAATTTGTTTGCGATAGACGCTTTTGTGCAAGTAAATAGGCGGCGATAAAGCCGACAAGATACATCATGCCATACCAGCGTACGCTTACTGGCCCAACACTAAAAATGACGGGGTCAATACTCGGAAAAACCAAATAACCACTTTCAACCATACGTTTTATTCTAATCCTGCAATCATTTTAATACTTACCACTACCAGCAGACATGCCAAAATGGCCTTTAACACCTTTGTGTTCACTTTTTGCCCCACCTTTGCCCCAATAGAGGCAGTAAATACCGAGGTAGCCACTATGCCTAAGGTAGCGGGTACAAATACATATCCTACACTGCCAGGCGGCAAGTCAGGCACATTCCAACCGGCAATAACAAAACTCACTGTACCAAAAATAGCGACGATTAATCCGCCGAACGCGGCGCAACCAATAGCGCGGCGAATATCGATATTAAACCAAACTAACGCAGGAACTAACAGCGCTCCGCCACCTATGCCCATTAATGCGCATATCACGCCAGTGACAGCCCCAATGGAGGCAAGCATAATAGGCGAGGCGTTATTCCCTGATGCCTTCTGTTTACCAAACAACATTTGCAATGCGATGACAATAACAAACGCAGCAAAAATATTTTTTAACCATGCCCCTGACATATAACTTGCTAACTGCGCGCCTATCACTGCACCCATAGCGATACCTAAGCCGGTATAGCCCACAATGGTACCGTTCATATTTCCTAGTCGGTAATGCGCTGATGCCGAGGAAAGCCCCGTAAAAATGATGGTTGAAAGCGATGTAGCCACAGCCACAGGCATGACATTGTCTATGGTCATACCGGCAAAATGAATGAGCAGGTAGGACAAAATAGGCACAATAATCAATCCGCCGCCAATACCTAACATGCCCGCAAGTAAGCCAACGACAAGCCCTAGCACCAAACAGCTAATAAATATAATTGAAACGGGTTCCATCGCTTCCCTCTATCTAGCGATTAACAAGCCTACCATAATCTCAGCTGACTGCACCCGACTTTATACTTTAGTCTACATGCGACTGTAAATACAATCTATTGAAGATATCTACAAGGAGGCAAATTACGCTCCCGCTCTGATTAACCCACCTAACCCTTTCGTTTCCAGATAATCATTCAGATGTCCGAACACTTCTTCATGACTAACGGAATTCAACGCCTGCGAGAGTAAATGTTTGCTCTCTTCTAAGGTGACCTTTCGTATTAGCCAGTTTATTTTACGTAAATTAAACGCGTTCATACTTAAGCGGCGATATCCCATTCCCATTAGGAGAATCGCACCCGCTGGCTCGCCAGCAATTTCACCGCAAATAGTGACTGGTATTGCATTTTCGTTCGCTTGCTTAACAATATTATTAAGGGCTGCAAGGACCGCGGGGTGGTAACTGTTGTATAGACTAGCCACGCGGGTATTGTTTCTATCCACCGCGAGCAAATACTGCGTCAAATCGTTGCTCCCCACAGAGAAGAAATCAACATGTTGAGCCAACTGAGAAAGTTGATACAGGACTGAAGGCACCTCCAACATTATCCCGAGTTTTGGGCGCTGCAATCCGTGGCCGTTTTCACATACTTCGTCACAAATCTCAAAGTAAGCTTGGTTCACTAATCGTTTTGCTTCTTTAACTTCACTGACCGTTGAAATCATGGGAAGCATAATTTGAAGATTGGTTAATCCTACGCTTGCGCGCAACATAGCCCGAACTTGGACAAGAAATATTTCAGGATGATCGAGGGTTAAACGAATTCCTCGCCAGCCCAAAAAAGGGTTTTCTTCATTAATAGGGAAATAGGGCAAAGGCTTGTCCCCGCCCACGTCCAATGTTCGCATGGTAATGGGCAAGTTAGGAGCCGATTCAAGAACCTGACGGTAAAGCACTACCTGCTCTTGTTCAGAGGGAAAGCGCTCTCGTAACATAAAAGGAATTTCAGTACGGTATAAACCGATACCTGAGCCGATAAAGTCAGCGTTGGCCTCTACATCCGCAGAGAGACCTGCGTTAATGTAAAGCTCCATTCGACAACCATCTACGCTCTCGCAGGGCTGCCCGGCCTCAGCGTCTATGCGTTCGGTAATGGCCGACTCTTCTTCAATAAGTTGGCTAAACTCAGCCTTAATGTTTCGCTCGGGCGAAACAATCACCTCACCGGCGTAACCATCTAGCAGTATTTCTTTGCCTTCGAGTAACGACGGAGACACATTTTGACAGCCCATGACCGCGGGTACGCCCATGGCTCTCGCTAAAATAGCCGCGTGAGAGTTATTAGAACCTCGAATGGAAATAATGCCTTTCAAGGTCTCCCGAGGAAATTCCGCTAGCATAGTGGCAGAGACTTCTTCAGCCACCAAGATGCTATCGCGGGTGGGGCGTTTTTCTTCTACTTTTTGGCCATTCGCTTCACTGAGGATGTTGACTAAAATACGGTCAGATAAGTCAACAATATCAATGGCGCGCTCTTGCATGTACGGGTCTTCCATAGCTTGGAAGCGCGCCGCATAACTGTCCACAACCATTTTAAGAGAGGAGCCCGCATCCCAACCCTCGCGAATTTTTTCCTCAACTTCGCGACCTAAACTATTGGCATCAAGTAATTGATGATACAGCTGAAATATAGACTTAACGTCGTCAGGTATACCGTCGTCCAAGCGCAAAGACAGGCTATCAACATGCTGGCGAGTAATTTCAACCCCTGAGCGATAACGCTGAATTTCTTGAGATGGCGAGCGAGTTCGCTTGATAACGTAGTTTTTGAGGTTTATCGATTTATCGGGGGAAAAACCAAAACCTATGGCCAACCCAGGGGAGCCAGCAATACCTCGCACGTTCTTTTGCTGCACAATGGCTTCAACGCTTGACGTATTATTCAGCGCCCCTCGAATATCGGCATTGGTGATCTCAAGAGCCAACTGTGCCGCCAACGTCACTAAAAAGGCCTCTTCGTCTTCACTGAAGCGGCGCATTTCACTTTGTTGCAACGTAATAACGCCCAGTACCTTACGCTGATGAATAATGGGCGTGCCTAAAAAGGCGTTATAACTTTCTTCTTTAACTTCTGGGTAGTGTTTAAAACGAGGGTGGCTATGGGCATTGACAATATTAAGCGGCTCTTCTCGCTGCCCTACTAGCCCAATAAGACCTTCAGAAAAGCCAATTCTCACCAACTCTACGGCATCGGGGTGCAAGCCATCGGTCGCTTTTAAGGTGAACACTTGGGCATCGTAATCGGCAAGATAAATCGAGCAAGAATCCACTTTCAAGGTTTGCTTGACTTGGCTAGCTAGGCGAAAAAGCGCAGTATCCAGTGCAGGAATACGATTCATTTCCTGCACAATACGTTTTAATGTGGTTAGCATTGCACCTGAATTACCCTGAGACGACACCTAATACTCCTTCACCTATCCTCGCCTACGCTTTTTTCCACGTCGTTGAGTTGCTGAATGCTGGCGCTGCTGTGGCCGCTGTTGTGCCGACATTACCACGGGCGCAAATTCTTTCATCACCCGACGGTAGACGTCACGTTTAAACGACACCACGTTTCTGATGGGATACCAATAACTGACCCATCGCCAGTCATCAAATTCTGGATGCCCTGTTTTCAATACATTTACATCCCGCTCGTTACAGTCTAACTGTAGCAGGAACCATTTTTGTTTTTGGCCTATACAGACCGGATTACTCCCTTGGCGGATTAACCGCTTTGGCAGTTTGTATCTCAGCCAGTTTCGAGTCACACTTAAAATGGTGACATCTTTCGATGTCAGTCCCACTTCTTCGTGTAGCTCTCGGAACATAGCCTGTTCAGCAGATTCCCCTTCATCAATTCCGCCTTGAGGGAACTGCCATGAATGTTGACCATAACGTCTTGCCCAAAATATTTGACCCATTTTGTTGCAAATCACTATGCCCACATTCGCACGGAATCCATCGGCATCTATCACATAGACTCCCGGGCACACTATACTTTTATATTCTTGCATTCTTCCATAATATATACAGCATTCAAAGCATTAATCGAAATACCTGCATTTCGTCACCAAATTATCGAGCCCAATATGCAACCACCTTCTACCCCGCCTTCCTCAGCAGAAGCCCTACTTGAGCGTTGTTACGCGATTGCAGGCTTAAGTTTAGGCGAACTTGCTACATTGGCTGAAGTCGCCATACCTAAAGACTTACAGCGACATAAGGGCTGGCCAGGCATGCTTATAGAACGTTGGTTAGGAGCGAGTGCTGGGTCAAAACCGCAACAAGATTTCCCAGAGTTGGGTATCGAATTAAAAACCATTCCAATTGATAGCGATTTTCGGCCGCTGGAAACCACCTATGTGTGCTTTGCTCCTTTGCTAATGCCACCAGGCATCACGTGGGAAACCAGTAATGTACGAAATAAATTACAGCAGGTGCTATGGCTCCCTATTGAAGGAGATAGGCGAATCCCCTTAGCTGAGCGGCGCGTTGCAACCGGATTTATGTGGCAGCCTAGCCTTCAGGAAGATACTCTTCTTCAGCGGGACTGGGAAGAACTGACTGAACATATTTTCACCGGAAATGTAGAATCGATGACCTCACGGCAAGGGGTGGCCTTGCATATTCGTCCTAAAGCGGCAAATGGCAAAGTTCTCACTGACGCATTAGGCCCTGAGGGCGAACGAATTAAGACTCGCCCAAGAGGATTTTATTTACGCAAAACCTTTACTCACAATATATTGATTAACGCGTTTTCAAGCCGCTAGTTTTAGGGGTGACTTTGAAAGTGTTTAACCAAAACGTCACCAAGAAACTTTTCAGAGTTCAACCCCAAACGTTTGGCAACACTGGAAATATTAGCATCACTTCGTAACAACACTTTTTTAGCGTAATCTAATCGATATTGATAAATAAAACTGCGAAAATTCTTTTTCTGTTCCAACTGAAGTGCAATAGCCAACGTGGTAGGGTCTACTCCTGCATCGTGACTAAAGCTTTTTAATGTTAGCCCGAGTTGCTTGTAAGCTTTGGTTTTGATCACGGCACGTTCTGCACGGCTGATGACTTCGCGCATTTCTGCTGGTTTAGCCTCTCCAATATCCAATCGCTGATAATCTAAAGGGGAAGGCGAAGTGCTAACCTGCCGTGTCAGCGCATATAAAATTGCCAGTAAAGACAGGCCAATAATAACATGATGCAAACTTTGCCAAAATGGCAAAGCGAAAAACCCAAAGGTTGCTGCCGTCACCATCAGAATACTAGTAAAAGCTACACCAACTGTTGCTCCCGACGCCCCAGTGACGCCTTTTATACGGAATTCACGGACATCCACAACCTGTTCAGGTAAGTGGTGGTGATACATTTGTACCTGCTCGGTAATAAAAATACCCAATAACAAAACACTGAACCCTGTCAGTAAGGCTGGCAGATAGGCGGGCCATAAGTTCAACGGTGCGCCGCTTGGCGCAGCACCAAGCCAAAGGGCTTTCTCACTGGCAGGTATAAGGAGAATGGCACATTGACTTAGCGAGGTTATCGCCAAAGGAATCCAAAGCCGACGGCGTCGTGTTGGGTGAGCCAGTAACATAGGTTTAATCATGCGGTAGCAAGCAGACATTAACATAACGGCGAAAACATCCCCTAAACCGTACAGGGGTAATAAGGCGTCAAGTTGCCACAGGCGAATCCATTCATCTAGCATAAACAGTGGCCAACTCACCATTGCTAACGCCAGCCATTTGGTTTGTGCAAGGTGTTTGCTGCGGTACAAAAAACGTATCACTACCACGCCATACCCTGCAAGTAAGGCATAAAGTAGGTAATCAAATATCGGTGCTGAGCTCATCTTAACCACATCCTTGTTAACGTGATGCTACGGATTTACCAGTAAATATCTTTTTGCATGGCTACCGCGCGCGTGCGCTCCATGACTTTAATTAACGTACTTAGTTTTTCACTGGTCCATTTGCTTAGTTCTGCTTGGCTTTCTAATTCGGCATCTTGTACCGCACGCTTTAACATGAGTAAGGCATTTAATTCATCGATACCTGTGAGTAAGTCAAGCCAGGGTGCGCGGAAGTTTCCACGCTCTTCCACAAACAAGTCACCGAGTAAAAAACCACTCCACAAGGTTTGGCGCAATAGCATTTCTACTGCGGAATAATTAGCCGGTGCCATCGGTTTATTCACAGGCATACTCTGCTGCACCGTTTGCCAACCTTGAGACAACCATCCCTTCGCATGATCAAGTACAGGTAATTGGTAACCCGTCGCCTCTTTACGCCATGGCGACGCATTGATGACATCAATGGCTTGCAACTTGATTTCGGTGGCGGGTGAATCGAAAAATAAACGGGCAGGATCGTGCGCATGTAATAAACCGGCTTTTCTGCCTTGTAAGTAACTGACAATAGCGGGGTGCTTACTCAGGGTTTTATGGAACAAGCTCTTTTTCGACAGCAAATAACGCAAACTCTGCAAATCATCTTGCCAACCCCATTGTTGCGCATAGGCGGTGAGCCTTTTGTGCAGCGACAATAATTGAGGGCACTGGAGCACGGGCAGATATAAAGAGACACTTTGTAATAACAAGCGCACACTTTTCGCCACTTCAGCCAACATTTTAATTGACCCACTTTCTATAAACATATGCTCGTGGTGCTGCCAATGGGCAAGGGCCACTTGAATTGCACTGCAAAACGCTTCTTCGGTGGTAGTTTCGGTGGAAAGTGCGAGAAAATTGGGCAAGGGCCTAATTTTAGCAGTTAATCCATGGAGTAATTGGTAACCTTGAGCCGCTTTTGAGACATCACTAAGTCGCACGTTCATGGCGTTGTTGATATAGGCAGCCAGTACAAACAAGCTATCGATATCGCCTTTTTGCAATTCCAATTCAATTTCGTTGATGGGTGAGCTTGCTTTAGTGGTTGCCGCCTCTCCGCAATCCAGCACCACTTCTACGGTACTATGATTCACTTCCACGACATAGGCGTGGCGGGTAAAGTGGGTGCTAAATTGCTTCACCAACTGGCTATTCATCGACTGAATTTGCCAATCGTTGGGCCAAACATCGGACTCAAACAAAGTGAGATCTGGGGATGGATTTGCTAAAGGTATGTTGTATTCAGCTCGCTGATGCAAACCACCGCTTACTTTTCCATTTGTCTTTAGCGTTTGCTCGTAAGTGCCGTTATTGCCACGTACGCGAAACCCCATTTTCGCTTGTTGAAAATGTTGCTGCTCGGTATCGTAGTAGTCGTTCTCTAAGCGCAATTCTTCATGGGATAACACCTTAACGTGATGACGTTCGAAAAGCGGAAGCACCCGCTCTTTAAACGCTTGATGGGCATCGTGTTGCGTGACAAATTTTAGTTCTATTTCAGACATATCGACGCGCTGTGACCTTTTTATTATGTTGTAAACTTATACCAACCCTTGCTGTGCGCTGTCTAGCCCTGCACGAAGATCAAGCGGTACTAATGTGCATCGATAGTGCTTTGTTCTTATGTGCTTTTAACGCGATGAAACAGCAAGCAGCCATCTCCATCATACCTTATGCGTACGATTAAAATTAGACAAAAGTGGAACAAACTTGCCTTTATGTCGGTCAACCAATACCATCTCCATGTTTTCAACGAGTATTTGGACTACCTATGATTCGAAAGTGGTTATTTGTTGCCCTGTTTGTATGCTCATGCCAAGCGTTCGCCTTGCAGGACAATACACCAACACAAGACGCATCTTCTTCACATTATATTCGTGACGACCTGTTTATTTTTATGCATACAGGCCCTAGCCGAAACTATCGTATTTTAGGATCGGTAGAGGCAGGCACCCCCGTCACTGTATTAAGTCGCGATAATGAAACTGACTACACTCAGATAAAAGATAACCAAGACAGAACGGGCTGGGTAGAATCTAAGTTTGTCACCACCACTATGTCTCAATCTGAGCAGTTGCCTATCATTAGCGAGCAACTGGCTAACAGTCAAGCTGCTCTACAGGCCGCTTCCCAGGAAAATGCACGTTTACGCCAACAACTTAATGACGCACGTCAACAAGTCGCGCAGCTGAGTACTGAAACACAGACACAGGCTGAAAAAGTCACTCGACTCACCGCTAAGGTTGAAAGTGCAGATAAAGATGAAATGGTCACCTGGTTCACACGTGGCGGCATGGTCGCGGGTGCGGGGATTTTACTGGGCGTGTTTCTAACCTACCTACCCAAAAAACGCAATCGCAGTAAAGAGTGGATGTAATTTAATGATGGCGCGGGCTCATGCCCGCGTGCGTATGACGTTGAAATAGTGGCGTGCATGACCTTAAAACCACAGGGCTATACCTGTGGTGCCGTCAATGAACGAATGGCTAACGTAACCGAATACCCTTTCTCAGTAAACTCAGGTCGATACGCCCAGTTAAGCTTGATTGAAAGCTTTTCAATCAGTTTAAGACCAATCCCAAAGCCCTCTTCAACACCACTTCCTGTATCGTCTAAACGAGGCGCTGCCAAGGCACTTTCCTCGACGTTGGTGACGACAAGTTGCTTGCCTTTAAGACGTATATTGACCTTTCCTTGATAGGTATGTTGAAAGGCATTACGAATAATATTGCCAATAACAATTTGCGCGGCAGTCTCCGGCAGCATGAGCGTACATGGGTCTAAGTTAAGAGAAAGTGACACCGACTTCCCTTGTAACAAGTACATTAGATCGTCAGCTAACCCTTTCACCATCTCGGCGACATCCACTTGATGTTCAACTAACCCGGTGGTTTCTTCTCTGCCTAACCACAACAAAGTTTCGGTTAAGTCAGCCATGGTTTTAGAGGCATTATCAATACGCGATACTGCATTCCTGCCTTTACTGTTTTCCACATCCACCACGCGGCATAAAAGCTCCACACTGCTTCTTACTACCGCGATAGGGGTTCTGAGTTCATGACTGGCATGGTTCACAAACTCTCGCTCTCGCTCTAATGTCTGCTTCACGCTTTGCAGGCTTTTGTGAATAATAGCAGCAAGGGCGTTTAGCTCTTTGTAACGGAAATTAGGAATAGGTGCGTCTAGCTGAGCTTCATCCAATCCTGCGGCCCATTGTTGTAGCGACTCTACCGGTCGAGAAACAGACCGTAGCAGTAGAAAAAGTGCAATAGCAAAGGCCATTAACGCTGCCACACCCACAAGAATACTATAAAGCTCATGACCTATTCGAAACGACCTTTTATTCGGTGTAGGGGGAGCACGAAAACTTTGAGATACAAACACCTCACCGCGGTCTTCTAGCGGAACCACGACCAAAAAATTAGCCGAACGAGGGCGGGAAAACATATCGGGCTTATCAATATCTTTGTGCAAGATGAACGGCATTAAGGTGGCTTCACTAAAGCTCTGTTTTACCGTGTCGGGTAAATCGTCATACGTTGCAGCAATATAGAAGTCTAGTACTTGTGTAGGGGCGCCTGGCTCAACAACGACATTCTTTGCTGCTCTTACCATACTGCTTCTTAGCATGCCATCCATGCCGTCTAGAAAGTTATCCGCAGACTGAATAGAAAACAGGGCAAAAATCACACTGGCCACTGCCAGTAAGGTTAAAATAACATACTTGCGTAGACTCAGTCTTAACCCTTCAACCATGGGCAGGCTCCGTAGACAAGTAAAACCCGCTATTAGGCCGTGAGAGTAACTGCACGTTAGCGTTTGCTTGCGTTAGTGCTTTGCGCAAATGATGGATATGGACTTTTAGCGCGTTGCTTTCCGGTGCATCTTCCCCCCATACGGCTTCAACCAAGGTAGCACGAGACACGCACTCTCCCCCTGCGCGGACTAAATGCTTTAGCAACCTATAAGTTGTAGGGCTAAGTTTAATTGCCTCACCATTTGCCATGGCCACCTCTGGATTTACCGTTAAAATCACATTCCCAAAAGTTAACTGATTCACTTGGCTTGAGCGTCTATTCGCCAAAGCACTCACTCGCGCCACCAGTTCGGCCATGGCGAAAGGTTTTATGAGGTAATCGTCAGCGCCCTTTTCAAACCCCACCAGCTTGTCTTCCAACTTGTCGCGTGCAGTAAGTATAATAATCGGCGTATCATCACCTTCGTTTCGAATATGCTCACACACACTAAGGCCATTCATTTGCGGCAAATTAATATCAAGAATAATGACCTGATAACGGTGAGTTTGCTGAAAGTGCAGTGCAGCCATGCCATTTGCCGCATGGTCACACACCATATCTTCAAGCTCTAGATAGTCGAGTATATTCCCAGCTAAGCCTAAGTCATCTTCAACTAATAATACTCGAATCATTCTTTCTACTACCCCGTCACTCTCAATACGCTTTTCTTCGCGCGCGCGCCTATGCCCGCAACATCTTCATAAATTAGCAGCAATGCGGGAATTAATAAAAGCGTGATCGCCGTAGCAAACAAAATACCATACCCCAAAGAAGCTGCCGCCGGAATGAGAAACTGTGCTTGAATCGACGTTTCACCCAATATTGGATACAAACCCACAAAGGTGGTGATTGAGGTGAGCAATACCGCCCGTAGTCGACTGGTACAGGCCTCAATCACTGCATTTTCTAGTGCCATACCCTCTCGGCGTAATGCGTTAAACCGCGACACCAACAACAAGCTGTCGTTCACCACAACGCCGCTTAGCGCTAAGATACCATTAAGTGATAATAGACTAAGCATTAAACCGTTCGACCAGTGCCCAATAATAGCGCCCACAATACCAAACGGAATGGCCGTCATAATAATCAAAGGTTGGATATACGATTTAAGCGGTATGGCCAGCAAAGCAAATATAGACAGCAATGCGAGGATAAAAACGCTTTGCATCGAACTTTGGGTTTCCGCCTGCTGCTCAGCTTCCCCAGCAAAATAAAGCGATAAGTCTTGATACTGTTTTTCTAACTGAGGTACAAAGCTCTCGTTTAAGTAATTAACCAACTCTGTTGACGTGATGATGTCACTATCTACCGAGGCGCTTACTGTTAGGGCGCGCAATCCATCTATACGGACCACTTGCTTTTGCTGAACATCTTGAAAAACGGTGGCCACCACACTCAAAGGCACCACAGTTCCATCATCTAAGCGCACTTGCGTATTCATAACGTCAGAGGGGTTCATGCGGTCTTCTTCAGGGTACCGCACCCTCACTTTTACTTCGTTTTTATCGCGCAGGTAACGCTGTACAATTTCACCACCAAACGCTTTTAGTAACTGTTGCGACAAGCTTTGCGTGTCCATCCCCAGCGCTCGCCCTTGAGGCGTAATCTCAAAACGCATCATCGCTTCGCCAGGCGTTAGCGAGCTTTCAATGGCATACACCCCATCAATGTCTTCAAGTACTTCCTGAAAAGCTGTGTTCGCCGCAATAAGCGTATCTTCGTTAATGCTTTTAAGCTCCACTTTAAAGCCATCGACCATTTCTCTGCGGGAGCGAATTTTCAGGCTTTTCACCCCCTCCAAGGTGCCGGTTAACGCATTCCATCGTGCCGAGAGTTCATCTAACGAATAAGGCTGAGATTCATCTAGCGAAATCGTAATGGTGCCACTTTGATCACCACTGGCGGTGACTTGTAAGCTGCTGATGCCAGAGCCCTCTGCGCCTTTTTCGGCAATGAGTTGACGGTCAGCTTCTAATGCATTTTGCTCTAGCAACAACAAATTGCGCTCGTTTTGCCCAAAGCTTGCGTCACTGTAAAGAGATAAGTTAGCGGTGACGGTGTCCCCTTGCATGCTAGGGAAAAAGCTCACTCGCACCGCGCCGGTTAATGGCAAACTCATGACAACAACAAATAGTGCAATAAACAACAGCACAGCGGCATAGCGGTAAGTTACCGTGACCTTTAAAAGAGGCTGATACAACCGGTAGTTAAACCATTGCAATCCAGCATCCGCTTTTCCTTGTACCTTATTCCACAGCCCCGCAATGCCCTTTTTAGGTGTGGTTTTGGTTGGTAGGTGCGCCAAGTGAGCAGGCAATATGAGTTTTGACTCCACCACTGATAGCAGTAGACACAAGGTGACAATGGTGCCGAACTGGGAATACAAGGTGCCTAAACCACCAGAAACATTAGAAAGCGCAAAGAAGGTTGCCACTGTGGTGAGCACCCCAAACAAAGTAGGAATTGCCACTTTGTGCGTTCCCGCGATGGTATTTTGTAAAGTATCACCGTACTGTTTACGGGTGGCGTAGACACTTTCCCCCACCACAACCGCATCGTCAACCACTATCCCCAATGCCATAATAAAGCCGAAAGTGGTCATTTCGTTCAACGTCATATTGGTATATGAGTCTGTCATGAAGTACAGGGTGCCGAAGAAAATAAACGGTAATCCCGCCGCGACCCAAAATGCCACTCGAAGGTTCAAAAACAGCGCAAGTGTCACAAACACCAGTGCAATCCCCATTAGGGCGTTATTAGTAAGTAGGGTTAAACGCTCCGTGATAAGCGTACTTTTATCGTACCAGGTTTCAATTTCAATCCCTTGTGGCAACAGCCCTTTTTCGTGCCATTCATCCACCACTCGATGAGCTTGTTCAACCATTTTGGTGACGTCGCCATACTCATCCATGAGCACTTGGATACCATAACCATTTTGCCCATTATAGCGTGATAAATTATAGCTATCGTCGGCGAACATGTCGGTAACCTTCGCTACATCACCTACTGTTAGGATAACCCCATTACTGCTGGTAAAAAGCGGTATACTGGCAAAGTCTTTCGCATAGTAAGCCTGTTCAGACGCTTTTAACCGAATCACCTTTTCTTTGTTTCGTAAACTGGTAGTAAGTGCGGTATTAGATTCTTCATTAATGGCGTTTGCCACGTCTGAAAGCGTCAACCCATAGGCTTGAAGTTTTGCCTCGTCAATTTCTATCGACATCATAGGATCGATAAAGCTACCTGCGCTGACTTCCCGAATCGCCTCCGTCGCCAATAAGTCCCGCTCTAATTTCTCACCTAGGTATTGCAACGTTGCATGGTCTGCATCACCGTAAAGCTGTACCCAAATAGCATGTTCCTGTCTGCGCGCCTTATCAATAACAGGGTTTTCAGCATCCGAGGGAAAATTAGAGATACTGTCTACTTCAGTTTTTATATCGTCGAAAAGCACATCAAGGTCGTACTCGGTTTCCTTTTCTACCTGTACGCTTGCACCGGTTGCATTTGAGGTGGAGGTAATGCGTTTAATACCCGGAATGGCTTCTAGCGCATTCTCTATTTTGATGGCAATCCCCTCTTCTGCTTGCTCAGCATCACCACTTTCATAGGTCATAGAGATAGTGACAAATCTGGGTTCCATACTAGGGAATGCTTCTTTTCGAATATCCCCCATTGAGACCAAACCCAAAATGATCAAACTCACCATTAAGAGGTTTGCTGCCACAGAGTTTTGTGCAAACCAGGCAATAATCCCTTTGTGATTAGTCATGACCTACCCCTCCCGTACGTCCTTCAACCACAGGGGCTACGGCAGTATTTTCTAAATAGCTGTTTAACGGGCGAGCCACAACTAGTGCCCGTAATGCATTGTTGTACGGCGTAATAAAGGCAAACCCATCCCGTTCAAACAACACCTCAGGGGTAAATTTTTTCAATAACCCAGTATCGGGTTCAACCAACCACACTTCTTGTTTTTGGGATACCGAAGACGCCGGAATTTTCCACACATTGTCCAGCGTGCGACCTTCAATTTCTGCACTAACAAAACTGCCAAATGTTAACGGTACAGGCTGCATCAAAGGGTCGTTTACGGTAACCACAGCATTACGCTGGCGCGTACTGGCGTCTTGATGTAATTCAGCCCGTGAGACCACGGCTGTCCAATGATTGTCGGTAGCTGAATCGGCAATCGTTACAGGCCAATCTAAAGATTCACCGGCAGTAAAATTGGGCAGTTGTGCCCATTGACTTGGCGATAGTGCAACGGCAATTTCAGCCGTGTTTAGCGAATACAATGTAGCAACCGTTTCACCAGACTGAACATAGCTCCCCAAAGAAACATCCCGGGTCACCACGAGCGCATCAAAAGGTGCCGTTATCTCAGTGAATGCCAAATCTCGCTTCGCTGTTTCCAGTACCTGCTTAGCCTCATCTAAACTTGCTTGCGCCGCTTTTAATTGAGGTTGTCGCAACACTAGCGCTGACGCAGGTTCGCCTTCTAAGCCAGAACGCTGCCATTCATCTAATGCTTGAACACCTTGTAAACGCTCTTCTTCCAAAGCCACCACGGCACTTTCATAATCAGTTTTAGCGCTACTTAATGCTTCGACATAATCGGTATCATCAATAAAGGCTAATACCTCCCCTTTTTTCACTACAGTACCGGTTTGAAATGTATCGGAAAGCTGAGTGATACGGCCACTGACTTGCGCCACCAAGGTGAGCGCATCTATAGGCATCACTTCGCCGTACCCTTTTACCGACGCTTTATAGGACGAGGTTTGTACTGCGAAAACCCCCACCTGAGCCAAGTTACTGTTACTCGTTTCTGTGGCATTGCTTTTTCGCATTCCGGCCCTTGGGCCCACGCCACGCATTCCATTTGCAGGCCTTTCACCTTGGGCTGGCGCAAACGCAGCATTTTTATTCATTCCGCGAGGCGTATCTGGTTTTTCACTTACCTGTTTATCTACAGGCACACTATTGGCTTGGGCTTTATTTCCGGCACTAGATGGCATCCCTGGGCGTCCACCGCCCATGTTCATCATGGTATAAACAATAGCCAACGCAATGCAGGCTGCCGCTAAAAGGGTAACGATAACTTTCTTGTTTTTCATTGAGACACTCCAAGGCCCAAAGCAAGGCCTAAGTCGATACGATTTTGAAGTTGTGATGCACGCAACTCAACCTGTTGCGCTTGCAAATCAAAGCGGGTGTTGTAAACAGACAGCAAGTCAAGAATGTCAGCGAGCCCCTGACGGTAATCACCAGAGGTGCTCTGGACACTTCTTTGCGCATTGTCAATTGCCTCTGCAGTAAAGCGAATACGTGCCGTTAGGGTACGCTCGTTGTCTATAGCATCTTGGGTTTCTTGAACCGCATTAAGTAGGGTTTCTTTGTATTGCCACCACGCAGTCAATGCATTTAGCTCGGCCGTATCTACTTGCGCTCTTAATTCCCCCCCCTGAAAAAGTGGCGCGGTAATCTGGCCTAACAGACTCCACAAAGGGTTCGAGAATAAGGCGTCAGAAGCAGAGCTCGCTGTGTCGGTTAATGCCGCAGATAGGTTAATGCTAGGTAATAAGGCTTTGTAAGCGACATCGACATTGTGTTCTGAAGCTTTGATCGTAAAGTAAGCGGCTTGCAGGTCGGGGCGTCGTGCCAAGTCTTGATCGGGAACAGACGTTAAAGGTACAAGTACGTCTGGATAGGACACATTTGAATGCAATTCAGGTAGCGACTGCTCTTGGCGACCCAGCAACACCGCTAGTGTGCGCTTGGATGCCGCTAAAGCGTATTCGTACTGGGCAATGGTAGCACGGGTACTTGCACTGCTCGTTCTTGCGGTATCCAAATCATCCAAATCTCCTAACCCTGTTCTGTAACGGGTTAAAATTATGGCTTCTTGGTTCTCTAATACTTGCAGGCGCTGACGTTCAATCGCAAGCAGATTCTGTTGAGTGATAACCTCTATATAGCTTCGAATTACACTGGCAGCTAAGCTATCTCTGGCCGACTGATAACTCGCCCGCGCGCTCGCAGCATCTAAGTTAGCCGCGGTGACACCATCAGCAATTTTCTGCCATAAATCTAGCTCCCAGCTAACCGATAAGCTACCGGTAAAACTCGTGTCAGATTGCTCACCTTTAGCGCCACTTAAGCTGGCGTCTATATTAAGATTGTCTTGAGACTCAGCACTTTTAATGGCCACCTGCGCTTGTCGCAGAGTAATCAGTGTTTGCTGCAAACTGGGGTTGTGACTTAGCGCTTCATCAATGAAGTCAGACAGGTGCTCTATGCCAGACACATCAATGAGATCGGTAAGCTTGCTTGCGGTAATTGCCGCGGCAGGCGTTTTGTCATCACGGGTAAGAGGCTGCCAAGCCACTTTATTGCCGGTGATTGTCTTTGCAGATTCGCTAAGTGATTTGTCACCCACATTGGCACATGCACCTAATAGCAAACTCAGTGCTATGGCGCATGCTGTTTGTTTCGTTTTAATCATTTACCTTTCCCATACTGCCCTTATCGGTGCACCGCGACAAACAATGCCGCTTATATGGAGGTATTATTTCAAAGCCAAGGTTAAGGAAGGGTTAAGGCAAAAAAATACCAGCACAAAGGCTGGTATTTTTTATTTAGCGGCGTACACAACGCTAATGGAGATTATTCATCGTCTTCGACTAGGGTCATCAATGATGTATTACCACCGGATGCAGTAGTATCAATACTGATGGTTTTCTCGGTCATTAATCGCTGAATAAGATTGTCGTTATATTCAGCAGTAATAACAGGTAAAATGGCGCCTTCACGGGAAGACAACATTGCCGTGATACGCGCCGTTCTTTCCGTGCTAGAGTCCACGACTACCCCAGACAAGTCTTCGTCCATTAATAACGTATCAAGGTGAGCTAGACGAGCGACTTGGAACAGCCCTTTCGGTGCGCCAGTGGCTTCAAACTTGTTCTGAATTTCCACCGCTTCGTCGTAGAAGATTTCCGATACTACCGACACCACAGGGTTCCCTGTAGAAAGTGCCGTCACGATAGAAAGTAACCAATATTCAAACGTGACTTCTTTGTCGGCAAAACATACCAATATACCTCGGGGCTCTAGATATAGCTTATTCGACTCACCTGTTGGACCGGGTAATGTCTGTGGTTTTGCTAACCTACGCTCTACACTGGTAAGTTGTTGACGGGCTGTGGCAAGGGTACGATTTAAATCGTCTGCCAACTCATCAACAATATCGACCTTGGCTATCTTAGCAAGCAACTGACGCACCATTGAAATGCGATCATTTAGTGCGGTATGACGCCATTGAGCTTCTACCGATTTAGCTCTGTCCATCATGATGTGCGCACGCTCAGCAATCTTTTCATCACCTACAAGTGCCGTATCGGTAGTATCGATATCATCAATATGTGACGGCTTAGGTGTCGCTCGCTCCATCATTAAGCGTGGCAGATAATTAGGGCCACCCGCTTTCGGCCCAGTGCCAGAAAGGCCTCGTCCACCGAATGGTTGCACACCCACAATGGCACCAATCATATTGCGGTTAATATACACATTACCCGCACGGCTTTTCGCGGCTAATTCATTAGCGCGCTCTTCAATACGAGAATGAATTCCCATGGTCAGTCCATAACCTGTGCCGTTAATTTGCTCAAGCACATTGTCGAGCTCTTTCGACTTGAAGCGAATAATATGAACAACAGGGCCAAACACCTCTTTTTCAAGTACCTGTATGTTGTCAATTTGATAAAGCGTTGGCGCAAAGAAGGTGCCCTTCTCTGCACCAGCTGGCATTTCATTGCGGTAGAGCAAGGTGCCTTTGTCTTCCATAAAGGCTTGGTGATCGGTTAGGCTCTTCAATGCTTTTTCATCAATTACCGGGCCCACATCGGTGGCCAATTGAGTCGGGTCACCCACCGTCAGCTCTTTCATTGCACCAATGAGCATTTCGGTGAGGTCATCAGCAATATCTTCTTGAACAAACAAAACACGCAACGCGGAACAGCGTTGACCCGCGCTTTGGAAACCAGAATGAATAACGTCATCAACCACTTGTTCAGGCAGCGCTGTTGAATCAACAATCATACAGTTTTGCCCGCCGGTTTCGGCAATCAACGGGACTTGCTCCCCGCCACGCTCTGCCAACACCTGAGAAATTAAGGTGCCGGTTTGCGTAGAGCCGGTAAACATAACCGCTTTAATACGCTCATCAGGTAACAAGGTTTCGCCCACTTCTTTTCCGGGAGAAATAATCAATTTAAGCGCATCTTCCGGTAAACCCACCGAGTGCATAATGTCCACCGCCCGCTGGGCAATCATGCTTGTTTGCTCTGCAGGTTTTGCAATAACCGTGTTGCCTGTGACTAATGCAGCTGACACCTGGCCTAAGAATATGGCTAATGGGAAGTTCCACGGACTAATACACAACACCACCCCGCGAGGTAGCAAACGCTGATCTTCTGCTATCTCCTGAGCACGCACCGCATAGTAGCGACAGAAATCTACAGCTTCACGCACTTCATCTATGCTGTCTTGTGCAACCTTGCCCGCTTCACGCATACAAATGGCAATAAGCTCTGCCATGTGACGTTCTAAGGCATCGGCGGTACGATTTAAGATTTCTGCTCGCTCGGCGACATCCCTTTTAGACCAAGCTTCAAAGCCAGATTGCGCTTCATCAAGGGCTTGACGCATATCATCTGGCTTGGCGTAATAGTGATAGCCCACCACATCATTTTTATCGGTTGGGTTTAACACCGGCGTGGCACCTTCAGGCACGCCGTCGGTCACTTTGTAGTACTCTTGCCAGCGTTCTAGTTCGTGTTTAAGGGCAGTGACCGCATTGGTATCGGTAAGGTCCAGTCCTCTTGAGTTGTCGCGCTCTGGTGCATACAGGCCACGGGGCGTTTTAATCAACTTGTTATAACGAACCTTCAAACGTTGGGTTTTTTCTACCGGGTCTTCCAGTAGTGCTTCAACCGGTTTTTCATCATCAACAATGGCATTAACAAATGATGAATTCGCCCCATTTTCCAGTAAACGTCGAACCAAATAGGCCAAGAGGTCTTCATGCTCTCCCACGGGGGCATAAACTCGGCACTGAATTTTGTCTTCTGTCACCACTTGATCGTAGAGGGTGTCGCCCATGCCGTGTAAACACTGGAACTCAAATCCTTCTTTGTCATCCCCTGCTAATTCAACAATGACTGAAGCGGTATACGCATTATGGGTAGCAAATTGCGGATAAATAGTATCGCGATATTCAAGCAGTCGGTTGGCACACGCGTGATAAGATACATCAGTGGATGACTTGCGGGTAAACACCGGGAATTCCTCTAACCCTGCTTGCTGGGTCATTTTTATCTCAGTATCCCAATACGCGCCTTTCACCAAGCGAACCATTAATGGTCGGCCCACCTCTAAGGTTAAATCTCGCAGGTGCTCGATAACATGAATGGCGCGTTTTTGGTATGCCTGCACGGCAAGGCCAAAGCCGGTCCAACCGTTTAGCTCATTATCGCGAAAGACGGCTTCAATAATGTCCAGAGATAACTCAAGACGGTCGGCTTCTTCCGCATCCACGGTAAGGCCAATATCGTATTCTTTCGCCATAAGACATAAGGCTTTAAGGCGCGGTGGAATTTCCTCCATGGCGCGTTCACGATGAGAGAACTCAAAGCGTGGATGAATCGCCGATAATTTAACGGAAATACCTGGCGAGCGTTTCGGCCCGCGACCATTCGCCGCTTTGCCAATCACCTTTATGGCTTTTACGTAGGCATCATAGTACCGGTCGGCGTCACCCATAGTACGAGCACCTTCACCCAACATATCGTATGAGTAAACGTAACCCTTGGTTTCTTTGTCTTTGGCTCTGTCTACCGCATCTTCAATGGTTTCACCCATGACAAACTGACGCCCCATCACCCGCATAGCAATATTCATGGCACGGCGAATAACGGGTTCACCCAAGCGGCCCAAGGTTTTTTTCAACAACCCAAACTGTTCTTGCTTACGCTTATCTGCATAGTTCACCATGTTGCCGGTGAATAAGAGCCCCCAGGCAGATGCGTTAACAAATAGTGAATCAGAATTCCCCAAATGCGGCGTCCACTGACCTTTGGACAATTTGTCTCGAATTAACTCATCTTGTGTTTCGCGGTCTGGCACACGCAATAATGCTTCGGCCAAACACATCAATACCACCCCTTCGGCGGTAGACAATGAGTACTCATTCAACAGCGCGTCAACACCACCGTGCCCTTCTTGCTCACGGCGAATTTGCAGCACCATTTTTCTGGCTCGTTCCCAAGCTCGACTTCGCGCCCGAGGGTTTACTTCGGCAATAGGAAGAATTTGATCCACGGCCACTGACTCGCTAATGCGATAGTAGTCACGAATGCGCTGGCGCAGAGGAGATGTTGTATGAAGTGTGTCGTTAGTGAGCATTGCAACCCTTTCGTAGAAATAGCTGTAATAAAAGCGTTTCGTCAAGAAAACCTTTGGTTCTTTCATCGCGAAACACGCTGTTTTGCTAGCAAAGCTTTCACTTTGCTTTTATTCGCCTGTGTTCTTTAAACTTTAGACTAAAGGATGAAGATCACGGTACCTTTTAATTTGCGCGGATACTAGCACAAACTTCCTATGTGAAAAGCCTCTGCTGTCAACTTTTTCTACCACCCAAGACAATCTCTTTAAATACCGCTAATTCCCCGTCAGCTTCCACAGGTTTACGCTTTCTTATCACTGGGCAAAGTAAGTCTATCGTCTTATTACCTTCACACAAAAAAAGGCGCACACTAAATGTTAATAAAATGTTTTATCTCTTTTTAAATACGAGATTAAGACTACACTTATAAAACAAAAAAAATGGGTGTTAATTATGTGGTTAAGAAACTTTAGTTTGATTCAACGACTAGGCATTATTGCCGTGCTTATTGGGCTGCTCTTTTTGCTTCTCACTGGGGTTGTATTAAATCGACACTACCAAGCCTTAAAAGACAAATCTTATGAAGAAAACAAACACCTCGTTGAGGTGGTTCATACATTATTAGGCCATTATGCAGATAGAACGGATATCGATGGGCAACAAGCAAAGTCACAAGCGTTAGAAGCAGTCAAAGCGCTGCGTTATGACAACAGTAATTATTACTGGATTCAAGATGCAACACCTAGCATGGTGATGCACCCTATAAAGCCGGCATTAGATGGCAGAGATCTTCGCACCTTTAAAGACGGGAATGGCAAAGCGTTTTTTGTTGAAATGGCACAAACAGCCAAGCAGAAGGGCGAAGGCTTTGTGGATTACGTCTGGCCGCTACCCGGCGAAGATACGCCTACGGATAAAATTTCTTACGTCAAGGCCTTCAAGCCTTGGGGGTGGACAATAGGCTCAGGCATTTATTTAACGCATTTAGAAGAAGAATATGCGCATTTAAGAAACATCATTATTATTTTTTGCGTGATCAGTGTGGCGTTGGTGATTCTGCTGATTTACATCATAGGAGGCAGCATTGTTAAGCCCGTGCAGGAAATCGCAGAGCGCATGAAAGATATCGCCAGTGGTGAGGGCGATTTAACTCGCTCGCTACCCGAAAAAGGGCAAGATGAAATAACGCGTCTGGCACGCTACTTTAATCAGTACACAGACAAAATGCGCCAATCGCTTATAGGCATTAGAGACAACATTGCCGCCCTCACTGAACAAGCCGAGAAAGTAAAAAGCGTGAGTGACGACAGCAACGCTCAAGCGCACGATCAAAACGAAAACATGTTGCAAGTGGCAGCGGCCATGGAGCAAATGACGACCCAAATTCACGACGTGAGCAACAACGCTGACGCTGCTGAAAAAAGTACCGTTAGCGCGCGTACGAATGTCCAAGATGGTGCTACGGTTGTGGAGCACACAGTGACCGACATTCGTTCACTCACCTCTGACATTGAAAGTGTTAGTAGCGTGGTGACGGCATTAGCCGAACAATCACAAAGCATTGGCGCTGTACTTGATGTGATACGCGGCATTGCAGAGCAAACAAACTTACTGGCCCTTAATGCTGCCATTGAAGCTGCCCGTGCGGGTGAACAAGGAAGAGGGTTTGCGGTGGTGGCAGACGAAGTGCGTACCCTTGCTAGTCGAACTGGTCAAAGTACCGATGAAATACAAGCGATGATAGAAAAGCTGCAAAGTAATGCCAAAAGTGCTGTTGACGCGGTGCATGTTAGCCAATCGGCATCGGTCAAAACGGTGGAAAATGCAACGCAGGCCAATCAAAGTCTAAAAGAGGCTGACAGATTAATGACCGACATTTCAGGCATGAGCAGTGAAATTGCCCGAGCCACTGAGCAACAAGCTGAAGCAGCCAATGAAGCGAACATACGTATAAACGCGCTTTCAGGGGCAGCCGATAGCAGCTTACGAACCGCTGATGACCTCGCAAAAGCGAGTTTAGCACTGAAAGAAAGCTGTGTAGCGATAATGGATATTGCGAATAAATTTAAACTCTAACTGCTACTTAGTATGTATGGAAGTCTGCGTATGACTGATTTACACTGAATCACGAAAACGCAGGCTAAGCAAAATCAAGGAGTGGAAAATGAGTAGCAAGGCTAAAGGCAAGTCGATATTACTGTGGGTGGTCGGCTTTTTTGTGGTGCTTTTCTTGGTGTATTTTTTATTCGCCAACACCATTATTAAATTAGTTTTAGAGTCTAAACTGGGTGAATCCTATGGGGCGGAAGTTAATATTGCAGAGTTTGATCACTCATTATTTCCTACCACTGTCACCTTAAAAGGGATTGCACTAACCAACCCCACCAAACCCACACACAACCAAGTTCTGGTTGGAGAGGCGAACGCCGATGTGGCTTTAGCTCCCCTGCTTGACGATGAAGTTATTGTTAATGAACTCAATTTATTAGATGTGCAATTTGATACGGAGCGCGCCTCCACTGGCGAAGTATATCGTGTACCTGAGCGTTCACTGTCCTTTGACGAAATAAAAAGTAAAGCACAAGAAGCCGTTCCTAGTGTGGACGAACTCCTTGAACGGAATCCATTGAAAACCACTGCCGCTATCGAGAACGCCAAAGCTGCCTATGAGACCTATGGTGAAGGCCTCAAGACAGATTATGGTAATTTGCCTGATAAATCTCGAATCGACTACTACAAAACACAAGTCACGCAGCTGAAAGAAACTAACTACCAGGACCCTCAAGCGTTGCTTCAGGCTAAGTCAGCATTTGACCAGTTAAAAGAAGAAATGTCTGCCGACCGCGCGCGCATTGCCGACTTTACTAGCAAAGCCTCAAACGCAAAGCGTGAGTTAACGGAAGCCATTAGCGCGCTTAAATCAGCGCCTCAAGAAGATTATGCTTTGCTTAAAGGCGTGATTGCTGGCGATCAAGACGCACTGTCACAAGTTACCTATTTTGTGTTTGGCGATAAAGCGGCGGAATACACAGAGTACTTGATGTCGGCGATGCAAATTGTCATGCCCCTTATTCAAGGGGAAGAAAAAAGTGAAGCGCCTACCGAAATTCCCTCTATTTTAGTGAAAGAAGCCAATGTCTCTGTACTTTGGCAAAACGAGGCTATCACCAGCAAATGGAATAACATCACCAATGTTCACGAAGTATTTGGTAGCCCCACCACCTTTAGCATTGAAGCAGCAGGAGACTTACTAAAATCGTTTACTTCTAGTGGTGAATTTTGGATAGATAGTAGCGGAGTCGATGCCAGCCAAGTGTGGTCTTTAGCGGGCGTCAATATGTCGAATGTGGCTTTTAGTGGAAACGACACGCTCGACGCGGTTTTAACCTCGGCATTGATGACCACCACAGGGTCGATGAAGGTGACTGACAACACCTTAACCGGCACCGGCGATGTTGACTTGCAAGACCTTGTGATGGAAGCAACCGGCAGCAGTGATGTCACTAGCGCTATTGCCAATGCACTCCAATCATTAAGCAGCCTAAGTATGACCATGCTTCTTGATGGTACACTTTCAAACCCTAACTTTAACATAAAGTCAGACTTAGACAACAAGCTTGCGCAAGCAGCACTGTCTCAGTTAACGGCCTCCCAGCAAGATAAACTGGACGAACTTAACAATAAACTTAACAGCATGATAAGTAACGAGCAGTCGCTTTTATCTGGTGAGTTGGTCGACGTGAACAGTATGCTGAGTGCAGCCCAAGGCGACAGCGAAGCATTGCAAGCCTTGTTGCAAACCCAATTAAACAGTGTGGTAGAGCAACAGAAGAACAAGCTATTTGATAAATTAAAGGGCAAATTCGGTCAAGGGGAGTAAAGCACCTTTGACTCAGCGCCGCTTCGCGGCATAATACAACACATGAGAGGGCGGCTAGCCGCCCTTACTTATTCTTCGCTAACCCAATATCAGGTGCTCTCGTGTGGCAAGATAAATGGATCCCCGTTGTACTTCTCGTTTTGCTAGGGTTACTGCAATACCGGTTATGGTTTGGCAAAAACAGTATTCCCGATTATTTAAACCGTGAACAAGAAGTACAAGCACAGGCAGAGCAAAACGCCAACCTAGCTCAGCGTAATGCGTTGTTAGAAGCTGATATTAACGACCTAAAAATTGGCTTAGAAGCCATTGAAGAGCGTGCTAGAAATGAGCTTGGGTTAATAAAGCGAGGTGAAACTTTTTACCGGATCCTACCTGCTGATAGTAAGTGAGAATAATGACATCCCCCCATGTTGTTGCGGTTATTCCCGCAGCCGGCGTTGGCAGCCGCATGCAAGCCGACCGCCCCAAACAATATTTATCCCTAGCGGGTAAAACCATTCTAGAACATACAGTGACACTTTTACTTAACCACCCATCGGTGAGCCGAGTAGTCATTGCGATAAGTCATGATGACGACTTTATTCATTCGCTGCCAATAATAGCAAATGCCAATATAGACTTGGTGGAAGGCGGTAAAACCCGCGCCGACTCGGTGTTAAATGCTTTAGCTACCTTGCCAGAAGAAAGTTGGGCGTTAGTTCATGACGCAGCGCGCCCTTGTGTATCCCATCAAGACATTGACGCCCTGCTGGCCGTAATGAACAACAGCAATACTACGGGAGGCATATTGGCCTCACCCGTGAGAGATACCATGAAACGTGCCTGTGATCACGGCCAAGCCAGTCTCATTTCCCATACGGAAAGTCGAGAAAATTTGTGGCATGCACTGACCCCGCAACTATTTCCTACAGGCGTACTTTTGCGGGCATTGAACAAAGCGCTCTCTAACAGCGTCACCATCACAGATGAAGCCTCGGCCATAGAATATGCTGGCGGTAAAGTGGCACTCATAAACGGAAACCCTGCCAATATAAAAATAACCCACCCCGCTGATCTCCCACTGGCTGAGTTTTATATAAAACAAACACATAAGGTAAATGAATAATGCGAATTGGACACGGCTTCGATGTACATAAATTTGGCGGTGAAGGCCCCATTACTGTCGGCGGAGTAAAGATAGAACACGCGCAAGGCTTACTCGCCCATTCTGATGGTGATGTGTTGCTACATGCCCTGTGTGACGCTATCTTAGGTGCAGCTGCTATGGGTGACATAGGTAAGCATTTTCCTGATACCGACGACGCCTATGCGGGTGCAGATAGCCGTGTACTGCTGCGCCACGTTGTAAACATTGTAAAAAATAAAGGTTTTAGGTTGATTAATGCAGACACCACTATAGTGGCTCAAGCCCCTAAAATGGCGCCACACATTAGCCAAATTCGAGAACATATTGCGCAAGATTGTGAATGCGACCTTGATGATATCAACGTTAAAGCCACCACCACTGAAAAGCTGGGCTATACCGGCAGAAAAGAAGGCATTGCAGCCCACGCTGTGGTGCTATTGGAAAAAGCATGAAGCCATTAGAAACACAGCATTGGAATTATTATTTTAGCAAACCGGTATCCACCGGTATCTTTAAGTTTCAAGCCGACGATTTTGTCGTTGAAGAGGACTTAGGTTATACGCCTTGTGGTGAAGGTGAGCATCAGTTTATTTACGTAGAAAAGGTGAATAACAACACCGCGTTTGTGGCGGAGCAATTAGCTCGTTTCACAAAATTACCATTGCGACAGGTAACCTATGCTGGGCGTAAAGACAAATATGCGTTAACGCGGCAGTGGTTTGGTATTCACGCACCAGGCAAAGCCGATTTTGACTTTAGCGATTTTGAGCTGGAAGGTGTGCGTGTATTAAAACAAGTGAGGCACAATAAGAAGCTACGGACAGGACAGTTAAAAGGCAACGCATTCACCATCACGCTTCGCCAAGTTGTTCATCCCGAAGCCATTGAGTCTCGCTTAGCAGAGATTGCCGAACATGGTGTGCCTAATTACTATGGTGAACAGCGATTCGGTGTCATGCGCGTAAACGAAATGGGAGACGTCCAACGAGGCGGCAATTTGCTCATGGCGGAACGCATGATAAACGGAGAAGCCATTCGCCACAGAAATAAACGTTCAATGGCATTATCTGCCTTACGTAGTTGGTTTTTCAATGAGGTCATTTCATCACGAATTGCACAGGGTGACTTTGACAAGGTGCAAGATGGCGATGCCATGGTACTCGCTGGCTCAAACAGCTTTTTCATTGAAAACGCCGAATCAAAAGAAAGCCAGCAGCGCTATCAACAAAAAGACATTTGTCCTTCTGCGCCTTTGTGGGGGGCGGGCGAGTTAGCCACTCTTGGAAAAGCTAAATCTCAAGAGCAAGCGATAGCGAGTACGCACCCTGAGGTAGTAGACTTTTTATCCCAGTGCGGATTTGAACAAGAGCGCCGTGCAATAAAAATTTGGCCTTCACAACTTGAATGGCATAGTAAGGGTGATACATTAACCTTATCGTTTTCGTTGCCAAGTGGCTGTTTTGCCACATCAGTACTTCGAGAGTGCATTGAGACAGTGGCGCCTGTACATAGTATTTAAGAGTGTTTATGAAAATATTAATGAGTAATGATGATGGCGTTTTTGCAAAAGGATTAGCCGTATTGCATGACATTGTCGCCCGTGAACATGACGTGACAGTGGTTGCCCCTGATCGAAACTGCAGTGGTGCGAGTAATGCATTGTCACTGCATCAGCCACTACGCGTTCAGACAATGGACAGTGGATATTACTCAGTAAGCGGTACACCGTCTGACTGTGTTCATTTAGGGTTATCACGCATTTTAGAAAATGACCCTGAATTGGTGGTATCTGGCATCAATCATGGCGCAAATTTAGGGGACGACGTGGTGTATTCAGGCACCGTTGCCGCTGCCACTGAAGGCCGTTATATGGGCTTACCGGCGATTGCAGTCTCATTAGTGGGAAAGGATGCTAAGCACTTTGAAACCGCCGCAAAGGTTGTGTTAGAAATAATACGTAAGTTACAAACACATCCATTGCCAGCCAATCAAATATTAAACGTCAATGTACCTGATGTTCCTTATGAAGAATTAAAAGGCATTGAAGTGACCCGTCAGGGGAGAAGGCACCGCGCTGAACCCATGATTGAAGACACTGACCCTTTCGGCAGAACCGTGTTTTGGTATGGTCCAGCGGGTAAAGAACAAGACGCAGGACCGGGAACAGACTTTCACGCTATTGCTGAAGGATATTGTTCTGTCACCCCATTGAGTGTTGATATGACCGCTTACCAAAGCCTAGATAATATGAAGGCGTGGCTAGCAAAGTAACGAAAGTACACAAACAATAATAAGCGCCGATATCACGTTGTAACACCGCGCATAACAAGGAAAATAAGCAACATCATGAGAGCTTCCAGAAAAGGGGATGCCCTGGCACAGCTGCTTTATGACGAAGGAATACGTTCGCAGTCTGTGCTCAATGCCATAGCAGGCACGCCAAGGGAGGCATTTTTACCCGACGCCCTAAAACATAAAGCTTACCAAAATACCGCGCTACCTATTGGTCAAGGTCAAACAATTTCACAACCCTATATTGTGGCGAAAATGACCGAACTGCTGTTAGATAGCCCCAATAAACCTGAAAAAGTGTTAGAAATCGGCACAGGTTCGGGTTACCAAACAGCTATTCTCGCGCAACTGTTTGCCAAGGTGTTTAGCGTAGAACGGATAAAATCGCTGCAATTTCATGCTAAAAGGCGAATGAACCAGCTGGATTTACATAATATCGCAATGAAACACGGCGATGGTTGGAAAGGATGGAGCTCAAAAGGCCCATTTGACGCCATTATCGTGACGGCTGCTGCCAGTAGCTTACCGCAAGATTTGTGTGAACAATTAAAAGAAGGTGGGCGCTTGATCATTCCTGTTGGCAATGAACAACAATCGTTGTTGTGTATCGATAGGGTGGAGGGTGAATTAAAAACCACCACAATAGAGGCCGTTAGGTTTGTTCCTTTAATTGCAGGAGAACTAATGTGAAGCTGTTTGAGCCATTGTACGACATGGCGTTACGTTGGGCACGACACCCCAACGCGGAAAAGTACCTGGGTGGCTTAAGTTTCGCAGAATCTGTTTTCTTTCCTATTCCGCCTGATGTCATGCTAGCTCCCATGTCGCTATCGCAACCTGATAAAGCATGGCGGTTCGCCATTATTACTACCTTTGCGTCCATTGTGGGCGGCATTGCGGGATACTTCTTAGGTTACCTAGCATTCGATGTGTGGCTTGCCCCCTTAATTGAACGTTGGGGGTACGGCCATAAACTAGACGTAGCGATGGACTGGTTTGCACAATACGGTGTCTGGGTTGTATTTATCGCAGGCTTCTCTCCTATTCCCTACAAAGTATTTACGATTAGTGCCGGTGTGCTAAACATGGCATTCTTCCCTTTTTTACTCGCATCAGCGGTAGGCAGAGGCGCACGCTTCTTCTTGGTTGCTGGGCTAATGCGATGGGGGGGCGCAGCCATGGAGGCCAAACTGAGGCAATATGTCGAAATACTGGGCTGGGCCACGGTAATCCTCGCCGTCGTCGCCTATCTGGTATTGCGGTAATATGAATAGACAGGGATGGTTTATTTTCATTGCTGCTAGCGTAATTACCCTACTGCAAGCTTGCAGTAGCCGCACCGCACCAGCCCCTGTGGTGCTGCTAAATAGTCAACTTGAAGAAGAGTCCGGTGGCTTTACTGCCTCCACCTACGAGGTGAAACCTGGCGATACGTTGTTTGCTATTGCATGGTATACGGGAAATGATTACCGCGATCTTGCAGATTTCAATAATTTATCCGCCCCTTTCCGAATTTATCCTGGTCAAAAATTGCGCGTCACTGCTCCCGCATCACAACAAAAAAAGCCAACAAAATCAGCTAAATCTACAAAAAAATCAGACAAGCAGACCACTCAGCCTACACCTCCGACCACCAAAACCATAGACAAAAGGTTAGTTGACCCTCCTATACCACAGGGGTATGGTGAAGGTGAAAAAGTTGTTAAGCGACAAAGCGTTACCAGCGTCAAAAAGACGGCAGAAAACGTCAAAAAGACAGCGCCCACCCATTTCCCGGATAAGGTGAAAAAGTGGGTTTGGCCAGCTAAAGGAAACATTGTAGGTACCTTTAGCAAATCAGAGTCAGGTAACAAAGGAATAGACATTGCTGGGGCAAAAGGAAGCGATATTCTCGCTGCCGCAGCAGGCAAAGTTGTTTACTCAGGTAATGCGCTACGTGGTTACGGTAACTTGGTTATTATTAAACATACCGACACATTTTTAAGCGCTTATGCATACAACGACACCATTTTAGTGAAAGAAAGAGAATGGGTGTATGCGGGGCAAAAAATAGCCACCATGGGAAACAGCGGCACAAATTCGGTAAAACTTCATTTTGAAGTTAGGTATCGCGGTAAGTCATTAGACCCTATGCGTTATCTGCCAAAAACACAAAAATAACAATAAAGAATAAGAATAAAATGAATAAAGGAGAAACGTCATAAGGTAAACCTTAGAGTAGGAGATTCATTATGGGCCAATTAAACAAAGCCGTCGAATCAAAACCGCAAGATGACATAAACGTTATTGACATGCCAGCTGACCTAAAAGCTGACGACACACTAACCGATGCACCCGAAACTGAAGACGTTGTAATTAGTTCGGATGACCATCCTAAAAACCTTGATGCAACCCAGTTGTATTTAGGCGAAATAGGCTTCTCGCCTCTGCTAACAGCAGAAGAAGAGGTATATTTTGCCCGCCGCGCTCTCAAAGGCTGTGAAGCCTCTCGTAAACGTATGATTGTAAGTAATCTTCGCCTAGTGGTGAAAATTGCTCGCCGTTATAATAATCGCGGATTGGCTTTACTGGATCTTATTGAAGAAGGTAACTTGGGCCTAATCCGAGCTGTTGAAAAGTTTGATCCTGAACGTGGATTTAGATTTTCTACCTATGCAACTTGGTGGATTAGACAAACCATAGAACGTGCAATCATGAATCAAACTCGCACGATTCGCTTACCTATTCATGTTGTTAAAGAACTTAATGTTTATTTACGTGCAGCGCGTGAATTATCACAAAAGTTAGATCATGAACCTACTGCTGAGGAAATTGCTGAAGCATTAGATAAGCCAGTAGAAGACGTCACCAAAATGCTTCGTTTAAACGAGCGTATTACCTCGGTTGATACCCCTATCGGTGGTGAAAACGACAAAGCATTACTCGATATTCTTGCAGATGAGAAAGAATTCGGACCTGAAGAAAACCTACAGGATTCGGATATCAAAGCGAATATAGTGACATGGTTACAAGAGCTTAATCCAAAGCAACGCGAAGTTTTAGCACGTCGTTTTGGTCTTATGGGGTATGAGCCTTCAACCCTGGAAGACGTAGGTGCTGAAATTGGATTAACCCGTGAACGTGTACGTCAAATTCAAGTAGAAGCGCTCAGACGTCTACGTGATATGCTGAGTCATCAAGGCCTTTCGTTAGAAAGCTTATTTGACCAGATGGGTGATTGACACACTCGAACACCCGCCGAAGTAAGACGGGTATAGTAAAACAGAAGAAACTTAAATTGCCGATGCTTACAACATCGGCAATTTTTTTACTCCTTCTTTTTGAAGGTTAAAAACCGGTAGCGATGAGGATTTTTTTCGTCTGCATCGTGTCTTTCTTCGAATGTACATGCCCATTCACCACGTGCATGATAATCAGGGAAGTAAGTATCCCCGTCTACGGCTAAATCAATTTCCGTTAAATACAGCGTTTGTGCCCTCGCTAAGAACGCTTCATAGAGCGTCCCCCCTCCAATAATCATGATTTCGTCATCGTCACTTGTAAGGTACGTTGCCGCTTTTTCAATAGCATCATCGCAAGATGAAACAACGTCTGCATCCGCTAACTGCAGTGACGTACTGCTTGATATAACAATATTCGGCCTACCAGGTAGCGCTTTACCAATAGAGGCATAGGTTTTTCTCCCCATGACGACAGGTTTGCCCAGGGTAATTTGCTTAAAGTGCTTCAAATCTGCGGGCAAGTGCCAAGGCATATCATTATCAGCCCCAATAACGCGTTCATGCGCCATTGCAGCAATCATTGCAATTTTCATACATCAACTTCCAGATGGTTAATAACCCTATCATACCTCAACTTAGCCCGTTATTTGAAAAGAGTGTACCGTCTTGTAAGGCTTAATCTTCACCACCAGCAACATGCAGGCAAGAGCACTCACAACAACAAAAGCAAATAGCAACTATTATCATTTGCATTGATGTTATTAATGGCCTATTGTTAAAAACAGGAGGGACAAATCATGCAGATAAATTATTTATGTCCGAAACATGCAGACTGGGTATATGGTAATCCTGATCAGGCACTACACGTAATGGCGAGAGACGAAATGCAGGGCACACTCTTAATGCAGTGCGACCAAGCCAGCGAAGCTATTCCGTATTTAGGTTGTGCATTTGATATCGCCGTTATATTGCTAGAGATTGACGGAGGTGAAAACCCCGCCATGATAAAAAAGCTTACACAGCTTTCCCAACTCCTTGAAGACGCTTACTTTCAAGTCAAACTCCCGCTATACCGAAACGCCATTGTTGATAGAACACACGCCATACTGTCAGCGGTTAATCGAACTTCATCTCGCGCCCTTACCTTCAATTTCACCCTTTAGACAAGAGCACTCCGATGACTAATTCCCCTATTTATCGCAACACCACTCTCTCCCTAAAACCAAAAGACGAGTACGCGGTAGACTTTGCACATTGGGAAACGCTTATTCGTGGAGGTAACAACCAATATGAACAAGGGGGGCTTTTTTCGGCAATAGGTACATATCATCAAGCCATCCTGGCAGCGAAAGTTTTAGTGAGTATGGCGCCAGCCAAAAAGGAGTCACTCACCGCCCTTTTAACCAGTTACCACAACCTTGCCGATGCATACCTATCTAGTGAAACGGCTCCATGCAATACGCAGTTGTCGTTGGCCTACGGCGCAATTACAGAGGTGGAAGGGTTAATAGACACCATTGAACGCCAATTACCTCGGCATCCCCACGTGGTGCGTTGTAGCAGTATTGCCCGTCAACAACGATTTGTATTCTTAAAACGTTACCCTCACTTTGCAGCCTTGCAATGTGAGCACCCTACCCGGTCGAATTTGCAATACATCAAGAAGGCATTGCATTGACCGATATCATTCACTTTGTATTAAAGGAACCACTATGAACACACTTATTCATCGTATGTGTATAGCAATAATGTCTATTTTAGCCAGTGCCAGCGCGTTCGCGCACGCGGGACATGATCATGGACACTGGACAAGTGGCGTATTGCACACCGTGTTTTACGTAGCACTAGCAAGTGTTGCTGCAGCCTGTTCGTATAGCGCTTACAAATACATCAACCGCAAAAAGCCGACATCAAACTAGGAGCCCGCCATGATTTACGACATTCTTTCTTCTATAAACAAAGTTAACCCCTTTACCACAGCCAGTGCGCACTGCGATATTCCTTGTAAAATATATGATCCCATGACGGCTCAACTAGCAGCACTCAGCGTTGTGCGCTTTACTGACTTGCTCAATGAACTTGCGGAAAAAGACAGCCTGAGTTTTGCCGATCAAGCGCAGATGAGCCGCCTCATTTCAGAAAAAGAAACGCATGCCGAAAAAGTAAAGCATGAAGTACGCGTTATATGGGGCGATTATTTTAAGGCCCCTCAATTTGAACAGTTTCCTGATACCAATGAATTAGTGCATAAAATTATGCTTGCTGGTTCAGCGTGTAAACAACATGTGAGCCGAGAGAAAGGTGAAGATTTACTGACGTTAGTGAATGAATTTGCCGAACGATTCTGGGTGACTAAAAAGGTTAAAACGAAAAAGGCAGTATGCCCTTACCCTCCTTCATTAACCTTGGTTTATCCAAATCTTTAATGCTGAAAATTGTGAGGGTTTCAGGAGATAGCATGCAACCGACACTATTGGATGGCGATTTTGCTGTTGTGCTTACGTGGCCGAAAAAAGCGTTACGGCCAGGGCAAGTAGTCGTGGTTAATTGCCCACACTTTGGCACTCTCATAAAACGGGTTCACCAAATTATTCCTAACGGCGAATTCTCCCTTAGCGGCGATAACACTGCGGCTTCGTTAACTACCGAAAAGATGGGGTGGTTTAACCGTCAACGTGTTATCGGCCGTGTACTCTATTATGTAAAACGCCCTCGCTAAATGCAAAAAACACGAACTTGAATAATCAGGTTCGTGTTTTTAATGACGTTTACGTTATATACTGCAAATCCACTTTGCTAGCAACGCAAAGAATGCGCCTTTTATCAGCTTACTTACGATACTCTACTTCAACATCGTAGTCGTCTTCATCCCAATCGTCATCATCTAAGTCGTCGCCTAAATCGTCGTGAGCTTCAAGGGTATTACGATGATACGTATCCCACTTAAACTCTACGTCTTCAGCTTCTTCTTTCGTTTCCTCAATAGCAGGAAGGGTTTCAATGAAGTCCATAATATCGTGGCACAGTGGCGCTAAATTAAGCTTTTGGAATGCTGAAATCTGATACGTTGGACCTTCCCAATTAAGGGTTTCAACAACGTGTTTTATACATTCTTCTACTTCATCTTCTAGCAGTAAGTCCACTTTATTGAATACTAACCAACGGGGCTTTTCTGCCAATTTCGGGCTGTATTTCTCAAGCTCTTCGATAATAGCTTTTGCATTTTCAGCCGGATCGCTTTCGTCGGCAGGAAGTAAATCCACCACATGTAAAAGTATACGGCATCGCTCAAGATGCTTTAAGAATCGAATCCCTAGTCCAGCACCATCAGCAGCGCCTTCGATAAGACCCGGTATGTCGGCCACCACGAAGCTTCGCTGCGCATCCTGACGTACAACACCCAAGTTAGGCACTAGAGTGGTAAATGGGTAATCAGCCACTTTCGGCTTAGCCGCAGACACTGAGCGAATAAAGGTAGATTTACCCGCATTGGGCATACCCAATAAGCCCACATCGGCTAACAACATAAGCTCAAGTTTAAGGTTGCGGATTTCGCCTGGCGTGCCGTTAGTTTTCTGACGAGGCGCTCGATTGGTACTACTTTTAAATCGCGCATTACCTAAGCCGTGAAAACCACCTTGTGCTACTTTAAGCTTCTGGCCATGAGCAGTTAAGTCGCCAAGCACTTCACCCGTATCACTGTCTGTTGCACGCGTACCTACTGGCACACTCACTTCAAGGTCTTTACCTTTTTTTCCAATACAATTGCTGCCTTGTCCATTTTGGCCACGCTCGGCTCGATGGAAACGCTCGAAACGATAGTCGATCAATGTATTTAGGTTTTCATCGGCAACGAGAAATACGCTGCCGCCGTCGCCCCCATCGCCACCATCAGGGCCGCCTTTGGGTACGTACTTTTCCCTTCTAAAGCCAATTACGCCGTTTCCACCGTCGCCGGCTTCCACTCGAATTTCAGCTTCATCTACAAATTTCATTTATCACTCCGGGCAATTCTGCCTTGGGTTATTACTTAAAAATACGAACTTAAAGTTTACACCAATTTGTGCATATACGCTTCGTTGTATAATAGATAAAAGCGTATGCACTTGCTGATAACAAAAAACCCCGCTAGCGCGGGGTTTTTCTAAGCCTGCTCGGCGAGAAGCTTTCGCGCTTACTCAGCTACGATGCTTACAAATTTACGGTTCTTCGGTCCTTTAACATCGAACTGAACTTTACCGTCTTTTAGTGCAAACAACGTGTGGTCTTTACCGATACCCATGTTGTCACCAGCGTGGAAACGAGTACCACGTTGACGAACAATGATGTTACCAGCAAGAACAGATTCGCCACCAAAGCGCTTAACACCTAGGCGTTTACTCTCTGAATCACGACCGTTTTTGGTACTACCACCAGCTTTTTTATGTGCCATGTGTTCGTGCTCCTATTATGCGTTGATACCAGTGATTTTCACTTCTGTGAACCACTGACGGTGACCCGCTTGCTTACGAGAGTGCTTACGACGACGGAACTTAACGATAGTTACTTTATCGCCACGACCGTGTGTAACAACCTCAGCTGTCACCTTACCACCAGCAACGATTGGTGTGCCGATTTTTACATCGTCACCGTTGCTTACCATTAAAACTTTGTCAAATTCAACCGTTTCGCCTGGGGCTACTTCGATTTTTTCAAGACGAACGGTTTGGCCTTCGGCCACACGGTGTTGTTTACCGCCACTTTGGAAAACCGCGTACATAGTTAACTCCGCTCTGCGTCACTGACGCTTCAATTCAAAAAACAGGGCGCGAATTGTACGTGAAACATCCGCAAACCACAACCCCGATTCTAAGAAAAATAGATTATTTTTCCAACATTTTGCAATTTAATCTCGAATTCAACGAAAACCGAGAGCTCTACCTCATAATGTTAATCAGGTTGAGAGTAAGCAAATGAGAAATTAGCTAGTTTCATGGTGCTCACTCACATACCTATTACTGGTATAACGTAACGAGGTAGCAACAAAATGTTGCCCTTTATATGCATAGTGATGGTGGCACGTTTGCCCTCTTAGCTGTGAATGCCACCTATTAAGGATCGATACCGATCCCACAGGGATCATTTACAGCGAAAAAGAGAGATGCCACAAATGTATATGGCGGGAATGTTAACATAAGGCGGGTTAAAGTTGTAAGTTTTACCTTGTCCAAATAGAATGAAAAACACGAGAAAATTGAGAAAAACACCTGTCTTAACACATTTTTATTGAATAACGCCTATAATAGTAGACGAGCACGCAAAACATGCGTTTACTAACCGCCAAATCATTAGGTTACATAGACAAACCGATGGGGTTGGATGGTTGACTAACACGCAACGTCAATCATAAATAAAGGGATCTTACCTATTCATGTTTTTATTCAAAATGCGTTAAGCGGTCATTTTTTAAGACAATTTGGTGGATAGTAGACAGCATTCAGGTACAATCTGCCCTAATTATTGCCCTAGAAATTAAATAAGTTTTTACATCAATGCCCATGGATATTAATTCAATCCGCGCGTTATCAAATGACGATATGCAAGCGGTTAACCAGTTGATTCAACAACAGGTCGACTCTGAAGTTGCGCTAATCAATCAACTTGGTTTTTACATCGTTAATAGCGGCGGGAAACGTCTGCGCCCTCTTCTTACTGTGTTAAGCGCACGTGCGATGGGCATTAAAAATGACGATCATCACACCCTTGCGGCGATTGTTGAATTTATCCATACGGCCACCTTGCTGCACGATGACGTGGTAGATGAGTCCACAATGCGCAGAGGCCGTGAAACGGCTAACGCTATCTTTGGAAATCAAGCTTCCGTACTTGTAGGCGACTTTTTATATACTCGGTCATTTCAGATGATGGTGAGTTTAAAACGTATGCGAGTGATGGAGATCCTTTCTGAAGCCACCAACCAAATTGCCGAAGGCGAAGTGCTACAGCTGATGAACTGTAATGATGCTAGTACTACCGAAGCCCGCTACTTTGATGTTATTTATGGCAAAACTGCCCGTTTATTTGAAGCGGCGACGCAATTAAGTGCTGTACTGACTGACCAACCCAGCTCAGTTGAAGTGGCCATGCAAGAGTACGGGAAGCACTTAGGCACGGCATTTCAGTTAGCTGACGATATATTAGATTATATGGCGGATAGCGAGGACATGGGTAAAAATGCCGGTGATGACCTTGCTGAGGGTAAGCCCACTTTACCTTTATTGTATGCCATGTGGCACGCCGAATCTGAGGACGATAAGGCGTTGATCAAAGAGGCGATTGAGCAAAGTAATGGCTTACCCCATTTACAGCGAATTCAGGGCATTATGGAGGCCACTGGCGCACTAGATTACACACGAGAATGTGCGAATAAAGAAGTGCAAATGGCCATTGACAGCTTGCAAGCTATTCCTGATTCCGCCTATAAAGAAGCGCTTGTTTCATTAGCTTACATTTCAGTTGAGCGCACCAGCTAACCTTTACTGTTAAAACTAGCACCGTTAACACCGGCGTGTATTAAGGGATAGTTTCCTTGCTTTGCACGCCAGCGTTTTTACCCCTCTAACATATGCCCAACAATGCCCACTAAAAACCCTAAGATGCCGCCAAGAGGTGGCAGCCAGTGGTTTTCCATTCGAATTTGGGGGGCAATATCTTGAAACACCGAATATAAAATCCCCCCCGCAGCAAATAACATGATACCACTCATGACGACCGGGAATTGGGACAAATAATAAAACCCGACCAAACTAAACAGTGGCCCAAGCAGCGCCATCAATGCAAAGATGACAATTAGCTTAGTACTACGCTGTTTATTTTTTGGCAACATTTCTCGATAAGCGTTAAAGCCTTCAGGCAAGTTTTGCACCGCAATCAGCACGCCCAAAAGTAACGTACCGCCGCCTAATGCCGCAGTTGTGCCTAGCGCAATGGACTCAGGCACAAAATCGCTTAACATGGCCGCTAACTGGCTTCCTGCGGTTTTCTTTTTTGCTAAATAAATGTCTAACGACATAAAGGCTAATGCACCAGCGATAAAACACATTAACGCCCCCGTCACAGAAACATCTTTAATTCCCTCAGGCACCAGAACTAACCCCACCGCAGAAATCAATGCGCCTGCCCCTAAGGCTAAAATACCGTGGCGTAATTCTTTCTCTAGCCACTTGGGTTGAATGCCGTGATAGGTGGCTAACATTGCCCCCGCTGGCATGGCGAACCCGGCGATAAAGGCAACCACCAATAAACTAAGAATATTCGGCTCCTGCATATGTGTTCCCTTTTTATGTGCAAGTGAAGTACGGAGTTAGCATTCAAACAAAAAGAGCAGCTTATGCTGCTCTTCAAATGACTTATTCTTAAACGAATTAAACCTTCAGTTAGTTTAATCCTAATTCGCGGGTCATATTCTCGTTTTTATCGCGATGCACAATAATATTGTCTTCAATACGAATGCCACCAAAGGGCTTATAGGCCGATACCGTGTCCCAATTGATATATTTTGAAGCCTGTGAAGCTTTTAAGTCACGTAGCAAGCTATCGATAAAATATAAACCGGGTTCAATTGTAAACACTTGTCGAGGCTCTACTATCCGTGTGCATCGCAGAAAAGGATGCGCTTCAGGCGCTGGCTTAGGTGTACCTCTATCGTCATTGACGAGCCCACCCACATCGTGAACTTGCAGGCCTAGGAAGTGCCCTATGCCATGCGGGAAAAACGTGCGCGTTATCCCCATTTCAACAATGTCTGGAGGGGTTAAGTTGACAATACCTGTATCGTGAAGGATTTGTGCAATACCGTCGTGGGCGAGCAAATGAATATCGGTGTAGGCTACCCCCGGCTTCAACCCGTCTATCAGGGTAAGTGTAACTTTATCTACTGCCTGGATTAAATCGCTGAACATCGCTGAGTTTTGGCTATAGGTACGTGTGATATCAGCGGCATACCCGTGATAATTCGCACCGGCATCGATAAGAAAAGAACGAGATTCTTTGGGAGCAAGTGTGTCACATTGCATATAGTGCAATATGGCGGCGTGCTCGTTAAGTGCCACAATGCTGGTGTAGGGCACATCGTTGTCACCCTGACGGCACGCTTTTGCATAGGCTAAATTAATGTCGAATTCACTCTCCCCATTACGGAAAGCGCGTTCTGCCGCTTGGTGCCCAGCCACGGCTAATTTATTAGCCTCGCGCATACACAACAACTCATATTCGGTTTTATAAGCTCGCTGGTAATGCAAATAATGCAGCACGCGATCGGGGTTTACATTTTCAAATCCCAATGCTTTCGCCACTTCAATATACTCACCAATGTAGGCGTAGCGCTTTTTATCATAGGGAAGATGCTTTTCTACCGCATCGGCTTGCTGCAATAACACCACGTTGAAACATTGGGTCCAAAACTCATTCGGTTCTGGCGGCACCTTGTGCCAAAAGTCTTCCGGACGATAAAAAATAAGCGTAGGTTTATCTACACCATTAGCCACAATCCAGCAGTTAGGGTTGTCAATAACAGGTAGCCAAGCTTTAAACTGAGGGTTCACTTTAAACGGATAGTGGTTATCGTCTAAAAATATTCTCTTCCCCTGCCCCGAATGAATAACAACGCCATCCAGTCCTTCTCGCTGAAGCGCTTCTCGGGTTCGAGCCTGCAATTCTTCGATATGCTCTATATATAATGCCTGCTGTTGTGACATTCTTCCCTCGTGTTTACTAAGTTAACGTTATCCTAAAGTGTAACATGAAGATAAGCGCAGAGTTACCTCCTGCCCCAGCCTCGGTGAGCACACGTGTAAATCTAAATAACCACTAATGAGGGGCTAACTGTAATGTGCCAGTAACCGGATGCGTAGTAATGGACTCGGTAGAAGGAATAACATCTTGGGTAAGTTGCGGAAAAATATTTTTGTTTGACCCAAGCTGCTGTTCGTAGATGTGCTGATAAGCCATTACCGCTTTTACGTAGTGCCGCGTTTCCCGGTATGGAATATTTTCAATCCAAATATCCACTGGCAGTGACGCATTTTCAGGCAACCACTCTAACACTTTGCGCCAACCCGCGTTATACGACGCGGTGACTAATACGGGGTTGTTGTCTAATTTATCCATGAGATACCTTAAATACTGCACGCCAAACTCGACATTGTGTTTGGCGTTAAATAAGGTGTTTCGACTGACTTTTTGCTTGGCAATGTATTGGGCAGTACCCGGCATCAACTGCATCAAACCAGTGGCGCCTACAGGCGATACTGCATCTGTCATGAACGAGCTTTCTCTGCGCGCGATAGCCATGGCTAATGCGTCGGGCACCTCGTAGGTTTCACCTTGCTCCTTAAAGTAAGATTGAAATGCTAATGGGAAACGTCTTTCTACGTCGTCCCAATAGCCACTTTTAGCAAAACTAATGATGGCTTGGTCGTACAAGCCCCACTCATACGCCAACACTCCGGCGTGGGTAACTTGTGGGTCCGGTAGTGCATTAATAAGGTAACGCCACTCTCTACGTGCTTCATTCTTGCGGCCTAAGCGGTAAAATTCCAATGCCCTCAATGTGGCGGGTGTTCTCGCTAGCTTTTCGATAGCACTATTGTCACGGGGTACAGGTTTATTGGATAAACTGGGGGTCTTACCTATACGTGCGCTAGCCATAAAACCATAATAATGACGCTCTTCAGACAACTGCTGATATAACACCGTTGCTTGCATTGTATTCCCTAGCGCTTCTAACGCTCTGGCTCGCCAATACCGATAATTTTCATCTTGTTGCAATTCAGGTTTAGCTGATGCAATCACATCTAATACATCTTGCCATCGCTGTTCACGCAGTAGGTAGGCTACGTGCCATAACTTGACGTCTTCATTTGCTCCCTTTACATCAGCAATAAGTAACCACCGACCGGCTTCAGGCATTCTGTCGAGGGTGAAACTTAATGCTATAGCGCGCTGAATAATGTGTAACTGAGGCGTTGAAAAAACACCCTGTGGCACATACTTTTCATAGGCCTTCACTGCTTGCTTTGGGTTTCTCCACGCCAGCTTCTCAATAGCCCATGTAAGAATGGTAGATTCCCTATCAGGTTGCTTAAGGGGGAAGTGGCGGCTGCGGTTGACTGCCGCCACGTCACGCGTGACCGCCAACCATGCATCGGCAATATAGGTTTCGTTATCTGGGAGTTGACGCTTAAGATAGGGAATTATACGCCTATTTCCTTCCTTAGCTGCAATCTCAATGCGCGCAATCACTTTTTCAGGCGTCATCAAACCATTTTTACGCCATTGATAAAATAAAGGGTCGCATTCGTCTGGCTGCGACTTTCCGTGATACCACAGTGCATCTACATCGTTAAGCAACGCCTTCGGATTGTCGCTACTTGCTAACTGGTAACCTAAGGCTTTGCAGGTGAGCTTGGCGCCCATGCCTTTTCGATAGCTGTCCATAAAGGCGCTATTGTGCCCTTTTGATGCTAGGTAGTTTAACCATCTATACCGCAACCCATAGCTTGCAGGTTGCCCACTATAGTCTTCTAAGAAAGATTCGATGGCCCGCTTATTTTTTAACGAAAGCGTGCGCTCTAATTTCAGCCTTAGTAAATACGGGTACAAGGGGTATGTAGCGAGGGCGTGAATATCGCGATCTAGCTTATCTAAACTTCGTGAAGGCATGGTTCTTAAGTTTTTTTCAACCTCTAAAAAGCGTTCACGTTGTGCTTCGAAAGTGTCTTGTGGGAGCGCTTGAGCAAATACTGATGTTTCACCACACGCGAGCATTAGCAATATCGTTAACAAACGAAAAGACAAAGAACCTAAGTAACTGGTGCGGCAATGGACTAAGCCGAAACGTTGAAATGTGATATTTAAAGACACAATTGAACTCCTACCCTGTGATGCATTCAAACACACACATAAAGGTGTTGTGTTGATGAGTATGCGATTAAAACCGATAAAACGGTGTGGCTCCTTGCCACGGAAGTTGTTGTGCCAGCGCGTTATATGCTGTTCATAAACATTAACGTTGTGATTGTAGATTATTCTTATGCTGGATTGGCGCTTTTCGCCAATAACGCTCATTATACAAGCACTGATATTGAAATGAAGCGTGAATTCAAACTTAACCCTTGAATTTAAGTCATCCGACCACTACCTTAGACAGATTGAAACGCTTGTTTGATTTTTTGTTGAAATTTTGTGTGGTTTTGTAAAGAATCTAGCCACACTAACGCGTTAGTAGTTAATTACGACCCTACGTACTTGTTGAATTAACTCACTAACATCCTGGCCAATGCCGAAGGAGATGATAATGATATACACAGGCAAAAGTCTTTCCGTCAGCCTGTTAGATGACGGCTTTGCTGAGCTGGTATTCGACGCCGAAGGTTCAGTGAACAAGTTCGACCGCCAAACGGTAACTGAACTTGACGAAGCAACACAAGCTCTGCTAGCTAAGGGCGACGTAAAAGGCTTAGTAGTACGCAGCGCAAAATCTGCATTTATTGTAGGTGCTGATATCACCGAGTTCACGGGCCTTTTCGCCATGGACGACGAAGAGGTACTACAGTGGGTTGCTAATACTTCACAGGTATTCGATCGCTTTGAAGACTTACCATTCCCTACCATTGCTGCCGTTAACGGCTTTGCATTGGGCGGCGGTTGTGAGATGGCATTGGCATGTGACATGCGTATTGCAGACACCACAGCTTCCATTGGTTTACCAGAAGTTAAGCTAGGCCTGATGCCTGGTTTTGGCGGTACCGTTCGCTTACCTCGTCTCATTGGCGCAGATAATGCCCTAGAATGGATGACCACTGGACGTGACAGAAAAGGCGCGAAAGCCCTTGCTGAAGGCGCAGTTGACGCAGTAGTAGCACCAGAAACGTTAGTGGAAGGTGCACTATCAATGGTGAAAGACGCCGTTGACGGTAAGTTTGATTGGCAAGCACGTCGTGCGGTTAAAAAAGCCCCACTACAGCTAAACAAAAACGAAGCCATGATGAGCTTCTCTACTGCTCAAGCTATGGTATTTGCGCAAGCAGGCAAACACTACCCAGCACCACACAAAATGGTGGAGACAGTGCAAAAAGCCTCTGTACTAGACCGTGAAGGTGCGCTTAAGCTTGAGAACGAAGGCTTTGTAGAACTTGCGAAAACCGACGCGGCGAAAGCCCAAATAGGTATTTTCCTTGCCGACCAGCTGGTTAAAGGCAAAGGTAAGAAGCAAGCGAAAGCCGCCACTAAGCAATCTAAGCTTAACGCCGTACTCGGTGCTGGCATTATGGGCGGTGGTATTGCATACCAAAGCGCCGTGAAAGGCACACCAGTTATTATGAAAGACATTAATCAAAGTGCACTAGATCTTGGTCTTTCAGAAGCGGCGAAAATACTTGGTAAAGGTATGAAGCGCGGTAAAGTTGATGCGACCAAAATGGCGCAGACGCTTAACGCAATCACACCTACCCTCGAGTACAGTACACTTAAAGATGCAGACCTTGTTATTGAAGCGGTGGTAGAAAATCCAAAAGTGAAAGGTATTGTACTTAAAGAGGTTGAAGAGAATGTCGCTGACGACGCTATTATCTGCTCAAACACCTCGACTATCTCTATCAACCAGCTAGCAAAAAGCCTAGACAAGCCAGAGCGTTTCTGCGGTATGCACTTCTTCAACCCAGTGCACCGCATGCCGCTAGTTGAGATTATTCGTGGCGAGAAAACCTCTGAAGAAACCATCAATGCAGTAGTAGCGGCAACCCTTAAAATGGGTAAAACCCCGATTGTGGTTAACGACTGCCCAGGGTTCTTGGTAAACCGCGTATTGTTCCCATACTTTGCGGGCTTCAGTAAGCTACTTATCGACGGCGCTGACTTTGTTGCTGTTGATAAAGTAATGGAAAAAATCTTCGGCTGGCCTATGGGCCCAGCTTACCTAATGGACGTTGTAGGCATCGACACGGGCGACCACGCAGCAGACGTTATGGCAGCAGGTATTCCAGAGCGTATGGCTCGCCTAGACAACGACCCTGTAACTCTGTTCTATAAAGAAGAGCGTTTAGGTCAGAAGAACGGTAAAGGTTTCTACAACTACGGTGTTGATAAGCGCGGTAAGCCGTCTAAAACACCTGCTGAAGAAGCCTACGCACTCATGGCGCCACACGTAGCTGAAAAGACAGACTTTGAAGCTGACGACATTATTGCACGCCTAATGATCCCTATGGCAAACGAAGCAATTCGCTGCCTAGAAGAAGGCATTGTAGATAGCGCAGCTGAAGCTGACATGGCGCTACTTTACGGCTTAGGTTTCCCTCCATTCCGCGGTGGTATTTTCCGTTGGATTGAAACCATTGGCTTGGCGAACTTTGTTGCGATGGCAGACAAGTACGCTGAACTTGGTCCAATTTACCAGATTTCAGATGGCGTTCGTGAAATGGCCGCTGCTGGTAAATCCTATTTCGCATAAGACCCGGAGGAAAATCTAATGAAAGAAGTGGTCGTAATCGATTGCGTACGTACCCCTATGGGTCGTTCAAAAAACGGTGTTTTCAGAAATGTGCGTGCAGAAGACCTTTCTGCAGCACTAATGACCGCGCTACTAGAGCGTAACCCTGGCGTAAACCCAGCGGAAATTGAAGACATTATTTGGGGCTGTGTTCAGCAAACGAAAGAACAAGGCTTCAACATTGCGCGTAATGCGCAGCTATTAACACAAATTCCACGCACAACTGGCGCGGTAACGGTTAACCGCTTATGTGGTTCATCAATGCAAGCCCTTCACGATGCCACAAGCGGCATTATGACTGGCCGTGGTGATATATACATGATTGGTGGTGTTGAGCACATGGGCCATGTACCTATGAACTATAACATCGACTTCCACCCAGGCCTTGCTAAGTACACGGCGAAAGCGTCGGGCATGATGGGCATGACTGCCGAGCTACTTGGCCGTCAAAACGGGATTACCCGCGAGCAACAAGACGCCTTTGGCGCGCGTTCGCACCAGCTAGCGCATAAAGCACACCTTGAAGGCCGCTGGGCTAACGAAATTGTGCCTGTTGAAGGCCACGATGCAAACGGCGTATTAAAGCTTATTGACTACGATGAAGTTATTCGCCCAGAAAGCACAGCCGAGAGCATGGCGGCGCTTCGCCCAGTATTCGACCCTGTAAACGGTACTGTTACTGCGGGTACGTCTTCTGCGCTGTCTGACGGTGCATCTGGCATGCTGCTTATGTCGGCAGACCGTGCGAAAGAGCTTGGCCTAACGCCTCGTGCGAAAATTCGCTCAATGGCAGTGGCTGGTTGTGATGCGGCAATTATGGGTTATGGCCCAGTTCCAGCCACACAAAAAGCCCTTAAGCGCGCTGGCCTGACGATGGACGATATTGAACTTGCCGAGTTTAACGAAGCATTCGCGGCACAAGCGCTATCGTGCATTAAGCAACTAGGTTGGATGGACCACCTAGATACGAAGATTAACCTTAACGGTGGTGCTATTGCACTAGGTCACCCACTAGGTTGTTCTGGTTCACGTATCTCAGGTACGCTTATCAACCTAATGGAATCACAAGACGTAAGCCTAGGCTTAGCGACTATGTGTATTGGTTTAGGCCAAGGTATTGCTACTGTATTCGAGCGTGTATAAGCGTTTGACGAAGCATTTGAATTAGCGCTTAACTGAGCGCTTAAATAGCTAAGTATTGAAAAGGGCCTTCGGGCCCTTTTTTATTGACGTTAACTTGATGTGCACATTACTTTAATACGCGAGATAAAGGACTTACCACACCCTGAGCGCCTTGCTGAAGCACGTGAGTGTAAATTTGCGTAGTTTTCACATCAGAGTGACCAAGCTGTGTTTGCACAGTTCTTATGTCGGCGCCCGCTTGTAGCAAATGCGTTGCAAAAGAATGGCGCAATGTATGAGGCGTCACTTTCTTTTTAATGTCGCAAGCTTTTGCCGTATTTCGTATGGCTTTCTGAATACTCGATTCATCAATATGATGCCGGCGTACTTTCTTACCCTCCGGATCTATAGATAACCGAGAAGACGGAAATAAATAATGCCAGCCTAATTCTCTTGGCGCATTTTTGTATTTCACCCGCAGTCTATGCGGCAAATAAACGCCAGCATATTTCGGGTTTTCTAAATCAGCTGATAGGTAATTTTCCACCATGGCTATTTGCCGAGTAAGGCCCGGCTTCAATTCTGCCGCAAGCGTAACGATGCGATGCTTTCCGCCTTTACCATCCCATATACGAATGGCGTTGTAGTCGAAATCAATATCTTTAACACGCAGCCTTACTGCCTCCATTAAACGCAAACCACTGCCATATAGTAGGGATATAGGGAGCTTTAGGTTGGCAGGAATTTGTTCAAATAGCGCAACTACCTCGTCTTGCGTTAGTACGACAGGTAACTTGGCCTGCCTTCGACTTGAAACAAAGTCTAACTCTAACGACAATGGACATTCCAATATATCGCGATAAAGAAACGCCAATGCATTAAGCGCACTCGCTTGTGTTGCGGGAGCGACATTTTTCTTGTTCACCAAATAAGACAGAAATAACTCTACGTCTTTATCTCCCATCTCTGATGGATGCCTATTATCATTGAAGCGAATAAAGCTAATTATCCATTTGCTATAAAGCTCTATCGTGCGTTTGGCATAGCGACGATTACGCATATGCTCAACCACCATTTGCATAAACATTGATTTCATTTGTTAGTACTTTTTATCTGTGTATAAGCACAGCATTACGACTTTTTAGTGCGCCGTAAAATAAAAAGGAAACTTTCCGTACTTCAGTACAGTGTTTTCAGATACAAAGTATAGGATATTGATGTAAATGACATTACATGCGAAAGTGAGTAAATTATTAAAGTTATATGCGGATTTTATCCACGTTGCATAAAGGATTTTTTCCGTACATTAAGTTGTTATGATTTTGGAGTAGAGTTTAAATGAAATGGATGTTCCTAATAATACTCATACCTTTTCAGGCCCTTTCTTCGACCTGTATTAGCACCGAAGATAAGAGCTTAATATGGAATCAAAAATATTCACATCTCATTTCTGTAACTGCTCACTCATTGGAAGAAAGTTACACTGTCGAGATAGAAGCACCTCTTGTGATAGAAAGTTTCCCCTTTAAATCTATAGGGTTATTCATCGACAGTATTGATGATCCAACATTATTTACTATGCTCTATGCCAATCAAGTGGACGGAAAATATGTAGCTTGGTATTCGGTAAAGCGAGAATTGGTTAGAAAACAATATATCTTAGTGAATTATAGTGGCGACGGCTGTGATCATGTCTATGTGACAAAGCAGGTTGTTTTTAATTAAAAACATAACAATCAAATGTTGGGGACACAAACACGCGGGCTCTGCTTCGCAGTATAGCCCACGTGTTTGTGCCGCCAAATTAGGGCGTTAGCCATACAAGGATAGTTATGCGCAGATTATGCTGTTTTCTTTTCGTTGTTTTTTCCGCACTTAGTTGGTCAAAAGAAAATGAGTTGTCGTTAAAATGTGAGTGGTACGGGTCACTAGATATCGATGATAACTATATTGAGACAACTGGAGATTTATTGATTAATGTTCCGTCAACAAATGGAGACGTCATCGCGTTTACAACAAGTGAAGACGAAATTTATTTTGGCGATTTAACCAACACAGAATTGAATGGCTCTACATCATTCAAAATTCAAGGAAAAAATGTCAAACGCAATATAGCTATAAATCGCTTTAGTGGAGAAATTACTCAATCACTTTCTATCGAAGATAGTAAGCCGCTTATTCATTTTGGTAAATGCCAAAAGAGACTATTCTAGGATGTATACGCAGTATGGCTAACAACTCAATAAACTCGCTCACTACGTTCGCTGGGACGCATTCACGCAGGGCGGCTTCGCCATTATGCCCTACGTGCCTGCGCCCGTTATTGAAAAGTTAGGCGTCATTTACTTACTGCATTAAAAAGTGGGTTTAACCGTGACATTCCGACTTCAAGGTTGTTTCGCTAGGTTGAATTCACGGCTTACTTTTTCGGTAGTTCCAACGACTTTAGCTACGTGCTTTTCATCAACATCGCAACGCCAACATTCTGCATCATCAGCTTTCTAAACTCGTTCTTTTATCCAGCATTGACGTTAACATCTGGCTTTTCGCACAGGGTTGTTTTATCTTAAATTCAATAATTTAAACAAGCTGGCTAATTGGTTAGTGGTGGCAGCAAAGCTGCGTACTTTCAGTTGTACGCCTAACAAAACGCTCAAGCCACTCCCTTCGGTCGCTGGGACGCTAACATGTGGGCTGACTCACTTCGTTCGGATTTTAGCCCACATGCTAGCGCCCCTTAGCTTAGCGTTGGTATGACTCCCTTTGTCAACCCTGAACGCGTGCTTCCCTGACATTTTTTCAGCCCATAATTAGTTTTGTTTCTCACTCATAATAAATGAGCTAACGCACCGGATGAGGCAGTAATGTCGTC
>ERZ724563.55-NODE-55-length-36674-cov-4.176485_pt1 | contig 36674 bp, 28 predicted proteins | sample MGYA00375857_ERZ724563 | MGnify/ENA primary metagenome ERZ724563 (study PRJEB28725, sample SAMN03264850) | marine sediment metagenome | biome: marine pelagic biome; feature: marine oligotrophic desert; material: marine snow | place: Pacific Ocean:North Pacific...
GACCCAAAGGCCGAAGAAGATACTGAAACTCGAGCTAAATTAAAATTAATAGTGGCTTGGAGGCCAGTAAATACGGGGCCTTCAACGGTTTTTGCAGTATTTGGAGGCAAAATCCCTAGGACCCCATGGACGCATACATCGCTGACATCGCCCCCGCCTATCCCGCTGGTTAAACCAGCAATACAAACCGATGCTGTACCAAGCTTAGGCGATGCGGCTGATGATCCAGCTATCTGGGTCAACAAAGCCAACCCGGAACAAAGTCTGGTATTAGGTACGGATAAACAAGGCGGTTTAGTTGTTTATGATTTAAAAGGCAAAACCCAGCAATTTTTGCCTGTTGGACGACTGAATAATGTCGATGTCCGTCATGGTTTTCATTTCAATGGTAAACAGATTGATTTAGCGGTTGCCAGCAATCGTGATCATAACTCACTGCATGTGTTTGCCATCGATCCAGCAAGTCGTCTTGTCACTGAAATGGGTGAAGTTAGCACCACGGCACAGGATATTTATGGCCTGTGTATGTATAAAAATAAACAAGGTGATATCTACACCATTGTGAATGATAAAGACGGCCGCTTTTTCCAATATCAGATGCAGGACAAACAAGGCAAGATTGCCGGTGAACTGGTCCGTGAATTTAAAGTTGCCACGCAACCTGAAGGCTGTGTGGCCGATGATAAACATGATCGTTTATTTATTGGTGAAGAAAACAGAGCAGTCTGGACACTTGATGCCCGTGCCGATCAATCTACGGTGATGACTCAGGTCATGCCTGTCGGTGAACATCTGAAAGACGATATCGAAGGGATCAGTTTGTATCAGAACGACAAACAGGATTATCTAGTGATATCCAGTCAGGGCAATGATAGCTATGTTGTGCTTGATGCTCTGCCACCCTTCACTTATCGCGGTGTATTTCGTATTGGCTTTAATACAGCATCCGGCATTGATGGTGTTTCAGAAACAGATGGTCTGGATGTCAGTAGCGTCAATTTTGGCCAACCATGGCAGCAAGGCATGTTAGTTGTTCAGGATGGACGCAATCGCATGCCATTGGAAAATCAAAACTTCAAATATGTGCCCTGGTCAGAGATTGCTGATCAACTCGGCCTGTCTAAACTGAGCAAATAAGGAGTCAATCATGGAAACTGCAATGCATGAAATGACTATTTGGGGTCTGGTCAGTGATGCCAGCGTTTTAGTGAAAATTGTGATGCTGATTTTAGTACTGGCATCGATGGTAAGCTGGTATCTGATCCTGTGGCGTTCAAATGTATTAAGTCGTCTGGAGAAACAAAATAAGCTGTTTCAGCAGCAATTCAGACAAACGGCGGATATGACGTCATTACCTGAAGCAACAACAAAAGCGACTTTACACAAAGCGATTCCAGCCATATTTCAGGCTGGCTGGCAGGAGTATGAGAAATATCAGCATATCGCCACTATGCCGCAGGATGAAAAGGTAGAAAATGTAGAACGTGCCATGCTGGTGAATATTGGCGAGCAGGAAGCCGAACTTGAAAAAGGTCTTTCTTACCTGGCTACCATTGGTTCAGTCAGCCCCTACATCGGCTTGTTCGGTACGGTCTGGGGCATTATGAACTCGTTTATTGGCCTGTCCCAGGTTGAACAAGCGACATTAAACACCGTGGCCCCGGGTATTGCTGAAGCCCTGATTGCCACCGCTATCGGCTTATTTGCAGCGATCCCGGCAGTGGTTGCTTATAACCAGCTGAGTAAACGCGCCGGGGCTATCAGTACGCTTTATTATCATTTTGGTAATGAGTTCATCACCCGATTACAGCGAGTGATGCACAGAGCACCATTGGCAAAGGCTGCGTGAGGTCGTCATGCTAAGAAAACCGGTTGCTAAACATGCCTTGAAGGCAGAAATGAATGTGGTGCCTTATATCGATGTGATGCTGGTGTTGTTAGTGATTTTTATGGTCACAGCTCCGCTACTGGTACAAGGCGTTAAACTTGAATTACCTAAGGTTGCAGCGGAAGCGTTACCCACTGATAGTCAGAAAACGATTCTGACTTTATCGGTGGTTGCTGATGGCAGTTATTACTGGAATGTGGGTTCAGAAGTCGATATTCAATCCCGCTCAGATCAAGCAGTCAGCTTGGATGACATGGTCGAAAAAATAGAGCAGATTAAACAGCAGAATGACAAGCTGCTATTTTTTATCCGTGGTGATAAAGCCACGGATTACGCTTCAGTTGTAAAAGCGATTGCCGCATTACAGCAAGTGGGTATCGATGATGTGGGCCTGATTACGGAGTCGCCCGATGCCTGAGTTAGCTATGCGTGATCCACTTTATCTAAGTAAACCGTTTACTGCCTCTGAGATAAACAAATCTGCATTAATTGAAGTAGGTTTGTTTCATATTGCCATTGCCGCATTATTATTTCACTCATGGACACCGGTGACTCAGCATGAACCGGTCGTTAAAACAGTGAATATCCGCATGGTCGAACTTCCTCAGCCGGTAAAAAAAGCCGTGTTCGAAGAGGTAAAGCCGGTGGTTATACCTGAACCTGTTATCGAGCCAAAAGTTAAACCTAAACAAAGTATTGTTGAAAATGAACTGGCCTTTAAACGCGTTGAAAACCCCATAGCCAAACCGATAGAAAAACCCGCACCAAAAACACCTGTAAAAAAGAAAATAGAAAAGCAAATAAAACCACTTAAAGACAAGCCGGTTCCGCCTGTCAGCCAACCGACAAAGCAAGAAAAACCTGCAGAAAAGTTGCCTGACAGCCCAGTACTGACAAGTAGTAATAAGCAAAATGTGCCACAAAAAACACAAAGTAATCCATCCGAGCTAGCAACTGAAACATTTTCTGTGGAACACTATAAACCGATTGAAAAACAGGTACCGGACTATCCCAGAACTGCTTTGCGTAAAGGTCTGGAAGGTGATTGCACTGTTCGATATACCGTAAACAAACAAGGCCGTGTAGAGTCTCCCGAGGTATTGGCTGACTGTCATCCGATGTTTGAACGGCCATCATTAGCTGCTGCCAAAACCTTTCGTTACGCGCCTCGTATGGTTAACGGAAAAGCGGTACCTGTACCGAATGTTCGTAACACCTTTGAATACCGTATTCATTAAAAGAAGATAACTCGCCATGACACAGCCGACACACTCAGATTTTCATCAACGCCTGGCATCTTATGATGATGAGATTATTAACAGCACCGAGCAAAAAAGCCTGGATAAAATGGCGTTATCACGCCGTGATGTTTTAAAAGGCAGTTTAAATGCCGCCGTTATAGGCTTTCTAGGACTGAGCATGGGTAGTCGTTTTGCCTTTGCCGGTGAAAATGCCATCCCCCCAGCCCCATATATTGGTTTTCAGCCTATTCAGCCACGTACCGATCCCTTATTTGATGAAGTCGTGGTCGCGGATGGCTATCAGGCAAAAGCCTTCTTCTCCTGGGGTGATCCGGTGGAAACAGGAGCAACAAAATGGAAAGCCGATGCCAGTAATACCTGGCAGGAACAGCTGAAACAGGCTGGTGATAACCATGATGGCATGCACTTTTTTGCCTTTCCCGACAACAATAATCGTGGCTTGATGGTGATCAATCATGAATACATTAATCCCACCATCCATACCGATGGATTGATTTATGATGGCAATGGCAAACGTTTGCCCGACGATGTCAAAAAAGAACAAGCGGCTCACGGTGTCAGTGTCATTGAAGTGAAAAAAGACAGTCACGGTGAATGGCAACGCGTTTACCCCTCACTCTATAACCGCCGTATCTCAACATTAACACCGATGCAGGCCAGCGGTCCCTTAGCCGGTCATGACCTATTCAAAACAGTCGCTGATCCTGATGGCAATGAAATTATCGGCACCTTGAATAATTGCTCGAATGGTTTCACTCCGTGGGGTACCTATCTGGCCTGTGAAGAAAATTGGCATAACTATTTCTTCAATCACGACAAAACAGATTACCAGTCTCGTGTCTCTCATCACCGTTATGGCATTTCTAATGACAAAAACGACAATTATTATGGCTGGAGCACGATTGATGCGCGTTTTGATGCAACACCGGATGCTTCACTGCCCCATCAGGGTTACGTCAACGAGCCTAATCGTTTTGGTTGGGTCGTCGAAATTGATCCTTTTGATCCGCAAAGCAAACCCATTAAACGCACAGCCTTTGGTCGTTTCTGCCGCGAGTGTGTAGCACCTTCACTGGCAGATAATGGTCAGTTGGCGTTTTACTCTGGTGACGATACTCGTGGTGAATATGTCTATAAATTCGTACCGTCTCAACGCTTTGATAAAACCCAGATGCACAATAATAAAGACATATTGGATGAAGGCACATTGTATGTGGGGCGTTTTAACGATGATGGCACGGGTCGTTGGTTACCATTGGTACATGGTAATGAAGGGCTAACAGCAGAAAATGGTTTCCCCAGCCAGGCTGAAGTTTTAGTTAATGCTCGGGCTGCGGCTGATCTATTAGGTGCAACACCCATGGACCGTCCGGAATGGGCCACAGTGAATCCGCACAATTTGGATGTTTATGTGTCACTGACCAACAACAATAAACGCGGCAAAGAATTTGCTGTTAATGCCGCCAACCCACGTCCTGATAATCGTCATGGTCAGATAATCAAAATCATGGAGGAGCAAGCCAATCCGGCAGCTACCTCATTCAACTGGTCATTATTCGTTATTGCAGGTGAGAAGCCAGACGCCACTGATGCTGAAGGTCACAAAGTAGCCGATCATTTAGTCGGTAATATTCAAGGAGATATTTTCTCCTCACCTGATGGTTTAGGCTTTGATCAGGATGGCCGTTTGTGGATTATGACTGACTATGATGACGACGATCCGTTCATGGCAAACATGGGCTGTAATCAGGTGTTATGTGCCAACCCGCAAACGCAGGAAATCAAACGCTTTTTAGTTGGACCGAGAGGCTGTGAACTGACCGGGATTACCTGGAGTCCTGATTACAAAGCGATGTGGGTTAATATCCAGCATCCAGGATTAAGCTACCCGGCTTCTGATGGTAAAACACGCCCACGCTCAACAACGGTGCTGATTACTAAAAATGATGGTGGTGTTATCGGCAGCTAAACGTCCATTTCTGGAACGTTGTGGATGTGACTGAGTCACTATAGATACACAGGTAAGTTACCCCGTGTTTATTACTGGGATGACTAAAACGATAGCATTTAATTTACGTAGAAACACACATAAAGGCTGTAGTATTAGGCAAGTGGTTTCTCATCGTTCCGTCTATAGTATTTTCACCTCTAATTCTTTTATCTAAGGGAGTTACATCTATGAAAACTGTTGGTTACGCAGCTCATTCCTCCGATACCCCGCTCGCCCCATATCACTTTGAACGTAGAGAATTACGCGATAATGATGTAGCAATGGAAATCCTCTATTGCGGTGTGTGTCACTCCGATTTACACGTTGCCAGAAATGATTGGGGTGGGTCTTCATACCCTGTTGTGCCAGGTCATGAAATAGTCGGCCGTGTGACTGCCGTTGGCAGCAATGTCAGCAAATATAACGTCGGTGATCATGTCGCTGTTGGCTGTATGGTCGATAGCTGTCAGGAATGTGATGAATGCCATAACGACCATGAACAATACTGTCGTAATACTTTTACACTGACATATGGTTCACCAGACCGTATTACTAATGATATGACACAAGGTGGTTACTCCAAACACATCGTTGTTCGTGAAGAATTTGTATTACGCCTGCCAGAAAATCTGGATCTGGCTAAAGCCGCGCCATTATTATGTGCAGGTATCACTACTTATTCACCTTTGAGAGAATGGAATGTCGGACCTGGTAGCCGTGTAGGTGTCGTTGGCATGGGCGGTTTAGGTCATATGGCCATTAAACTCGCTGTTGGTTTAGGTGCTGATGTGACAGTCATCAGTACATCACCGAAAAAAGAAGCCGATGCGCAAGAACTGGGCGCTCATAACTTCTTGGTATCTAAAGATGAAGACGCAATGGCGGCTGCCGCTTCCAGTTTTGATCTGATTATCGATACCGTGCCAGTAAATCATGATCTTAATCCTTACATCCCACTATTAGATAATGATGCCACTCTGGTTATGGTCGGTCAGATTGGTCCTATTGAAGGGCCAAACACAGCGCCGATGGTTTTCGGTCGCCGCCGCATTGCGGGCTCATTAATTGGTGGTATCAAAGAAACTCAGGAAATGCTGGATTTCTGTGGTCGAATGAACATTCTGCCTGAATGTGAAATGATCAAAATGGATGAAATTAATACCGCCTTTGAGCGAATGGAACGTTCTGATGTGCGTTACCGTTTTGTCATCGATATGGCATCATTAACGGCCTAATCCTATACGGGCAGTCAGTTTCTGGCTGCCCTTTTCCTTGTTTAGATAGACCTGATGAATACAAAACCTTTGGCTGAATTACTTAGCCGTTATGCTCCACACGATGGCTTGTTTGATTTACCTATCGCAGGTGTCCGCGTTTTTCGTGTATCTAAAATTGACGAAGTCGCTGTTCGTGGTAATAGCCAGCCCGGTATCTGCATTATTGCTCAAGGCGCTAAACGCGCCATTATCGGAAATGATGTTTACGAGTATGACGATTCCAGAATGGCTGTTTATTCAACGGAGGTGCCGGTCTCAGCCAAGATTATTCAGGCCAGTGAAGATGAACCCTACTTGTGTTTGATTATCGATATGGATCAGCAAAAGCTGGCCGAAACGGCACTAAAGGTGTTTCCCTACGGTTTGCCTAAAACCGCACACACCAAACCGATTTTTATTGGTCAGGCTAATCCGCATATTATCGAAGCAGCTACCCGTTTAATTGGTTTATCAGCTCAAACAGAAGTATCAACCTTGCTGGTTCCGTTAGTGATGGAAGAAATTTATATCCGCCTGTTACAAAGTCATATCGGCAAACTGGTCGTGCAGATTGCGACTACAGGTTCCCATCTGCAAAAAGTCTCGGCTGCCATTTCCTGGTTGCAGGAAAACTTTACTGAACCGATGAAAGTCGATGAACTGGCTGAGCGCGTGAATATGAGCATATCGTCATTCCATCATCACTTTAAGGCAATAACGTCGATGAGCCCATTACAGTTTCAGAAAGAGTTACGTCTGTATGAGGCAAAACATCTGATGCTGTCAAAAATGATGGATGTCAGCACCGCTTGTATGCACGTAGGTTATTCCAGCGTGTCACAATTTAGTCGGGAATACAGCCGCTTTTTTGGTCAGCCGCCCAGTAAAGATATTCAACTTCACTCGATGGCTGTCTGAAATAACACAAGCTATAGCTGTAGAGTAAAAAGGCGGAAAGCACTCACAAGTGGACGACATAAATTTAGAATAAAAAATTGAATGTACTTTTGTGAGTGCTCTCCATTGCGAGCGATTGAGTTTAGATAAAATTAACTTAACTCACAACATGTGATCCGCTGCTATTTTGAATTAATGCACAAAATAAAGGCTATTTGCAAAACAGGGTTGGAAATCATGTCTTATAACTCCCAATTTATAATTCATCACACTTGATGTTCAGGTTGGAATTGAGGTCAGAAAACTATTCAACGGGATAACATGGTTGGTTGGAACTCTGTCTCGGTTGGCTTAAATTCGATGTCCAGACGTGATGAGAAACTAGTCAATATGAAAATATGTTAGTACACGGCCTGAGTTGGATTATTAAGAGCTAAATCCAGACTGAGTAACGTTAAAATGAGATTTGTCTGTATGACCCAACGTTTCATTAGCCGATGCGTTAGTGTACGTCTGTATAGGCTTGTTATGACTTCGTCTCGTCGTATTCTTCCCAACTCATGAAACCAATAGGTCTTTTGGGCTGTTCTATATTCTCTCTCTTCAAAGCTATAAGCAAAATACTGATCTGAGAAACATGCTGAACTAGCTCTACAGGTTCTCCATTCTCGTTCTTTCCTTGGAATGAAATTAGCGAAGGATTCCAGTACCCAATATCTTCAATATGGAATGTTACAGACTGGCCAAAGTTGACCAACCTAGCTCCAACCTCATGCTCATCATCTAACGACCGGTGAAAATCATTTATCCACTCTATCAAGCGACGGTGGAATTCATCTGCTAAATTCTGATCTTTGAAAGACATTAAGTGTGCGGGTGTAATTCGGGGTGTCAAATCATCCATATCCATCAATTTATCCTTTGTAGCATGTGCGCTCATGAAATAGAGCCAAAGGCGCGATGTTAAGTTTGCAGCCGTTTTTAAATCGTCCGTAGAATCGGGGTAGCACCCGACCTAACTCAAGAATTGGTTGATCGCCTTGAAAGCGGCTTCAAAACGATCTAAAGATTCATTAACCTCTGGCGTATCCCCATCAAGTAGGTCTGGATGGCGTAGTAACCAATCTGCAGGAATAAAGTGCCCGAATTCAGGAGTTTCTGGTGGTAGTGTTCGACACGCTGCTTCTACCTGCTTGACTAGACGCTCAGTATTTGGTTCTGCATCAGCGACAGACTTTGGCGAGATTTGTTGTTTCTTGTTTAAGTTAAGGGCTAAATTGACAAGGTTGCAGAAAAAATTCACATCGAAAAGATCCTCAATGTCGCTTTCGGATTTATCGGTAAAATCAGCTGCTGTGAGTACCTTCTCCGTCGTCAGTATTTGACTCTGCCGCAATCGTTCTATCTTTGACTTGTCTCCCTTCCCATAATCACACAGAGCAACTATGTTGAGGTTGTTACCGGCAAATAACGAAGCAAAGGATGAGATTTTATCCAGTCCACCTGTTGGGCAAATAGCCCAACGCGGATCCAAATACACTCTATTTCGAGACTGAAGTGCCTGTGACATAACTTGAAGATAAACAACGTCGGATGGTCCCTCGACTAGAACACAATCCTTACCAATAAACAGTGACTGAGTGATTTCATAGCCTAAATGTGCCTGCAGCGGGAAAAGCGTATCACGATCTACGGATAGTACATCGGCAGATACCTTAGTCCCTTTTACAATAGGACGGCGCGGGTCAGAATAGTCAACAACATCCTCTACGACTCGAACATCAGAAAGGCGCTGGGCAGGAACCATAAATGGGGAATGAGTGGAGTAGATAACTTGGTGATCCGGCAAAATCCTATTCTCAATATAACGTAGCAAATCAGATTGTGCCTTACCGTGCAGAGTTAAGCCCGGCTCGTCGAGCAATATGATTGATTTTCCGGCTCGCTTCTTGAGTTGCTTAAACTGCGATAAAAACGAGAAAAACCAGACAAATCCAGCGCTCCTCTCAGAGAGCGGAACAGTAACTCGATGATTTTTGTTCTCTACACGAATTTTTGCTACCCGACCAGAATTAAAAGGTGGAGGATCATCCGGTCGTCCATCGTTTAGTGTTATATCAACCGCGAGAGCCTCGTTTTGGCTCCAGAACTCAAATATTTCGTCTGTTATATCATTGGAAGCCCCCTCACACTGAGCGATCAACTCTTCCAACTTTGGAGCATCTCGGAGCTCTTCAATAGTGGTACCGGCATATTCAAGAAAATCTAGGAAGATCTGATCTCCTACGGAAATATTGTTTTGCTTTTTGTCCTGAGCAAGTTTGTCAAGCGACAGTTCACCAGACATTCGCTCAAAGTGGGATGTGTAAAAAAATCGAGGCATCCGTTTAGAGAGAATATCAATTGCCGCGAGAATAGCTGAACCTTCTCTGAAAGATTCCAAGATCGTGATCAGTGATTGTTGTGGTTCTGTTTTTTCCTCCAACGCTTTGAGCGTAGAAAGAGCGTCTGTGGTTGTTGTGAAATCCTTAATTGGCAGTTTATCTTCTGCTTTCATTGAGCTCCTAGCTTCAAGGTTTCGAAGGCATTTTTTTTGGTCAATATGTACTGACCATGTATTGCCGCTACGACCAATATAGCTGGTAACTTCAATTTGACTGCTTTGAAGGACATCATCCCCTAACGTAGCCTCAATCTCGGCTATGTCATCATCATCCAGAGACCACCAAGTTCGAGCGACTGGAGATTCTCCGTCAGGGTGGCGCTCATCAAACTTGTTAAGGTAACGGCGCGGATAGTCCCTAGTACGATCATACTCAAATGAATCCGTTGGCCGGATTCCTTGAATAGCCCGTAAAACAGCTGTTTTACCTGCCTCGTTCTTTCCAACAAGGCAGGTTAAATCTCCAACCTCGAATTCTCCACTATCCTCTATGGAACGAAAATTTGTTGCTTGAACCTTAACCAGCTTCATGTTGCCTCCAAATCAATTCTTAGTAATATTTCTAGCTCGGATGCTCCTAATCAAGTTCACCACTCTCTGCTTGCTTCAAGAGAGTAGGAATATGTGGCCCATATTCTACCTTTCCACGACCTGAACGAATGCCACTACCAACCTTGCGAGCTTCTGCCGAATACAGGGTCTTTGCACGAATGATCTCATAGCTATAGCCGCGACCAAGTCGGTTGGACATCTTGATCAGTCCGTTCAAACCCTCGGTGTAGGCATTGGTAATTGGGAACGGTGCATCCCAGTAAGCAAAAATATCGTCATAGTGGTTATGAACCGTCTTGACCAACTTTTTGAATGATTCCATACCTTGGTCAGGCAGGCTATTTTCCCAAGCTTCAAAAGCGTTCTGAGCCTGCTGTTTGTCTAATTCATCATAGATTGCAAAGAAGCTTTCCTTAAAATCATAAGCAATTGCCAATTCTGGTATTTGTTCACGAACTATAATAAGGGCTTTCTGCTCGGCAGGTGTCAGATTCTGGGGACGTTTAAGAGTAAGCCACCGTATGGACTTTTTGACGTTAATTCGTTCATTTTTACCAAGTTGGACCTGGTATTTTTTTCGTTCATCCTCCAAGGCTTCTGATGCCATTTTGACAACATGGAACTTGTCGATAACTAACTTGGCATTGGGCAAGTACTGAGCAAAAGAGCGCTTAAAGGGACGCCACATATCTGTGCACACCCATTCCACCTTGTCTCTATCTGTCAAATCCTTAAAAAACGGCTTCAGGTGGTCTTGGGTACGATGCTCAAGCATATCGAAGACGTTGTTGGTAGCCAGATTAGTGATAACGCATCGATAACCACCGGCCAGGTTCACTTCGTCAATCCCCATAATTACAGGAGTTTCGTAGCGTACAGTCTGCTCAAGTTCTTCAATCAGGTCATGAGCAACGTTTTTTACGGTATTCACTGCTACGCCTGTCTGCTCTGCCAAGGCCCGAAAAGTAGTGCTCAAACATTGCTGTCGGATTACATCGACCAGACGTTTGGTGGATCTGCGCTTGTCATCCAGAAAGTTCAGTTCTGGCATGGCCATCTTTCCGCAGGATTCACATCGGAAGCGCGGTCGCTGAATCTCAAGGCGAACAGGTTCCATATATAGCGGGGTATCAGAGAATCTGTTTTTGCGTGTTCCATGTTTGTGCATTGGAGTCTTGCAGGCCTCGCACAAGGGAACTTCGACCTCTTCTGGCACCGCAACAATAATGAGCGCCTTGCTTTCTTTGTACATATCTACCGGTTTGATTCCCGGCAGATTCAACAGATCAAGCATCGACTTAGTCCATGTCCAAGTCTATGTCTTTGCCTTCACGCAGCATCTCATAAACCACGTCAACCAGCACAGACATGCCCTGACGGTCCGATTTAAGCACTTGAGTGGCTAGTTTCTGATGACTGGAGAGTGCCCGAACAACAGCTTGTTGAACCGCACCAGGCAAGTTCCCTTTCATGGCTTGTTCACGGGTATTACTCTCCACCTGGGCCATAACCACATCGCTTTCACCAGTAATCGACTTAATTTGATTAACGAAGGCTACCTGATCTTGTATGGGGGTAGCCTCACCAAACAGACTATTAAGCCGTTCGATAATTTCTTTGACGAACTTCGGCTTATCTCCAGTAACACCTCCACTACCAGGGCCAATTGGTTTCAACACAGGTGTTTCATTATCATCAGTTCCTTGATCAGGACGGGACTTGATGTCAAATCCAGTGAGAACTAGTCCAGTCAAGTCCACACTTTCTGGTGTTTCATGCAGCAGACGTTTTTGCAGCAATTTGGCGAATGCTGCGAAGTTTTCCAGTTCAGGATCTCCAAAATCAATAAGCTGTGCGATGTATGAGTAGGTACGACAGAAACGGCCTAAGTCAGACTTGAATCCAATTAAAGCCTTGATTTGCTCGGCATACTCATCTTGATGATGGTCGGCAGACTTCATGCCAGCTTCATCGCCTTTGGCGCGAGCCTTCTCAAAAGCTGCTTCCCATGTTGCCATGCCGTCACGCAGCATCTTCATTTTTTCGTTATAAAGGTTGGTCGCACCGCTTGTTGCTGCATACAAGGCTTTGTGTTGTGGCGATTTGGTATGAGTTATGTCACGGATGGTCTTGAAACGTGCATCCTTGAAAGCGGCTAAATCCTTAGCATCATAAAGTCCGTGCTCATCGAGCCGATCTTTGATCTCATAAACCACGTTGAGATCTTGCACTTCGTCAATGCGGGCGCCGTCATCATAGAGTGCAAAAGCTTGGCGGACATTTTCAGGGTCATTCACAAAGTCGATGATGAAAACCTCATCCTTGCCAGGAGCCATTCGGTTTAGGCGGGCAAAGGTCTGCACGATCTCTACATGGTTGGCGATTTTCTTATCGACATACATCGCCACCAACTTGGGTTGGTCAAAGCCGGTCTGAAATTTGTCGGCAACCAGCATTACCCTGTATTCAGGGCGGTCAAAAGCAAAGCGCAAATCCTGCCCTTGTACCTCCGGGTTCATATTTTGCTCTGTGAATTCCTCGTTTTCATCCACGATGAATACATCATCTTTGAAAGCATCGTCATCCTGATGCATGACCTGTTTGCTAGTCATCTTGCCAGAGAACGCAACCAATGAATGGATAAAACCATACTCGCTATGTTGTTCAATATAGCGGTCAAAGGCTTTTTTGTAGCGAATGGCGGCAGCTCGGGAGCTGGTGACAACCATTGCTTTAGCCTTGCTATCCAGACGGTGTGCAACGTTCTTGACGAAATGTTCAATGATGAACTGTACCTTCTGGGTCACATTGGTCGGATGTAATGCCATCCATTGGGCCAGGGCTCGTTTGGCAGCCTTGCCGCTTACCCGCTTGTTGTCTTCAAGTTGTTTGGAGAGATTGAAGGCCGTCTTATAAGGCACATAACCTTTTAACACATCCAAAATAAACTTCTCTTCGATAGCTTGCCGCATCGTGTAGGTATGGAAGGCTTCCGGCTTATTGTCCTCTGACAGCGGTTTGGTAGGGTCTGCAGGGCGACCAAACAACATCAAAGTGGAGTGCTTTGGTGTGGCGGTAAATGCAAAGTAGCTAATATTATCAGGGCGAGCGCGTGACTTTTGCAGTTGCTCCAATAACTCATCCACCGTCATGTTGGACATTTTGCCATGCCCACTCATACCCAAAGCAGCTTGCAGCTTGGCTGCAGTTGAACCAGTTTGAGAATTATGTGCTTCATCAATAATCACCGCAAAGCTCTTTCCCTTCAAGCTCTTGTCGGTGATGATGGCTTCCATCGCGTAAGGAAATGTCTGGATTGTGACCACGATAATCGGTGTGCCAGCCAGTAATGCTTCGGAGAGCTGCTTGCTTTTGGATTTGGAAGACTTCTGTCTGTCAATCGCTGCAATCACACCAAACTGATGATCGATTTGTTTTACCGCATCCTGGAGCTGGCTATCAAGCACGTTGCGGTCGGTCACAATAATGACGCTGTTGAACACAGGATCGCCATTATCTTCCCGAAGCTTGACCAAATCGTGGGCCGTCCATGAGATGGTGCTGGTTTTACCAGAACCAGCACTATGGTCGGCAAGATAAGTCATTCCCGCACCATTCGTGCGAGCATCGGCCAGCATTTCATTCACTGCTGTCCATTGGTGAAAACGTGGAAAGATCAAGGTTTCCTTCTTGGACCAATTTCCCTGAATATCCACAGCATCCTTTTTTTCGACATACACAAAGCTATGGAAGACCCTTAGCCAGGCATCAGGTTGGCACACATCCTCCCAGAAGTAGGCCACCGGATATTCTTGGGTTCCATCGGGCTTGATTTCTCCAGGTGGATTGCCTGCATGACCATTGTTGCCTTTATTGAACGGAAGGAAGAAAGTGTTGTCTCCATCTAGCTTGGTAGCCATCATGATTTCGGAGTCTGACATAGCAAAGTGCACGACTGCACCTCGCTTAAAGCTTAATAACGGCTCTTTACGCTTGGTTTTTGGGTCAAGCGGCAAACGATCTTGCCGATACTGATCCATCGCAGCTTCAGCCGATTGTGTAAAGTCAGTCTTTAGTTCAACAGTCGCCACAGGCAGACCATTGATGAAGAAAACCAGATCAATCGCAAACTCACGCGCAGGGTGATATTTCAGCTCGGGCACAACACGAAGAATATTGGCTTTGTAACGTTCAATGACGGCCTGATTACGCTTATCTTCTGGCGCTGTTTCAGTCATTTCAATCAGGCCGCAACCAGCAATTGAGAAACCTTGGCGCAGTACCTGAACGGTTCCTTGCTGTTCCAGTGCTTTGGTTAGACGCTCCATCACAACATCAAGAGTTTTGGTGCCGTTTAAGCGCTCTAGTTTTTCCCACTTGTCATCTTGGCCGCTAGTCTTTATCCAGCTTTCAAGGTCTTCAGGATAGAGCGCCCTATCGCTATCATAGTATTTGGCATGACCCAGTTTCCAACCTTGCTCGACCAGCCGATCAACGATATAGCTTTGAAAGTGCTTTTCCTGATGAGCCGATGAGTTCATGCGGGTTCTCCTTGTAAATCTATCTGTCCAGTCACTGCCGCTGTGATAAAAGCTGAACGACGCTCTTTGAGCAAGTCTATGCTTTTTTGAGTTTTACTTATAAGTTCGTCGATTCGGGTGGTTTCGAAGTCGAGCGCTGATGCTATACGGGATTGCTCTGAGCGATCTGGAAATGCAACCAAATGTGACCCTAAATCTGTTTGCGTCATACTTGGACGAGCAGTGTTTGTAGCGTAATAGTCGAATGGAATTGTCTTGGCAATGTAATAACAAAACTTACCGTTTACATTAGGCATGATTTGTGTCCAATACATGGTATCCACAGTCCAGAATTTTTCATTAACATACAGTGGCTTGTCTATTGTGCCTTTCCTGCCTAATAAAACCGACTCACCATCATAGATATAATTAGTTGCGTATGAAAACACACCGCCAGAGCCGTATACAGGAAATCCTTTTTCAGCCTCTATATCTTTGTGATCAGAACCATTTTTAATGGATACTAATCGCCTGAATTGAGCTATTTTCCAGTGCTCCGGTATTTCACCAATCCATTCAACGCCAGAATCCTTCATCTTCACATCAGAGTTCAGCCCTTTTGTAACTGCATGGGTGATCAGTGCCTGACGCTTTTCTTTGAGTAATTCAATGAAGCGAGCTTTCTTAGAAATGAGTGTGTCAATACGAGAGGCTTCTGCTCTGGTTCTATCACGAATTACAATTTGTTCTTCAACCGGTGGCAAAGGCATTAGTATATTACCAATACCTTCCCAGTCCGCACGGGGCATCTTCGCGCCTTCACACGTCGACTCGATCTGCTGAGTTACATGGGGTGATAGAAGCCAGTTTTGAAGCAGTTCAGGCAGAACCCTATCAGGTTGTAAAGCAAGAAATTCAGTAGAACACACTCCGTCAAAATCAGTAATTATTGCTTTTCGAAGGTAAGGTCTTAGCTTTCCATACAAAACTTGGCCCTTAGAAAAAACGCCTACAGTAGAGGTATCAGACTGCCGGGAGTTACTCTCTGTTGGTGCGTATTTACCAGATCCAGATTCAACATCTTCTAACCCTATATAGGGAATGTTATCTCTAGCTTCAGAAGTTCTCGCCGTGTTTAGTGTTGTAAATCTTTTGATCCGAACTATGTCCCAATGTTTTGGAATCGGTTCAATCCATCCAACGCCAGATTCTTTATACGCAGTGTATGGTTTGTAGTGACTCATTCGGTTGCCACCTCAGCCAATAGTGCTGCGATTTCGTTTTCAACCTTTTTCAACTCAGCATCAATGTCATGCAGCTTACGAGGCGGCTGATACTGGTAGAAGAAGCGGTTAAAGTTGATTTCATAACCTACACGACCGAGCTGCTTGTCCTTGTCATCGGTATAGCTTTCGTCAATATAGGCGTCCGGCACATGCGGCATTACTTCGCGGACAAAGTAATCTTGAATCGAATCTAAGTACGGCACATTTTCGTAATCAGTTAAATCGGTGTCTGGAACAAATTCACCTTGAGCATTTATAACAGGATCTGCTTCGGGATCTTTTTGTCCAAAAGCGTTTACCAGTGCAGTGATAAAGGTTTTGTTAGCTTTAACCTTCATCGATTTAGCTCCTGCGTCTTTAACTGTTTCTTTTGCGAAGGTTTCTGCCCAGCTATATTTCTTAGCTTCATTCAAATGCGGCTCAATGGCTGCAAGCCAAAATGATTGGTGTTCTGGCGATAGTTTTTGCCAAACCTCAGAAGATTCCAAATTTGATAGCCCTTGTTTATCTAGCATCAGTTTCATGCGCAGTGGCCGCAGCACTTTAATTCGACGATAGCCAAATATGCGGTAATCGACCATTTTTGAAAGCTCGTCATTTTCAGCCGCAGCATAAATATCCAAGATTTGACGGCGCTGGTCGTCACTCACTATGCGGCGCTTGTTGCCTTCGTTTTTAATGGGCGTCCAAAGATTGGTTGCATTGATAAGTTGGACCTTACCTTTACGGTTCTCGGTTTTCTTATTGGATAAAATCCACAGGTATGTAGCGATATTGGTTCTAAAGAAAATATCCGTTGGTAGTGCCACAATTGCTTCAACAAGGTCATTTTCTAGCAACCAGCGGCGTATTTCAGACTCGCCAGAGCCAGCGCCACCATTAAATAACGGAGAACCGGATAAAACGATAGCGGCGCGTCCACCGCCATTTTTGGGTAGCTCTAGCTTGCTGGCTAGGTGCATGAGAAACAGCATAGAGCCGTCGTTAATACGTGGTAATCCTGGCCCAAAACGGCCTAATGCACCTTGCTTATGTTCTCGTTCAACAGCCGACTTATCCTTTTCCCATTTTTTACCAAACGGTGGATTGGACAAGCAGTAATGGAAGCGCTCACCAACGAACTTATCATTAGAAAGTGTGCTACCTTGACGAATGTTTTGAGAAAGGTCACGGCCAGGATCTGATTCAAGTCGGCGGATCAACATGCCCGCGACACAAACAGCATGAGTTTCCGGCTCTAGCTCTTGGCCATGTGGAACTAATACAGGTGGGATTTTATAATGACTACCGTAATCGGCTGCATGGTTCATAGCATCGGTCAAAAATCCGCCTGTACCACAAGTAGGATCGTAAAGAGTGCGGATAAGGCCAGGGCTTTCCTCAAACAAGGCATCATCAGGATCAAGTAATAACGCGGTAGCTAAATGTACGATGTCGCGAGGCGTCATGAAGTCTTCAGCACCTTCGTTAACCTCCGCACCGAAACGGCGAATGAGATGCTCGTAGATGTTACTCATCACCCGGTCAGGCACGGCATTAGGGTGCAAATCAATACCTGCAAAGTTCTTACAAATGGTGTATAACAATCCCGCTTTCTCAAGCCGAATTATTGTGTTACCAAACTCAAACTCTTCAAAAATCGCTCTGGCATTATCGGAAAAGAGTGTGATGTAATCTTCAAGATTTCGGCGTGTTTTCGTGCTGCCAAGTGTTGAAAGCGAATACTCAGATGTATTGTAGAATGGGTAGCCTGCGGTTTGACGTAATATCGGATCAAGCTCTACTTCAGCATCCTTGAAGTTATCGTAAGCTTCTCTTACCGCATCTCTAGTAGATTCAAGAGCACACTCCAATCGACGCAATAAAGTAAATGGCAGAATGATCTTACCGAAATCAGTATGCTTAAAATCCCCCCAGAGATCTTCTGCATTTTTCCAAATAAAATCTGCTTGCGATGCAGCCGAACCTGCAAACTCTGACATTTTGGCCTCCAACCATGTTTTGCACAAAACGGTACATTACATAAACGATAATTGTCAACCATGTTTTGCACAAAACAGAGGCAGTTCCATTTTTCACTTAAATACTCAGTCCAACCTTATATTGCAAATAGCCGTTTTTAATAAGAACCTTCCATCCACCATAGAAGGTATGTTTGCCGCTTCGCTTTTTCTCGGTAAGCCAGTCATTTTCGCTCAATCTTGTTATAAATGTGACAGGAATGTTACACCAGATGGATGAGTGATAACTATGATGAATGAGGATGACGTTAAGCTATGCTAAATGGTCAACTACACTAACTGATTGAATTCATAAGAACTTAGACGAGGAGGTTGATTTCGTTATGCAGGGTTAAGGTTGACTAAATAGTTGTGACAGATTGGCGAATTTTTTATATTTTATTGTCAACAGCTTTAATTTTGGGTTGACTAAAAACACATATTACAGACTCACGCTACCAGTTGTGGAACGCATACTACCAACTGTTGCTTTGCTATCTTCTGCTGCATGACGTGGCTTCATGGGCTTAGCTAGCTGAACTAACAAGAAGCTAATTGACAAACAAGGTTTAAATATTAAAGCCGAGATAATACGGCAGCTTTTTATTTGTATTGCAGATACTTCGTTACAGATTAGCAACCAAACAACATACAGTGTTCGAGCTTCAAACTTATCACTGTTATAATGCCCGACCATTGTCCTCCATAGCTCAGCTGGATAGAGCATTGAATATTTATCTGTCCACAATGAGAAAGATAGGACGGGGAATCCATTATTGGCTCTGATAATCAATATCAAAATTTATTATTAGTACCAAAGTACAATAGTTCTTAATAGAAATTTAGTGTGAAAATAAGTAGGTGATTAAATCACTCTCTTTTATTATGCCAAACTTGGCGTGAGCCTTGGACGGAAAACCACAGCTGTGCTTATAAGGACAGGTATCAGGGCTGGGTTGCATACCTTTAAGGAGTTCACCGATGAATAAGATGATCGCTACAATAATATTCTCATTTTTTTCTTTACCTATCTTTGCCGCTCCCGTCGACATTGATTTGAGTGGGACTACCTCTGCAAGCCTAATTGATGCTGATGGGGCAAGTTTTTCACAAACTTTTACAGGTCAGACTGCATCTGGGTCAGGCATTTCAGGTTCCCCTACAGGTTCATTGTCACTAGCACCAAGTGGAACAATAAGTGTAGCCTCTTATAATTCTGCCAATTCACTTCTTTCACCCTCTAACAACCAAGGCCCATTGTCGATTTTGTTTGACTTTAATGCCGATAGTTTTTCTTGGGTGATGGGAAGCTCTAATGCAGGATACAACGTTACTGTAGATTTGTTTTCAAATAATGGCAGTTTAATCAACACAGTATTAATCAGCATGCTGGAAGGGTATAACAAATACTCTATTTCCGGCTTGGGTGCTTTTGCCGGACTTACTTTTAGAGACAATAATGACCCATATGGTGTTCGTTACATGGACATGTCTTATAATAGCGTGTCTGAAGTTCCAATCCCTGCCGCCGCTTTTATGTTTGCACCTGCACTACTAGGGTTTATGGGCTTGCGTCGAAGAGCCAAGCCAGTTGTTTAGCTCATTCCACAGCATTTAAAAATTAAAGCCGTCACTCTTTGTCTTTGGCGGCTTTTTTTATTTGTATTGCTCACACTTCGTTGCAGATTCGGTGGGAATTAAAAGCAAACAATATTCAGTTTTCGTGCTTAAGGCTAATCGCCGTTATAATACCAGCCCGATGTCTTCGTAGCTCAGCTAGCTAGCGCGTTGATATAAAAAAGCCCCAACATTTTGGGGCTTTTTTATTGAAAATATATGGTTAAGTTAAAACACATATTCCAGACTAACACTGCCGGCGGCATAATTTTCATCACGGTCACCGCCAAACTCAATATCGGCCACCAGGCTAAGGTTGTTGTTATCCGCTACGCGTAATGTGGCACCGGCAAACCCGCCTGTGACACTTTCATCACCGGCAGTCGCAAACTTGAACTGACTACCGGCGATGCTGACTTTGGTATCGTCATCATCGGTATGACGTGAGTTCAGGCCTACTCGGAATTCAAATTCACTAGCCTCATCAAACTGATAAGCAGCCGCTAATTGTGCTCTTGCAGTTAATGCCTTGGCTTTGCGGTCATCTACACTCAGATTGGAACTGGTGGTGCCCGATTCACGGTAACCATCCAGCCAGGCCATGCTGTAATTCACACTGACAGAAGGGCGCAGCTCAAGGCGGCCATCAACGCTAAAGGCTGAACCAAGAGTGATGCCGGGGCTGATAAACCAGCTATCAAAGTCAGACTTGGCTGTTTCAAAACCATTCAGGTTATCTACAACAAGCCTGTCATTTTCATGGTCGCCGTAACCGGCAATCAGTGAGCCTGTGATATTAAGACCATGGGTTTTACGGTTGGCATAAGCGCCGATGTAATAGTTATCTGCTTCTGTTTCAAACGACGCGGTCTGGGTATCTGTCTTACTTCGCACAACACCACCCATCAAGCCTGAACGGTGACCACTTATATCCCACTCATAACCGAAGTTCACGCCGACATGGTTATGGTCATAGCCAAGGGCGCTGCCTTCGGCATCACGATCAAAGCGACCGCCAAAGACTTGCGCCCAAGCCACCGGTTTATGCTCTTCAAAGTACATACCGGGAGATAACTCAAGGGACGCCAGCTGTACCGGTTTCAGTAGTGTGGTCTGCGCCATACGCTGCCCAATCACATAGTGGATGGATGAGGTCATGCCGGCTAACGCCACCCCGCGGGTGGATTCACCTGTCGGGTCGAGCGTGATCACTTGAGCGCGGGCAGTGTCACCCACCACCACGCCCGGCGTGAATAGATTGATATTCTCGGTATTCAAAATAGACAAATTGGCAGAGGCACTGCCGCTGTAGATATTGACGGTGTCGTTATCGCTGCCATTTTGGCCTAAATCAATCCCGCCAATAATTTGTGAGCCAGACAGCAGGTTGACAGTGGTATTGCGATCCGAAGAAAGGTTGCCGGAAATAGCTAAGCTATCCGGGCCGGTAGCAGAAATCAGGCCGCTATTGTTGATAGTGGCATTGCTGCCCTGTGAATAAATGCCATGCGCTTGAATACCACTGGTGGTAATGCTGCCACTGTTGTTGATAGTGGCATTGCTGCCTTGTGACAGAAGGCCGTATGCCGCATCACCACTGGTGGAAATGTTGCCGCTGTTGTTGATGGTGGAGTCAGAGTCAACAGAACGAATGGCGAAAGCAAAATCACCACTGGTGGTCATATTACCGCTGTTGCTGATGCTGGCATTACTCCCTCCGGAAATTATGACGCGGGCATAATCACCACTGGTGGTGATGTTGCCACTATTGCTGATGGTGGCATTGTTGCCACGTGAGCGAATGCCAAGTGCATAATCACCACTGGTAATGATACTGCCACTGTTGTTGATAATGACATTATCCCCAGGTGCATCAATAGCAATGATGCCCGATGTGCTGAGCTCACCACCAGTTTCAATAGTACCGGTTTCATTGTCGCTGAGGGTTTGCTGGGTTGTGACCGTCTCATCATTCTTAATCGTAAAACTGGCTCCAAAACTTGTGGGTGACAAGGCCAATAAGATAACAGCAGATAACGGGCGTAAAGCCATTGATGAGCATGCCAACATGTTAAAAATCCTTATAAAAAGCGCAGTATTGGGATATATACAAGGATGTTACAAAGTTAGGCTGCAAGCCGATATACACTAAATAGAGACTAGACATTTCTGAAAAAAACAGAAAGCCCCATGGTATGGGGCTTTAGGTGTGCTTTATTAGGTGCGATGTTTTTTTGAAATTAAAACGCATACTGCAAGGTGAGACTCCTTGCTGCATAATCCTCATCACTATATACCGCCGAACTCGACATCGGCAATCAATGCGAAATTGTTGTCATTCATCACCCGTAAGGCTGAGATAAATACCAAAAAAGCTATCTTTAACGAATCAAAATGATGTGCTGATGGTATTTGTCTGTTTTGAGTTATTGAGATGAGCGTTCGAGCGTCAGAGCATTGATAACTTGGTAAAGGTGTTTGTGGACAAATATTGAGCAGTTTTTTTCCACTTAACTTTGATTTTAAGGTTGAGTTGATGCCGTTCAGTTGCCGGTCGCTCCGCTGGCTAGCTATAAGAGCATCCTGTTATAATGCCAGCCCGATGTCCCCGTAGCTCAGCTGGATAGAGCGTCCCCCTCCTAAGGGGAAGGCCGCAGGTTCGACTCCTGCCGGGGACGCCATTTAATCTTCATTTTTTCAATGAGTTACATTGCTCTGGTTTCAGCGTCGTATCCTCAAAATACTCATTTGGGACAATTTTGGGACACTCAAAATGCGTATTAGCCAGTGACCATTTATCTGTGGTTCGCTTTCAACCTATCGGCTTACTCTTTTATCCATACTAACTGGTATTCATTTTCCCTTTTTACAGATGATGAATGCACTCTCTGTTTTTCTGCAAGACACAGCAAGAGATCAGTCCCTCTATCAGCATAGATTGATAAATATAGTGATCAGTGGCATCTAAAGTTTAATCAAACTTTGGCGATACGCTCTTTATCACTAACTCATATTAAATTATTCATTAAAAAAGGCTACCCGTGGATAGCCCTTTTTTGCTTATATGACTAAGAAAAATATAAAGCCAATCAGTTTAGTCAGTATCGCCAGCAAATACGCGTTTTTCAATAACGCCATGAACTCCCCAGTTACCGTCAACAACTTGCGTTATACCGAAGTCAGCAGATACCGACATCAGTGAAATGGCTTCATCTTCACTGAGCCCTTTAGCTGTCATCAAAAAGTGACGCATTTTTCTAAAAGCATCACGCATGGCGTTATCAATAGACGATTTTGAGTAAATTTCACTCTGCGCTTTTTCTCCAAGTGCTTCGAGATAGTTAGGATAACTAAAGCCGTGAACAACCCATTCGGTGTCTGTTTCCAGAAGAGGATAATCCAGACCTGCTAAAACCGTCTCTTGCAGCTCATTTTGTTTATGGAGGATTACTTGAACGACGCCTGTCATTGAGGTTTCAATGGCAGTACCAGCAAGTTCAGAGTCACCTTGTGCAGCATGAGGATCGCCTGCACTGAGTAAAGCACCTTCAACAGCAACTGGGTAGTACATGGTGCCACCTTTACCAATACGCCAGTCATCAATGTTGCCACCAAAGTAACCGGGTGGAATAGAGTCGACATAATCTGTTTCGACCGGAGCTACACCCATTGTTCCAAAATGCAATCTGACTGGGACACGAATATTCTCAAGTACTTTTGTGTTTTTGGTGATTTTGCTGTGATCAACGGGAACACCGGGGTAGTCAATTTTTTCATGGACAACACCATTGGGATCAGTCTGTGGAACCCATTGATAGTTATAGACGGCTTTTGCCCAGTCTTTCTCGCCTGTTGCATCAAGCTCAAAAATAGTGATGACTTCACGCGGTTTGGGGTCTTCGATCATATCGTTGTAGTGATACCCCCACCATGCTGCAGCATTAACGCCATATGTTTTGCCAGCATACTTAGGATTACCAGAAGGGCGTGGGTACATATCCAGAATACGTACTTCAAGGACATCACCAGGTTCTGCACCACAGACATAGACTGGGCCAGTTAAGACATGGACACCAAACCCTTCTCCGGCTCCACGACCATAGATTGACGCATCCATGGGGCCAGCACCTCGCCTGTCCACACCTTTATCATTTTTTTCCCATTTGAAAACGCTCTCAGCGCCAGGATCACCCTTTATCATTCTTTCTGCATCGTCATTAGCATGATGAGTCAGCGTTTCCAGGGTGACAAAATCACCAGAGTGGACAATGGCTTGTGGCGTTTTATTTTTACTAAAGTAGCCCCAATGAACGGTTTTATTGTTAGCCGGAATATAGTGATGTTTCGCTTCAGTTGATTCTGACTCGCAGCTTATTTCAGCAAATGCAGGGCTACCTAGTAGCGTGGCAAAAATAGAACTGGCAATGAAACCAGTATGTTTGAAAGGACTGACTTTGTTCATTAATAACTGCTCCGTATTTTTTAAAATTAAAAATCATTTTAAAAACAAGCAGATAAGGTGCCATCTTTCGAGATTGAAGAAAAAAGAAGGTTAGTTATTGTTTTTTCTGAATTTTATGTGGATGTAGATGTAGTTCTACGCTATCTTTGCCGGTACTGTGATGGATCATCTTAGAGCAAATGCGCGATATTGATGCGGGTAGATATCTGGTGGCGTGATCGCATGAGCTGGAATTAAGCCTTCTCAAGTACAAAATGATATTTATCATCGACTTCAGATGTGTCTATCAACTGATTACCCGTCATTTTACAAAATGCTGGAATATCTTTATTGGCGCCTTTATCGGTAGCAATTAATAACAGTTTCTGGCCGGATGTCATGTCCGCCAATGCTTTTCGAGCTTTTAATACTGGAAGAGGGCAATTAAGGCCGGATGTATCAATTTCTTTGTAAAATTCTGACATACTAGTTGTCCAATCTATTCTTAAAAATGACGCAATGATAAACGGATTTGTATTCACTGTCTTGCTGGAACCGTGTGCCCACATGATGAGTCTATTTGGCTTATGAGAACACTATATTACATCGTAAGTTTACTTTTTTTTAGCCATCTAAGCACAAGCTGGGCGCTGGATATTGCCCTACCAGAGATGGGGGATAGCGCAGGTGAATTAATCTCTCCCCGAGAAGAACAGGAGATTGGTCAGGCTTTTTTCTGGCGCTTACAACAAAGCACGGACTTGGTCGAAGATCCTGAAGTGAATAGCTACATCCAGTCTTTAGGTTACCGCTTGGCCTCGAATAGTAACGAACCTAATTTGAACTACACCTTTTTTGTCGTGCCCGATGGTACGGTCAATGCCTTTGCCACTCCAGGTGGCTATGTGGGGGTTAACTCCGGATTGATTCTTACAGCCGCCAATGAAGATGAGCTGGCTTCTGTCATGTCGCATGAGATTGCCCACATCACCCAGCGTCACATCTTAAGAAGTTTTGAAAATTCGAAACGTATGACCATACCCCGCACAGCTGCCATGATTGCTGCTGCGCTGTTGGGGGCTGCGGATCCCAAAGCCGGTTCGGCCGCTATCATGGCAGTTCAGGCCGGAAGTATTCAGAGCCAGATTGACTATACCAGAGCGAATGAAGCGGAAGCGGACAATATAGGTATGCAGACATTGGTTCGATCTGGCTTCAATCCTGAAGCGATGCCAAGCTTTTTCGAGAAGTTACAGCAAGCCAGTCGGTTTTATGGGGGCGATGCGGTTCCTGAGTTTTTACGAACTCACCCTGTCACGACTTCGCGTATAGCCGATGCTAGAGGGCGAGCTTCTCAATTAAGTGTAAAGCCGAGGTTGTCTGATCATGAGCAGTTTTACCTGATTAAAGAAAAGCTGCGAGTGATGACGGCTCAAGATAGTGGGGAATTGATCAAGTATTATCAACATCAATTGACCAGAGATGATCTAGTCAATAAAGATCCTGTGAATTACGGTTATGTGCTGGCTTTGATCAAAAATGCACAATACACAGCGGCTCGCCAGCGTTTGATGCCATTAATAGATAAAGAACCTGATCGCTTAGCCTATCAACTCGCTTTAGCGGATATCGAATTATCTGTGGGCAGAGTAAAAGCAGCACTCGATATTTACGAAGATAATCAGCGATTGTACCCTGATGATCGTGCGCTGACTTTGAATCAGGTCCATGCCCTGTTAAGAACGGCTAGACCTGCAGAAGCGGCGAAGTTATTACAAACACAAATAGAGCTAGGTGAGGGCGGGCGGCAGATATACAGACTGATGGCGCAAGCGAAAGGGGACATGGGGCAAAAAAGTGAGTCACATGCCTGGCTTGCAGAGTACTATTATGAATCTGGTTTACTCAAAGCGGCTGCAGACCAGCTGCATCTAGCTGCAGAGGCAGCAGGCCGAAATGAGTATCAACTATCAAAAATTGCTTCAAGGTTGAGAGAAGTTGAGAATGCCATGAGCGAAATGGAAAATTAAACGTGATGGAGAATTCAGACAAAAGCCGACGAGATTTTTTGAAGAGTGCTATCTCAGCCTCGACATTGGCATTGGTGGCAAGTTCAGGTTTATTAGCCCCCAAGCGTGTTTTAGCACATTGGCCTGCGGATGCTTTTACGGCAGACACGGTTGAGGATGCGTTATTAGCATTGCTAGGTCAGGCCCAAGATATTCCCCAAGATAAAGTCAGCTTTAAAGTCGGCTCGCCTCCAAGTTATGCTGTGAATGGTGCTTCGGTACCTTTTGAAGTGCATTCTTCGCTGGAAGATATTGAACGCATAGCTATTTTAGTTGATAAAAATCCTAATCCACTGGCTATGAGTATTGAATTGACGGCCGATGTGAAACTGCCATTCAAGAGCATGATTAAAGTCGCTGAAGATTCAAAAATAATCGCCGTTATCAGAGCGGATGGTAAGTTATATAAAACCTCACGTGATATTTCAGTGGATATTGGAGGCTGTGCTTAATGGCCATTACTGCTAGAGATCGAATTCGTGCGAAGTTGAAAGATGGTGATACCACTGTTCGTTTATTGCTTGCTCACCCAATGCATACGGGAAGAGCTAAAGATGAAAACGGTGAACTGATTCCCGCGGAGTTTATTCAAGATATTCGCTGTTGGCGAAATGGAAATGAAGTCATGGCTTTAAAATGTGGAACCGCTACTGCACGTAACCCGTATTTTTCTTTTCAGTTAGCTGGCGGAGCCGTGGGTGACAAGATCATGATTCGTTGGGTGGATAACCTTGGCGCCAAAGGCGTAACTGAAACTGAGTTACGATGAGTCTTAAATTAAAAGTTAATCTGTTTTTTACCTCATTATTATTGCTTTCATTACTGGCAAGTACAGGTGTATTGATATCCAATGCACGCCAATCAGTGCAAGTTGAAGTCGAAGATACAATGAATGCTGCAGCACGATTGATCACCTTGACTTTGGCAGATAAGCCTCTCAATCGCGAACATGGTATTAACGAACAAATTCATGAAATGGTCAAAGCGTTAAGCCAAATCAGAAGTTTACATATTCTGATGTTCGACACACAGGGCTTGTTATTTGAAGGTGAGCCTGATGAAACGCTTAAAGTTGAACCACCAGAATGGTTTGTGAAAGTACTGTTTCCTGAAATTACACCATTGTCGAAACGTTTTGGCACTGGGCATATGGTCATTTATGCAGCGCCAATGCAGGAAATCAGTGACCGTTGGATGGATATTCGAGGCATCCTGGCTCTTGGATTAGTCGTTTTTGTGTTTGTCAGTATTTTTCTCTATTGGGGGGTAGACTGGTTTCTACGACCATTGCAGAGATTATTACAGGTACTATCGGCGTTTGAAAAAGGTGATCTGCATCTACGTTTACCTGATTTTAGCTTGGGAGAGATGAATCAGATCAGTCAGACATTCAACCGGATGGGACAAGCGCTTGAATTGAGTATGGCTGAAAATCAACGCTTAGCGATGCTGGTAAGACAGTCTGGTGATGCTATTTTGTCTTTAGATCACGCAGGCAATATCACCTTTTGTAATTCCACAGCTGAACGTTTATTCGCAAAGCAAACCCCAGTACTGAAAGGTGAGGCACTTGCCAACTTGGGTTTCGAACAGTCACATCAGCAAATAGCTACCATTCTAGAAAACTGTGAAACCACTGAAAATATGGAAACAACACTGTTGAGACCGGATGGTGAGAAAGTAGCCCTACTGATGTCAACGGTGCCTTTGTTTGATAAAGAACAGCAGGTGATTGGTCTTATTTGTACGTTGCGTGATATTACCGAACTAAAACAAGCCGAAGCTGCCAGAACACAACTCAGAGAAACGCGTTTACTGACACAGCATATGGATGAAGTTCAGGAAGCGGAGCGACGCCACTTGGCCAGAGAACTTCATGACGAGTTAGGGCAGTGTCTGACGGCGATTAAGACCGATGCAGTATTAATCAGAAACCGTACAGAGCAGACTGAGCCACGTGTATTTAACAGTGCTCAAGCCATTATTGATACAGCCAGTCATATTTATGATGTGGTGCATAATATGATTACGCGTTTGAGGCCGAGTCCTCTTGATGACTTAGGGTTGGTGCCGACGTTGCAGCAGGCCATCACCAGCTGGCAAGAGCGAGAACCTGGCATTCACTTTGATATTCAAGTTTCTGGGCGTCTGGATAATTTGAATGAAATGATGAATATGACGGTATTCCGTGTGGTGCAGGAAGCTATAACTAATGCGGTCAGACATGCGGACGCCACTCAGATTCATGTGCTGGTTAAAACACAGAAAAGCAGTGATAGCGAATTAGACAATCTTATTATTGAGATTAGAGATGATGGCAAGGGTATGGTCGTCAAAGACTTGCATTCTGATGTCGATTTTGGATTGTTAGGTATGCGTGAACGTGCGCAGAGTCTTGGTGGTGAGTTTCAACTTATCAGTGAGCCAGGTCATGGCGTCAAGATCAGCGTGATTATTCCTCTTAGAACGGACAGATTATTATGAGTCTGGATAAAAAAACAATATTGTTGGTTGATGATCACGAATTGGTCAGAGCGGGTTTCCGCCGTCTTTTAGAAGATGGTGATAAATTTACTGTTATCGCTGAAGCAGGAAGTGGGGAACAAGCCGTTCAAGATTTTAGCAAGTATCATCCGGATGTGGTGGTCATGGATATTTCTATGCCAGGCATCGGTGGTGTGGGGGCTATTGAAAGAATTATTGCAAGAGAGTCCTCTGCAAAAATACTTGTGCTTAGCGTGCATGAAGATAGCGTGTTTACTACCAGAGCCATGCAAGCAGGTGCTTTAGGATTTATACCTAAACGTAGCGCACCCGAAGAAATGTTGAGAGCTGTAGACATGGTTGCTCAAGGAAAAACCTGTATTGCCCCTGAAATTGCTCAGCAGCTTGCCATGCAGAAGTTAACCGGGTCAGAAAATCCGGTGGATGTCTTAAGCCAGCGGGAGTTTGAAGTGTTTCGACTACTGGCTGAGGGGAAAACCGTAAACGACATTGCGGACATCTTAAACTTAAGCCCTAAAACCGTAGGAACACATCATACGAATATTAAACAAAAATTGAATGTATCTAACTCGGCTGAGCTTGCCAGATTAGCGATTCGCTGTGGTTTGGTCGATGCTTAAGCGTTTATATTGCACAAAGCTGTTATTCAGAAAAATCCTGAGTGTTAACGAGTAAATCTCTCTGCGAATTATTCATTTGTCTGCGTAAACTTATCACCATGGAACTCAACCAATAGTGGCTGAGTGAATGAAGAGGTATTTACTATGTGGACTAAACCAGAATATTCAGACATGCGTTTCGGTTTCGAAGTAACAATGTACATTTGTAACCGCTAAACACCTTTCTCATACAGAGAATACAAAAAAGCCCCGGCAACGGGGCTTTTTTTTGTCCCTTACTTTTGTAAAAGGGAATTTCTCCTATCTCCAAGACATCTCGGCAATACTAGAATGGTTGTTTTTTTCACATAGTCTTGGTGCATGAATCTCAGATACAGACTCAATTTAATCGTCACAGCTGTTCTATTAATTATATTAGTGATTGGCGCCGTGAAGGCAATCCACAATGCTCGTGAAGATGTAAGAGCTGAAGTTGCCTCTACTATGGACTTTGCATTACATATGCTCGATGCCGAGTTAAGCCATTTCAGATTCAGGGATAAAGTACTTTCTGAGGAGTCCCAGTCACCTTTTATGCTCAGTAAATTAGCCGGAGTTCGGCATCTGAGAATAGAGTTCTACGGGCCAACGAATCAGCTTATTGAAAGTAATGAAGATGAAAACAGCAATGAGCATCAGCCTTATCCAGACTGGTTTGGTCAGGAGATGTATTCCGCGCTTGATGATTTGAAACCTGAAAGACTGCCTGTTTACGTCAATACAAAGAAAATTGGCGAACTGGTTATCAAGCCAAAACCGGACAACGAAATCGCTGAGGCATGGGGGGAAACAAAAACCTTGTTGACCATGATTTCGCTGTTTTTTGTTTTTGTGAATATTCTGGTTTATATGGTGGTGGCTCGTGCGTTGAAGCCCATTGATCAGATTATCGCTGCTCTAACAGATATTGAAACTGGCAATCTGGACAGCCGCTTGCCTATTTTTGAGCTACCAGAGATGGCCAGTATTAGTCACAAATTTAATATGATGGCATCTACTCTACAAAGCAGCATTCGTAATAATCACCGTCTAACTCAGCAAATCATCCGTTTGCAGGAAGCAGAGCGGAAAAGTCTCGCTCATGAATTACATGATGAAATTGGTCAGCATCTGACCGCGATTCATGTCGATGCTTCAGTGATCAAGTCAACCAATGAGCTGGAAGCAGCTAAAAAGAGTGCTTCAGCTATAGATGAAGTGGTGGGGTTGATGATGGACATACTCCGTACCATGCTTCAACGACTCAGGCCGGGCGGCTTGGATGAGCTAGGGTTTATAGCGGCTATGCAAGAACTGGTCGATAGTTGGCGTGAAAGACACCCCAATATTGAAATGGAATATCATTTTGATGGTGAGTTTTCATCGCTGGAAGAAAATGCCCAACTGACACTTTATCGTGTCATACAGGAATGTCTGACTAATATCAGTCGTCACTCCAAAGCCAATCAAGCTTGGATTGTCTTAAAAGAAGAAAAACAAATGATACATTTGACCGTCAGCGATAACGGTAAAGGCTTTGACCCCAAACAACATACTCAACGTTTTGGTCTCGCAGGTATGAAAGAGCGATTAGACAGCGTGGGTGGCACTTTTGAAATTTCATCTAATTTAAATCAAGGCGTCACGATAGATGTGACGGTTCCTAAACAAGGAGATAATGCGTGAGCCAGTTAATTAAAGTTATGCTGACTGATGATCATGCCGTCGTCAGATCAGGTTTATGTCGTTTACTCGAACAAAATGCTGAAATCAAAGTGATTGCGGAAGCGGAAAGTGGGGAGCAAGCGTATCAAACTTATCCGGACAATAAGCCCGATGTACTCGTTATGGATATGTCGATGCCGGGTATGGGGGGGCTGGAAGCATTACGTCGAATTCTTCATCGTTGGCCAGATGCACGAGTCATTATGTTTTCGATGCATGAAAATGCGACCTATGCCATTCAGTCGTTAACAGCTGGTGCTATGGGGTACGTGGCAAAATCCGGTAATGCTGAAGATCTGGTCAAAGCCGTAAAAGAGGTAGCATCTGGAAAAAGCTTTTTAAGTGCTGATATGGCCCAAAAGGTGGCATTACAGAGTTTAACCGGAGATGATAATCCCACTCAGAGGCTAACTTCCCGAGAGTTTGAGGTCTTTCGACTATTAGCTGAAGGTAAATTAGTCGAAGAAATTGCCGGTCGTCTGAATATTGGTCAGAAAACGGTGGCTAACTATCAAACCAGCTTAAAACAGAAGCTAGATATTCATTCTCCGGTTGAATTGGTGAGATTGGCAATGAAATATGGGGTAATTACCGAGCAATGAGAATTGCTTAAATAATAGTTATTTCATGTGTTTAGGTTTTAATTCCTTGGTGCCTGTTATTTTGTTCCCGTGAAAATCGGGAATATTTGGTAATGATTCTTGGGCATAACGAGCATAAAGTGTGGGAACCATGTCGTTGTTATTCCTCTCGACATGTTCTGTAATCAAAAACTAGGGATTAAAAATGAAGCTGAAAACTTTGTCATTAGCAATGATGACATTGGCAGTGCCAGGCTTGGCTGCTGCTGATGAGTTGCTAGAAATGCAAAAAGATCCAAATAACTGGGTAATGCCAGCAGGTAACTACAACAACCAACGTTACTCTGAATTAACAGAAATCAATAAAGACAATGTCAAAGATGTGACTATGGCATGGTCTTTCTCAACGGGTGTTTTACGTGGTCATGAAGGTAACTCTCTGGTTATCGGCGATACCATGTATGTTCACACTCCATTCCCAAACATTGTTTACGCGTTGGATTTAAACAACGACGGTGCAATGAAATGGAAATTTGAGCCAAAACAAAACTACGATGAAACAGTACCTGTTATGTGCTGTGACACAGTTAACCGTGGTTTAAGCTATGCAGACGGAAAAATCTTCCTGAACCAAGCAGACACAACACTTGTTGCCTTAAACGCTGAAGATGGCAAAGTGGTTTGGTCTGACAAACGTGATGATGCCAAACGCGGTGCCACTAGCACAGCCGCAGCTCACGTATTTAAAGATAAAGTTATCGTCGGTATCTCAGGTGGTGAGTTTGGTGTACGTGGTTACGTTCAAGCGTATGACTTTGATGGTAACGTGAAATACAAAGCGTACAGCACCGGTCCTGATGATGAAATGTTAGTTGACCCAGAAAAAACCACTTCTATGCTGAAACCCGTGGGCAAAGATTCATCTTTGAAAACCTGGCAAGGTGACCAATGGAAAATTGGTGGTGGTACAACTTGGGGTTGGTATTCATACGATCCTGATTTAAACCTGTTCTACTACGGCAGCGGTAACCCATCAACCTGGAATCCAGTTCAACGTCCTGGTGATAACAAATGGTCAATGTCTCTATGGGGTCGTGACTTAGACACCGGTATGGCCAAATGGGTTTACCAAATGACGCCACATGATGAGTGGGATTACGATGGTGTAAACGAAGTCATTTTGGCTGATCAAAAACTGAATGGCAAAATGCGTAAAACCGCCGTTCACTTTGACCGTAACGGTTTTGGTTACACCATGGACCGCGTCACTGGAGAACTGTTAGTCGCTGAAAAATACGATCCAGCGGTTAACTGGGCGTCAGGTGTCAACATGAAGACTGGTCGACCAGAGCGTGTAGAAAAATACTCTACTGCAGCAAACGGTGAAGACGTTAACACAACAGGTATCTGTCCTGCGGCGTTAGGGTCTAAAGACCAACAACCAGCGGCATTCTCGCCACGCACGGGTCTGTACTATGTGCCAACCAACCATGTGTGCATGGACTATGAACCATTTGAAGTGGAATACGTAGCGGGTCAACCATACGTCGGTGCTACTTTGAATATGTTCCCAGCGCCAGGTGGTACTCATATGGGTAACTTCATTGCTTGGGATGCCCGTGAAGGTAAGATCGTCTGGTCTAACCCAGAGCGTTTCTCAGTCTGGTCAGGTGCATTAGCGACAGCTTCTGATGTTGTGTTCTACGGCACACTGGAAGGTTACCTGAAAGCGGTTGATGCGCAAACTGGTCGTGAACTGTGGCGCTTCAAAACAGCGTCAGGCATCATCGGTAACGTCAACACATACACACATGACGGTAAACAATATCTGTCTATCTTGTCAGGTGTAGGTGGTTGGGCTGGTATCGGTATGGCGATTCCTGACTTAGAAAACAGCTCTGATGGTCTTGGCGCAGTCGGTGCATACCGTGCATTGTCTAGCTGGACTAACCTGGGTGGTATTCTGAGTGTATTCAGCCTGTAAGACCCAGAGATGTTGATTTCATCAACATCTTAGTCTGAATAAAAGGCCCGGCATCTTGCGATGTCGGGCTTTTTTATTGCCTTTTGACAGCTCTATAAGACTGAATATAGATATAATAATCGACTAAAAAAAGTAAGTGTATAGCTCGAAATGACATATATCGTTTGTTTAAGATGACAGGCTCAGTTGCACAAAAAGTCGCTTTAACTGTTGCTGGCCTGATTTGTTTTCTGATTTTCTTAGAAATATTAGCGTTGGTGCAAATCTACTTTGTTCATCATCGCGAGACAGCGCAGGAAGCCGCTTTAGTATCATCGATGATTAGTGAACAAATCGATAACTATAATGTTTCGGGACTCCCCTCCAAGCAATTACCCATCTTTGATCTGCAGCAGTGGCGTAATTTAGAGCGACTCAATATCACATTTATCTCAAATAATGGCACGGTCATCGAGAGTAACCATCAATACAGAGATGACAAACATAGTGTCATGACGGCCTTGATAAAAGCTGTGTTGAATCACTTTCATCAAAAGTCAGTGTTGATTGAAGAACCGGTTATGATTAACTCAACAGAGGTTGGAAAGATCATTATTCGGAATGATGTGTTTCATGAGTTGAAATATATCGGTGTGGGTATTATTGAATTACTGTTACCTATTCTCATTACTTTCATTCTGTCTAGTTTTCTCGTGGTTTTTTTATTTTCTCTGGTGCTTGAACGCATAGATGGACAGCTAAACTTTCCAAAACCAGAAGAGAACAAAACGGGGCGTTTACGTCATTTATCGGTTTTCAATATCAAACGACTATTTATGCGTATTGTTGAGTCGAGTGAGAATCTTAAAAGACTCTTTCATAAACAAAAGCATAAAGCCATAGAGTTACAGGAGATCGAACGCAAACGCCTTGCTGCTGAGCTACATGATGAATTAGGGCAATTATTAACCACAATGCGAATCGAGCTCGATACGTTTTATCAGTCTGATGATCTCAATACGAAAGAGACAACCATTGCGAGCCTCAAGCAACGAAGTGAGAGAATGTCAGCCATTCTTAGATCGAATCTCAAACAACTACGTCCTCCGAATCTATCGGAGTTTGGTTTGGGGTATTGTTTAGATGAATTGGTGAATGACTGGGCATATCACCATCCGCAGCATCATCTGATTTTAAATATTCAGTGTAACCTTCGCTTACTTGAGCCACATTTTCAATTAATCTGTTATCGGATCATTCAGGAAGGGTTAACCAATATCAGTCGACATGCAGGTGATAATGTTAAAGCGAGTGTGACTTTATATAAACACAAGCAAACCATTATCATTGAAATCATCGATAACGGCAGGGGATGTGATTTATCAGAAAAACAACACGGTTATGGCATATTAGGTATGCGAGAGCGTACTGATACGTTATCAGGCAAAGTAAATATTGAAAGCCAACCCGGTCATGGTATGAAAATTCAAATAACGCTACCTTGGGTAAGCGGAGACATAGATGGCAAAAATTAAGATTCTACTGGCTGATGATCATGAAATTGTTCGCTCTGGTCTAGCTAGCATGCTGAATAGTTATGATGATTTTGAAGTAATTAAAGAAATCCCAAATGGTGAAAAGGCATATCAGGCATACACGGAGCTATTGCCTGATGTGCTCATTACAGATATGTCGATGCCAGGTATTGGTGGCTTGGAGGCGCTAAGAAGGATATGTGCTAAGTTTAGAAATGCTCGCATTATCGTTTTTTCGATGCATGAGAATGCCTCATTAGCGATGCAAGCCATGAGTGCTGGTGCAAAAGGTTATGTGACAAAATCGGGGGATAGCCAGGATCTGGTTGATGCTATTCGCCAAGTTATCAGTGGCAAGAATTATCTCAGTGCAGAAATGGCCCAGAAAATTGCTATGCAGAGTGTCTCAGGTTCTGATGATCCTACCCAAAGACTCAGTACTCGAGAATTTGAAGTGTTTAGATTACTTGCCGAAGGCTTAACTATTCCACAGGTTGCTTCTCAATTAAATCTTGAAGCAAAAACAATAGCGAATTATCAAACCATGTTGAAGCATAAGTTAGGCTTCAACTCATCGGCAGAAATGGTTCGACTGGCAATAAAATATGGTGTAGTGAGTGATTAAGCCCTGTATTTTAGAGATTTTATAAGATTCGCTTCGTGTTGTCTGGGAATGGATTCCGGTTTGTTCGGGAGTATATCCCAAATAACGTGTGATTATTCCCTAATGAAAACAAGGTGAAACCCGAATAGAGTCCTCTTCGACCGGCCAGTGTTGCCGTCGTATTAAATAACAATTAATAGAGGTCACTCGAATGAAGCTGAAAACCTTATCAATCGCAATGATGACATTGGCAGTGCCAGGCTTGGCTGCTGCTGATGAGTTGCTAGAAATGCAAAAAGATCCAAATAACTGGGTAATGCCAGCAGGTAACTACAACAACCAACGTTACTCTGAATTAACTCAAATCAACAAAGACAATGTCAAAGACGTGACGATGTCATGGTCTTTCTCAACGGGGGTTTTACGTGGTCATGAAGGTAACTCTCTGGTTATCGGCGATACCATGTATGTTCATACCCCATTCCCGAATATTGTTTACGCCTTGGATTTAAACAGTGACGGCGCGATCAAGTGGAAATATGAGCCAAAACAAAACTACGACGAAACAGTGCCAGTTATGTGCTGTGACACAGTTAACCGTGGTTTAAGCTATGCAGACGGTAAAATCTTCCTGAACCAAGCGGACACAACACTTGTTGCCTTAAACGCTGAAGACGGCAAAGTGGTTTGGTCTGATAAGCGTGATGATGCCAAACGTGGTGCAACAAGCACGGGCGCTGCATTTGTTTTCAAAGATAAAGTTTTAGTGGGTATTTCAGGTGGTGAGTTTGGTGTACGTGGTTACGTTCAAGCGTATGACTTAGATGGTAACGTGAAATACAAAGCGTATAGCACCGGTCCTGATGATGAAATGTTAGTTGACCCAGAAAAAACCACTTCTA
>ERZ724563.57-NODE-57-length-35321-cov-5.227851_pt1 | contig 35321 bp, 29 predicted proteins | sample MGYA00375857_ERZ724563 | MGnify/ENA primary metagenome ERZ724563 (study PRJEB28725, sample SAMN03264850) | marine sediment metagenome | biome: marine pelagic biome; feature: marine oligotrophic desert; material: marine snow | place: Pacific Ocean:North Pacific...
CATGCTATGTTTGTTCATGCTAGCCTCCAAATTGATTTAGTATTGAACAAACTAATTATGGCTCTGGCTGAAAAGTTAACCCACGAAAATGCGGGGGCTAGCATTTCTCGGGGAGTCATTGTGTCTAAGCCTACTTGCGCACCTAGGGCCAGAGCCACTCACAGACAACTTTGATGACCAGCGTCTTTTTCAGTTATCTCGGGGCAAAAAAAGCCCAGTAAAAACTTTTATTATGGACAATGCAGTGGTTGTTGGAGTGGGCAATATCTACGCAAACGAAGCCCTATTTTTGGCTGGCATTCGCCCAACTAGGCAAGCTGGAAATATTAGTTTAGCCCGTTACCAGGTGCTTACCGCTACCATAAAGCAAGTACTAGCCAAAGCTATTGAGCAAGGGGGCACCACGCTGAAAGATTTCGCCCAAGCCGACGGTAACCCGGGTTATTTTGCGCAACACCTCAATGTGTATGGGCGAAAGGGCGAGCCATGTGAGGTGTGTGGTAATGCTATTCAAAGTAAGGTGATAGGACAGCGGAACACGTTTTTTTGTACGCAATGCCAGCGTTAGAATAACACTGGCATGCTGGTTGTGGGGGTTAGACTTTTTTGTCGTCTCTGCTTAAGCGGTCTTTTAACGCTTGTTCTACCACAGGGTGGCAAAAGCCGCCTACTTGGCCGCGGTGTAAGGCGACTTCTTTTACCAAGGTAGAAGAAATAAAAGAGTTTTCTTCAGCGGGGGTAAGAAACACACTTTCTAACTTTGGGTTAAGCCTACGGTTCATGTTCGCCAGTTGAAATTCGTATTCAAAATCGGATACCGCACGTAGGCCGCGGATAAGAATAGTCGCATTTTGTTGGTCAGCAAAATCGGCTAATAAGCCCGTAAAGCCTACCACTTCTACGTTGGCCAAATCTGTGGTGACTTTTTTAATCATTTCCACCCGTTCTTCAAGTGAAAACAAAGGCTTCTTGCTAGGGTTGGATGCAATGCCAACAATAACGTGAGAAAACAGTTGCGACGCCCTTTCTATAAGATCGGCGTGTCCATTTGTAATTGGGTCAAACGTACCCGGGTACAGTGCTCTTGTATGCATATCGTTCACATTTTTATCGTTGAAGCGCAACAGTAGCGATAATTGCTCAAAGATGCAATTCAGTTACTGTGGTAACCGTCTAGGCAATGCTGCCAATCGTCGGTCTGCCAATGAAAGACAGGGTTAAGGGCCTTCTCTTTATTTAACGAACGTAGCAGCCTATCAAGGTTTCCTTTTTTCCAATGATCGCCACCTCGTTTATGACATCGGTCAAAGTCTATTAACCAAATATTGCCCTCATCATCCATCATGATATTTCGGATGTTGGCGTCATGATGATACACCTGACATGCATGCATGGCGGCTAGGGCCGCGCCTACTGCCTGCCATCGCTCTGCGGATAAGGGCTCACGGGTTAAAATATGATGCAAATCTTGGCTGCTAGGAATGGTTTGGGTAATTAAATCACCACGGTAAATTAGGCCGCGCCTATGGATGTACGCACCAATGGGGGTAGGCACATTCAGGCCATGTTGCCGCATGATGTGCAAAAGCCTAAATTCCTCGAATGGCCGAGAGTGTTCCACACCAAGAAATACGTATTGGTCGCTAAGTAGCTTACCCACTAGGCCGCCGCGCTTAAAATGGCGCAACACCCACTCCTGACCTTCGTGAGACACAAACACGGTGGTGCCTCTGCCCTTAGCGAACCCCGTGATTTTGTTATGGATCTGCCAAAACTCGCGACTGAACATGTCAGTGGTTGGCTCTTTCATCAGGGTATCATCGTATAGAAAATGATGCCCAGCACCTAAGTCTCGTCGTATTATCGCCATGCCGTCCACAACTTTATGGTAAATTTGCCATTCTAACGATTTATTCTGGTATTTCAGCAACGAGAGAGCATCTGTGGGAAAAAAGATTTGCTTAATGCGCCTATCGGCCATTGGAGATGTGTGTCATGCAGCCGCAATGGTAACAAGAATTCAGCATCATTGGCCCAGCGCGGAAATAACCTGGGTGATTGGCAAAGTTGAATATCAATTGGTTAAGTTAATGCCCAATGTGCGCTTTATTATTTTTGATAAATCACAAGGCAAGGTTGCAGTAGAAGCATTAAAAGAGGCCGTGCAAGGCGAAGTGTTTGACGCCTTGCTCATGATGCAAGTAGCGTTACGAGCCAATTTAGCCTCTCGCGTGATAAGAGCGAAAACACGAATAGGCTTTGACTGGGCGCGCAGTAAAGAGTTGCACTGGTTGTTTGCCAATAAGCGAGTGGCAGCGCACCAACACGCCCATGTATTAGAAGGCTTTATGGATTTCGCCGATGCCCTTGGCGTCCCCCCGTCTGATCCTCTACAGTGGAATATTCCAGTGTCTGAAGAAGATGCACAATGGGGCGAAGGGCAAGCGCATGCACTAGGCAAGTATGTGGTCATTGCACCCGCCGCCAGTAAAGCAGAAAGAAATTGGTTGCCAGAAAGATACGCTGATATTGCAAATTATATCAATGACAAAGGGATGAGTGTGGTATTGTGCGGCGGCCCAGGCAAGCTAGATAGGGAAACCGCCGATGCTGTGCTTGGGCATAATGCAAAAATAGCGCAAGACTTCACGGGTAAAACCTCGTTACATCAGTTGCTTATGTTACTAAAACATGCCGAGTTTGTTATTGCTCCTGATACCGGCCCTGCCCACATGGCCACCACAGTAGACACACCAGTGGTTGGGCTTTATGCCCATTCTAACCCTCGTCGAACTGGCCCATATAAAAGTATTCATCGCGTAGTGTCAGTCTACGATGACTGTATTTTGCAGCAAAAAGGTAAACCTTGGACGGCATTACCTTGGGGCGCGCGAGCGAAGGGCAATGATTTGATGGAAAAAATAACGTTGGACGCGGTAATTGAACAAGTTGACGAACTCTTTACTTAAGTTCACTTAAATGCGTTAATTTTAAGCAAAATTTTAAATCATTATCTAAACTTGAGAAAGCGGTGATAAAAAACCTATTAAAGCAGGGAGACGTAACATTGAAGACGACGTTCGCGTTGTTGTGGAAATGGCGTAAATACTTACGTTTTCCCTCCCCTAAGCATATAGCTTTTATTGTTCTAGTGTTAAGCACTTGGTCGTTAAACGCGCAGGCAGATCAAACAGTGGTGGTCATTAACCCCAGTGTGGCCAAGCCTACCTTAACGCAAGTTGAACTTCGCCAAATATTCACAGGGCATCTTCAATACTGGGAAGACGGGAACAAAATCCATGTCTTTGTATTAGAAGATAACGACCCTTTACACAAAGCGTTCTGTCGGGAAACGTTGAAGATGTTTCCCTATCAACTATCACGTTTATGGAATCAGTTGACGTATTCAGGGCAAGGAGTCACGCCTACCCGCGTTTCATCGAAAGAAGAACTCATTGAACGGCTGGAAAAAACCCCCGGTGCTATCGGCTATATGCCCTCGGGAGTAGTGTCAAAGGCGAGAATGGTGAAGGTGGTATCACAATGACGTATTTTTATGGATTAATGACGGCGCTATGGTTGTGTTGTGTTTCTTTTAGTGCCAATGGGCAAGAATCTTCAAATCTGCAATGGCACGGTTACTTTTCACAAGGTATTACACAATCGATAGACAGTGATTTCATTACAAGCGATAACCAAATTAGCGCCGAGCTTACCGAAATTGGCCTAAATGGGCTGTATCAGGTAGCCAGTAATATCTCGATTGCAGGGCAGGTGGTTTACCTCGACGGCGGCAATAGGTTTGAACAGGGCAGTCGACTCGACTATCTATTTATCGATTGGACTGTTGACGATATCGCCGGCTGGCAAGCACAAATTCATTTAGGCCGCTATAAAAACAGCCACTGGTTGTATTCCGTTACCCGTGACGTTCCCCAAACTCGGGATACCGCGGTACTGCCTCAATCGGTTTATTTCGATGGTTTTCGCGACGTAGCCCTAGGCAGTAACGGTATTCAAACCCGCTTTAGCAAATACACCGACAATCATGTGTGGGAAGTTAACTGGAGTTATGGTCGCTCGACTATTAACGAAGAACAGCGGGATTACCTATTAGGCAGCTTAGCGTTGGGGGAAATAAAACAGGATTTTGTGCATCAGTTTAGTGTGTTCTGGCAACCAGCTTCAATGAACTGGAAGCTGGGGGCAAGCTGGTTAGATTCAGATTTCGAATACATCCCCCTTGAACAAGATAATCGTTTTGCAGGGATGTCCAACATACGCCGCTTTATGATTTCAATGCAGTACTTTAGTGAGAACTGGGAGCTCAGTTCGGAACTGCTTAGGGAAATACAAGACTTTAATGGCGTATTTACCCCAGACTATTACGACAAGCGCACCGGTGAAGGCGGCTTTGTGCAACTACGCTATCTGTTTTCTCCACGGTTTAGCGGTTTGGTGAGTTACGACAGTTACACCAATAACGTGGACGACCCCAATGGCGTGCAGTTGGAATTGGAAAGTAGCGGTACTGTGCCTTCTTACTTTGGTTATATGGATACCACCGCCGTGGGCTTGCGTTGGGATATTGCGCCTCAATGGCGATTACAAGCAGAGCACCATTGGGTAGACGGCGCCACACGCGCTGTTAGCTTGCTTGACCCTGACATTGCCGACCATACTGAAGAAACATGGCGTATGTGGTCTATACAGCTGATGTATTGGTTTTAGGTCTTCTCTATGCAAGTAAAACTGTCGTTTACGACAAAAACGATTTTAATCTTACTGGCCATGGTGCTAACGGTAACCGTTGTTATCTCCACCATGCTTATTCGAGAATCTGAATCAAATATTACCTTTCAGCAGCAAGAAGAGCAGGTGTCGAATCAACGCCGTTTACAGCTTTTCTCTGATGTGCTGCATAGCAGAATGGTCATGTGGGTAGATACCTTCTCCCAAGCTGAATTAAAAAACCACCAAGATTTATCAAAACTGGCGCTTGCACTCAAAAATACGCAAGAGTACCTCATGCTCAACTTTCAGGTTGAGTCATTGTTTTTGTTTGACGAATACGGCGTGGTGGGAGACAGGCAAGCTGAACCCCCAGTGTTTGTTCAACGTCTGGTTAAAAGTACGCAAACCACGCTGGAAAGCAAAACCCTAGTTACCTGCGAACTCATTTGTCGTTTTTACTTGTCGGTTCCCATCATGACCTCAGATGATGTGGTGCCTGTGGTGGTCATGTCCACATCGATGCGCGAGATATTGTCGTTGTTTAGCCGCTCAACCGACGCGTACAAGTTAGCAATGGTGCAATTCACCACCACCGATCACGGCACTAAGGTATTGAGTTTATCCAGCCAATTAGCGCCGTTAAACAGAGAATACCTTAACCGGGTTATTGATGCCTTGCCCAGCGACTGGAACCCAGATGAGCTGGTAATAAGAGGCCAGCGGGTTACCCACAATAACCAAGATTTACTGGTGAGTTTACTGCCTTTTCCATACACCTACGCGAATAATGATCACCCCTATTTGCTGGTGGTAAGAGACATCAGTGTGCTATTAAAGCAAAAAGCCCAATACGAGCTTTTAGTGATAGCCTCTGCCGCGGGGCTTTTCGTGGTGTTTTCTTTACTGTTATCCTTGTTTCTCAATCAATATCGCACCCGCCTTATTGCGGTTAGTGAACGCTTACCCATGCTTGCGCAGCACAACTTTAAAGAGTTTTACGCGCTATCAGCGCGGCGAAGTATCAGCCCAGCCTTTCGATTGACCGACGAACTTGATGTGGTAGAGCAAGCGGCGAATGATTTGGCTAAACAGCTAGAAGACTTCGACGGGCAAATGGCCATAAACACCGCGAAGCTTGAGAAAATGGCCATGTTCGATGTGTTAACCGGGTTGCCCAATCGAAACATGCTCACCTTTCAGATAGAACAGCAACTGGCGCTTGCCGCTCGTGACGATCGTCTAGTGGCACTGATGTTTATGGACTTAGACGACTTTAAAAAGGTAAACGACAGTTATGGTCACGACGTGGGAGACAAACTGTTAAAAGCCGCCGCCATGCGTATCTCTAAACTCATAAGAGAAACCGACATTGCCTCGCGTTTTGGTGGCGATGAATTTGTGGTGTTGTTATCTGACATAGACACAAAAGAGCAAGTGACGCTGGTGGCCAAGAAAATCATTGCCGAGTTTGCCCAACCGATTGAAGTTAATAAGCTGCAATTTTATGTGTCTATTAGTATTGGCGTGGCGATTACACGCCAAGCAAGGGCTACACCAGTAGAACTGCTACGTCATGCTGATATTGCCATGTATGAGGCCAAAGCTAAAAAGGGCACTGGCTATCGGGTATACGACGCCACCATGAACCTTAAAGTTATGAAAAAGGTAGAGCTTGAAGCAGAAGCGCGAGTGGCTTTACGAGAAAATCAGTTTAGCTTGGCACTGCAACCTCAATTAGACCTTAAAACCCACAAGTTGCTTGGATTTGAAGCCTTACTGCGTTGGTATCACCCTGATAAGGGGCATATTTCACCCGCTGAGTTTATTCCGTTATTGGAAAACACCGCGTTTATGCTAGAACTGGACTATTGGGTGATTAACAAAGCCACCCAACTCGTGCGCGAACTCAACGCGAATGGTTACCCAGGCATAAAAGTGGCCATTAACCTATCCGCAGCGCAATTCTTAGACCCCAGCTTGCCGAACTTCTTACAGCAGCAAATTATCAACAATGACATTGCGCCATCTCAAGTGTGTTTAGAGCTTACCGAAACGGTATTGGTTACCGATATTGAACGCGCCACCAGTGTGATGCGTAAAATTCGTGAAATGGGATGTATGCTGGCTATTGACGACTTTGGTACCGGCTACTCTTCATTGAGCTACCTGAAATCGCTACCGGCAGACTACATAAAAATTGATCGTTCCTTTATTTCTAACATTACAGAAAACGCCGATGACAGAAATATTGTGCATTCCACCATTTCTATGGTGCGAAACCTTAATCTGCAAGTGATTGCTGAGGGTATCGAAACCATTGAGCAACACGAAATGCTGTGCCATTTTGAGGCGCATCAAGGGCAGGGCTATTTAATTAGTCGCCCCATTCCTGAAACGGAACTTTGGAATACGTTAGAAGACAAAGTGAGTTCTGGTGTGTGGAAAAGCACGATTTAACTGCAAGTAGTCGTGAAAACTTGCAAGTGTGCGCAAATATTTACACATACGAATTTTGACACCGTAAAATCCGCCCTTTGGTGGTATACCCTCTATTTGGGTTTCTTTAAAATACCCTTTTTAGCATAACGGGAGACAGGCATGTCTGCGGCATTTATCTCGCATCTAAACGCACAAATTTCAGCCACAAAAGATGAGGGCTTGTATAAAAAAGAGCGCGTTATTACCTCTCAACAGCAAGCCGATATCGACGTGGCGAATGGCGACCATGTCATTAACTTTTGTGCCAATAATTATTTGGGGCTCGCTAATCACCCCGACCTTATAGACGCGGCAAAGCAAGGCCTAGATTCCCACGGATTTGGTATGGCGTCGGTGCGCTTTATCTGTGGAACCCAAGATATTCACAAACAGCTAGAGGCTGAAATCAGTGATTTTCTAGGGACTGAAGACACCATTTTGTATCCCTCTTGTTTTGATGCGAACGGCGGTCTTTTTGAAACCCTGCTAGGGCCAGAAGATGCGATTATTTCCGATGCCCTCAATCATGCCAGCATTATTGATGGCGTGCGCTTGTGTAAAGCGAAGCGCTACCGCTATGCCAACAACAATATGGAAGCCCTTGAAGATCAGCTTAAACAAGCTGATGCCGATGGCGCACGCTTTAAAGTGATTGCTACAGATGGGGTATTTTCCATGGACGGCGTGATTGCCGACCTTGCCAGCATCTGCGACCTAGCAGACAAATACGACGCCCTTGTTATGGTAGATGACTGCCACGCTACTGGCTTTTTAGGTGAGTCTGGCCGCGGTAGCCATGAGTATTGCGGGGTAATGGGTCGGGTAGACATTATTACCGGTACCCTAGGCAAAGCCATGGGCGGTGCGTCTGGCGGTTATACTTCGGGTAAAAAAGAAGTGGTTGAGTGGTTACGCCAACGCTCGCGCCCTTATTTATTTTCTAACTCGGTGGCGCCACCTATTGTTGCCGCGTCGCTTAAAGTGTTTGAAATGATGAAACACGGCGACGAGTTACGGGCACAGTTATGGCGAAATGCCGAGCATTTCCGCACTCGCATGGAAGAGGCTGGCTTCACCCTAGCCGGTAAAGACCACGCTATCATTCCCGTTATGCTAGGCGATGCGCGCACGGCCAGCAACATGGCTGATAAACTGCTGAGCAAAGGCATTTACGTTATTGGGTTCTCTTATCCTGTAGTGCCTAAAGGGCAAGCTCGTATTCGTACGCAAATGTCGGCGGGGCACTCAATTGAACATGTCGATAAAGCGGTAGACGCCTTTATTGAAGTGGGCAAAGAAATGGGAGTGATTGCATGAAGTCGTTAGTGAAAGCGAAAGCGGAAAAAGGGATTTGGCTGCAAGACACGCCAGAACCCGAAGTAGGGCATAACGACCTACTCATTAAAATTAGAAAAACCGCTATTTGCGGTACCGACATGCACATATACAACTGGGATGAGTGGTCGCAAAAAACCATTCCTGTTCCCATGGTGGTAGGCCACGAATACGTGGGCGAAGTGGTTGGTATGGGGCAGGAAGTACGCGGTTTTAACCTAGGTGATCGGGTATCAGGTGAAGGCCATATTACCTGTGGTCATTGCCGTAACTGCCGCGCTGGACGCCGTCACTTATGCCGCAATACTGAAGGTGTAGGGGTAAACCGCCCTGGCGCATTCGCTGAATACTTGGTTATTCCAGCGTTTAACGCGTTTAAAATTCCAGATAACATTAGCGACGAGCTAGCGTCTATTTTCGACCCTTTTGGTAACGCTGTTCACACCGCACTCAGTTTTGACCTAGTGGGTGAAGATGTACTTATTACCGGTGCTGGCCCTATTGGTATTATGGCCGCAGCGGTTGCCCGCCATGTTGGCGCACGCCATGTGGTGATTACTGATATCAACCCATATCGCTTAGCGCTAGCAAAGAAAATGGGCGCCACACGGGCGGTAGACGTGAGCAAAGAAGACCTACAAGAAGTGATGAACGAGCTAGGAATGTCGGAAGGTTTCGACGTTGGGCTTGAAATGTCAGGAGTGCCTGTCGCATTGCGAGATATGCTGAATAAAATGAACCATGGCGGAAAAGTGGCCATGTTAGGCATACCGCCACAAGACGTGGCTATCGACTGGAATCAGGTGATATTCAAAGGGCTGATTATTAAAGGCATATACGGGCGAGAGATGTTCGAAACCTGGTATAAAATGGCCAGCTTGCTACAAAGTGGCTTAGATTTATCGCCAATTATCAGTCACCGCTTTTCAGTTGATGACTTCCAGAAGGGATTTGATACCATGGGCTCAGGGCAATCAGGTAAAGTTATTTTGGACTGGCAATAATGACAACGTTTTCTCATATCAGCGTACAAGATGTCGCTAACTTCGACGGCGACGTGGCCATCGTGGATATACGCGACCCGCAATCGTACGCCAATGGTCACATGCCAAATGCATCACCGTTGAATAACGACAACTTTTCAGCTTTTGTTGAAAACACGCCCAAAGACACCCCCGTGGTTGTGGTGTGTTATCACGGCATTAGCAGCCAGCAAGCGGCACAAGTTATTGCACAGCAAGGTTTTGCTGAGGTATATAGCATGGACGGTGGCTTTGAAGCGTGGCGAGCGAATCAATCTGTGGTTACAGAGTAATTGTGAGCCACCCTTTAATTGCGTTTCGCCAGCAAGGTGTTGCACACCTTCTGGCGAATTACCTAAAAAGCGAAAATATTGCCTGTTCAGTTAGCCCTACAGACGCCGGCGACGAATACGTGATATTGCTTAACGACGAATCTCAAGCGTTGAAGGCGCGAGAAATTACCGAGCAATTTTTAAGCGACCCCAATAACCCTAAATATCAACAAGCCGCATGGCAATATGGGGACAAGGTTAACCTGCTTCCTCAAGCGTCTGGCTTTAATATTAAAGCGCTCTTCCTAAATGCCCTGAACACCCCCTTAACCACACTGATCTTCACCATTTGTGTGTTGGTGTATGGTTTTTCATTACTCGGGTTGTTTAGCCCCATCGCGCAACATTTGCTTATGCAGCCTCTATCGGTATTGGCCGACAACAACCAGTGGTGGCGATTGCTCGGGCCCGCATTTATTCACTTTAGCGTACTTCATATTGTCTTTAACCTGCTTTGGTGGAGTACATTAGGCGCAAAAATAGAGCAGGCATTTGGCAGCAGTATGTTGCTATTGGTGTTTGTGGTGTCGGCGGCCACGTCGAACATAGCGCAAGCTTTCTTTACCGAGCCTGTGCAAGCCAACCTGCTGCTATTTGGTGGTTTGTCTGGTGTGGTGTATGCAGTAATGGGCTTTGTATGGTGGCTTGGATGGCTAAAGCCGCAATGGGGCTTACAACTGCCCAACGCGATTGTGGGCTTTATGTTGGTATGGCTGGTGTTAGGTTATGCAGATATTTTGTGGGTAAATATGGCCAATGCAGCGCACACCGCAGGTTTAATCACCGGGTGCGTAATGGCGGCCTTAATATCGTTATTGGCAGATAAACGTAAGGCGTCACGCTAGGTTTATCTCGCCTTAAACTAGCCCTGATTTAGCCTTGGTATAGGTACTTAGTGAAAATAACGTTTTTCACCACTTCACCACCTGTTTCTTGGCGCATATGATCTTGTAATGCTTTTAAAATGGCGCGACGAATATCTTCACGGCCGGTAAGAGACTTCACTTTTTCTTCCGGTTGGCGGCCAAAAATTTCAATGGCAGTGGCGCGCAGAAGCGGCATGTGATGTTCAGCCACTTCTAAGTTATCAACATCGTTGATCATCAGCTCTACCGTTACCCTAACATAGCCTAGCTTGCGAGCACTTTGGCCCACATAGTTAGTCACTATGTCTGGCTCTAAACCTAGGTAGGCGTAGGTTGCTTTATCCTGCGCAAACGAAGGCGAGAGTACGCCGCCAAATAAAAGGCAGGTGGCAATGAATCTGAAAACGCGAATCTTCATCATGGAATGAACAAAAACCAAATTAAAAGGTATAGATTGCTAGTGTAGCAAAACATGCAATAAACACACTACTGCAAAAGTAGAAGCATTCAAGCAAAATCAATATCATAAAGGTATAGTTGAGCATAACAGCGCATTAACGTTTAAAGAGAATGGTAAACACACACACACTCATTATTTCAAATAGGCATACCCTGTGAGCTTCGCAGGTGGTTTCCCAGTGGGGCTATCGGTAGATTGGCACGCACCAAATACTATAAGCATTCCAGATGCCTATTTGAAAAACTGGCTATTAGATACCGGCTCGCTCACCGAACGGGTTCAGTCTTTGTGCCATCAGTTTTCGCTCACCCTGTTAGGGCAGCAAACCATTACCCCTCATCAAAACGAATTGTCGTTACTAAACCGTGACGCTGAACAGGCCTTTCAAGTGCGAGAGGTTCTGCTGTGTGGTAACAATACCCCCTGGGTGTTTGCACGCTCAGTTATACCGCAACAAATGGTAGAGGCAGAATTGGCGAATTTAGGGCAGCAACCTTTAGGTAAGCGGCTATTTAACGATGCGCGTTTTGTTCGCTCAGCCTTTCAGCTTTGTAAGTTATGTTCAAGCAGCATGGGCTACAGCAAAGCGCAAACCCTGTGGGGAAGGCGTTCACTATTCACTTTAAACAATCAAAAGATGATAGTGGCAGAGGTGTTTCTTCCCGATGCACCGGTTTACGACTCAAGGTATCACTATGAAATTTAGTTTAAGACGCAAAAATTTATCTGCTTACTACCGATTAATGCGGTTAGACAAACCTGTTGGCATTTATCTTCTTCTGTGGCCCACACTATGGGCGCTGATTGTGGCGTCTAAGGGCCTGCCTTCTTTGTGTATTACGCTTATTTTTTTGGCGGGCGTGGTGGTGATGCGTTCTGCTGGATGCGTTATTAATGATTACGCCGACAGAAAAGTAGATGGCAGCGTAAAGCGCACCGAAAACAGGCCACTGGCCAATGGTGAAGTACAGGCTAACGAAGCCTTAAGCCTATTTTCACTTCACATATTAGCCGCGTTCTTGTTAGTACTTATGCTGAATTGGCAAACTATGGCGCTGTCGGTTGTGGCGCTTCTGTTAGCTGCAAGCTATCCGTTTATGAAGCGTTACACCCACTTGCCTCAGGTGGTGCTAGGCGCAGCATTCGGCTGGGCAATACCCATGGGCTTTATGGCGGTGATGGAAACCGTACCCGCCTATGGTTGGTGGCTATTTGCTGCCAATTTATGTTGGACAGTGGCCTACGACACCATGTATGCCATGGTAGATAGAGACGATGACATTAAAATAGGCGTTAAATCTACGGCGGTACTATTTGGTCAATACGATGTAGCCATTATAGTGGCGTTACAGGCATGCATGCTGGCTATTTTATTAGCGGTAGGGCAAATGATTGATGCCAGTTGGCCATACTATGTGGCTTTAGTGATAAGTGCGTTGCTGTTTTATCGCCATTATCAATTTATTAAAGGCAGAACGCGAGAAGGTTGCTTTACTGCATTTATAGAAAACCACCGAGTAGGGTTAGTGATAACCTTAGGGCTGTTACTACAGTACTGGCTGGCGTAGTTCGCTAATTAACCCAAAGCGTGGCGAAGAAACGCTTGGGCGAGTAGAAGAAGAGAGCGGTTGGCAACGTATTGCCAACCGTTTAACTGTGAATTTAGTCTGCTTGCTGGTTTTCTAACACGGCAATGCGCGCTTCCATAGCATCGAGTTTTTCACGGGTGCGAATAAGCACTTGGCTTTGAATATCAAACTCTTCACGGGTGACTAAATCAAGTTTAGACAATTGAGTTTGAAGCACTTGTTTAATTTTACCTTCGGCTTCTTCAGCCATATTGCGCACACCTGGTGGAACGGCATCTGCAATCTGTTTTGCTAAATCTTCGAGTTTTTTCGGATCCAACATGGAATTCCCTTATAATGCGCTGCGTCAAAGTATGTGGTCTATTCTATCGGCATAGCCATATCTTGCAATGAAAACTATGACACCACCATTATCTATTCGGTTTTAGGAAGGCAATGAAACTTAACGAAGCGCAAGAATCTGCTGTCACTTTCGTCTCTGGCCCCTGTTTGGTATTAGCCGGGGCAGGCAGTGGTAAAACCCGTGTTATCACCAATAAAATTGCGCATTTAGTGAGAAATTGCGACATGCCTGCGCGCTATATTGCCGCCGTGACCTTCACCAATAAAGCCGCGCGTGAAATGAAAGAGCGGGTGGCGCAAACCTTGGGGAAACCTGAAGCACGCGGGTTAAAGGTGTCTACCTTTCACACCTTAGGGTTAACCATCATTAAAGCCCACGTGAAAGACTTAGGACTTAAGCCCGGTTTTTCTTTATTCGACGACAAAGACTCGTTATCGCTACTGACCGACCTCACCCGAGAAACCCTTGACGGCGATAAAGATCAGTTATCCTTGCTGCAAAGCTGCATCTCTAATTGGAAGAACGACCTTATTTTGCCAGACGCTTTACTTAAGCAAGCGCAAAGTACGGGCGAGCGTGAATTTGCCGAAGCTTACAAGCGTTATCAAGATAACCTAAAAGCGTACAATGCCTTAGATTTTGACGACCTTATTTTATTGCCTACCTTATTGCTTAAAACCAGTGAAACCGTGCGGGCTAAATGGCAAAACAAAATCCGCTACCTGTTGGTAGATGAATACCAAGATACCAACACCAGCCAATACGAATTGGTGAAGTTGTTAGTAGGAGAGCGTGCCCGCTTTACTGTGGTGGGCGATGACGACCAATCTATTTATTCTTGGCGGGGGGCAAAACCACAAAACTTGCACCTATTACAGCAAGATTTTCCGCGTTTGAACGTGATTAAGTTGCAGCAAAACTACCGCTCTTCAGGGCGCATACTGCATTGCGCGAATATTCTTATTCAAAACAACCCGCACTTATTCGACAAAACCCTGTTTTCCGAGCTGCAATACGGTGAGCAACTTAAAGTCATAGAAGCCAAAAACGAAGAGCACGAGGCCGAGCGCGTAGTGGCCGAACTACTGGCACATAAGTTTATGAATGGCAGTCAGTTTAAAGACTACGCCATTTTGTACCGAGGCAACCATCAAAGCCGCTTATTTGAAAAGCTGCTGATGAGTAACCGTATTCCATACAAAATAAGTGGCGGTATGTCGTTTTTTGGCCGCGCCGAAGTGAAAGATATCATGGCGTATTTACGTTTGCTGGTGAACCAAGACGACGACAACGCTTTATTGCGCATTATTAACACGCCAGGGCGCGGCATAGGCCGGGCCACCCTGGAAAAGCTGGGTAATTTTGCTAACAGCTTAGGTGTGTCTATGTTCGAAGCGGCCACCCATGCCAATTTAAATAGCGTACTGCCCGACAAAGCGTTCCATGCAGTGTCTGGCTTTGCCCGTTGGATTGTAGAGCTAAGCGACAATGCAAACAGAGGCGATACCGCCGATGCAGTTCGCAGCATGATCCGCACCATGGGCTACGAAGAGTGGTTGTACGAACAAAGCGCCAGCCCAAAAGCCGCTGAAATGGCCATGGCCAACGTGAGTACCTTATTCGGTTGGGTAACCGACATGCTAGAAGGTAACGAATTAGACAGCCCAATGACCCTGACGGAAGTGGTTAATCGCTTAATTCTTCGCGACATGATGGAACGAGGCGAAGACGACGGTGAAGGCGACCAAGTGCAGCTTATGACCTTACATGCCTCTAAAGGGCTAGAATTTCCTATTGTGTTTTTAGTCGGTATGGAAGAAGGGTTATTGCCCCATCAAAGTAGCATAGACGAAGATAACGTAGAGGAAGAGCGCCGCTTAGCCTACGTGGGCATTACCCGAGCACAACGGGAACTTATTTTCAGTTTGGCAAAAGAACGCCGACAATTTGGGGAAATTATACACCCTGAACCTAGCCGCTTTTTGTTCGAACTGCCGGCAGACGACGTGCAATGGGAAAACCAAAAACCTAAGGCCACCAAAGAAGAACGCCAACAAAAGGCTCAAGTGGGGATTGCAAACCTACGGGGAATTTTAAATAAGCGTTAAATGCCGCTAGCTGGCAAGCTGTTTCATGTCTAACACCTTAGGCTGTTTCAGTATTTTGCCTTGGGCGTAGTTACATTCTATTTCAGTTAGCGCAGCTAACTGTGCGGTTGAGTCTACGCCTTCTGCAATCACCTTAAATTTAAGGTGCTCAGAAATAAGCATAACCGACTGAATAAGCTTAAGGTTACGTTGCGAACGCGGCAGCGACTTCACAAACCTATGGTCTATCTTAATAAAGTCGAAGGGGTAGGCAAATAAATAGCTTAATGACGCAAGCCCGCTACCAAAGTTGTCTAATACCAAGGTAATGCCAGCACGTTTCAGCTTCTTAATAGCAGGTAAAATATACTGCGAGCGACGATTTAAATCGTTTTCATCAAATTCAAACACCAACTCGTGAGGGGAAACGTCGTAGCTTTCTACCAGTGACACCATCTTGTTGACCATAGAAGCCTGCAACAAGTGATTTATCGACACATTCACCGCAATACGCCCAGGGGCTTCGCCGCTATCCCGCCAATGCTTAAGTAATTCGCAAGCTTTGCGCAGCTGGAATAAATCCAAATCTAACGTTAACCCACTTTGTTCAGCCACTTGCCTAAACTGCTCACGGGCTATTTTTCCGTATGCAGGGTGTGACCAACGAACGTACAATTCATGATACAACGCAGAATCATCACGTAAATCAATCACAGGCTGTAAGAAGTAGTCAAACTCTTCTTCCCGCAACGCTCGCCTAAATTCGTTTTCTAACTCGAGTTCTTCAATAAGGCGGTCGCGCATGCTTTTATCAAACATCACAAAACGGCCACGGCCCAACGTTTTTGCTTGGTACATGGCTGCGTCGGCATCGCGCAAGACTTCGTCGGCACTGCGATAATAAGGTTCAAGGTGGGCAATGCCTATACTGGCGCCCGAATACATTTCTTTGCCATCCAGTAAGAAGGGCTCAGAAATAGAGTTAATGATACGTGACGCTACTTCTTCCACGTCAGACACTTCATCGAAGTTATCAAGAAGCACCACAAATTCGTCGCCACCTAAGCGGGCAAGTAAATCGTGGCCGCGAATACATAGCGCAATACGCCGTGCAACTTCAATGAGAAACTCATCGCCAGCGTGATGGCCTAGGGTGTCGTTAATCACTTTAAAGCGGTCTAAATCAATAAAGAGCACCGCAAATAAGTTATCGCTATAACGCTGCTTACTGGCAATGGCTAATTCTAAGCGGCTAGTAAACATAGCGCGGTTAGGTAGGTCGGTGAGCGAGTCGTGGTGGGCATCGTGAATTAGCTTTAACTCAATCTCTTTACGTTCTTCAATTTGTTGCTTCAAAAACGTATTGGCTTGGTCGAGTTCAGCGGTACGTTCTTTAACACGGGCTTCTAGTTCGCTGTTATAACGCTGAATAGCTTCAGTGCTGCGCTTGCGCTCCATAGTAACCGCAATGTGGTGCGATACAAAACGTAAAAGCTCTAAATCTCTGGCGGTATACTTGGCGTGTTTACCGTAGGTTTGCACCGCAATAATACCTGATATTTCACCATCAACGATTAACGGCGAGCCCAACCATGAGTTCGCACTATTTAGCATGGTTTGCGCCACGGTTACGTCAATCTCTCCGGCCTCTGCTAGCTCTAATACCCGAGGCGGGTTAATCAGTTCAGCTTGCCCCGTACGCAAAACAAATTCCGTTAAGCCAAGGCCAATAGGGCGCGATTCAATGCTTTCACTTTCTTTATCACTGAAATACGGGAACTCAAGGTGCTGTTTATCTTCACTTAATGTAGAAATATAGCAGTTAGGCGCACTGATTAAGCGGGCTAAAATGTCGTGCAAGCTGGCGTAAAATACCGACATGTCGCCTTCAAGGTTTGCTGCTAGCTCCGATATTTCAAATAAGGCTTGCTGAAGGGCTTCTACCTTCTGACGCTCAAGTATTTCTTCTTGTAAATCGTCATTTATTTTACGTAACTGGCGGGTACGGTCGCGAATAGTGCGCTCGGTAAGCTCACGGTTTTTAACTCTATCTACCGTAGTCACAATATGCTGCGATACAAACAGCAGTACTTCTAAATCTTCTTGGCTGTAGTGAATGCCTTCATCGTAGGTTTGCACCACCATGGCACCAATCACCTGGCTGCCACGCTTTAACGGCACACCCAATAATTCAAACGGTTGCGAACCCACCAATTTAATGCCGTGATCTTTGGCAAACACTTCTTCTTCTTCGCGCTTATAAAAAAGGTGCTGGCCGGTGCGCAGAATAAACCCTGTCATGCCGTCCATCAAATCTTCGGCGGGCAGTTGCTTTACCGCTTGTTCGTCAAACTCGTCAACAAAGTAAGAGAAATCAACAATGTTGTTATCTTGCTCGTAAAAGGCAACAAAGAAGTTATCGGCATTCATAAAATCAGCAATGATTTCGTGAATAGCAGAATAAAGGCGATTGAGATGGCTAACCGAACTGGCTAATTCAGAAATGTCAAAAAGCGCCTTCTGAACACGTTCAGCGCGCTTATATTTATCGGTGAGTTGTTGAAGCTGCGGTATTAATTCCCGCAGCTCTTCTTCCGTCAACTCATATTGCGTTAAATCTGATGACATTTTGAAGCCGGCTAGAATATGAATGGGTAATTCTAAGTTGCATTAAACTACCCGATTCATCAGAAAAACGCTACTTTTTCCAACAATTTGTTGTGTAAAGTGTAGAGTTAGATGCCTTCGATCATGTATTCAATAGCGGCTTTAATTTCATCATCAGAACAGCTAGAACATGTACCACGAGGAGGCATTGCGTTAATACCGTTAAGGGCATTTTGCCATACGCCATCTAGGCCACGTTCGTCTAAACGGGGCTGCCAGTCGGCTGCTACGTGCACTTTAGGTGCGCCAAGCACGCCCGCTGAGTGACAGGCAACACAGGCAGAGTTGTAAACGTCTTCGCCTGACTTTGCACCGCCGGCTGCTGCGTTATTACCCGCGGCTTGTGCGCCTGCAACGTGTACCTGACCAATCGGCTTAATACGATCGGCAATTTCGTCGTCACTCATTTCTTGTGCTTGCGCAGCAAACACAGTTAGTGCTGTGGCTGCAACGGTAAACCAGGTTTTCAATTTCACATCTGTCTCCAGGCAATCATGAACTTTAAGTAAAGTATAACGTGCCAGATTATAACGGTAATTCATGCCCGAACAACTGTTTGCTACTAATTACCTATAAAAAGTAAGGATTTTTAATGCAGACAAAACCATCAATTCAGAAATGTTTTGCATAAACCAGTTGATGCAAGGCCGTGGCGTCAGTATTATTACGCCCCGTTTGCGAAGTCAGATTAATCACTGCTGGTTTTCAAACATCCCCAACGCACCCGTAGCTCAGCTGGATAGAGCGTTGCCCTCCGGAGGCAAAGGTCATAGGTTCGAATCCTATCGGGTGCGCCATTTTTAAAGGGCTGTAGCCCGTTTGTCTTCTGTTAAATATTCCGTTTTTGAAATATGTAGCAAAGTGCAGCGCTATAATTTTGCTCGATATACTGTTAATATTTCGAAACACGACCATGGAATTAGGTTTAAAAATGGAAATTCACGGTGAATCAATAGATGAGCTCATAAGAGCGAGTCTCTGTCTGTTGTTTTCTCAAGGAAAGGAAAATACACCCACGAAAGGTAAAAACCTAGAACTAACAGGTGTTCTTCTTACACTCTCTAACCCGCTCAATCGAATTAGTAGAACTGAAACTAAAAATACTCTATTCAGCTGCCTAGGTGAATTATTTTGGTACCTAAGTGGGTCAGATAATGTCGACCACATGATTTATTATCTGTCGAATTATTCGCGTTATGCTGAGTCAGACGGAACTGTTGGTGGAGCCTATGGCCCTAGGTTGTTAGGCACACATAATTCAGTCAATCAACTTGAAAATGTAATTTCAATTCTTGAGCAAAAGCCCTCATCTAGACAAGCCGTTATTCAGATTTTTGATAAGTATGATCTTGTTAACAGAAAAAATGATATTCCTTGCACCCAGACGCTGCAGTTCATTCTTCGGGATAACTTGTTAGAGCTAATAGTCACAATGAGGTCCAATGACGTGTTTAGAGGGCTTCCGCACGATATTTTTTGCTTCACAATGTTACAAGAGCTCGTTGCTAAAGAACTGTCAGTTCGTTTTGGAAAGGAAATTTGTCTAGGCAACTACAAGCATTTTGTTGGTAGTTTTCATGTTTACGAAGAAGATTTTGAACATGTTGAATCCTATCAACAGGAGGGATATCCAAGCATTCAACCAATAATGACATCGATGCCTTTGGAATCATACAGATTACTTAATGGTGTAGTGAAAATGGAAAAGAAAATTAGAGAAAGCCAACAGAGTGGAGCTTTTGAGAGTGAGTTTCCAAATTATTGGTCAGATTTGACAATGTTATTGCTGATATTTAACACCTACAAGCAAAACAGCACAAATAGCTTACTAAGAATCAAGCAACTAATGGCTAATCTTACCAATAAGGGATATAAGCCTGTTGTGCAAAAGCTACTAGATAAATTGGGTAACAAGAATGACAAATAGAAAGCAAAAACAGATTGATTGTGTATTAAAAAAGCTGAATCAAGTTAGCGGAATTGATTTGCCAGGTATAGAAGACCCAAATAGAAAGTATGTATTCGTACAGCAAGTAGTAGATAGCATACGCAGAATTCAATATGTTCAACATTTGAGTCAAACAAAACTAGATGCTCTAAGAGCGAACCCCTATTCCGAGTTATTTGATCCACTTAAAGCGGCAGTTATCAATATAAGGGAAGGTGAAAACGATGAAGCGTTTTGGCTCTTGTTTTTGGCTACTCACTTTGGAAAATCGCAAGCTTATGGGTGGGGCATTGTTGCGGATGTTTACGGAGGAAGAGGTGAGTGTGATATTTGGACATGGGACAATATAACTAAAAATTTTAGTGACTTTGATACTTGGTTCAAACGAGCTAGTGTTGATATATCGAACGAAAAAGAAAAACTAAAGTTCAATAACCATAGAAAATATCAGTCTTTTAGATATGATACGGCTTGCTCGGTTCCAAAAGTTATTAAAAGTTACTTAGACTTTATTGGAACACACCATAGTCACGCAGCGAAAATAGCTGAAGCAGAATATGCGACTGGTAACGACAAGACTTTGATGTTTGATTACTTTTATAAAGGAATGAAAAAAAACGTAAAGTCTTTTAGTCGATTGGGGATCTTTGATCTGCTGACTATGTGGAGAAAATTGAATCTTGTGGATTTTTACCCACAATATGCATACATAGCTGGTTCAACTGGCCCTAGACCAGGAGCAACATTACTTTTTTATGGGTATGAAAGTGGCATAGATGCAAAAACATTAGAGGCTAAATTAGCTGAGCTCAGCGACCAAATGGCCTTAGGGCCCCTAGCAATGCAGATCCTTGAAGACTCTTTGTGTAATTGGCAAAAATCACCGGATAGATATAAACTGTTCAGAGGTTAACTAAATATACTATCGGTATCATATCTGACCTTCAATTTGTTGAGGTAGTTGGGTGCAATATTCCCAGAATGTTGGAGTTGACCCACAACTATGCCTTTGGCGATACCAACTTTCTTAGCAAATTTAACAATTTTTCGTAAATCTCTATGATTTAGAGTAAGCATCTCATCTCTATAATTTGAAGGGATAAGAATTTCCTCAGCAAATTCGTCGGCCTCTTTTTCCTCTTGTGTATTAGCTATATTTTGGCCTTCTATAAATACGGAAGTAGAGCTATGCAACATTAAATGTCCTAACTCGTGAAAAAGCGAAAACCAAAAATGATCGTCGGTCTTGTACCTAAAACTCAATACTAAAATTGGCTGCTTTTTCTGAGAAAAAAAAGTTGCCCCACTTGCTCTTGTACCTTTAGGTGTAGGCAGTATTACTAAATTTACACCACATGAAGCTAAAATATTTTCGAGTTTAGATAAAAAACTTAAAGGGTTTTGGTCAAGCGTTAGTGTTCGAATTTCAGGAATACAATTGGCTAGTCTCTCGGAATCCCAATTTGGAATAGACTTCTCAAAGGCGATTTTTTCAGCTTTATACAACCAAGTTAAAACTGATTCTGGTGAATTATCAAAAGAGTTGGAAGTTCTGAAGGCTACACTGGAAAGCCGTTCGGAAAATTTAACTTCCCAATCTTCTATAGACTCAGAGTTAAAAAACTCTAGACATGCTTGGAATTTATCCCATGTACGAAGACCTTTAGGAATCCAATTCCATCTTACCATGTCCGCTAAAGGAAGCTTGTTTAACCACTGTATGCGTTCATCGCGAGCAGCTTCTACTTGTTCTCTATATTTATTTTCACGATTTATCCAGAAACTAGCAGATACTTCAGTAACTAACTCGATATCTTTGGCCAATTCTTTTGTGATTGATTCGTAACCTGCAAGCATTCTTTCACAGAAATCGAGCTCAATTCCAACGAGGCTGGAAAATTCTTCGATATCAACATCTCTTTGAAATAGAATAGAGCGGATAGTTTCTCCTGGCGGAGAAGCCCAATTGGGGGAAAATCCCAAGCTATTACTCATCATATATCCCTATTGAAACGATCTTTAGTCTGTATACATTTGACCAATTGGTGCTTGGTTCATGTAATTGAGAATTGTTGACTGCAATGAGTGCTGAATCTTCGTGCAAAGGGAAAAGCAAAGCAGGTGCTCCGTTATGTATTACAAACGCATGTTGTCTGAAAATAAGCACCTCTGAAGCATAATCAGCAGCATCAAAATCGAATAACAGCGGCTTTAGCTGTATTGCGCATTCACGCCCCAATGTTTTTTCCATTGTTTTGATATTTTCACAGATACTCCTCAGTTTAGGAGATAGAAAAAATACTTCCAAACTTTTAAAACTTAGTCCCTTTAGTGATTTGTGCATTATGCTCGATAATTTATACTTTTTCTAGACTAGTACACTTATTTACAGAACTCCAAGTAAAAGCATCTCAGCCGCTATGCGGCTCTAGTACCGCGATTTTCTATGCCATTCGTGAACTCTAGTAATCACTTCTTTTTCGCCTAGCTTTATTCCTAGAAGCGAGATCGAAACAATCCCATTAAAGTGGCTTTGTTTAAGTTCACCCGTTTCTGTATCGAGTTTTTCTTTATAAAGAGGAAAAGGACAAAGTCCGTCACGCTTATAACCAGCAAAACGCTGATACCACACTGTCAGTCATCACTGTCAGATTTTCCAATGTTACAATCTTCGCACAATACCTGTAAGTTACTTTCTTCTAGCGCAAGCTCGGGGTAAAGGCTTCGAGGCTTTATATGGTCGACATGAAGGATGGCGCCTCGCTGAGAGGTGTTTCCACAGATTTGGCATGATGAATTTGAGGCGAGTAAAACCTTAAGGCGTAATTCTCGCCATGCTTTCGTTCTGTAAAAATCTGTTTGAGTTTTACTTTTAAGCACCGGTAATTCATGTTTGCTGTTATAAACAACAGGTTGCTCCCCAGGCTGATATAAAAGCGCCATTCCTTTATTAAGGTTAAACCATTTATTCAATTCATTAATAGCACGTGAATATGTTTGATATTCTCGTCTCAGGTTCTTACCCTCTTTTTGTAAGGTGACTCTAATCGTCATTGCCTCCCCCTTCGATTTGCAAACCCATTGTTCCGCCCATTCTAGCCCCTGCCTCAACGCCAATCTTCCAATTGTTGTAAGGCCTTAATACGGTCGCGCTGTAGCGCGAAGGCTTCGAATACGTCGTCAAAGTTGGTGTTATCTGGCCTAAGGCTTGGCAACGCCAAATTCGCTTGGGTGAAAAACTCTTGCTGATTGTGTTGCCAGCCTTGTTTCCACCAAGAAACAATAAATTCCCTAGAACTCGATAGTTTTAGCCCAGTAGGTAACTTATCTGACTTGTCAGCGTTTATCTTTGCTGTCGTGGGAAGAAGGTTCCAGAGATCATTGTTGGGCCATCGGGCAAAAGGGAAGGCGTGGTCTATGGCATAAGCTGAGTGTTTTAGTCGCTTACCCGTCCAGCAGCATGCTACGTCTTCATTGCCAAGTAAGTGGTTTACTCTGTTTCGTATTCTCGCTGTTGTACGCTCTGGGTCTTCCCAGTTAAGTGCTTTTAAGTAATCCAATTTTGAAAACTGTTGTGCTTTATTTCGCGTGTAACTCGCCATTAGTGAAGACCATTCGTTAATAAGCGTAGGCTCAATCCAAACACTAAATTGTGTGAGGGAATCCCAAATATGAATGGGCACATAAAATTTGCCCAGCGAGCATAAAAAACGGAAATCCAACAGTAGGCTGGTTTTAGGTCTTTTCGTTTTGCTGATTTCAACGTGAAAGATGCTTTCTTTCGTCCCTGGAAGCGTCGTGTATTTGGCCGGCATGGTTTTAATGGTGGATGCAATATCTTTAAGTGCCTGATAAAGCCCTTGTGCAACCTCACTATCTGAATAATGGGCACCAATATAAAAGTCGTTACTTGTGTAGGTAGTAAATCGCTGCCAGCCACTTTCTTTAATAAAGCCTAAGCCTCTATTTGAATTACTGTTTTGTTGCATTCCAAACTGATCAACCAAAGGTTTGTATAGCTTTAACCAGTAAAGCGCAACAAGCCCCACGGGTAAAACAACATGTTCGCTTGTTCTTTCAATAACTGAACCGGGGTGGCCTTCCGCTATTCTAAGTAGTGCCCTTAGTAAGGCAACTTTGTAGGTAGACGATTTGCTGTCGTTTATTACTATATTTCGAATTAGCGGAAATGCGCCTGTGCCGTTATCGGGTAGCGTAAGTAAAACCGTTTGCCATTGTACGTCTTCTCGGCCTAATTCATCCTTCGTCTTTTCTGAGGTAAGTAGTCGATAGGTTAACCCGAATTGGCTTGCCAGTTGCGCCAGCTCATCAGTTGAAGCCGAGTACATGGTGCGCTCATCATGGCAGCTACCGTGTCGTAGCGATATGATGAGTTTTCCGTTGGGCTTTAATAGTGAGGAAAGCTTTCTGAAGGCACGTTCTCGTGATGATGGAGCAATATGCATCCACACGGCACTTAGCAAAATTAAATCGAACTTGGTTTGTAATCGAAAAATTTCAGTGAGTTCAGGGAGTGAGTCTGATATCCAGTGAATAGGGTTTGAAACGTTATATTGCTGAGCAAGCTCACGAATGCCTGAGGCAGGCTCTACCGCCACAACACCTAAGCCTCTTGCGGCAAGGTATCGCGCATCGCGCCCCGACCCTGCGCCCACATCAAGTACCATTCCTTCTGTGGGAATCTCCGATAGCCAGTCTTTGTGTACAGATTCAAACGGCACGCTGTCATACTGTTTTGCCAGTGCGCTAGCGTTGGTTGAATAGTAGGTGATGTTTTCAGTCAAACCATTAACTTAAATGCCATTCCATTGTCAGTTTTTACTTCTAAATCATTTGCAGAATAAACTCAAGTAAACCTTATTTCAGGCTTTACATTTTCTTCGTTTAACTATCTATATCGTGAACTATAAATAATGCGTTTATGCCAGTTGTGGCTACCACCCAAAAGGTTGATCCAGCGCAAAGCTATAAGTGCACTACTCAGTATACTTGTATTATTAATCTCGCTGTTATCGCCACCTACCTTTATCTCATACACAGGGAGCGCCGCTGTGAAAAAAACGCCGTTTATATTATCTATTTTGTTTGTCGTGTTTTTAATTGTGGTGGGCAGCCTTATGTTTAGCGCCCCTGACGTTACTAATGTGGTGTCGGGGAATGGGCGTATTGAAGCCACTGAAATTGGCATTTCTGCCAAAGTTGCTGGGCGGGTAGAAGACATTTACGTTAACGAAGGTGACAGGGTAGAAGCGGGGGATGTGGTGGCCAAGCTAGATACCGCCACCATTAACAGTCAGCTTGAACAAGCGAAAGCGCAAGCGGAACAGGCAAAAAGTGCGGTAGAAGCCGCTAATATGGCGATAGCCCAACGGGAAAGTGAAAAGGCGGCGCTAGAGGCTGCGCTTATAAAAGCTAAGGCAGAATTAAAAGCGGCAGAAGCGCATGCCGCGCGTACCAGTGAATTAGCCAAAACTGGGGCGGTGTCTAAGCAGCTGGCCGAAGATAATTTAACCACGGTTGAAAGTGCAAAAGCCGCGGTTAACGCTGCTAAGGCGCGCTTAACTGCCGCCGACGCCACCATTGAAGCAACCCGTTCTCAATACTATTCGGCCCTTGCTGCGGTGAATGCTGCCAATGCCACCATTGCGCAAATTGAATCAGAAATGAACGACATGGTTTTAAAAGCCCCCCGTAGCGGCCGTATTCAGTATCGGGTAGTGCAGCCTGGTGAAGTGGTGGGGGCCGGCGGCCGTGTACTTAGTTTGGTCGATTTAACCAACGTGTACATGACCTTTTTCTTGCCGGCTTCACAGGTAGGTAAGCTCACCATGGGCGGTGAAGCGCGTATTGTGCTAGATGCTGCCCCTAACATGGCTATTCCTGCCACCATTTCTTACGTGGCTGACGTGGCGCAATTTACCCCTCGTTCAGTGGAAACCCAAAGCGAACGTGAAAAGCTTATGTTTAGGGTTAAAGCGCAAGTGCCAGTACCGCTATTAAAGCAGCATATCGATAAAGTAAAAACCGGGCTACCCGGTGTGGTGTGGGTAAAATTAAGTGATGATGCCCAGTGGCCTAGCGACCTGCCCGAACTGGTACACGAATGAGTCATATCATTGAATGCTCACAGCTAACGGTGCGCTATAAAAGCACGACAGCTATCGATAACATTAAGCTGAGTATTCCCGCTGGGGTAACGGTAGGCATTATTGGGCCCGACGGTGTGGGTAAGTCTACCTTACTGAGTTTAATTGCGGGCGAGCGTATGATGCAGCAGGGCAGCTTGCAGGTGCTTGGCGGCGACATGCGGGATAAAAAGCACCGCGAGGCGATTTGTTCCGACATTGCCTATATGCCTCAAGGGCTGGGTAAAAACCTGTACCCCACGTTATCGGTGGAAGAAAACCTGCAGTTTTTTGCCAAGCTGTTTGGTCATAGCCGCAAACAGCGCCGGGCACGTATAGACAACCTCACTAAGCGCACTGGGCTTTACCCATTTTTATCACGCCCAGCGGGAAAGTTGTCAGGGGGTATGAAACAAAAACTGGGGCTGTGCTGCGCATTAATTCACGACCCTCGTTTGCTTATTCTTGATGAACCCACCACAGGGGTAGACCCCCTCGCGCGAAGCCAGTTTTGGTCGCTTATTCGCGATATTCACACCGCGCAACCGAATATTACGGTGCTGGTGGCTACCGCCTACATGGATGAAGCCCAGCAATTTAACCACTTAATTGCGTTAAACGCGGGAAAGGTATTAGCTACAGGTTCGCCGCAAGACCTGCTGGCTCGCACCCAAACCAGTAACTTAGAGTCGGCGTTTATTGCGCTGTTACCTAGCGAGATAAAACACCACCACCATAGCGTGGAGGTTCAGCCGTACAACGCGGCTATTCATAGTGAAACCGCCATTGAAGCGAAAAACCTTACCATGAAATTTGGCGATTTTGTGGCAGTAGACAAGGTGAGTTTTACCATTGGTAAAGGTGAGATATTCGGCTTTTTAGGTTCTAATGGATGCGGTAAATCGACCACCATGAAAATGCTAACCGGGTTGTTACCGCAAACCTCAGGCGAGGCCTGGCTGCTGGGCAGCCCGCTTGCCGCTAACGACATTAACACCCGCTATCGCGTGGGGTATATGTCGCAAAGTTTTTCTCTTTATACCGAGCTTACCGTTAGGCAAAACTTGGTGTTACACGCCAAGCTGTTTAAAGTGCCTGCCACTAAGGTTGAAGGGCGGGTAGATGAAATGCTCAACCGCTTTGCCTTATCCCAGCATCAACACAATTTACCCCATGCTTTGCCTTTAGGTATACGCCAGCGTTTGTCGCTGGCCGTGGCCATGGTACATAAACCGGAAGTGCTTATTCTTGATGAGCCCACCTCGGGGGTAGACCCAATAGCGCGAGATAATTTTTGGCAGTTGCTTATTACCTTAGCGCGCCAAGATGGCGTGACTATTTTTATTTCTACCCACTTTATGAACGAAGCGGCTCGCTGCGATAGAATTTCGCTTATGCACGCAGGCAAAGTGCTAATAACCGATACCCCTGAAGCCATAAAGGCGCAAAAATCTGCCGATACCTTAGAAGCTGCGTTTATCGAATATTTGGTGGAAGCGCAAACGCCTTCAACCCACGCCAATGCCAGCGAACAGGGTTTAGCGCTAGCTGCGTCTACAGCAACACAACAAACGCCAAGCAAACGGGCGAAAGGGTTACGGCGCTTATTAAGTTATGCGTCGCGAGAAACCTTAGAGCTTATGCGCGACCCTATTCGCTTAACCATGTCATTTTTAGGTAGCATGGTGTTAATGGTTGTCATTGGCTACGGCATTACTATGGACGTAGAAGACTTATCCTATGCCGTGTTCGACCGCGACCAGTCATCCATTAGCCTAGACTACCGCAATGCGCTGTCTGGCTCCCGCTACTTTGATGAAAAGCCCGCGATTACCAGCTATGCGGATATGGACAAGCGAATGAAAAGCGGCGAAATTTCCCTTGCCGTTGAGATACCCCCTGAGTTTGGCCAGTATGTTCACAAGGGCGAGCAGGTGGAGATCGGCGCATGGATAGACGGCGCCATGCCCTCGCGGGCTGAAACCATAGAAGGCTACGTAACAGGTATTCACGTAAAGTGGCTATTGCAGCAAGCTTCGCAAATGAGTCAAGCGCAATCGAGTAGTAGCATTAATGTGGTGTCTCGCTATTTGTACAACCCAGATATTCGTAGCTTAGTGGCCATCGTGCCTGCGGTAATTCCCATGTTGCTGCTTATGATCCCGGCTTTACTTACCTCGTTAGCAGTGGTGCGGGAAAAAGAGCTAGGCTCAATTATCAATTTATATGTCACCCCGGTGAGCAAACTTGAGTTTTTGCTAGGTAAGCAACTTCCTTATATTGCTACCTCGTTTATCAGCTTCTTGTTGTTAGTGGCCATGGCAGTATGGCTGTTTAACGTACCCCTTAAAGGGGATGTACTGGCCTTATTTGTTATCGCGTTGCTGTTTGTTACCTTTTCAACCAGTTTTGGTTTGCTTGCGTCGGTGTTCACTAACAGTCAAATTGCCGCTATTTTGCTTACCACCATTGGCACCATGGTGCCCGCGGTGCAGTTTGCCGGAATGATAACGCCGGTTTCGGCGTTAGAGGGGGCAGGGCGGTTAATAGGGGAAGTGCACCCGGTTAGTTACTTTTTACTGGCCAGCAGGGGAATATTCAGCAAAGGCTTAGGCTTTGGCACCTTAGATTTTGCGGTATTTGCCATCGCCATTGCTATTCCTATTACGCTGTGGCTTGCCACTGTTTTGTTAAACAAACAGGAGCGCTAAACAGTGAATATTAAAAATGTTACCCAGTTAAGCATAAAAGAGCTTTGGAGCCTATGGCGCGACCCCGCCATGCTTATTCTTATTGTGTATGTGTTTACGGTTAATATTTACACCGCGGCCACGGCGGTGCCTGAGTCGTTGCACAATGCGCCCATCGCCTTTGTTGATCACGACAAATCGCAATTATCGAATAGAATTATCGATGCTTTCGTGCCGCCTTATTTTCTTCCTCCACAGCTAATTGAATACAGCGAGGTGAATGAGTACCTCGACACCGGCAAATTCACCTTTGTGGTGACCATTCCACCAAACTTTGAAAAACTCACCCTACAAGGGCAGCAGCCTGATGTTCAGGTGAATGTAGATGCCACCCGTATAAGTCAGGCCTTTACGGGCAATGGTTACATTACTGAAATCATCACAGAGGAAGTCAGCGCCTATTTGCAGGGCTATAAAACTGACACCACCTACCCGGTACAGCTAGTGATGCGGGCGCGGTTTAACCCTGCGTTAGAAAGCTTTTGGTTTGGTTCGGTGATGGAGTTAATTAACGCGGTGACCATGATTGCCATTATTTTATCTGGCGCGGCGCTAATTCGGGAAAAAGAGCGAGGAACCATTGAACACCTGCTTGCTATGCCAGTATCAGACAGCGAAATTATGCTATCGAAAATTGCCGCCACCGGCCTTGTGGTGTGGGCGGTTACCTTGATGTCGGTGTATGGGGTAATACAAGGGGCGTTAGGGGTGCCCATTAACGGCAATGTGTGGCTGTTTATGGTGGCAGTGGCGCTTCAACTTTTTGCCATTTCCAGTATGGGTATTTTTATGGCCACCATTGCCCGTTCAATGCCCCAGTTTGGCCTGTTGCTTATATTGGTGCTCTTACCCTTACAGCTGTTGTCGGGGGGCACCACAGCCCGAGAAAGCATGCCAGCATTCATCCAAAATATTATGTTGCTTACACCGAACACTCACTTTGTTATGGCTTCTCAAGGTGTGCTGTATCGAGGTGCAGGTATCAGCGTTATTTACCCTCAACTGCTTGCGCTTTTGGCGATTGGCTGCGTGTTTTACTTTGTTGCCTTAAAGCGCTTTAAAAGCACAATTGGCAGTATGGCGTAACGGCAGAGAGGCTTGTGCTTTCGCTTTAAAATAAAATCCTTACCGCCAAGATGTTAATAGTAATAATTATCATTTGAATTTTGTTTTCTTTGATTTATACTGCGTGCGAAAAATAAATCATCACGCTACACAACAACTAAAATCTGAGAAAACCATGAAACTAACTCGTTTATTTGCGTTATCGCCACTTGCGCTGGCGCTATCAGTACAAGCACAAACACCGCAAAACGATACACCAGAAGTTGACGAAGCCGACATCGAAACTGTACGTATTGTTGGCGTACGCCAAAACCGCGTTAGCCGAGGTGCCACTGGCTTAACGATGGAAATTAGTGAAACGCCTCAGTCTATTAGTGTTGTTTCAGAAGATCTTATGCAATCTTTTGGCGCATTTAACATCAACGATGCGCTAAAACTTGCCCCCGGTATCAACGTAGAAGAATGGGAAACTAACCGTACTAACTACACGGCCCGTGGTTTTGAAATTAAGAACACCCAAATTGACGGTGTGGGCTTGCCTAATAACTGGGGTATTGTCACTGGCGCGGTTGAAGCGTACGGTTATGAACAAATTGAGGTCATTCGTGGTGCCAACGGCCTATTAACCGGGGTGGGCAATTCATCGGGTACTATTAACTATGTTCGTAAACGCCCTAAAAATGAAGAGGATGGCGATATTGGCGTAAGCATAGGTTCATACAACTTTATGCGTGCGCAAGGTGATTACTCTGTGCTGCTAACCGAAGACGGCCGTTGGGCTGCGCGTGTAGTGGGCAGTATTGAAGACAAAGAATCACACATTGATGGCCTAGAAAACGACCGTTCATTCTTATACGGCGTAGTAGACGGCCAACTTACCGACAACGCAACCGTAACCTTCGGTTTGTCTTATCAAGATGCCAACACCGACGGCAATACGTGGGGCGGCCTTGTCTTTAATTACAGTGATGGCACCCAAGCAGAGTGGGACATTAACAACACCACGTCGCAAGAATGGGCCATGTGGGATACCGAAACCACTAACGCGTTTGTTGAATTAGACTATGTATTCAATAACGATTGGCAGTTACTGGTAAGCTATAACTACCGTGACTTTGAAGATCAAAGCAAGTTGTTTTACGCTTCTGGCACCATCGACAAAGAAACCAATTTAGGCCTTGGTGGCTGGCCAGGCAGATACGATTCTGAACGTGATGCGCACCTGGTGGAAAGCCGTTTGTTTGGTAACTTCAACCTGTTTGGCCGCGAGCATGAATTTAACTTAGGTGTTAGCCATGCCACCAGTGATGATGACTCTATTGTTCATCCTTTTGACTACGCCACTACTGTGGCTTATGGCCCAACGCCAGCGTTCCCGTACGCGCTTGATGCCATTGAAGAGCCTGATTGGCAAGACCCTGTGGTTTACTCTCAAATTTCGCAAGATCTTACCCGTTACTTTGGTTCTGCAAAGCTGTCAGTAACCGACGACTTGTTTATTATTGCTGGCTTCAACGCCATTGATTTCAAGCGAAGTGGTGTGAACAATACCGTGGATATTGATAATAGCGAAAGCGAATTTAGCCCTTACTTAGGGGCCACCTATTCGGTAAGCGACACTGTGAACGCATACGTAAGCTACTCAGATGTTTATCAGCCCCAAGAACAGTACGACATTACGGGCCAGTATTTGGCACCTACCAAGGGTAAAAACTTTGAAACTGGGTTAAAAGCTCAGTGGTTTGATGACGCCCTATTAACTACCGTGGCTTACTTTACGGCCGAGCAAGATAACTTGGCATCGTATGCGGGTACTAACCCTGAAACCGCTCAGTTTTATTATGAAGGTGTATCGGTTGAGTCGAGTGGTTTCGAGTTTGAAATGGTGGGTCAAGTTACAGACGCGCTTCGTGTACAAGCGGCTTACACCATGATTGATGTGGAAGACGAAGATGGCGCAGACGCTAATGAATGGGCTGCTCGCGACGTTGTTACCTTCCAAGTAGGCTATACCGTACCTGCTGCCCCTGAATTTGAAGTAGGTGTTGGCGGTAAATGGCAATCTGAAGTGAGCAATACCACCTACAATGTTACACAAGGTGCGTATTTCTTAGGTAATCTATATGCCTCGCAAGCGGTAACTGAAGACTTCACCTTGCGTTTGAACATTAATAATATTTTCGATAAAAAATATATCAACAGCCTTCATACAGTGGGTTACTACGGTGCGGGTATTAATGCTCAACTTAGCGCATCATATACGTTCTAATTCGCTAAATTTACGCCTGTAAAATCAATAAGGGAGCCCAACAGCGGCTCCCTTTTTTGTGTTCTTTCCTGTTCATCTCAGTGCCTCTCATAATAAACCATATTATTCTAAAGTAGGATTTAATGTTTGCTTTAATGGTGATAAAAATTTCTCTTACTCGATTTATGAGAAATATTATTCCAATAAACGCAGATGAGTAGATTGTTTATTTTGTTTTGAAGGTAAATCTACTCACCCCACACCCATTACAAATCTACAACAATAAAAACCACTTGAAGCCAGGTTCTTGAAGGAGAAACACATTGAAAACTACACATGCCTCTAAGGGCAGAAAACTTAATCGAATAACCTCTGCAATTATGGCGAGTTCGCTGCCATTTTTAGCGGCAATGTCGGCACCTACATTCGCGCAAGAAGCGGAAGAAAGGGCGGAGAACGTTGAAAATATTATTGTTACCGGTACGCGTATGAGCAACCGCTCTGCGGCCGATTCACCGGTACCTGTTGATGTTATTACTGGTGAAGAGTTCCGTTCGAACTCGTCGTCAGACGTACAAGACATGTTACGTACCAACGTGCCGTCTTTCGATGTAAACACCCAGCCAATCAGTGATGCCGCTACCATTGTACGCCCTGCTAACATGCGTGGGTTATCACCAGATAACGTACTGGTTTTGGTTAACGGAAAACGTCGTCACCGTGGCTCTATCATTTCATTCTTGGGCGGCGGTATTTCAGACGGTGCGCAAGGTGTAGATATTTCAGCTATTCCTTCATTGGCGCTTAAGCAAGTAGAAGTATTGCGTGACGGTGCATCGTCACAGTACGGTTCAGATGCCATTGCCGGCGTACTAAACTTTTTACTACGTGATAACGACGAAGGTTTTGAGTTCCGTGCGAATTACGGGTCTACCTATGAAGGCGATGGCGACAACTATACCATTTCTGCCAATGCAGGTTTCTCGTTAGGCGACAAAGGCTTTGTCAACGTCACCGGTGAAATTCGTGATGTTGAAGGTACTGTGCGCTCGGTGGTTCGCGATGATGTGGCGGGCATGGTGGACGCGGGTTATATCACGCAGTCTGATTTTTCTACCATTAATACCTATACCAATGAAGTACCACAATACTGGGGCCAGCCAGACGTTGAAGATGATTACAAAGTTTTCATTAACTCAGGTTACGAGCTAAGTGATAAAGCCGAGCTGTATTTATTCGGTAACTACGGCAAGCGCACAGTAACGGGCGGTTTCTTTTACCGTAACCCAGTTACCGAAGGCAGCCAGCGTGGCAATGTTTATAGGGGCCCAACGGTGGACCCACTTACTGGCTTAGAAGATGAAGATGGCGTGCACTCAATATTGGTGGGTGACCTAGATGGCGTTGGCGTAGGTGGCAGTTGTATTGATGGTATCCCTATCGGTGGTGAAGGCAACGTTACCCCAGACCCAACATTGCTCGCACAAGTGGCCGCCGACGATAACTGTTTCTCGTTTATTGAAACCATTCCTGAAGGTTTTGTACCACGTTTTGGTGGTGATAACGAAGACATGGCGTTTACCGTAGGTGTTCGTGGCGATTTAGATATTGGTACTGGCCTTGGCTACGACGTAAGTGCACAGCGTGGCTCAAACCGCACCGATTTCTTTATTAAGAACACTATTAATGCGTCTTTAGGCCCTGATACACCGCGCGACTTTGTGCCCGGCGGCCAAGAGCAAACCGAAACGCTAGTTAACCTTAACTTTGTGTACGGTGTAGATGTAGGCTTAGTGTCAGATCTTAACGTGGCATTTGGTGCTGAATATCGTAAAGAAGAGTTCGACCTGTTCGCCGGTGATGAAGCGTCTTATGCACTAGGCCCGCTGGCTAGCCAAGGTTTCTCGTCAAGCTCCAACGGCTTTGGTGGTTTCCCTAGTTCAACCAGTGCGTCTCAAGATAGCACGGCGTTCTATGTAGATTTAGAAGCCGATGTAACAGACGAACTTACGCTACAAGCCGCGGTGCGCCGTGAAGATTTTAGTGAGTTTGGCGACACCACAGATTTTAAAATTGCGGGTATCTATCATGTCAGCGACGACTTCCGTCTTCGTGGTGCCTATTCAACGGGGTTCCACGCACCAACGGCAGGGCAAGCTAACATTACCAACGTTACCACACAAAACGTAAACGGCGTGTTGATTGACCAAGGTACACTGCCTTTGTCATCAGCGGCGGGTCAACTTGCAGCTGACTTCATTGAAAGCCAAGGCAATGGCCGCCCAGACTTGGGGCCAGAAGAAGCGGTTAACTTCTCGTTTGGTTTCTCTGTAGATGTTGCTGACATGAGCTGGACAGTAGACTTCTATAATATTGAGCTAGAAAACCGTGTGGCATTAGGTGCAAACGTAGACTTCCTTGATGCGCTTAACTTCGCTGGAGGCGGTACAGATTACGCTACTGTGTCTGAAGCGTTAACAGAGCTAGACGCCTCTGGCATTATCGACCGTTCAAACTATATTGGTTTAGACGACTTGTCTCAATTTAGATTCTTCTCGAACAGCTTTGATACCACTACCCGTGGTGTTGATATAGTGGGTAACTACAGCTTCGACTTATGGGAAGGTAACTCTCGTTTAACCTTGGCAGCTAACTACAACGAAACAGAAGTTGATGATGTTGGTACGCTGAACCCTATTGACGACGATCGTGTGTCTGCCATTGAAGATTTACTGCCAAACTTGCGAGGTAATATCTCATGGACCCACACTCAAGGTCAGCTGCGTACTCTGGTACGAGCCAACTACTATGGCGGTTGGGACGACACAGGTAATGGTGTTGCAGACATCGACCCCGCTATTCTTATCGACGTTGAAGCCGTGTATTCCTACACTGAAAACCTCGATCTTGTGGTGGGTGTCAACAACCTGTTCGACGAATACCCTGAAGAAAACCCTGATGCAGGTAGCTTAGGCCAGCTTTACTCTGAGTCTAGTCCGTTTGGTTTTAACGGGGGTATGTGGTACGTGCAGGCACGTTACACTTACTAAGCTATAATCAGCGGCCTTGATAACAAGGCCGTTGTGTACAATGCAAATGCAATCAATAACAAGGCCGCTAATTAGCGTAATGCCGATCAGTTAAGAAATAATTTAACGATCGGTTGACCGATCTTTTTAACGGTTCAAAATCCGATATCAGGTTCTGATATCGGATTTTTTTATGCGTTTTGAAAGCGAATTAGCGAATGT
>ERZ724563.58-NODE-58-length-34573-cov-4.155954_pt1 | contig 34573 bp, 32 predicted proteins | sample MGYA00375857_ERZ724563 | MGnify/ENA primary metagenome ERZ724563 (study PRJEB28725, sample SAMN03264850) | marine sediment metagenome | biome: marine pelagic biome; feature: marine oligotrophic desert; material: marine snow | place: Pacific Ocean:North Pacific...
CATAATGACTGCATACATGAAAGGTGATTTGATTAGTAAAGGTTTTATTGATGATGCTATTGAAATAACAGATGAGAAATATGTTGAGCTTAGAAATTCCATCCTATCGGGTAAAAAAGTCAGCATTCGAAATGGCGAGCCATTTATCTATAGCGGCGACAAAAGAACTGTTTATCAGTTAGTGAATAATTTGGTCACATCGCAAGAAATTCTCAAAGAAGACGAAACACCAGAAGGCTGGCAGGATACAGAACCAACTCCTGAGCCTATCAATTACTCCACAGTCTCAAAACTCAAACTCAAACGCAAGCTAGAGCAAATCACAGAAGAAGGTGAGACAGATAGCTTGTGGGTACAGCTGCGTGCCTTGATGATTGCTAATACGGATATGTGGGATGAATGGCTTATTGCCGGTGATATAGACATTGATGACACCATGTCGGTATCTGCTTACACAGCAATGGGTAAAGATAAACCTTGGATGCAGGACTTGTTCAATGAAATCAATACTCAGCAATCTTAAGTCATTCACCAGCGTTCGCTTCTTTAATGCTCTAACGCTATTAAGCCAATCTGCAAATGGCTTACTTTTAGGCGGCAATCCTGACGAGTCAATCAGTGCCAGGTGTTTCCGTCAGGGCGAATTAGATGGTGACGCTGGATGGTATAGAGCAATGAAGGTCGTCGACTTTCTATTCAGGCCATTTCAGAAACAGCACTGTCATAAGGCATGGCTAACTGATTATAACCACGCACTAAAAATAGTCCGTCAATACTAACCAAACCCCAACCCAAGCCGCGAAAGCGGTTTTTTTATGCCCGGAGAAAATACATGAATCTAGGACTTCAGTTAATTGGTGGTTTGATGAAGCGGGGTGGCTCAAGTGATCCTGTTGTTGGGCAAGGTGAAGTGGTTGCCATGCCTGCAATGTATTATTCAGATGAGTATATTAATGGCACAGGCATCATTTTTGATGGCTTTACGTACACTCGCAATCCTGACGGGAAGCAAGCACCCTTCGCATTTATTGTAAAACCAGTAATTCGTGTGGCTGGTGTTCGCGGGCTTAGCTTCTTACCGCTTAATCCCTTACTGGATTGCCTCATCTATATTGACGTTACTTACGCTGACGGTAGCCGTATCTCCTATGATGCAACAGAGCTATGGAATGAGTACACCAAAGAGTATGACGATCCTTATTTTGAAATAGGTAATCTAGGAGCGATTTTCCTGCGTGATGCAGGTATTTATAAAATCGAAGGTACAGCATATCTCGCACGTTCTGATGGTCAGTGCTGGAAAGCAACTTACTCAGAAACGTTTGAATTAACCAAACACTCAGGCGTATGGGAGTACTACGATATAGATAACGGTTCGAGTGGTAATGATGGTTTGCAGCCATTACCGCAAGTCACCGTGGATTATGACGAAGATACAGGAATATTATCGGGCGTTGGGCAGTTTGCGGGCATTACTTTATCCGACGAGCCTTATCTTCTTAATAGCAATCGCTGGTTACGTTTTCCCACGTTTGGACGTGTTGCTCTCAAACAGATTATTGATGATGACACCGCGGAAGTCGAGCCTTACTACAAACTTGGCTCTAACCAAACAGGGCTAGTTTCATCTACAGGCCCGAAAGCCCTGTCAGACTTTGAGAGTAACCTTTTACAAAACTCTGGCGATAATAACAAATTAATGTTTATCGCTGGTAACGGAGACTATACCCGCACCAACTGGTTATACGTTAGAACAGTTACCGGCACAGTCGGCGTTGTTGGTTACGCAGGTAAGCCCACAATAAATCGCTCGACACAAACAACTGACCCGACAGCTATAGGTCAGGGGCAAAATAATTTGCTCTATTATGGTTCGACTTCTTCAACGGTTAGCAACCCTGACCAGATTTGGATTAGTAATATTAAGTTTGATGGGCAAGAGAAAAACGGCTGTCTTTCTTCAAACCCTTCAAGCTTAAACCCCTCTAACGATGCAGAGATTGTTACCGACAGGGTGGAGGCTATCCGATCTAATGCTAATTCAGCAGTAGGTTTCCAAGCCTCTGGCAATATCCTGATCTCTCACTATGGCTATTGTGACAATCTAAATAACAAGCGCACCAATGTCGAGGTACTGTCACCTGCGGGCGAATTAACAGCAGGTGATGGCACTATTCAAGTTTCGGCACCAATCCCCTCAAATGTAGATCAGCATGCTCTGATTAAGATTGAGGAAGGGGGAGTTACAGAATATCGTCGTTCAGGCTCTTGGACTGGAGACACATTTACGCTCGACTATTTCAGAGAAGATGATAAAACATCGCTGCAAAATAGCTTTACCGCAGCGGCTACCATCACTGTGAGTGATGAAAAATCTATTGTTCTATTTGAGTCTGTGAAGCGCCACGCTTGGAAAGGCATTATTTTCTATGGTGACGGCGACATACCTACTTACGACCATCACTCTTATGGCTCAGTGAAATACGGTGATAACTATATCAAGTATTGTCGGGCGCTAGAGGGTAGTGAGCGTATGGGGTATATGTTCAACTTCAACTATGATGATACTTCAGAGACTTACCAAAACATATCTAATGCCAGTATTGCGTTTAATCATTTAGAGAAAGATTCGGCTAACTTCTTCCTCGATACCTCAAACGGCTTGAATGGCACTAAATATGGAATGGTCAGAGATATTACTGTCTTTGGCAACACGGGGTCACCTAATATCGCCCCATACTACGGTTACACTGCTTTAGAAGTGTTCATGAAGTACAATAATTTCTGGCACGCAGATGGTAGAGATTATCCTTTCTTCGTTATGAATGAAGGTGCTAGTAATGAGGAATGGAACGACCAGTCTTGGTCTTGGCGCTTGCACTCAAACAAAGCCTATGGGTTTAAACTGGCGGCTACTCAGACAAGTAACGAAAACCCGTTTATTGATAAGTTTTATCAAAATAACTTTGAGCTTGTTGACAATGAAGTTTACTACTTGGGCACTCAATACCCAGTTAATATGGGTAAAGATGAGGAATATGCCACATCAACTGTAGTTAGGAACAATAACGTGTACGCACCTAATAGAGTGGGTGACTTGTTCCGTTTGGATAGGGTTGATATGGACTTGGCTACCTTCAATGCTGCGGTAGGTGATACTAATTACTCGCAAGACCCCGGCTGGACAGACCCTGCTAACGGGGATTTCAGCACTGAGGTAACAACCTACTTTACTGACTTCTCAGGCGATACAGTAGGTCAGTTACCGGCTGGCACGGCATTAAGAAGGTCAGGGGAAGCAGGGGATTATCTGGTTGTTGATTTGTCAGGGACGAAGGCAGTAGAGTTTGATGCGCTAGCAGGTTCAGGTAACCCTCATGCGCTATCATTTACCGCTTTGGCCTGTGAGGGGGATACTGAAGCCTATACGCTACTGAGGGATATCAATTCAAACCCAACATCGGCACGGTTGATTTTATTTGCTCAAGATAGCCCCCAAAATGAATATGGCTGTAATGTAAGCTCACTTAATAACAATGTTATTTTGTATCGCAGGGTATCCGGTTCCTATACTGCGCTTGCCACTGTTGGTAAAACTATAGACTCTACGCTGCAATATCATGTTACGTTTAAGGTAACACCAGGTACACCTAACCAATTAGAAGCCTATGTCTGGGAAGATGGAGATTCTAAACCTGTAAGCCCAACAATTACAGCGACAGACAGCACATATACAACACCAACAGGATATGCTGGGTTTATAGGGTTCAATGTGAACGATGCAAACCCTGTTTACTATTACCGTTATGGCTTAGGTATAAATGGAACGCCTGCGCCTACAGAGTAGTTTTTTGCTGGATTGATTTCTCAAGAAATAGGGCGATACAAGCTGAATACCCTAAAAGCTCAAAATAACTTTTGTAGTGCTCAATAAATGTCTGATCATCTTTGAACAAGAGTGATAGTAATGGTATTGCCCAAAAGCCGATTGTTAAGAAAAAAGCAATCATAATCAAGCTTAGTGCTGCATTTGCAATTCGCAGTTGAATAGATATATCAGTCATAACATCACCGTGATTGTTTGTTAAGATTTGATGATATCCGTAAATGTATATTAAATCAATAGTTTAAAACCCGCCTTGAGCGGGTTTTTTATTGCCTGGAGAAAGCCCCATGAAAAAGAGAATCATAGCCGGTGTTATTGGTGGGCTTGTTCTTGCCAGCCAGCCATTGCTCGATTTTCTCAGCAAGTGGGAAGGTGGTAGTGAAGGTATGACGGTTTATGCTGATGAGTTAGCGAATGGACGACCAACAACCTGTCACGGTATAACAAAGTACGTCACTGATGAACCTGTGATAGTGGGTGAATACTGGTCGAAAGAGAAATGTGATCGGGTAATGAGCATTGCAGTCATTAAGGTGCAGACAAATCTCGTCGACTGTATTGGCTTTTTACCACCACAAAGCGTGTTTGATGGTTTATCAAGTCTCGCATGGAATGTGGGCTATGTTAAAGCATGCAATAGCCAGTCAGCTAAATACGCAAAGCAAGGTGAATACAAGAAAGCGTGTGACTTACTGGCAACAACATTCTCAGGTAAGCCGAACTGGTCTTATGCGAGTGGTCAGTTTATTCAAGGCTTATATAACCGAAGGCAAGATAACCGCGATAATCTTTGCCTGTCTGGACAGTATAAATGAAAACCTATCTAGCCATATTCCTTGTCGGCTGTGCTTTCGGTGCGCTTGTTAATGGCTGGCGTTTAAACGCTGACATAGCTGACCTAAAAACATCTCATGCAGAAACACTAAAAACCATTTCCAATGAAGCGCTAAAAACACAGCAATCATTACAAGACGAACTCGATGCCAACGAGAAGCTATGGGCTACAGCAGAAGCCATCCAATACAGGAAACTACGTAATGCAGAAGATAAAATTAATCAGCTTCGTGATGATGTTGCTGCTGGGCGTAAGCGGTTGCTCGTCAATGCAACCTGTCCAGCCGGTAGCGATAGAGTGCCCGAAACCGAAGCCAGTACCAGCATGGATAATGGAACCGCCCCCGAACTTAATCCAGAAGCTAGACAAAATTATTACGCCCTCAGACGTGGAGTTGAGCGAGTAACCAATCAGCTACTCGCTTGTCAGGCTAGATTAATAGCCTCTCAACCCACTAGATAGCTGTTCCGATTCTTTTAACAGGATCTCAATTAACTTTTTCATTTCTTCGTTTTTTGAGTTATCCGCTAACTCCCTCAACTCATTAACTGTTTCCTTTGAAAGCATATCCAATCTCCTTATTTTGACGAAAAAATACTTTCGCCACGATTTAAAATAACTTTACCAAACAATAAGATAAAATTCTCTTTTTTCACATTTGGCGAAAGTGGATTGTTTGCTAACTATCTAATAATGCGTGAATATTTGGCGGCCTTCTAAGCCGACGGTGTAATTCAATATTCAGCAGACACAATCCATTCTCGCCGGAACGAAAGTTGGTAAACGCCTGGTTGATTAGAAGGGATTTTATTTCTGCGGGAAAAGCAGTGAATTTTGGATGGTAGGGTAACTAATTGCACCAATAATATTTAAGTCAATGATTTAAATGTTATTAAGTGTCTCCCCCTGGGCACCATTCCAACAGCATATTCATACGCTGTATAAATCTCGATTTTTTATTGTATTCTATTTCTAAAGTCATCATTCAACAATCTTTTGACGACTTCATAGTGCTACTCTAACAATCATCGAATTTTCCTGCTACTCAATTCTGTTCAGATACGAATCCTATCCAGTGCAATGATAGTAATGCGAAGGAAATATCGGTCGTGTGCAAGATTAAATGAATTCCACATGACATCTAACCATATGATTTGATTAGTGCTTATGTCAGTGCTGAATAATTTTTGAGATATTGTGGCTAACTCTGCTCAAGCTTTCGTGCTAATGTCCGCTATTATTTCTAGACATATTCACGTTCATTTATTTGAGTTTTGCGAGAATTCATATGGCCACATTTATTGATTCCATCGACGAGCGAACCAAACTAGCTGGTACTAATCATCTGGAGGTTTTGTTGTTTAGCTTAGGAACGAGTGATGAAACAGGAAGAAACGAACTGTTTGGTATCAACGTTTTTAAAGTTAGGGAAGTACTGAATATTCCTGAGATAACGACTGCCCCAGAAATGCCTGATGGCGTTGAAGGCTTTGTCAGTCTTCGTGGTGATATGGTTCCTATCATTAATCTCCAAAAGTTTTGCAAACTCAGATCTAAAGATAAACCACGAATCCTGATGATTACTGAATATAACACCCATGTTCAAGGATTCTTGGTCAGCTCTGTAGATACCATCCAACGGTTGAATTGGGAGCAAGTCAAAGAGCCACCACAACTCATCTCACAACGAATGGGGGGCTTAGTTACTGCCGTAGCAGAATTGAGTGACAAGCGCCTAGTCATGATTATGGATGTTGAAAAAGTGCTGGCAGATGCTGGTGACTTTTATGATGAAACTGTGTTTGATGGTATCAAACAAGTCGATAAAAGAGGGCACTATCGCCTTCTCTTTGCTGATGATTCAAATATCGCTCGTAAGCAAATTACCAAAACCCTTGATGTGATGGGCGTTGGGCATATAGGAGCTGTAAACGGCGCCGAAGCCTGGAAAATGCTAAACAAAATCGCTGCTCAATGTGAGCAGGAGGGTCGTGATATTACAACTGAAATCCAAATGGTATTGACTGATGTCGAAATGCCGGAAATGGATGGTTATGTACTGACACAGAAAATAAAATCCGATCCAAGAATGGTAAATTTACCGGTCATTATGCATTCTTCATTGACAGCCAAAGCAAATAAAGCAATGGGCGTTGGTGCTGGTGCTGATGATTATGTTTCGAAATTTCAGCCAAGAGATCTCGCTGATACACTCTTCAAGTATCTGGAACGCCAAGGTTAAAGTCTTGTGCATCAATGCCTAAGGATTGAACTCATACTTAAAAAAGTATATCTTTTCTGGTTGGATACGGGAGTATCGGACTAAATAATCTGAGTGCCATGGAGTGCTCCATCACTTAATTCATGAGCATACAAGGCATGTGGCAATGAATCACAATAGTATTAGGATCATAGATAATCTCGCTGAGATTACCAGTTACCACGATCGACATGTTCTTGAAAAAAGCCTACTAAAGACAATAAACGAGCTATTTCTGGCAAAAGACATTAGGTTGTTCCGGGTTAGCGAGCAGAATGGGAATCACGATCTCAGTTTGCTCGCATACTGCGTTAATGGCGTTATTGTCTCCAGTGATGAAAATCCGAGGTTAGTGACTGAAGAAAAAGGTATTAGTGAGGCTATCTTTCAAGCGATAGAAGCAGGGGATGTACAGTTAAGCTCGACAGAAAATGGTCTTTGGAATCTAGTCTATCCAGCATTCGATGCTCATGGCGACATTTTCGCTGTATTATTAATATCAACAGATCTAGTACCTTCAAATGGCGATCAAAGACTGATTTACGGAATACTTCGCGTGTATTCTAACTATCTAGCACTGATTGAAAAAACGCAGAAAGACAAATTAACGGGTTTATATAATCGCGAAACCCTTGATAACGAAATCACTAAAATTCTTGTTCGTCAGGGCCCCCATTTCAACGATCAGATTACCTCTCCTAATGACTCCCGGCGACGTAGTTTTGCAGTAAAATACTGGTTAGGCGTGATCGATATCGATAATTTTAAAACCATCAATGATAATTTTGGTCATCTATACGGGGATGAAGTCATTATTCTTGTCGCTCGACTGATGACTTCAGGCCTGATTAGGGACGATGATTTAGTCTACCGTTACGGTGGTGAAGAGTTTGTTGTCGTGCTAAAAGCAGCCAACGAAGATGATGCAATGCACACATTTGAACGAATCAGAGAGATGGTCGCTGCCCATAAGTTTCCTCAGATTAATCAAGTGACGATTAGCATTGGCTTTGTAGAAATTGTTGCCCAATCATCACCGGCAGATGTCATCGGTGAAGCGGATGAAGCGTTGTATTATGCTAAGGGTAATGGCAGGAATCAGGTGCACAGTTACAACCGTTTGTTGCAAGAAGGCAGAGTTAAGTCAGTATCCAAAGTAGCACACGGTGGTGTTGAATTATTTTAATGGTAGGTCTTGTTGTATGTTCAAAGTAAGACAGTTAAGTTTGATTGATCACGTTATTATCGAGTTAGACAAAGCCATTACTACGGTGATCGGAAAGCCTGAGACAACACAACGTCATGTACCTGGAAATGAGATTGAAGAAACGACAGCATTAAGTACTGCAGAACAAAGGCATTCAGCTGGTCTAATGCGGGTAAATCATTCAGGTGAAGTCTCTGCTCAAGCCCTTTATCAGGGACAAGCATTAACAGCTAAATTGCCCGAAGTTCGTCAGGCTATGGAGCAGGCAGCACTGGAAGAGAATGATCACCTGGTTTGGTGTGCAGAGCGTTTAGGCTCACTCTCTTCACATCGAAGTGTACTAAATCCTGTTTGGTATATCGGCTCGTTTGCCATAGGTGCTGTTGCTGGAAAAATAGGTGATAAGTGGAGTTTGGGCTTTGTGGCCGAAACAGAAAAACAAGTCGTTAATCATCTTGATGAACACTTGGCAAAACTAAGTGCTAATGATCTAAAAAGTCGTGCTGTACTTGAGCAGATGCGAGAAGATGAACTTCATCATAGAACGACTGCATTGGAAGCGGGTGGTGCAGAATTACCTCGTCCTGTGAAAACAATGATGTCGATCACATCAAAAGTCATGACAAAAACAAGCTACTGGATATAAATACGTTTTACTGACTTTCTTCTATTAGAATAGATATCAGGTATTGCCCGACCATTTCAGTATCAGCTTCTACCCTCAATACTTTTCCCTGAACAATAAACGGTGAGAATCTGTCATTTCCCGTATCCATGACAATTTCTAACCTGTCATGCTCAGCTGGTGAAAAGTCTGATTGAATGAGTAAACCGCTGGCACTTAAATTTTTACTGATTCCCCGGTGTGTTATTTCTTTATCGCCACTTAAGGAAAATGTAATAGGCGTATCGATTTTCATTCGGTGATATGCCCGTTTTTCATCATAATCATTTGGTGACATCTGATTCTCCCATCGTATATTGTCTATTTTTTCCTTAGACTTAAGCTTAAAGTAACTTATTCAAATCGAGAAAACTATGCCTGAGAGCACAAAATTACAAGTCAGTGATTTATATCATCATTGTAATCCTGAACAGTGGACATTTTCTTCCACTCAAGATCTTAAAGCGACGAATGAAGTTATTGGTCAACAGCGCGCATTGAGCGCCATCGAGTTTGGCAGTCATATTGATGCGGATGGTTATAACTTATTTGTAATGGGACCAGCTGGGGCAGGCAAATATACCTTAACCCGGCGTTATCTTGAGCAACATGTTGAGCATCTTCCTGCGGCCAAAGATTGGGCTTATCTGAATAATTTTGATGATCCACAACGACCTTATGCACTGAGTTTGCCAGCAGGGCAGGCTAAGCAACTTCGTCAAGATATTGAGGATGTTATTGATGCATTGAAGGAGGAACTACCTCAAGCCTTTGATGATGAATATTATCGTGGGCGGCTAAGAAGTCTTGATGAAGCAACCCGTAAACATCGCGTCAGATTATTTGGCGTATTACAAAAGGAAGCTGATCGGAAGGGTATTGTCTTATTAAGGCTGCAAGATGGAAATTATGCTTTTGCTGCTCAGCATAATGGCGAAGCGATGACTTCTGAAGAATTTGAGCAATTACCAGCGGCTCAGCAGGAAGAAGCAGAGAATGCCATAGCAGATTTACATGAAGACCTTCAGCACACCTTATTAGAAATCAGAGAGTGGGAGAGAAACAATACAAAACAGCTGCAGGCTCTCAACGATGAAGTCGCACTGGAAGTGTTGAGTAAACATGTCAACAAACTCAAACATGCCTATCCAAGCTCAAGCAAGTTACAGCACTATTTTGACGCTATGCTTAAAGATCTTCGCAGTAATGTGGATGCTTTTCTGAAAGATGAGCAATCTGCTGAAGAGGCTACCAGTGACATTAACATACACAAACGTTATCAAATCAATCTGGTCGTAGATAACAGTCAAAAGCATGGTGCACCAATCGTGTATGAAAATTTACCCAATCATCAGAGCTTACTTGGCTGCATCGAAAATATGGCGATGATGGGAGCTCTGGTTACCGACTTTACTTTGATTAAAGCAGGCGCGCTTCACAAAGCAAATGGTGGTTTTTTGATCGTTGACGCAGAGCAACTGCTTTTACAGCCATACGGTTGGGAAGGCTTGAAGCGAGCATTAAAATCACGTGAAGTAAGATTTGATGCTTTAGAGCAAATATACAATCTCGTGGCGACAGTGTCTCTAGATCCTGAGCCAATACCCTTGGACCTGAAAGTTGTTTTACTGGGTGATAGAGAATTGTATTACCTGTTATATGAGATGGATTCCGAGTTCGCTGGCCTCTTTAAAGTCGTTGCTGACTTTGAAGATGAAATGACGCGAAGTGTTGAAAACGACACCTTATTTGCTCAAATGATGGCAAGCACCATTGAAAAATATAAATTAATTGATTTCGATAACTATGCCATTGCTAAAGTCATTGAACATAGTGCCAGGAGCATAGAAGACAGCCAGAAACTCTCTCTGCATATGGGCAATATGGCTGATTTATTACGAGAAGCATCTTTTCTGGCGAAACAGCAAAAGAATCCACTTGTCACCAGAGATAATGTGCAAAGCGCCATCAAGTTAAGAGAACAAAGGCTCGATCGGCTGCGAAGCCAGATTTATCAACAAATTGAACGAAATATTATTGATATTTCAACATCAGGCTCAGTGATTGGACAAATCAATGCATTATCGGTGCTGGGAATAGGTGGCTTCAGCTTTGGTCAGCCATCCAGAGTGACTGTTTCAGCTCGTTATGGTGATGACAACATCGTGGATATAGAACGTGAGGTTGATCTCGGTGGGGACATACACTCAAAAGGTGTATTAATTCTGAGTGGTTATTTGGGACGAACATATGCATCTGATAATCCATTATCCATGTCAGCAAGTATCGTTTTTGAGCAAAATTATGGTGAAGTAGACGGTGATAGTGCCACAGTTGCAGAACTATGCGCTCTATTATCCTCCATCGCCAACATTCCAATGAAGCAGTCAATTGCAATAACTGGATCCATGAATCAAATGGGGCAAGTTCAGGCTATTGGTGGTGTGAATGAAAAAATCGAAGGTTTCTTTGATATTTGTCAGCTCAGTGAGTTAACCGGTGAGCAAGGGGTGATTATCCCTGCCACAAACGTGCAGCATCTCATGCTACGAGAAGATGTGATCAATGCTGTGGAAAGTGGACAATTCCATATCTACGGTGTGAGTCATGTCAATCAGGCTCTGGCATTATTGTCTGACATGCCAGCAGGTGAGTACGATGAAGAAATTGGTTTTCCGGATGATACATTTAATGCGCATGTGATGAAGCAAATACAAAAATGGGGTGATCATAACCGTAACGATAAAGAATCATCTGAGTGACGGGTTTATTGAAGACTCTGGTGTTGATGACGATAAGTAGAGTAGATATAAAAATGACGGAGTAATCACATGCAAAGATTAAGTGTTCTATTATGTTTTATCTATATGGCCTTTTCAATGAATGCTTATGCCATGACACTACCACCCGTACCTGCTGAGCCAATTTATTTTGAACCGCCAGTGGTAAAACCCGATCAAAATATGCAACAAATGAGCTGTTATCAAGTTGATAAAGCAATCAATCAGTTACATCCTTACCGGTACACTTATAAGCCTAGTTTTTATAAAGATGATGCAAATAAAGCAGCTACCGCACTCATCATGATCGATAGCATACCGATTGTTCAAGGCTGGCTAGGATTAGGCTATTTAGGGTATTCTGCTTTAGTAGAAGAAAAAGAAGATAGACGACAGCTACAAGTAGAGCAACAGATATCAGCGTTACAACGTATAAAAGCAGAAAAGCACTGTTATGAGTAAAACTGATCTCAATCAAATATCCTACTGATTTTGTTGTGAACTTGATTAAAAGTCATGTACTATCAGAATACTTAAATGCCCAGAGAGGTAAGAAATATGACTAGCACGTTTGAAATTAAAGCAAAATGGTACGAAGCTAATCTAAAAACAGCGAGAGAGTCCAGAAGCAAATGGTATGAGGCTAACCTCAAACCATCTATAAACATTGCCAAACCCTGGTATAACGCTAACAAGCGTCCAGCGAAAGACGTTGAGATTCCTTGGTACAAAGCTAACTTGGTTGAGCATATTGAAACCAAAAATAAATGGTATGCAGCTAATCTAGACCAAGCCGTTCAGTCTGTACGCGCTACTCGTAAATGGTATGAAGCTAACAGAAGCCAATCTGAGGTTGAAAAGCGCTGGCAACATTTCAGTGAAGAAATGTACAGTGATGTAAAAAAAGCTTGGATGCGTGTGAATCTTGATCAGGCACGTGAAAAACGTATCAAATGGTATGAAGCAAATCTGAACAATACTCCTACCGAAAAACATTGGTATGAGTTCAGTGATGAAAAATATTCAGACACCAAAAAGAAATGGTACGAAGCCAATTTACAAACAGCTCGTATTAATCACAGCAAATGGTACGAAGCAAACATTCACCCTGATCCTCACGCTGAAATCAAAAAGCGTTGGTATGAGTCTAATTTAAGTTTAATTCGCACGCGTCAAGTCAAAACCAAATGGTTTGCAGACAACGCGGCTATCGCTAGAGAGAACCAAAAATGGTACGAAGCCAATCAGCGACCTGCTAAGGTTTCCGATACACCTTGGTATGAGGCTAATATTGCAGCGCACATCCACACTAAAAACAAGTGGTACGAAGCTAACTTGAAATCTGCAGTTGCAGCTGTTCGTGCAGAACGTAGTCGTTGGTACGAAGCAAATGATAACCAGCCTACGCAAACGCACTGGTATGATTATAGAGAGGCTAACGACACTGATTGGAAATTAGCTTTCCGTGAAGCGAACTTAAAACAAGCTCGTGAAAAACGTATTAAATGGTATGAAGCGAATCTCGATAACACACCGACAGAAAAACATTGGTATGAAATCAGTGATGAGCTGACAACTGAAACAGATAAAAAATGGTACGAAGCCAATCTGGAGAAAGCGCGAATCAGCCATAACAAATGGTATGAAGCCAATATGCATCCAGATCCACATGCTGATATCAAGAAAAAGTGGTATGAGGCTAATCTTGACTTAGCAAGAACACAAAAAGTGAAAAGTGATTGGTTCAAGCAGAATATGATCACTGCACGTGAATCAAGCAAAAAGTGGGATAAGTAAACTGTAGAGAGAACTCTACTGAAAGGCGTCAACGGGCATGGATTTTAGATGTTAAAAATCGAATGTATCACCGTTGGCGCCTTTTTTGTGAATACCTATTTGATTATTGATGAAGCGACAAATGAGGCTGCCATCATTGATACCGGTGAGACAACAGAGCTCGCTGATTATCTTGAAACTAAACGTGAAGAATTTAAGCTAACTAAAATTCTACTAACACACGGTCACCTTGATCATGCTGGCTCTTTGAAAGACATACAGTATCTATTTGACGCACAAACCTACCTTCCAAGATTAGACAAACCTTTATTCGATACACTGCCACAACAAGGCGACTGGTTCGGTGCTCCACATATGAATCGACCATGTGGCAGAATTGATCATTTTGTTGATGATGGCGATATCATTAGTCTAGGAGAAACAGATTTAACCTTTATTTCAACTCCAGGACATACACCTGGACAAGGTTGTTACTATACGAATCAAGATATTTTCGTGGGGGATACCTTGTTTGCCGGCAGTGTAGGGCGCACTGACTTACCCATGGGAGATGCCGCTCTGATGCAAAAGAGTCTGAGAAAACTGTCTTCATTACCCGGTTCTTTGATCGTTCACTCCGGTCATGGTCCAACGACTACAATAGCTGATGAGAAGCGTCACAATCCATTTTTACAATTTTTGAGATAACAATAACAACATGCCGACGACGTATAAATTGCTAGAGGGTTTTTCTCGATTTAAAAAAACATACTTTGGTGATAATAGAGCACTGTATGAGAGTATGAAAACAGGGCAGCCAACAAAAATACTTATGATTGCTTGTTGTGATTCCAGAGTTGATCCTGCGATTTTAACGGATTGCGATCCTGGTGATATTTTCACCGTAAGAAATGTGGCAAACCTTGTTCCTCCATGTGAAACAGATAATAACCATCATGGCACAAGCTCTGCGCTGGAGTTTGCGGTGAATTCGCTAAATGTAGAGAGCATCGTTGTGATGGGCCATGGCAATTGTGGTGGTATACGTGCTTTATGGCAAAGTGATGGTGTCGAAGATTCCAAATTTATCCATCGCTGGGTGTCTATTGCGAAAAGCGCTAAGGACTGGGTAAAAGTCAATCATAAACATGAACATGAAAGTGTTCAGTTAAAGATGTGTGAACAGAGAGCTGTACTTGTTTCTTTGGAAAATCTGATGACATTTGAGTGTATCAAAGACCGTGTTGAAGCCGGGAATTTACGATTACATGGGTGGTACTTTGATCTCGATAAAGGTGAGTTGATGTGCTACAACCCGACCACTGACAAGTTTGAAAAACCAGCATAAAAAAGGCGCCTTTTTTATTATTGAATATCTCTATCAGGAATTTGCTGTTCATCTACATCAGGTTTAGCGGGATCTGTACCTTCGATGACTTCAATATCTTCGTCATCATCCCCGAGACCCACCAGACTTTTTAGCTTTGAATACAGGCCAGTGTTTTTCTCTGTTAAAGGCACGATAACATTTTTATCCTGGCGTTCAACCTGTGGTAGATCTGCTCTAGCCACAGTGCGTGTATCACCATCAATGCGTGCCAATTTTTCTGACTCATCAAAGTAAAGGGTGATACGGCGTTGTTCGCGATCTTCTCCGCCGGGTTGATAACTATAGACATAGTCCCAGCGATTCGGGTGAAAAGTATCAATGAGTAATGGCGTGCCCATAACATAGGCGACCTGATTTTTCGTCATGCCTGGCTCAAGTTGATTGATCATTTCTTGAGTAACATCATTACCTTGCTGAATATCTATGCGATAAACACCTGGTATTTTATCGGTGCTGCAAGCTGACAATGACAAAATAACTGCCAAGGAAAGGCTGTAAACAACGGAGCTTTTCATTTAGTATTGATTTCTGTAGTTAATTACCAATCTGCGATGATACTCTATTCGCAGCATTTCTACGAGGCAACAATAATAATGGAAAGACAAGATTTACGAAAAGCTGGATTAAAAGTGACGCTACCAAGATTGAAAGTCTTGGAAATTTTGGAAACATCGGATTTGCGTCATATGAGTGCGGAAGATGTGTACAAAGCACTTCTGGATATGGGAGAAGAAATAGGCTTAGCCACGGTTTATCGTGTACTAACGCAGTTTGAGGGAGCCGGACTAGTTTCCAGGCTCAGCATTGAGGGTGGACATGCTGTATTTGAGCTACAAGACGGTAGTCATCATGATCATCTACTGTGTGTGCGCTGCGGCAAGATTGAAGAGTTTTTCGATGAAGTCATCGAGCAACGCCAAAAAGCCATCGCTAAAGAAAAAGGTTGGGAGATGACGGATCATAGTTTATATATCTATGGGATCTGCCAAACGTGTTTAAGAGAAGAATAGTAAATAATCTAGCGTTGAGCCTGATCCAGCATTTCCTCTGCATGAGAACGTGTTTTAGTGGTCAGGTTCACGCCACCTAGCATTCTAGCTATTTCTTCAATACGCTGTTGTTTATCGAGTTTATCAACAACAATATGAGTGCTGTCTTTTAAATGTTTTTTACTGACCTGTAATTGATGGTGTGCTTGCGCAGCTACTTGCGGTAGATGTGTAATACAAATCACTTGTTGCGTTGCAGCTAACGCTCTTAAATGTTGACCCACCACCTCAGCAACACTACCACCAATACCTACATCCACCTCATCAAAAATTAAGGTTGGGACCGTTCGTTTTCCAGCCGTGACAACTTGAATTGCCAAGCTGATCCGGGCAAGCTCACCTCCTGACGCCACTTTCGCCAGCTCACCTGAGGGTTGTCCGGGGTTTGTTCTGACTAAAATTCGAACACTGTCCATACCGTGCTCTGAAAATTTCTGATCTGGATTGGCGATTACTTCAATATCAATTTCACCAGAAGGAATGGCCAGCTGTTGGATCGAGGCTGAAATTTGCTTTGCTAGTGGTTTAGCCGTTTTGATTCGTTTCTGGTGTATTTCTTCGCTTAGTGTCCGGCAAACCTTCTCTTTTTCAGCTAATTGTGTTTCGAGTTCAGCTAGATGCACTTCACTGGAAGAGAGTCGGTCGAGTTCTGCTGTTAATTCTTGATAGAGTTCGGGTAACTCCTCGACTTCGACTTGATGTTTTCTCGCGATATCGTGGAGCTGGGATAGTTCATTCTCAATACTGTTTAATCGTTCCGGATCGAGATCGATATGATCCAAGTATTGACGTAACTCATCTGCCGTTTCATCAAGATTGATAATAGCCGCATTAAGTGTTTCTACAGCGCTAGCGAAGCGTGGTTCAACATGCTGAAGCTTTTCAAGTTCGCTTAAAGTATGGTTGATTATGTCGTATGCAGCCGCTTGTTCCTCATCAAAGATACGATGTAAGCCTGCTTCTGCTGTACTAATTAACTCAGCAGCATTAGCAAGTTGGTTTTGCTCTTGAAGAAGCTGCTGGATATGTGATTCCGATAATTGGAAATTAGCCAGTTCACCTACCTGATATTGCAATAATTCCTGTTTGGCGCGTTGCTCATCAGACTGGCTTTTCAATTGTTGGAGCGCTTGCTGTGACGATGACCAATCTCGATAAGCCAATTTAAGTTTATCGAGTAATGCTTTGTTATCAGCAACAATATCTAATATTTCGCGCTGAGTCTGAGGCCGTATTAATGATTGGTGTGCATGTTGTCCATGTATGTCGATACTTCGCTCACTGACTTCTCTTAAAAGTGCCAGTGGAACCATACGACCGTTTATATAACCTTTTGAGCGTCCATCACGACTGATTGTACGACGAAGGTGACATTGCTCCTCTTCATCTAATTCATGGTCTTTTAACCATTTAGCTAAGCTTACGTTGTTGTTCAGATTGAAGTCGGCTTCAATTTCAGCACGCTCTGCACCGTGCCGAATCATATTCGAGTCTGCGCGATCACCTAGCACTAAGCTAAGCGCATCCACTAACATCGATTTACCAGCACCAGTTTCTCCAGTTAGCGATGTCATGCCAGGCTCAAAATTAAGAGCAAGATCTTCTACCACCGCTAAGTTACGAACACTCAGACCTACTAACATGTTAACTTTCTTCCCCATTCCAGTTTGGCGCGAAGAATAGAATAATGGTCGTGATCTTCAAGATGCAATAGCCTGATTCGACTTTCATGTTTTTCTATACGCACAGTGTCGCCGGGCTGAAGAACAAGCCCAGGGCGTCCATCACAAGTTACCATTGCGGTAGTGATATTGTTTTCACTTAAAGTAATTTCGATGACATTATTTGCTGAAACTACTAGCGGCCGATTGCTGAGAGTATGTGGGCAGACTGATGCTAAAACCACCACATCCAGGTCCACATCCAATATTGGACCTCCTGCAGACATCGCATAGGCAGTTGAACCCGTCGGAGTCGATACCACAATACCATCTGCACGCTGACTGTTTAGAAACCGGCCGTTGATATGGGTTTCGAACTCAATCATATGCAAATTTTGATATGAATGAATGACCACATCATTCATTGCGATGCTTGGAGGTTTCGTGCCGCCAGTGATGCTTGCATTCAGCAGAAATCGACTGTCATTCCGGTAATGACCACAAAGAATGGCATCAAGCTGATGTGATAAATTCGTTAAAGTAACATCAGCGAGAAATCCTAGACGGCCAACATTGATACCCACAACGGGCATATTGGTACCGGCAAGCGCTCTTGATGCAGAGAGCAGGGTGCCATCCCCGCCTATAGCGATGGTCAGATCACAATGAGTTTTGAATTCCTTAATGGAGATAACATCAAGTGATGGTAAAAATGAGAGTGGTTCGTTACATACAACAGTCAAGTCACGTGTAGCTAGAAACTCGTTTACCTGCTCAACCGCATTTTCCATAACAGGGTCGTCTTTACGAATAAAAAGTCCGATACGCTTAAATGCAGATTGGGTAGTCAAAATGGCTTCCTATGGTTATAAAACGGTCATCTGATAGTAATGCTTTTGCCATAAAATCCAAAGTAAAAACAGATTTAACGTGATTTGTTTCACAACATTGATATTAGATGGCTGAGAAATGCTAGAATATCAGGATTTTCTTGACTCAAATTAAATATAGAGGAATAACATGGCGATTGAACGCACTCTTTCTATCATCAAACCTGATGCTGTTGCAAAAAATGTGATTGGTGAAATTTACACACGTTTTGAAAAAGCGGGCTTAAAAATTGTGGCTGCAAAAATGATGCACTTATCACAAGAAAAAGCAGAAGGTTTTTACGCTGAACACAAAGAACGTCCTTTCTTTAAAGATCTTGTTAGCTTCATGACATCTGGTCCAGTCATCGTTCAAGTTTTAGAAGGTGAAAATGCTGTCTTAACACACCGCGACCTAATGGGCGCAACTAACCCTGCTGAAGCAGCGGCGGGCACTATCCGTGCTGATTTCGCGCAAAGCATTGATGAAAATGCGGTTCACGGTTCTGATTCTGTTGAGAGTGCTACACGCGAAGTGTCTTACTTCTTCGCTGATAATGAAGTTTGTGCACGCACACGCTAAGAGCTGATTATGACTGAACGCACGAATCTTCTTGGATTAGATCTGAATGGTCTGGAAGCGTTTTTCGTCGAACTTGACGAAAAACCTTTCCGTGCACGTCAGCTTTTACAATGGATACATAAGTATCGAATAACAGACTTTGCTGAAATGAGTAATTTGAGCAAGGCCTTAAGAGCAAAATTAGACGCTGTCGCTGAGATTAAGCTGCCGGAAGTGATGCACGAGCATGTTTCTCAAGATGGAACACGGAAATGGATTATCAAGTTATCCTGCGGTAATGCCATTGAAACGGTCTTTATTCCTGAGGGGAGTCGAGGTACGTTATGTGTGTCTTCACAAGTCGGTTGTGCACTGACGTGTACTTTTTGCTCAACAGCGCAACAAGGTTTTAATCGCAATCTGGATGCCGCGGAAATCATCGCCCAGCTATGGATTGCTAATGAAGCTTTAGGTAAGGATCCCAAAGGCAACCGTGTTGTCACGAATGTCGTGATGATGGGCATGGGGGAGCCATTAGCCAATTACAACAATGTCGTTACGGCGATGAATCTAATGCGAGATGATTTTGGTTATGGTATTTCGTGGCGACGGCTCACACTAAGCACGTCAGGTATGGTGCCGATGATTGATAAACTTCGTGAGGATTGTCACGTGAGTTTGGCTATTTCACTGCATGCCGCGAATGATGAGTTAAGAAATCAAATCATTCCGCTCAATCAAAAATATCCCATTGCCGAATTACTAGCGGCATGTAAGCGTTATGTTGTTGGACAACAGCGTCGTCACATTACGGTTGAGTATGTCATGCTCGATGGCATTAATGATTCAATACAGGATGCAAAAGATCTCGTCAGGATTTTAAAAGATATTCCCAATAAAATTAATTTAATTCCTTTCAATCCTTTTCCTGGCACGCATTACAAATGTTCATCACGTAATCAAATTGTGCGCTTTCAGCAATATTTGATCGACCAAGGTTTAGTGGCTACGGTCAGAAAAACAAGAGGTGACGACATTGTCGCTGCCTGTGGTCAGTTAGCAGGTGAAGTGCAAGATAAGTCGCGCCGTAGTGAACGCATGAAGGCCCAGGAGGTTGTAATTCATCGATGAGTAATCGTGTCAGTAATGCTTTAGTCGTGATGATGTTTGTTGTACTTACAGCGTGTAGCAGTAATGGTGGAACAAGAAGTCAATATGTAGCAAAGGATGCAAAAGCAGCTGATATCAATATGCGTCTTGGCTTGAATTACATGCAACGAGGCGATTACAAGATCGCACTTGAAAAGCTTGAGAAAGCGCTGAAACAAAATCCTAACCTACCCAGTGCGCACAATACCATCGCTCTTTTGTACCAACGCTTAGATGAAAATGAAAAAGCCGAAGAGCATTTTGAGAAAGCGATTCAGCAGGAACCAGATTATTCTGAAGCTCAAAATAACTATGGCGTCTTTTTGTGTCAGCAAGGCCGCTACGATGAGGCGGAGAAACGGTTCCTGAAAGCTGTAGAAAATCCGCTCTATTCAAGCGCGCCGCTTGCCTATGAAAATGCAGGGTTATGTACAGCAAAAGGGGGAGCCATTGATCGCGCTGAAGGCTATTTCCGTAAAGCATTACAGATGGTGCCTGGGCTACCCAAGTCTTTGTTACAAATGGCTGATATTAGCTATCAACAACAAAACTACTTACAGGCTAGGGCTTACATTCAACGGTTTCAGCAAGCAGCCAACTGGACGCCTCAGGCTCTCTTGTTAGGCATCAGAGTGGAAACCAAATTAGCTGATAAAAATGCCGTATCTAGCTACAAACTTATTTTGCGTTCTCGTTTTCCTGATTCGGATGAGATGCGTATTGTTAACCAAGGGCTTGTTGAGTAATGAGTGATTTGAATGACGATTTTGTGGTGAGTTCTAACAGCCCGAGTTTAGGGGCCCGACTCCAACAAGCACGTGAAAGCAAGAATTTGTCACTAGCAGAGGTGGCGACACAGCTGCGGCTCACCAAAGACATTGTCATGCATCTTGAAACGCAACAATGGGACAAATTGCACGGGCGGACCTATGCCCGCGGATATTTCGCCAGTTATGTAAAATTCTTGGGCTTACCCCAAGAAGAAATGCTGGCCGTCTTCAATGATGAATACAAACAGAGTGACAGTGAACCAAGGTTGGTCAAGCCGGTTGGTACTGAAGAACAAAAACCATTGCCATGGTTGATGATTCTCTTTTTTCTTGTCGGAATTTTCATTCTCTGGTCAGCATATCAACAATGGCAGTCCAATAGAGCGGCTGATGAAACAGCCACGAGCGAGTCCAGTGAGATCGTTACCGAGCAAAACGACATGGATGAGGCCAGCAATACAACCTTTAATGACGATTTGTCTCAATCAGAGCCAGAAGACTCATCAATCTCAACAATGAATGACTTGAACAATACAACCGAGTCAAGTGAACAAAATGATAGCGACAATAACATCACAGAGTCGGAAGACCTTGCTTCTGTTGAGGTGAATGAAGACGTTGAGTCTGTTACAAGTGCTGAGCCACATCAAAATATTCTTAAAATGTCTTTTTCTGGTGACTGCTGGGTTGAGGTAACAGATACAGCAATGAATACTTTACTCAGTCAAGTCATGCGAGCAGAACAATCTATCGAACTTAAAAGCGAATTACCTATGAAAATATTATTAGGTAAAGCCACTGTTGCTGATGTGAGCTACAACAATCAACCTGTTGACTTGCAGCCTTTTACACAAGGTAATGTTGCAAAACTGACTTTAGGAGCTCAGTCATAATGGAAAACTCAACCGTTAATATTCAGCGAAGAAAATCTCGTCAAATTATGGTGGGGAATGTGGCTGTCGGCGGTGATGCACCTATTGCTGTACAGAGTATGACAAATACGGAGACAACAGATGTCGCTGCCACAGTAGGTCAAATTCAGGCATTACAAAATGTGGGTGCAGATATTGTGCGTGTTTCTGTACCAACCATGGATGCGGCAGAAGCCTTTGGTAAAATTAAACAGCAGGTATCTATTCCTCTTGTCGCGGATATTCACTTCGATTACAAGATTGCGTTACGCGTTGCTGAATTAGGCGTGGACTGTTTACGTATTAATCCCGGCAATATTGGTCGAGAAGAACGTGTACGCGCCGTTGTTGACAGTGCACGTGATCACGGTATACCTATTCGAATTGGGGTAAATGCTGGTTCCTTAGAAAAAGAGCTTCAGAAGAAATATGGCGAACCGACTCCCGATGCATTAGTTGAGTCAGCATTGAGACATATTGATATCCTGGATAGATTGAACTATCCCGATTTTAAAGTCAGTCTCAAAGCGTCAGATGTGTTTATGACCGTGCATGCCTATAGAAAACTTGCTCAGCAAATTGAACAGCCTTTACATCTGGGTATTACGGAAGCCGGTGGGCTTCGTTCTGGTTCTGTTAAATCTGCTATTGGCTTGGGTATGTTGTTGTCAGAAGGGATTGGCGACACCATCAGGGTTTCGCTTGCAGCTGATCCGGTTGAAGAAATCAAAGTCGGTTTTGATATTCTTAAAAGTTTGCGCATTCGAAGTAAAGGCGTGAATTTAATTGCATGTCCTTCCTGCTCGCGCCAACAGTTTGATGTGATCTCAACCGTTAATGCACTGGAAGCAAGATTGGAAGACATCACTGAACCGATGGATGTGGCTGTTATCGGTTGCGTTGTTAATGGTCCCGGTGAAGCTAAAGAAGCTGCTATTGGGCTGACAGGAGGTACACCAAACCTGCTGTACGTTGATGGTAAGCCAAACCACAAAGTCGAAAATGAAGCGTTGGTAGACGAATTAGAACAGCAAATACGTAAACGTATTGAAATACAAAAACAGCAAAAAAATATTAAAACAATTCCGATAAAGGATCTGAGTTAGACGTGGCAGAGATAATCCGCTCTATAAGAGGAATGAATGACCTTCTTCCTGAAACAACACCATACTGGCAGGTCATAGAAACGACCTTGAAAAATGTCCTTGCTGGTTATGGTTATCAAGAAATTCGTTTTCCGATTGTCGAAAAAACAGAGCTTTTTAAACGCTCCATTGGTGAAGTCACAGACATTGTAGAAAAAGAAATGTATACCTTTGAGGACCGCAATGGAGACAGTTTAACGTTGCGTCCAGAAGGGACAGCAGGTTGTGTTCGTGCTGCCATGGAAAACGGTTTACTGAATCAAACGCAACGCCTTTGGTACATGGGGCCGATGTTTCGTCATGAACGTCCGCAAAAAGGCCGTTATCGCCAGTTTCATCAGTTGGGTGTAGAAGCATATGGCTTCGATGGCCCAGATATCGATGCTGAAATGATTATGCTGACAGCGCGTCTTTGGAAAGCGTTAGGTCTGAAAGGTGTGACTCTCCAGATAAACTCACTTGGAAGTACTCAAGCCAGATTAGCTTATCGCGAAGTTTTAATTGCCTATTTCGAAAAGCACCAAGCTGAACTCGATGAAGATAGCCAAAGACGTCTACACTCAAATCCACTACGGATTCTGGATAGTAAAAATCCTGCAATGCAGGCATTAAATGAAGCGGCCCCCAAACTGATTGATCATTTGGATGATGAATCTAAGCAGCATTTTGAACAGTTATGTCAGATCCTCGATAGTGTTGGTATTGATTACGAAATTAATCCAAGGCTGGTCAGAGGTTTGGATTATTACGGAAAAACCGTTTTTGAATGGGTAACCGACCAGTTGGGTTCACAAGGTACTGTCTGTGCTGGTGGCCGTTATGATGGTTTAGTCGCTCAATTGGGTGGAAAAGGCGCCACAGCGATTGGTTTTGCTATTGGTCTGGAACGACTTGTCGCACTGCTCGAAGCAACCCAAGCATTACCGGATATTAAACAAACTGATGCCTACTTAGTCGCTGTCGGTGAACAGGCAATGGCACAAGCACCATTATTAACAGAACGTTTGCGTGATGAACTTCCTGGCATAAAGTTGATTAGCCACTGTGGTGGTGGTAGTTTTAAAAGCCAATTTAAACGCGCAGACCGAAGCGGAGCGCGTTGGACACTTATTCTGGGAGATGATGAAGTGTCCAGCCAAACAATCGGTATAAAAACTATGGAGACAGGGGAGCAGCAGACCATAAGATGGGCTGAACTGCCTTCATTCCTCAGTCAATAATTATAACTAATACAAGAAATCTAAGAACTATGACACCTTTGAATATACCTGAATGGCAGTCTTTGGTCAGACACTATTCTGACCTGAAATTCGTATCCATGCGTGAACAGTTCGCGTTGGACTCAAGCCGGTTTGAACGATTTTCAATCAAAAGTGGTGATTTGTTACTGGATTACTCCAAAAACCGCATCACCCAAGAGACCGTAGATAAGTTAATCCAGTTGGCTGAAGCTGTTGAGCTACAAGACTGGATTGAGCGTATGTTCAAAGGTGAAGCAATCAATCACACTGAAGGCCGGGCTGTTTTGCATACTGCCCTTCGAAACCGAAGTAATACGCCTGTAATGGTAGATGGCAAGGACGTTATGCCAACGGTTAATGCTGTGCTTGAAAAAATGCGTAACTTTTGTGAGCAAGTACACAATGGCACATGGTTGGGCTTCTCCGGTAAGAAAATTACCGATATCGTAAACATCGGCATTGGCGGTTCTGATCTGGGGCCAGCGATGATTTGTGATGCGCTTGAACCTTATGGCATCGAGGGGATGGGCGTGCATTTTGTCTCAAACGTCGATGGTACTGATCTCAGCACAACTTTAGAAAAATTGAATCCTGAGACAACCTTGTTTGTTGTGGCTTCAAAAACATTTACCACTCAGGAAACAATTACCAATGCTCATTCAGCACGAAATTGGTTTCTGAAAAAAGGGAAACAGCAAGATGTGGCCAAACATTTTGTCGCAGTGTCTACCAATGCCACTGAAGTAGCGAAGTTTGGTATCGATACTGCGAACATGTTTGAAATTTGGGACTGGGTTGGTGGTCGTTATTCCTTGTGGAGTGCCATCGGCTTACCCATCGCCTTGTATACGGGAATGGATAATTTTGAGCGATTGCTTGATGGCGGTCATCAAATGGATAAACATTTCCGTGAGCAGCCTTTAGCAGAAAATATTCCTGTCATTATGGCGATGCTGGGGATCTGGTATGTGAATTTCTTTAATTCACAAACGCAAGCCATTGTCCCTTATGATCACTCATTAGCTCGTTTTCCAAGCCATATGCAGCAACTTGATATGGAGAGCAACGGCAAGTTTATTAACCGTTCTGGTGCACGTATTAACTACAAAACAGGTCCTGTAATTTGGGGCACGCCTGGTACCAATGGGCAACATGCATATTTCCAGCTGATTCATCAAGGCACACAATTAATTCCGGTCGATTTTGTTTTACCTGTGAATAGTCATTATCCAGAGTGTGATCATCAGTCTATTCTACTAGCGAATGGTCTAGCACAGGCCGAAGCATTGATGAAAGGGAAAACCGCTGAGGAAGTGCGTGCTGAGCTGGTTAAAGAAGGTTATGAAGGAAAAGAACTCGAAGCATTATTACCGCACAAGGTTTTCCCGGGTAACCGACCAAGCAATGTATTGCTATTCCCTAAATTAACGCCTGAGATGTTGGGACAGTTAGTGGCCTTGTATGAACATAAAGTATTTGTTCAAGGGGTTGTCTGGAATATTAACTCTTTTGATCAATGGGGCGTGGAGCTCGGCAAGCAATTAGCAAAAGCAATCGTGCCAGAGTTGAAAGATGATGCTGATATTTCTGCTCACGATAGCTCAACAACGCACTTGATTAAACTCATTCGCGAGTTAAGACAGTAACGAAAAAATCGCTTAATACTCCCCCTGAGAACTCAGGGGGAATCATTCCTGTTCAAATTTATTAATGTTTCTTCTGTAATATTAGCCCAGAAAGTGGTGGTAAATTCAGCTGAATTGAATAAGGCCTATCTGACCAAGCCGTTTGTTCAGCTGAGATAATACTGGGGTTATGATAATTACTTCCTGCGTAGTACTCTGAGTCTGAATTGATAATAATTTCATACTCTCCAAGCTCAGGCACGCCGAGTCTATAATTATCTCGGGGGACAGGCGTAAAGTTAAATATTGCAATGATAAATTCTTCATCATTTTTGCGTAGATAACTTAAAATCGAATGTTCTCTATCATTGCAGTCAATCCATTCAAAACCTTGTGGCTCGAATTCGTGCTTATACAAAGCGGGTTGACTTTTATAGGTGGTATTGAGGTCGGCGACTAATTTTTTTAGCCCTTGATGCACAGGGTAGTCCAGTACATACCAGTCTAAATCTTTTTCACAATTCCATTCACTGCCTTGACCAAATTCACATCCCATAAACAGCAGTTTCTTACCTGGGTAACTAAACATAAAGGTATAAAGCAGTCGAAGATTGGCAAATCGCTGCCATTCATCGCCCGGCATTTTGTATATCATGGGACGCTTACCATGAACTACCTCATCATGTGAGAAGGGCAGTACAAAGTTTTCTGTAAAAGCGTACAAGAGGCCAAATGTCAGATCGTCATGATGATAGCGGCGATGTATCGGATCTTGTTGCATATACTCCAAAATATCGTGCATCCAGCCCATGTTCCATTTCATTGAGAAACCTAAACCACCAATATCTGTTGGCCGTGAAATCATTGGGTATGAGGTTGACTCTTCTGCCGTGATAATACAGCCAGGATGTTCACTGTGTAGTACGCTGTTCACATGTTTGAAAAACTCTATAACTTCAAGGTTTTCACGGCCACCATATTGATTAGGTAACCATTCTCCCTCTTTTCTTGAGTAATCGAGGTAAAGCATTGAGGCGACGGCATCGACGCGTAACCCATCGATATGAAACTCTTCCAGCCAATAAAAAGCACTGGATAAAAGGAAGTTAAAGACTTCTTTTCTTCCGTAATTGAAGATAAGTGTGCCCCAGTCTTGATGTTCACCACGCCTCGGATCCGCGTGTTCATAAAGGGGTGTACCATCAAATTTGGCAAGTCCGTGTGCGTCTTTAGGAAAGTGGCCCGGTACCCAGTCTAAGATCACACCGATATCGTGCTGGTGACACTGGTCAACGAAATACCGGAAGTCATCAGGCTTACCAAAACGGCTGGTAGGTGCAAAATAGCCTGTGGTTTGATAGCCCCATGAAATATCGAGAGGGTGCTCTGTAATCGGTAGTAATTCAATATGAGTAAAACCCATCTCATTCACGTAGGGAACGAGTTCATCGGCAAGTTCACGGTAATTATAAAATCGCCCATCCTGATGACGCTTCCAGGAACCAAGATGCACTTCGTAGACAGAATGCGGCGTGTGCAGCCAATTACTTCGTTCACGGGTGGTCAGCCATTCTTCATCCATCCATTGGTGAGTGGTTGGTGTGCTTACGATTGAGGCTGTTCCAGGTCTTAGCTCACATTGTTGTCCGTAAGGATCCATCTTAAGATGTAAAGAGCCTCCTTGACGGCTACGAATTTCGAACTTATATAACTCACCTGGCATCAGCTCGGGAATGAACAGTTCCCATACGCCAGTGGCGCCTCTGACTCGCATTGGATGACGTCGACCATCCCACTGATTGAAATTACCAACCACACTGACACGTTCTGCGCCGGGCGCCCATGTTGCAAATAAGGTGCCTTTGATTCCTTCTATTTCATAATAGTGCGCACCTAGAATTTTATAAGCATGCCAGTGCTTACCTTCTGCAAAAAGGTGAAGGTCATAATCTGATATTTGAGGCATGATGCTGTAGGGATCATGATATGCGACTTGCTCACCATTATGGCGGTGACGGTGAATTTTATAGGGCCATTTAATCGTTTCCTGTGGACCTTTCCATAAGAAAAAGTCACTTCCTTCAACACGTTGCATGGGTAATTCGCCATCTATAAATGCCTTGTCTGTATCAGGCAAAAAGGCACGGATTTCGGCTTGCCCGGCGTTTTGATGGAGCCCTAGAACACTGAAAGGATCATGATGACGTGCTTCTATAATTTTAATGATGTCTTCATTCAAATTGTTGTCAAAAATCATCGTCATAATGTCCTGTAAATTTTAATTGCTGTATGTAGCTCGCTTGTGGCAGGCTAACAATATTACAGCACAAATAATAGGTTTTTTGCCGGAGAATTCATCTATGAGTGAAAACAATAGTACCCGTTTTGTCAGCCGTCTTACACGAGATACCTTGGCATTAATCTTAGCCGGCGGTCGTGGTTCGAGGCTTAAACAACTGACAGACTGGCGTGCTAAACCCGCAGTTCCTTTTGGAGGGAAGTTCAGAATTATCGATTTTCCTTTGTCTAATTGCGTTAACTCAGGCATCAGACGTGTAGGCATACTGACTCAGTACAAGGCTCACTCATTAATCAGACATGTCCAGCAAGGATGGGGATTTATGCGAGGTGCGCTGGGAGAGTTTGTGGAGTTATTACCCGCGTCACAACGAAATGAAAGAGGCTGGTATGCGGGTACAGCTGATGCTGTATATCAAAATATAGATATTTTAAGAAACCACGGTCCGGAATATGTATTAATTTTAGCAGGCGATCATATCTACAAAATGGATTATGGTGATATGCTAGCTGAGCATGTCGCTCAGAATGCTGATATGACGATTGGCTGTATAGAGGTACCTATCGAAGAAGCCAAGTCCTTAGGTGTCATGTCGGTCGATGCAAATAGACGTATTGTTGCGTTTAATGAAAAACCTGATGAGCCGACTCCCATTATTGGCCGAGAGGATGTAGCGCTTGCATCCATGGGGATTTATGTTTTTAACGCGGCATTCTTGTACGAGCAGCTAATTAAAGATGCTGATACTCGCACTTCTAGTCACGACTTTGGTCATGACATTATTCCTAACTTGATTAAAAATTATAAAGTCGTTGCTTTCCCATACAAAGATGTTCAGGGAAATGACCCGGGCTATTGGCGTGATGTGGGTACTATTGATGCTTTTTGGTCAGCCAATCTCGAATTGATTGGTGTTACACCTGAATTGAACTTGTATGATGATGATTGGCCTATATGGACACATCAAGCACAACAGCCGCCGGCAAAATTTGTTTTCGATGATGATGACAGAAGAGGGATGGCCGTAGATTCGATGGTGTCAGGTGGATGTATCATCTCCGGCTCTACCGTTCGACACTCTGTGTTGTTCTCGAACGTTGAAGTTCACAGTTATTCATTAGTTGAAGATAGCGTTATCTTGCCGGATGTGACCATCGGCCGACATTCTGTTTTGAAACGAGTGGTCATCGATAAAGGCTGTGTTATACCAGAAGGTACAGTTATCGGTGTGGACTTGGAACAAGATGCAAAACGTTATTACGTCTCTCCTAATGGTGTGGTTTTAGTCACGCCAGAAATGCTAGGACAAAATTATCGTTATGTCAGATAAAATTAAAGTCGTACTATGCTGGCACATGCACCAGCCACAATATAGCGAGCCTATGGGTGGCATGTATCAGCTACCTTGGACGTATCTTCATGCTATTAAAGACTATGTTGATATGGCATGGCATCTAGAAAATGTGCCTGGTGCGAAAGCCGTGGTGAACTTTGCCCCGACGTTACTGGAGCAACTTGCCGATTATGATGAACAGTTACAGGGACGCTTCAAAGGTACGGGGCGGCTGAAAGATCCATTACTCATCGCATTAGATTCTCCTGTTCAGCCGGTGCATGCCGAGGAGCGTAAGACATTGATTAATGCATGCTTACGCGCTAACGAGGAAAAACTGATTCAACCATTTCCACATTTTGCCAAGTTAGTCAAAATGGCTCGTTGGTTGATGAATGATCCAGAGCGTCTTAACTATGTGAATGATCAGTTTATGATTGATATGCTGGTCTGGTATCACTTGGTTTGGATGGCTGAATCAGTTAGACGAAGTGATGTTCGTATTCAGGCATTGATGAAAAAAGGTCGTCATTATACATTTCATGATAGGCGGCAATTGATGATCGTGATTGGTGAGCTCTTAAAAGATTTGCTACCACGTTATCGTCGTCTAGCAGAAACCGGGCGCGTTGAATTATCTGTCACACCTTATGCTCATCCTATTATCCCTCTTTTACTGGATATGAACTCAACGCATGAAGCCATGCCCGATGCTGATCTTCCTCTAGAGACACACTACCCTGGAGGTGAGCAACGCGCTCATTGGCATATGGATGAGGGGGTGAGAGTCTTTGAGTCTTTCTTTGGATTTAAACCAAAAGGGTGTTGGCCATCAGAAGGTGCCGTATCTGAAGACACATTAACCTTAATTGCAAAACATGGATTTAGTTGGGCTGCAACGGGTGAAAATGTGCTTCGTAACAGTTTAAAGCTCTCTGGTATGGCTGATGCCAGTATACATAAACCATACAAGCTACCCGGCACATCACCTGTGTGTTTTTATAGAGATGATGGCTTATCAGACATGGTTGGCTTTACCTATACAAAATGGGGCGCAGATGATGCAGTCAATGACTTTATTCATCACATTCAAAACATAAAAGCGAACACAGAAGGGGATGACGATAGGGTTGTTTCTGTGATTCTTGATGGTGAAAACGCCTGGGAGTACTACTCCTACAATGGCTACTACTTTTTACAGAGTCTTTATCGAAACTTGTCTGAGCATCCCGATATTGAACTTACTACCTTTAGTGAGTGTCTTGAAAATGGTGTTCAAGCAGCTGAGCTTCCCAAAATGATGGGTGGTAGCTGGGTATATGGAACCTATTCCACTTGGATTGGTGACAAGGATAAAAACCGAGCTTGGGACCTACTCAGTGATGCAAAAAAAACATTCGATAAAGTGCTGAATAATGAAACCTTTGAACCTGAAATGAAGTTGGCGTTAGAGCGACAGTTAGCTATCTGTGAAGGATCGGATTGGTTCTGGTGGTTTGGTGACTATAATTCTGCTGACAGTGTCAGTGATTTCGAACGTTTATATCGTCTCCACTTATCGAATCTTTATCAGATGCTGGGTGAAGTTGTTCCCCAGAAACTTTCGGAAGTTGTTTCTCAAGGTGGCGTCGGCGCAGAGCAGGGCGGTACCATGCGACGTGGAAGCTAAATAGTGGCTCAAGCAAAAGTATTTAATAAACGACGAAGCGGTATTCTCTTACACATAACGAGCCTGCCATCGGCAAATTTAGGCACTGATGCTTTTAAGTTCATAGACTTCTTGTGTGCTTCGGGTTCTACCGTCTGGCAAATGCTACCTCTCGGACCTACCCATGAAGATGGTTCACCCTATCAATGTCTTTCTGCTCATGCGGGCAACAACCGGTTTATTTCACGCGACATACTCAAATCACAAGCCTGGGCAGAACCCGCTAAGCTAAACGACACGAAGATGTCCCGTCTGATGGCGACTGCATACCGACAGTTCATAAAAAATGCGACTGAGGCTGATAAACAATTATTTAATGAATTTTGTCAGGAGCAGCAATTTTGGCTGGATGACTACGTACTATTCCGTGAAATTCGCCATCTTAATCAAGCACGAGCATGGTTCGACTGGCCAGTTGAGCTGAGAGACAGACAACCTGACGCCATAAATAAAATCAAAACAGAACGTGACGAAGCTTTAATGATTCGTCGGTTTGAACAATATATTTTTTTCTGTCAGTGGGGGCAGTTACGCCAATACGCTAATGCAAATGGAGTGAAGCTATTTGGGGACATGCCCATTTTTGTCGCTCACGACAGTGCTGATGTCTGGGCTGAACCAAACTTATTTACACTTGATTCGCAAGGAGTGGCAACACGTGTTGCTGGCGTTCCGCCTGATTATTTTTCTGAGACAGGACAGCGATGGGGTAACCCTCTGTATGAATGGCAGAACCATATTCAACAAGATTTTGATTGGTGGAAACGACGATTAAAAACACAACTTGAGTTATTTGATCTGATCCGTATTGATCATTTCCGTGGATTCGAATCCTGCTGGGAAATTCCTGCGAGTTGTGAAACGGCTATAGATGGGGAGTGGAAGCCTGCGCCTGGTGAACAGCTATTCGATTCCTTATTAGCTTATTTTGGTGAGCTACCACTGGTTGCTGAAGATTTGGGCATTATAACTGATGAAGTGACCCTGCTGCGTGAGAGATACGGTATGCCAGGTATGAAAATTCTCCAATTTGCTTTTGGGGGTGATGCTTCAAACCCCTATTTACCTCATCATCAGTGTGAAGATAGTGTTACCTATACAGGCACGCATGATAATAATACAACGCTGGGTTGGTATCATCAGCTTGATGAACACACAAAAAACCATGTGCATGCTTATTTTGGCGAGACAGCAGAATCAATGCCTTGGTTATTCATTCGATCTGCCCTGAGGTCAGTATCCGAACTAGCGGTTCTACCTTTGCAGGATGTGTTATCACTTGATGGTAAACATCGTATGAATGTTCCTGGAACCATAGAAGGCAATTGGTTATGGCAGTTTAACTGGGATATGTTTAATTCAGATAATGCAAATAAGTTGAAAGCATTGAATATTTTGTATGGCAGATGCTAGCGACAACCATCAGTTGAAACGGTTTTATACCTCCCAGCATATTTGGATTGATAATACACTCGACCCTGATGAAATAACCTTAGGAATCACTGAGTTTTATCAGGATTTACTGGGTGATATTACTTATATACAAATGCCTACAACTAACAAAACATACAATGAGGCTGAGAGATTGTTTGTGATTGAGTCTTTGAAGTCAGCAACGGAGTTCTTGTCCCCCCTCACTGGCGTGGTCACCAAACTAAACTTATCCCTGAATGAAACGCCAAACCTTATCAATCATGATCCATTTGGTACTGGTTGGATATGCCAACTACGAATAGATAAACAAGTAAAGCTTGAACAACAATTTATGACTTATATGGACTATGAATTGATGTTGGATGGATAAATAGCACCTAGTATGCTTGGCTTATCTGCGCCGGTAACGGCTGGAAGATTGCCAGCTTGGTGAGCTAATGTTCGCATGGCTAGCCATGAGAAGGCACAAGCCTCAACCCAATCAGGCGCAAGCCCTAGTTTTGACGTTGTCTCTACGCTGATACCAGGCAAGTGTTTTCTCAAGGCATTCATCAAAACTTCGTTATGCGAACCGCCGCCACAAACATAGACGGCATCTGTGTCTTCCGCATAGGTAGTGATAGCGTCTGTAATTGAACGTGCCGTCATTTCCAATAATGTTTTCTGAATATCTTTAGCGGGAATCGCTTTATCAACCTGCGTCAGTATATTGGCTAGCCATTTCAGGTTGAAATATTCCCTGCCAGTGCTTTTGGGGATCGCTTGACCAAAAAAACTGTCCATCATGAGGATATCAAGTAACTCCTCATCCACAGTGCCATCACGAGCCCAATCACCATTTGCATCATATAAATCGAGATGATGCTGTTGGTACCACTCATCCATCAGAACATTACCGGGACCCGTATCAAAGCCGGACACTACGTTTTTTTTATCTTTCGGCAGGATAGTGATGTTACCAATACCGCCAATATTGGCGATCACTCTGTTTTCATTATGAGAGTGAAATAAAGCTTGATGAAAGGCGGGTACCAAGGGAGCACCTTGTCCACCCAGTACCATGTCACGCTGACGGAAGTCAGTGATTGTCGTAATGCCTGTTTTTTCAGCAATCACATTGGCATTGCCAATCTGCATACTAAACGGATATCGACAATCAGGTGCGTGAAAAACAGTTTGTCCATGACAGCCTATTGCGACAATTTGATTAGCCGAGATTTGTGTTTCATCAAGAAGTTGATTGATTGCTTCACTATAGGCATGACCAAGTGCGACATCAATCTGTCCGAGTTGATGTAAATGTGTTCTCGCTGTCGCGATTAGCTGATGAAGGTCTCGCCTTAATTGCTCACTGAACGGATAGGTTTCCGCTGCAACAAGTTGTATTTGATCATCACTGAAGTCTGTGATCGATACGTCAATACCATCAAGACTGGTGCCAGACATGACACCAATATATAAGCTCATAGAATTTTAATGTTGGTTCATGGCCAGTGTAGGGACCTTGAGAGAGTCCAACTGCACAAGTAGAGTCTGTGACTTTTGTTTAAAATCGGCCATATACTTAGCATTGAGAGGCTCAGCCTTTGGTAAAGCAACCGTAAGAGGGTTGTGATGTACACCATTTATACGGAACTCATAATGTAGATGGGGTCCTGTTGCCAAGCCACTCATTCCAATGTAACCAATCACTTGTCCTTGCTTTACTCGTTGGCCACGTTTTAATCCTGATTTGAATTTCGACATATGAGCATAAAGCGTTGTGTATTTACCACCGTGAGACAAGATAATTACACGGCCATAGCCACCTTTATTTCCAATAAATTCGACTTTACCATTGCCTGTGGCCAAAATTGGTGTGCCGGTCGGGGCCGCATAATCGACACCACGATGAGGGCGACTCGTTTTTAGAACAGGGTGTTTTCTATTAGGATTAAACAAAGAACTGATTCGACTAAAATGAACAGGAGTTCGGGTAAATGTCTTTCTCGTACTCTCACCTTTTGGGGTGTAGTAGTG
>ERZ724563.62-NODE-62-length-31885-cov-3.804742_pt1 | contig 31885 bp, 22 predicted proteins | sample MGYA00375857_ERZ724563 | MGnify/ENA primary metagenome ERZ724563 (study PRJEB28725, sample SAMN03264850) | marine sediment metagenome | biome: marine pelagic biome; feature: marine oligotrophic desert; material: marine snow | place: Pacific Ocean:North Pacific...
AGTCAGAGAAGCTTAATAATAGGGTGGGGGTCATGCTCATAAGTGCTCGATCTGATAACTGTTATCGGTCATTGCGGCATTTTTTGCAAAGGTAAAATCGGCATTAAACTCAGCATAAATAGTAAACAAAGGCTCGCCTTGTTTCACTTTATCACCGACCTTTTTATGTAGATACACGCCCGCACCTTTATCCATAGGAGCACCTGCCAGCCGTGCAATGGAGGCGATTTTGAGATTATCTATTGCACTGATGCTACCCGTTGTTTGAGCACAAATATCATAATGCAGCTTCCCAACACGCATCGGAGTGTTGTTACGACCCTGAGCATCAATAATGGCATTCATTTTAGTGAGGGCTCGGCCTGATTCAAGAATGTCTCTGGCGATGGTATAACCTTGGCCGCCTCGGACATCGGGATCAAATTCGATAATCCTGCCAGCGAGTTGCAATGCTTTTTCTTTCAAATCGATGGGCGCATCAGGTTCATTTGTCAGGATCTTCATAACATCCTGGGTTTCCAGAACTGGACCTATGCCTCTACCGATAGGTTGGCTGCCATCAGTAATGACCACTTCTAAGTGTAATCCCATATTGTCGCCAACATACTCAAAAAGCTTACGCAGCTTCAGTGCTTCCATGTGTGTATGTACTTTTGCTGAAGGCCCTATGGGAATATCAATAATTAAATGTGTCGCTCCAGCGGCCATTTTTTTTGAAAGTATTGAGGCGATCATCTGACCAGTCGAATCCATGGATAGAGGGCGTTCTACAGAAATCAGCACATCATCAGCCGGGGCCAGCTTTGCAGTGCCCCCCCAAGCCAGAAAAGCACGTTGTTCACTGACAATTTCATGAAGGCGACGCAGTGACAAATCGACGTTAGCTAAGACTTCCATGGTATCTGCGGTACCAGCAGGTGACGTAATTGCCCGGCTCGATGTTTTAGGCATCAGCATGCCATGAGCAGCAATGATAGGCACAAGTAGCATGGTGGTGCGATTGCCGGGGATGCCACCGATGCAATGTTTATCGCAGACCAAACTTTCCCCCCAATCAATCCGCTCTCCTGTATCAACCATAGCATGCGTCAGATGTAATATTTCATCACGCTCCATGCCTGTTTCAGCACAACCCACAATAAATGCGGCAGTTTCTATTTTTGAATAACGGTTATTAACGATGTCCTGAATGATGTGCAGATATTGTTCGTAATTAAGCTTTTCGCCTGCGATCTTCTTATGTACGGATTTGAGCGAATCTGGAGGACTGGCATGATTGATAAACACCTCAGAACCTTCAGGAATGCCAAGTTGTTCATAAACCTGTTCACTCAACCCCAGCTCATCGACATCTGTAATGGAAGTGTCATCGACAACATTTAAAACGGCAATCACAGGTTGCTCACTATCAGCTGTGTGAATCTCTATTTTACTCAGTGCTTGAAAGCCCTCACTACGATAAAGGCCACAACTACGGTGCAAGTAGGCCACGTTTTCTTTATAAGTATCGATGGCGACACACTTTAACTTCAGGGAAGGGATGGCAGCAGGTAATTCCGACGTATCAATCATCTTCGTCTCTGTGAGAATAACTGATTAAAGCTTAATGGCTGCTTACTCAATTGGTCAATCTGATTTATCAGCAAAAATGATCTGTATAAGTAAGTAGGAAGTATAGGATTATTTTTGATAATGGGCAGGCTTGAATGACTGAAAAGTGAACACACTTTTTATCTTTAAATATAGTGCTTAAAGGTAGGTAGGGAAGAAATTTTCAGAGGAAGAATATATCTAAAAGACGGCGGGGTGAAGCCTAGTTATGCCAGAAACAAAAAAGCCCCTTCGAGAAGGGGCTTTTAATGTATGGCGGAGAGTCAGGGATTCGAACCCTGGGTGGTCGTTAAACCACGCCGGTTTTCAAGACCGGTACATTCAACCGCTCTGTCAACTCTCCAGAGAGGCGAAATAATACAGATAATGGCCCGGTAACACAACCGTAAAAATAAATTTATTTGTAGATAGATAATATCTATTGCCATTTAGAACTTATCGGGTAGGATAGGTGTCATTACTATAAGCTTTTCATCAACTGGAAAAAACACGGAGAATCACTGATGAATTATAACGCTGAATCAACTGTTGTTCGTTCACAGCAGTCTGCGGTTCAAACCAATAAACTATTGCGTAACACCTATAGTTTATTAGCCATGACACTACTATTTAGTGCTATGACTGCTGGATTATCTATGGCACTCAACCTGCCTCACCCTGGCATTATTATCACCTTGGTTGGGTATTTTGGCTTACTTTTCTTAACATCTAAACTTCGTAACAGTGCCTGGGGCATTGTGTCTGTTTTTGCATTAACAGGTTTTATGGGCTTGACCTTAGGTCCGATTGTCAACGCCTACTTAGGTTTGCCTAATGGCCCACAAATCGTCATGCAGGCCCTGGGTGGCACAGGTATCATCTTTGTGGCTTTATCAGCATATGCTGTAAAAAGTGAAAAAGACTTCAGCTTCATGGGTGGCTTCCTGTTTGTTGGTATCTTGGTTGCCTTCTTAGCTGGCCTAGCTGCATTTTTCTTTGAAATGCCAGGTCTGTCATTAGCTGTCTCAGCCATGTTTGTTCTATTAATGGCTGGTCTGATTCTTTTTGAAACGAGCCAAATCGTCAACGGTGGTGAAACTAACTACATCATGGCAACCATCACACTGTATGTCAGTATCTACAACTTGTTTGTTAGCCTGCTGCAATTAATTGGTGCCTTCTCTGGCGATGACTAATTGAACTATCTGGTTCATTTGCTTTCTAATAAACCCCGCATTGCGGGGTTTATTTTTATGGTGGAACGGTGAAAAAAAATCTGGCTACTTGGGATCGTTGGTGTCGTATTATTATCGGCATCGTTATAATAGCCTATGCCATCTATGACAGTAACTGGTGGTGGCTACTAGGTGTCGCTTTGTTATTCAATGCTTTCACTGGTCGATGTCTTGCTTATCGGGTGTTGGGGTTGTCTACATGCCAAACATCTTGTCGGGTCGATACAGAAAGTAAAAAGAGTTAAATAAACACAATGGCTGAATTACCCACACAACTGATTGATCGTTTTGGTCGTAAAGTGACCTACGTTCGTATGTCTATTACGGACAGATGTGATTTTCGTTGTGTGTATTGCATGGATGAAGAAATGACCTTCATGCCTCGCCAGCAATTACTCACGTTAGAAGAAATTGTTTTTCTATTACGCGCATTTTGCGAACTCGGTGTAGAAAAAGTGCGTATCACAGGCGGTGAGCCACTAGTCAGACGAGATGTAGATTGGCTTTTCAATGAATTAGGCCAACTTAAGTCCTCTACTTCACTGAAAGAGCTGACATTAACTACCAATGGCTCCAAGCTGGAAAAATATGCACAGACCCTAGCTGATTCAGGCTTAGATCGTATTAATATCAGTCTGGACTCTCTCAACGAGGAAAAATTTAAAGCACTGACAAGAACAGGTGATTTAGACACAGTTCTTGCCGGCATTGCAGCAGCAAAAAAAGCTAACTTTAAGCGTATTAAATTAAACGCTGTCATCATGAAAGGGCGCAATGAAGATGAAATCATTGATTTAGCCCAGTTTGCTATAGATAACGATCTGGATATTTCCTACATTGAAGAAATGCCATTAGGTCATGTCTCGCATGCACGTGAAGAGAGTTATTGCTCCAGCGATGAAGTCTTAACCACTTTAAACTCGGCATTTGACCTGCAGCCCAGTATCGAAACAACAGGCGGACCATCACGTTACTATCAAGTCGCTGGTACCACAAGCAAGGTTGGGTTTATCTCACCACACAGTCATAATTTTTGTGATAGCTGTAATCGCGTCAGAGTGACGACAGAAGGGCGGCTGTTACTGTGTTTAGGGCAGGAACACTCTATGGATTTACGTGAGGTTATTCGGCAGCAGCCTGGTGATATGCAAGCCTTAAAACAAGCGATTGTTGATTCAATGGACATTAAACCTAAAGGCCACGACTTTGATATCAAGGCGCAGCCGATTATTTTCCGTCATATGAGCGTGACTGGCGGCTAATCCTTATCTTCAGCTTTTTCAAGTTGCTTGGCTGAATTCCAGAAAGCATCCAGCTCTTCTAGTGAAAAATCGGCAAACTGCTTTTCCTGAGCTGTCACTGCTGTTTCAACATAATTAAAGCGACGATAGAACTTATCATTGCTACTGTTCAATGCTTCTTCAGGATCAATCTCCAAATGCCTTGCCAGATTGCAACAGGCGAATAAGATATCACCGAGTTCGGCCCGCAAGTGAGATTTGTCAGATTGTTGTTTTATTTCCTGGCCTAGCTCTTCCAGTTCTTCATGAATTTTATCCAACACACCAACAGAATCAGGCCAGTCAAAACCTGCTTGGGAAGCACGTCTCTGCATAGCGATGGCTAGTTTAAAGGCGTCGGTCTCAGTCTGCTTAATCGGTGTGAGAAGGAAATCTTTGTCTGACATAACTCAGGTGTCACGGGTAAATTTGATGATATTTCGTCGATCCCGCTTGCTAGGACGACCTTTCTGTTGCCTAAAGCCCAGCGGCTCATTCTTTATCTGCTCACGCAAGAGTTCGCGTTTTTCACGGCTTTGCTCAGTTTCCTGGTAAAGCTGTTCAGCTTCAGAAGCAGGGCGGCGTTGAAGATTTAAACCCTGAATAATGACTTCAAACTCATAGGGTGGCTTTGAAATGGTTAGCATCTCATCAATACGGACTGTGCGGCTGGGTTTAACACGTTGTCCATTAACATGTACTTTACCGCCTGAAATGGCTTCAACAGCGAGACCACGCGTTTTATAAAAACGCGCGGCCCATAACCATTTATCTAATCGTTGAGATTCAGAACGAGCGTCCTGTTGTGCCATTAAGCCTTACCTTGCAGTTGCAACAAGATAGACTCATTTTCCAACGTGGATGTGTCTTGGGTGATTTCTTCACCTTTGGCAATGGTTCTTAGTAAACGACGCATGATTTTACCGGAGCGAGTCTTAGGTAAATTATCTGAGTAACGGATATCATCAGGTTTAGCGATAGGTCCAATTTGTTCACCCACCCAGTTACGCAGTTCTTTCGTTAGCTCTTCATCTTCGCCGCCTTCAGGGCGATCGCCTTTTAGTACGACATAGGCAAATACCGCTTCACCTTTCACATCATGTGGCCGACCAACGACAGCGGCTTCTGCTACAAGTGGATGAGCCACCAAAGCGGACTCAATTTCCATGGTACCCAGGCGATGACCAGACACATTCAACACGTCATCAATACGGCCCATAATCCAGAAAAAGCCATTATCATCACGTCTGGCGCTATCACCGGCTAAATAATATCTACCGCCGAAATAAGGCCAATAAGTGTCTTTATATCGTTGATCATCACCCCAGATAGTTTGAATCATCGAAGGCCAAGGCTTACGAATGACTAGATAACCACCTTGATTGGCTGTGGTAATTTCTTCGCCCTCATCATTGACGATAGCGGCATCAATCCCTGGAAGTGGACGAGTACAAGAGCCAGGTTTAGCATGAGTAACGCCTGGTACGGGGGCAATCATATGAGCGCCCGTCTCAGTTTGCCACCAGGTATCAACAATTGGGCAACGTCCTTGACCAATGACATTGTGATACCACATCCAGGCTTCAGGATTAATCGGCTCGCCGACGGTGCCTAATAGTCGTAACTTAGATAAGTCATAACTGTTTGGGATTTCATCACCGACTTTCATTAATGCACGAATAGCCGTGGGAGCTGTATAGAAAATGGTGACGCCATGACGCTGACAGATATCCCAGAAACGGCCGGCATCAGGAACGGTTGGCACGCCTTCATAGATAACTTGTGTGGCACCTGTAGCAAGCGGGCCATAAGCCACATAAGTATGACCGGTAATCCAGCCGACATCAGCTGTACACCAGAAAACATCGGAGTCCTGAATATCAAAAACCCAACGCATGGTGGTGATGGCATTTAACAGATAACCACCACAACTATGCTGAATGCCTTTAGGCTTGCCAGTAGAACCTGAAGTATAAAGAAGGAATAACGGGTCTGCTGCGTCCATCCATTCCGGTTCACATTCTTCAGGCTGATCTGCTGTCACATCAGACCACCAGATATCTCTTCCAGCTTGCATAGGCACGTCATGTTTTGTTCTTTGATAAACAATGACTTTTTCGACGCTTTCGCAGCCAGCATCTAATGCTTGATCGGTCGTTTTTTTCAATTCAACGGTTTTGCCGCCACGAAAGCCGCCATCGGCGGTGATGATCAATTTGGCCTGAGTGTCTTCGATACGGTCTTTTAAGGATGACGCTGAAAACCCGCCGAATACCACCGAATGAATCGCGCCAATCCGTGCACAAGCCTGCATAGCAACGACAGCTTCAGTAATCATGGGCATGTAAATAATGACGCGATCACCTTTACCAATGCCTTGTGCTTTCAATGCATTGGCAAAGATACTGACACGACGATGAAGCTCTCGATAACTGATATGTTCTACATCGCCTTTTTCACCTTCAAAAATGACGGCTGTTTTATCCGCATTTTTTTCAAGCTGACGATCCAGACAGTTATAAGAGACGTTGAGCTTGCCATCCGGAAACCAACGGTAATGCGGGGCATTAGTATCGTCTAGAGTTTGGGTGAAAGGCTGTTTCCAATCGATTTCCTGGCGTGCTATCTCAGCCCAAAATGCTTCGTGATCTTGTTCCGCTTTTTTGTATAAGACATCAAGTTGGTCTGAGAGTAATGATGCCGTTTTCAGAAAGGCTTCACTAGGTGGAAATTGACGATCTTCGTGTAAGGTTGATTCGATATTATCTTGAGCCATATGCGACACCTTTATAATTATTCTTTAGCTAAATTAACACAATACAATGATTATCAATGTGTGTTAAGCAGACATAAAAAACTCTCCCTCAATTTGTATTGAGGGAGAGTTTTGGGAGTGAACAGGCTTCTAGAAGAAACCGAGTGGGCTAGTGCTATAGCTAACCAACAAGTTTTTAGTTTGTTGATAATGTTCCAGCACCATTTTGTGGGTTTCACGTCCAACACCGGATTTTTTATAGCCACCGAATGCGGCATGAGCAGGATACATATGGTAGCAGTTTGTCCACACACGACCGGCCTGAATGCCTCGGCCCATACGATAAGCCAGGTTCATATCACGCGTCCACAAGCCGGCACCCAGACCAAACTCGGTGTCATTGGCAATTTCTAAAGCTTCTGCTTCATCTTTGAATGTAGTTACAGAGACAACGGGTCCAAAGATTTCTTCCTGGAAGATACGCATTTTGTTATGGCCTTTCATCAATGTTGGCTGGATGTAGTAGCCATTGTCGAATTCAGCACCGAGTTGCTCAACCTGGCCGCCCATAAGCACTTCTGCACCTTCCTGACGACCGATATCAACATAGCTGAGGATCTTTTCAAATTGCATTTGTGACGCTTGCGCACCCACCTGTACTTCAGTATCCAGAGGGTTACCACGTTTGATGTTCTTAGCGCGTTCAATAACAATTTTAATAAAGTTATCATAGATGCTTTCTTGAATAACCGCTCGAGATGGACATGTGCAGACTTCACCCTGGTTGAAGAAGGCCAGAACCAAACCTTCAGCACACTTATTAATATAGTCTTCTTCTTGTTGCATGATATCTTCGAAGAAAACGTTAGGCGATTTACCACCTAATTCAGTAGTCGATGGAATAATATTTTCCGCTGCACGTTTCATGATGTGCGAGCCAACAGGTGTTGAACCAGTGAAGGCAATTTTGGCAATACGTGTACTTGAGGCTAATGCTTCACCAGCAACGCGACCCATGCCATTAACAATGTTTAAAACACCAGCAGGTAACAAGTCACCAATGACTTCCATCAGTTTGAGAATGGAAACAGGTGTTGATTCTGCCGGTTTCATCACAATGCAGTTACCAGCAGCCAATGCTGGTGCCAGTTTCCATGCTGCCATCAGAAGCGGGAAGTTCCATGGAATAATTTGACCTACGACACCGAGAGGCTCATGGAAGTGGTATGCGACAGTCGTTTCATCGATTTCACCCATGGTGCCTTCCTGTGCACGGATGCAGCCAGCAAAATATCGGAAGTGGTCTGCAGCGAGTGGGATATCGGCATTTAATGTTTCACGAACGGCTTTACCGTTATCCCAGGTTTCAGCCACGGCAAGCATTTCAAGATTTTCTTCAATGCGGTCGGCAATTTTTAACAGAATATTAGAACGTTGTTGAACAGACGTTTTACCCCAAGCATCTTTCGCCGCATGGGCAGCATCTAATGCCAAGTCAATATCTTCTGCAGTTGATTCTGGAATTTCACAAATCACTTCACCTGTTACAGGCGTGGTATTCGTGAAATATTGACCTTTCACTGGCGCAACCCATTTGCCACCAATGAAGTTTTCATAACGCGATTCAAAACTGACGACAGCGCCTTCAGTACCGGGTTTTGCATAGATCATAGTCTTTCTCTCTTTGCTTATGGTTATAGTCTGAACATAAAGATGCAGGATAATTCCATCACTGGCAAGTGCGCTTGACTGAAAATCTCAATCACTTGACTGAGAGTCCAGAAGCATTCCAAAATTATTTTCGAATTTGGTATAAGATATCTGGATGAAAATTGAGAAACTCTCGCTGGTAAAACGGCGTGAAAAACGACAATTCTTGACTGAAAATAAAGTTCAGTTTGCTGGCCCTGAGTCAGAACTGAGCATTTACGATACCTATCGTGCCGTAAGCCGAGTTGGGCTGGAAGCGCAGCAATTGCTCTACTGTGGCATGGTAAGTGGTCGAAAAGTCATGCATAGCCCGCATAAGAATGACGGTGAACTGTTTTTGCCGCATGAGTCTTACGTTGTTCCTCCAGGTGAACTTGTGGAAATTGATTTTCCGGATGCCAATGAAACCGATCCGACAACGTGTCTGACCATAGAGATATCTAAAGATAGAATTGAAAAACTGTCAGAGCGTATGCGAGATCTCATTGTGCTTGATGCCCCTAATCACGAGTGGGAATATCAGCCCAAAATCATTCATAAACATCACACGGGTGATACTCAGCATTTGCTGGAAAAAATGGTGGCTTTGTATACTCGCAATGATCCAGACAAAGAGATTATGTTGGATCTCAGTGTTACTGAGCTGGTGATTAGACTACTCAGGGAACAAGGGCGTGATGTCCTATTAAGTTATTGCCAGCAATCGCCCGATGCGACAGGTGTGACAGCAGCGATTCATTATTTGGAGCAGAATATTGCTCATCCTCTGGATGTGGATCAGTTATGTCGTAAGGCCTGTATGAGTCGAAGCCGACTGTATGTAGAGTTTAAAAAGCAATTGGGTTGTACGCCGGGTGAGTTTCAGCAGCAAATTCGTTTAAAAGCAGCAGCAGAAGCCATGCAGGCTGGTAAAAGTGTGACGGATGCTTGTTACAGTTTTGGTTTTAGTGATTTAAGTCACTTTAGTCGTCGCTTTACCGGTTTTTTTGGCTGTGCGCCAAGCGTTTATCGTCAGAAGTTCATCAATAAAAAGTAAAACGCCTATCTCAATTTATCATCGGCAAGTCATTATTCTGCTGTCATAATAGCTGTCTATCTTACTTTCAACCCGAGATTATTTTGCCTGCAATAGCCTCTCTTTACAGACTATTATTCATATTTATACTGATATTTTTTAGTTCAGTATCGCTCTCTGATCCTATTAAATTAACTGTAAAAATCAACGGTGTAGATGAAGCCTTGAGTAAGACCTTACTCAATGGCCTTTCAATTGAAAAACAAAAAGACAGTGATCGTTTAAATCAACGTTATCTGGAAAAACTGCATTCCTCAGCAATTGAAGAGTTGCGCACAATGCTTACGGTATTTGGTTATTACCAGCCAGACATCCACGCTGAATTACATCATGACAAAGACAACTGGCAAGCCATTTATACCATTGCTCTTGGTGAGCCAGTTAAGCTATCTCTGGTTGATCTATCTTTTAGAGGAGAGGCTGCTGAGGATCCAGAATTTATAAAACTCAAAAAGTCGTTTGCCATAGAGCCAGGCCAGCAGCTTAATCACCAAAAATACGAAGCTGCAAAAAAATCGATATTAACGCTGGGTATGAGTCGAGGTTATTTTGATGGCAAATTGACTCAATCAGAGGTTGAGGTCGATGTGCCAAAAAACATCGCCAATGTGTATCTTCATTATGATTCAGGTGTTCGATACCGGTTTGGTCAAACATTGTTTCCAGACACGGTAGTTGGTGAGCCATTACTGGAAAAGTTAGTCCCATATACCGAAGGTGAACCCTATCTGAATACAAAAGCATTAACGCTAAGAAAGAATCTTAGTGACAGTGGTTATTTTGATTCTGTTTCAGTAAAAACCAATCGTGCTGAGCGTGATGATGGTTCAGTGCCTATGGATATCAGCCTGGAAGAAAAACCTCGACAACTTTATACCGCGGGGTTGGGATACGGTACTGACACCGGTGCAAGATTAAGTCTTGGCTGGGAAAACCGTTACGTGAACAAGCGAGGCCACCGGCTCGAAGCGAATGCCCGATTATCACAAGTCACCAACACAGTCAGTGCTGATTATGTCATGCCTTTCTGGAGTGAAACCATTAATACGGTGGGTGTGAATACTGAATTTAAACAGCAAGATACAGATACTAGTGAAAGTGAATCCTTCGCTGTTGGTGGCTATTACAAACGTGATAGGTGGGGGTGGGACGAGACAGGCTCTCTCAAAGTATTACAGGAAAATTTTGATATTTCTGATGAGAGTGAATCGACATTACTACTTATTCCAGGCATGTCATGGAGTAGAACCTGGGCGGACAATACTATCCACACAAAACACGGGGCTCGTTTATCTTTGAGTCTGTCTGGCGCATCAGAAGCCGTATTATCAGATATTACATTCGGTCAGATCGTCGTCAGAGGTAAGTTCATTCAGTCGTTTGGTGAGAATAGCCGTTTTATTACACGAGGATCAGTCGGTGCGACTGAGGTCAGCGACTTTGACAGGCTGCCGAGTTCGCTGCGCTTTTTTACTGGTGGAGATAACAGTATTCGCGGTTTTGACTACCAATCTCTTGGGCCTGAAAACTCTGATGGTGACGTCGTGGGTGGACGTTATCTCGCGGTAGGTAGTGTGGAGCTCGAACATATGTTTCTTAAAGACTGGGGCGGGGCTGTCTTTTCTGATTTTGGTAACGCTTTTAATAGTTTTAGTGATCCAATTGAATACAGCGTTGGTATTGGTGTTCGCTGGCGTTCACCTGTCGGTTTAATTCGTGTTGATTTAGCAAAGGGACTCTCAGATAAGGATGAGCCCATTGCATTACACATCGTTATTGGCCCGGATTTATAAACATGCGTAAGCCTATTCTTATTGGTGTTATTGTTATTTTTGTGGCCATCATTCTTAGTATGGGGTGGCTTTTGACGACTCAGTCAGGTCTGAAAGCATCACTCAATATCGTTCAAACATTTGTGCCGGCGCTGAATGTTAAAGAAGCTAATGGCCAATTATTCGGCAAGTTGTCTTTATCTGATGTTCGTTATCAACCAGAGCAGGGAACCGCCGTTCGGATTAAGAGTGTGGTATTGCAATGGCAGCCATCAGCTTTATTAAAACGCCAGTTATTCATTCAACAAGTGGCTGTGGATGGTGTGATCTTGAGCACATCAGAACAAAGCCAGGAGACGGAACAGTCTAGTTCTGAGTTCACACTGCCGGATATCCATTTACCTTTGAGCATTAAGCTGGAAACGCTTAGTGTTAAAAATGTCACTGTTGCTCAAACTGAAGCAAGCAATACGTTGTTGGAAGATGTCCAGCTTGAGCTTGAAACCATAGCAGATGATGTCATTATCAAAAAACTATACATCGAACGCGAAGATGGACAGCTAGAGTTGAAAGGGCGTATAGGCTTAACAGCAGAACATGCGGTCGATTTGGCGTATCAGGCACAAATCTCGGATGTCTTAGCTGAAACTGTCATCATCGATGGCAATATAAACGGCAATCAACAACAACTGGTACTCACTCAGCATGTTCAGCAGCCCGTTAAATCCGAGCAGAAACTGGTTGTTAATGACCTGACCTCTTCGTTGCACTGGATATTAACAGTCTCTGCCGATGTAGTTGATGTCAGTCAACTTGTGCCTGAGCAGCCATTAGAACTAAACAAGGTCAAGCTTCATGCTAAAGGCACGCTGTCTAGCATGACGAGCTCGCTGCAATTGACGGCGAAACAGCCGGAATTGCCAGCTATTGATCTAGCTATTCAAGCTAACACTGACGATATGGCTGACTGGGATATCGAGCTTACAGCGAGCCCTGATAACGAAAAAATCATTACCGTCGCAGGCAAGGTCAATACTAATACACCTGATATAGCCTTTGATCTTAAGGCGGTGTGGCAACAACTTCAGTGGCCATTACAAGGCGACGATGTGTTGATAAAAAGTGAGCAAGGCGAAGTCATGCTAACCGGTTCATTAAAGCATTACCAAGCTACGCTGGATACGGTAACAAGTTACCAGAATGAGCCCGTGGCGATCACGGCAAAGCTGGAAGGCAATGATTCATCGCTTGAAATCGAACAACTCGAGATGCAAGGTCTGGGGGGAAATATCGATACGGCAGGTCATATTGACTGGTCATCAACCCCAATCACTTATGATCTTGAGGCCCATTGGCGTGATATCACCATACCTGACTCGCTTAGTGAATTAGCTATTGATATAAGGGAAGGTCGATTAAGTTTAGCAGGCAATACCAGCAGCATGACATTACGCTCAGAAACTGATTTATCGGTAAATGAGGTCGCCATGAAGGTAAAAGCCTCAGGTGATGGACAAACCGATATAGGGTTTGAGCAAAGTCAATTATATGTTGAGTTGGGGCAGGGTAAAGTTGAATATCAAGGCCGGTTAGCCTGGGTGGGTGAATCCTTAGTGAATGGTGAGCTGACATTAACACAGCTCAACCCTGGGATTATTGTGCCAGAATGGCCAGGTAACTTATCCGGTCAGGTACCGTTAAAAGTCAGCCAGAAAAATAAGCAACTAGCCGTCGAATTAGAGTCGCTGAGATTATCAGGCACACTGAGACAGAAACCGCTGGCGATTGAAGCCAAACTACGCACCCAAGCTGAAGATGTCTGGATTGATACCCTCAAAGCAAACTCAGGTGATTCACAGATGAGTTTAAATGGACAGCTTCAAAATGACATCCTGGATATTGACTGGACATTAAGCTCACCTGACCTACAAGATCTGTATCCTGGCTTGCAAGGACAACTGAGCGGTGAAGGCGAGTTAACAGGTAGTGTCGAACAACCACGTATTTTGGCGGAGATTTATGGCCAAGCCCTTGCCTTTGAAACAACAAAAGTAGAGACACTCTCAGGCAATATTGATGTCAGTCTGCAAACTAATGCCAATATCAATAGCCACATTCTTGTTACTGGACTGATGCTATCCGATCAACTCATTAACCGTATTGAGCTTGCTGTGCAAGGAAAACAACAGTCTCACCAAATACAGCTTAATGTTGACTCAAACATGATCAATCTCGATTTAGCAGCAGACGGACAGCTGAACAAGGAAATATGGACAGGACAGTTCAGTCAATTCAGTTTTGGTAATGAACAGGCGGGTGTTTGGCAACTGAGAGAAAAAGGTGAGCTTCAACTCAGTGCGCAACAGCAAGATATTCCCCGTCACTGCTGGCAGTCTGAAAAAGGAAATCTCTGTTTGGCTGCAATACATTCTCAAGAACAGTGGCAAGTATCAGGCGAGTTTGCGGATTTACCTTTGACTTTGTTTGAGCCACTAGCCGTGGAACTTGAGCAGCTGCAAGGACAGTTAAAAGGCCGCTTTAACCTGGCAGCAGATAAGCACAATAATATGACGGGGGCAGGCAAAATTTCTCTAGAAAATGGTTCTGTTCAGCTTAATCAGTCAGACCTTCAACAAAAGCAAGCCGTTACGCTGAAAAATACCTTTATTGAGTATCAGTTAGATGAGACTCAGACCACAGCACAGCTGCACATTGAACCTCAAATAGAGGGTGTATCAGCCATCAATGCAGACATAGCAACAGCCAGTGCAGAGGCTTTAATGGCCGACCCAAACCAGGCAGCACTAAAAGGTAAGATCACTACCCATATCGCGGATATGTCAGCATTACAATTTTCACATCCGGCCATTGAAGGCTTGCAAGGCGAGCTGGATGTCAATATCGGTATTAGCGGAACCATAGAGCAACCAGAGATTGATGGTAAAGCGAAGTTGGCTAATGGACAGGTTAGCGTGGTGGATGCCGGAATTATTGTGAAAAATATCCAAGCGGATATAAACGGTAACCTTGACAAGGTTCAGATGACCTTAACGGCTGAATCCGGTGAAGGGCAGCTCAATGTCACAGGTGAATATGTGCTACAGAACTCAGGCTGGGCGCTGACTGCAAATGTATCAGGGTCACAGCTTGAAGTGATGAACACACCTGAAGCACTGGTTATTGCTGAGCCCGATATGACGATTACAGTGACTCCGGAAGCCACCAAAGTCACAGGGAAAGTATCGATTCCACGCGCCCAGATTGAACCGACTCGGTTTAACTCATCAGTGAGCCCCAGTACTGATGTGAAGGTCATTTCAGATACCCAAACGGAACAGGCGAGTTCCTCACAAACTCAGTTGGATATCACGGTCAGTCTTGGTGACAAAGTTAAGATCAAAGCTATGGGATTTCAGGGACGCTTGACTGGTAATTTGCAGGTGTCAGGTAACCCTAATGATGTCATTCTAGGTAATGGCCAGATAACGATTAAAGACGGAAGCTATATTGCCTATGGACAGTTGTTGAAAGTCGACAATGGCAAAATTCGTTTTTCTGGTCCTATTGATAATCCTGAGCTGGATATTAAAGCAGTACGAGAAACAAAAGAGGTGACTGCAGGCCTGTATATTGAAGGTAATGTGAGTGCACCTCAGGCAACGTTATTTTCTGATCCTGATATGAGTCAGGATGATATTTTATCTTATTTGATTTTAGGCAAACCGATTGAACAAGCCAGCGCTACCGATGCAGCGCTACTGGCCTCAGCGGCGACAGGTATTGGCCTACAAAATGGGGCGATGATTGGTGATGATATTGCCAACACGTTTGGTCTGGATGAGTTTGCTATTACCGGTGATAGTAAAGAAAATGCAGCGCTGACGATTGGTAAATATTTATCACCAAAACTCTATCTAAGCTACGGGATTGGCGTGTTTGATTCAGTCAGTAGTGTGGAGCTTCGATATCAGCTAAGTAAAATCTGGGCGTTAAAAGCAGAATCGGGCACTGAAAGTGGTGTAGATTTACTTTATACCTATGAGCCATCTAATGATTAGAGGTTGAAAGAGACGATACAAAAAAGCCCCGGTATCGGGGCTTTTTTATGCGTATGAGGTCTTAAAGCATCAATCCTGATGCTTTGAAACAACGCCTTATAACAGACGAATCAGATACGGTTCTTTTCTCTGATTTCGTCCAGAGTTTTACAATCGATGCATAGCGTTGCTGTTGGACGAGCTTCTAAACGACGAATACCGATTTCAGTACCACATGACTCACAGAAACCGTAGTCACCTTTTTCTAAGTCCACCAGTGACTCATCAATCTTCTTGATCAATTTACGTTCACGGTCACGTGTGCGTAACTCAAGTGTGAATTCTTCTTCCTGTGTGGCGCGATCATTTGGATCGGGGAAGTTGGCCGCTTCATCTTGCATGTGATGAACGGTGCGGTCGACCTCAGCACGAAGCTGTGCTCTCCAGTTTTCTAAAATCTGACGAAAGTGCTCAACTTGAGCATCGTTCATATACTCTTCGCCTGCTTGCTCCTGGTAAGGAGTAATCTTAGTGTCGACTTGAGTGTTTTCCATCTTGAAACCTCATACTTTCTAAAACCAAGGGCGAATCTATACCAGAAGCGCCCAGCTTGTGCAAAATTAAAATTAACGTCGATGAACGGGTGTGGTGATAATTGATTATTTAACAATAAAAAACCATCACTTTTTCTCTTCGTCTCGACATCAGTCTGATTAAAAACCAGAGAGCATGGCACCGAAACGCGCACCTGTCTATCTTTTTCAACAGTAGATTAGTACGCCTATGTATGGGCATTGGCAAGCCTTTTCAATAGCTGCTGTTAAACCAGCTGAATTTGCTAAACTAGCCGCCAATTATTTCACCTTAAAACTCAAACGGATACGGCATGACCAAAAAAGTCGCCAGTCGCGCAAACGCACTTTCTCCCTTCCACGTTATGGATATTTTGTCTCAGGCTAAACAGCTGGAAGCGGCAGGACAGAACATCATTCATATGGAAGTGGGTGAGCCCGACTTTGACACACCTCAACCGATTATCGACGCCGGTATGCATGCATTAAAGCAAGGTAAGACGCATTACACCCCAGCGTGTGGTTTGCCTGAATTAAGAGAAGCAATTGCTGGCTGGTATGAAGAGCAGTATCAGGTAAAGGTCAATGCTGAGCGAATTATTGTCACACCAGGCGCATCAGGCGCATTACTTTTGGTAATGGGAGCGTTACTCGAGAAACAGAAGCAGGTGTTGTTGGCGGATCCCGGTTATCCCTGCAATAAACACTTTGCCAGATTTGTTGAAGGACGCGTCAATAGTATTCCGGTTGATGCGAATAACCAATACCAACTCACCGCTCAGCATATTGAGCAATATTGGGATGATAATACCGCGATGGCTTTAGTCGCTTCACCATCTAATCCAACAGGCACGGTGTTAACCCAACCAGACCTCAAGGAGTTAGCTGCTGCTGTCGCGAGAAAATCAGGGCATCTAGTCGTTGATGAGATTTATCATGGCCTTACCTATGATGGCTTTCACGCGCCGACGGCGTTATCGGTGAGTGATCAGGTGTTTGTCGTCAACAGCTTTTCTAAATTCTTTGGTATGACGGGATGGCGTTTGGGCTGGTTAGTGGTGCCGGAAGGCTATACCGAAGTGATGGACAAATTAGCCCAGAATCTGTTTCTTGCACCAACGACCATGTCGCAATATGCCGCACTGGCGGCGTTTCAGTCCAATACCTTAGCGATATTAGAACAACGTCGCCAAGCCTTTGAGCGCCGCCGAAATACCTTGCTGCCATTATTGAAAGATATCGGCTTTTCCATACCCGTCACACCACAAGGTGCTTTTTATCTTTATGCAGATTGTTCAACACTGCTGAATGAGCAGATACCCGATAGTATGGCTTTATCCCGGTTCCTGCTAAGTCAAGCCGGTGTCGCTATCACACCAGGTTTGGATTTTGGCCATCACCAAGCTGAGTCACATTGTCGTTTTGCCTATACAAGAGATGAGTTATTGCTGGTAGAAGCTGCTGAGCGTATCAAACGTGTCATGACTGGATAAATCAAATAAGGCTTGTTTAGCAAACGCTAATATGGAATTGTCAAATGAGAGTCTGACATCGTCGGCTCAATATTCATTACCAATTTGGATGGGCAGGCATGACTACGGTGATTCACCAACAATTACGCTTTGTTATTGATGAAATAGATAAAGCGATAGACAGTCATCAACAATGGTATCAACGGCTTTTGCGGGTGTTAGTGTCTCGCGTGGCACCTGATGAAAAAGATCTCAAAAATGATGCACATAAGTCATGTGAATTTGGTGAGTGGTTGTACACCTCACATATCGAGCTGATTCAGGAGCATCCCACCTTTGTGTCTCTGGAAATAGCCCATGAAAAGATGCACAGAAAAGCGAAGCAACTGATTGAGCTTGTCGTGTCTGATCAAGCGATTCCAGTGAGCTTGTTTGATGAGTTTAACGATTATCTTGAAAAGATGCGGACACAGTTCCAGGCATTACGTCACGAGTTCGCCGATTTGGTCCAGAACCTGGATCCCTTAACTGGGGCTCAGACGCGAGCCGGTATGCAGGCTGAACTGAATAAAGAGCATGCTCTGGCAAAACGAAGCCAACAACCCAGCGCATTGGCTATGCTCGATCTTGACCACTTTAAACAGGTGAATGATAACTACGGGCACTCAGTCGGCGATGAGGTATTGATTAAAACGGTCGCATGTTTACAGCACGTATTGAGACCTTATGATCAGCTTTATCGCTACGGTGGCGAAGAATTCCTGATTTGCATGCCCAATACCACATTAGAACAAGCCGAACATGTGGCAGAGCGTATTCGCAGCATGGTTGCAGAACAGCAGATTATTTACGATAAAGAAGGTAACACATTACAAGTAACGGCCTCGATTGGTGTCACATCCCTTGATCCCGCCTATAGTGTTGACGATGCCATAAACAAGGTGGATGAAGCCATGTACGAGGCGAAAGCGGCTGGTCGCAACTTAGTGAAGGTTCGTTAGCGACTGCTGACCGTTTTAATTAAACGTCCAGGCGATGATACGTGTGATTTTGTTACCTTGATACATATCAATTTGTTTTACCTCAGTAGCCCCCAGTTTTTGAATTAACTTGATTGCGGGTTTTACGTTCTCAATTTTTGACACCAGACTGGTAAACCAACGACATTGCTCGGCAAACGCCTGACTCTCACGAATCATCTTTTTGAGAAACAATTTCTCACCACCATTGCACCATAATTCGGCTGCTGAACCGCCAAAATTCAACGTAGGCTTATTGGTTTTTAGCTTTAAATTATGTTGTTTTTGTTGATGCGTTTTTAATGCTTCTTCAGCAGAAGCATGAAAAGGCGGATTACACACGCTCACATCAAATCGCTCACCTTGCTTAATGATGCCTTCAAATATGTGATGTGGATTTGGCTGATGACGCAGTGTCACCTGTGTTTCTAATGTTTTGTTGTTATCGAGTATGGTGGCGACATTGTTGAGTGACGTTTCATTGATATCACTGCCCACACATTGCCAGCCATAACACCGACTGGCTAACAGAGAATAAATGCCATTGGCGCCAATACCTATATCGAGCATTCTGATATCGCTAGTACGATCTGAAACACCCAATAAATCGGCTATGTAGTGGATATAGTCGACGCGTCCAGGAATCGGCGGGCACAAGGCACCATCGGGGATAGACCAGTCCTTGATTTGATAATGATGTGCCAGCAGAGCGGCATTTAGTTGTTTGACGGCCTCAACATCACTGTAGTCGATAGATAAATGACCAAAATCATTGGTGAATACAAAAGCGTCTAAGGGGGGATGACTGGCTATCAACCCAAGAAAGTCATAACCGTGATTATGAAGGTTTCTAGGATGTAAACCTTTGTTAAGTGAGCGTTTAGTCATTTTTTTGATGGGCGTTGGTGGTGGCACGGAGAGCGCTCTCAACTTAATGAGATGCCATTATAAGCGTGGCGAGTGGCAATAAAAAATAATATGCTCAACCTGACCGTGAGATCAGGTTGAGATAAATAAAGCTGTTTTTATGCTTTTTCCAATGCCTGAGCGATATCAGCAATAATGTCGTCAATATGCTCAATCCCGACCGAAATACGCACTAAGTCTTCTGATACGCCTGCGGTGGCCAGCTCTTCCGGGTTTAACTGACGATGAGTGGTGGTAGCAGGGTGGCAGGCCAGTGATTTTGCATCACCAATATTGACCAGACGTAAAATCATCTGCAAAGCATCAATAAAGCGGGCACCTGCTTCTTTGCCTCCGGTGATGCCAAAGCTGAGAATACCGGAAGCCTGACCTTTGGTAATTTTCTGGCAGACCGCATGATAGGGGCTGTTTTCTAAAGCCGCGTAATTGACCCATTCCACTTTAGGGTGTTGTTGCAAATAATGAGCGACTTTCAGTGCATTCTCACAGTGACGTTCCATTCTTAAACCCAAGGTTTCAAGACCCTGCATTAATAAAAAGGCACTGTGAGGAGACAAGGCTGAACCCGTATTACGCAGCGGAATGACACGACAACGACCAATATAGGCGGCAGGCCCTAATGCTTCTGTATAGACCACGCCATGGTAAGAAGGATCAGGTTCGTTAAGCATCGGGAAACGATCTTTATTCGCCACCCAGTCAAAACGACCTGAGTCGACAATCATGCCGCCAACTGTTGTGCCATGACCGCCGATGTATTTCGTTAATGAATGCACGACGATATCTGCACCATGATCAAAAACACGGCAAAGATAAGGTGTGGCTACTGTGTTATCGACAATTAACGGTACACCATGACGATGAGCAATCTCAGCCCAACGCTGTATATCAACGATATTACCGGCAGGGTTACCAATTGATTCACAGAATAAAGCTTTGGTTTTCTCGTCAATCAGGCTTTCGATTTTGTCGTAATCGTCAAAAGAGGCCATACGCACCGTAATCCCTTGTCGCGGGAAGGTATGGGCAAACAGGTTGTAGCTACCACCATAGAGTTGGGTGCTGCTAACAATGTTGTCACCTGCTTCCGCAATCGCCTGGATAGCATAGGTAATCGCTGACATGCCAGATGCCACGGCCAGACCAGCAATACCGCCTTCCATCTCGGCAAGACGTTTTTCCAGCACGTCATTGGTTGGGTTCATAATTCGTGTGTAAATGTTACCCGGAACTTTCAGATCAAATAAATCAGCGCCGTGCTGAGTATCGTCAAAGGTATATGAGGTCGTTTGGTAGATAGGAACGGCAGCTGATTTAGTCGTCGGTTCGGATTCATAACCGTGATGTAAGGCGAGTGATTCTAATCGCATAATTCTCTCCATAAGTGCTGAGTTATATCATTTTATTGTGGTTAAGCTTGTCTACATGGCAGAGATTAACATGAGTACGCATGATGAGAGGTAATTGGTCACATGAGATATAAAAAGCAGAGCCACAAGACCATGACTCTGCTTTAAAAGAAGAACAAGTTTAAGCTTATGAAAAGCTTATAACTTTAACCGGCGTAAGCGTAAAGCATTGCCAATAACGGATACTGAGCTGAGACTCATCGCGGCGGCTGCCACCATAGGCGAAAGCAATAATCCAAAGAAAGGATATAAAATCCCGGCGGCCACGGGCACACCCAGCGAGTTATAAATAAAGGCAAAGAACAGGTTTTGTCGGATATTTTTCATGGTGGCCCGACTGAGTTTTAGCGCTTGATGAATACCGGTTAAATCACCTTTTACTAAGGTCATACCAGCACTTTCAACAGCGACATCGGTGCCTGTGCCCATTGCAATACCAATGTTTGCCTGAGCAAGAGCAGGGGCGTCGTTAATGCCATCACCAGCCATCGCGACAATACGTCCCTGACTTTGCAAATCTTTAATATGCTGATTTTTCTGTTCCGGTTGCACATCGGCATGCACTTCATCAATGTTCAGCTGTTTTGCCACAGCATTGGCTGTGACATGATTGTCACCGGTCAGCATCACAATACGGATACCTTCTTTATGCAAGGCATCAATAGCGGCTTTGGTGGTGTCTTTAATCGGATCTGCGACGGCAACTAGTCCAGCTGCTTGACCGTCTACAGCCAGTAACATCACGCCGTCACCTTGCTGACGTAATGCTTCTGCTCGTGATTCAAGCCCACTGACATCAACCTTATTGGCTTGCATCAAGGCTTTATTGCCAAACAAAATAGATTTACCATCAACGCTGCCGCTGATTCCCTGACCGGTATGTGACTGAAACTGTTTGGCTTCAGCAAGTGATAGATTTTGTTTTTTTGCTGCCGCAATTAATGCGGTTGCCAGCGGATGTTCGCTATGTTGCTCCAGGCTGGCAGCCCACTGCAATAAAGCATTTTTTTCAAAGCCAACAACGGCTTCGATAACAGAAAGCTCAGGTTTACCTTGAGTTAAGGTGCCGGTTTTATCGACAACCAGCGTGTCGATTTTTTCCATACTCTCTAAGGCTTCTGCATTTTTAATCAACACACCATGAGCTGCACCACGGCCGGTGCCCACCATAATTGACATCGGCGTCGCCAAACCCAGAGCACAAGGGCAGGCAATGATTAACACTGCCACGGCATTGATTAAAGCATGTGCCAGTTTTGGATCGGGACCGACTACAAACCAGACAATAAACGTAATAACGGCCACCGCAATCACGGTCGGTACAAAATAAGCGGCGACTTTATCGACCAGTTTTTGTATTGGTGCCCGGGAACGCTGTGCTTCAGCGACCATTTTCACGATTTGTGAGAGTAGGGTGTCACTGCCAATTTTCTCAGCCTGCATTAACAAACTACCAGTGCCGTTGACTGTGCCACCGACCAGTTTGTCATCGACTTTTTTATTCACCGGCATAGCTTCGCCTGTGACCATGGATTCATCAATGTGACTTTCGCCTTCGATGACCAAGCCATCAACAGGAATTTTCTCACCAGGACGAATCCGTAATTTGTCACCCACTTTGACTTGATCCAGTGGGATATCTTTTTCATGGCCACAGTCGGTGACTTTTCGTGCTGTTTTTGGCGCCAAATCCATTAATAGTTTGATGGCAGTATTGGTTTGGCTGCGAGCCCGCAATTCTAATACTTGACCCAACAGTACTAACACCGTAATGACGGCGGCAGCCTCAAAGTAAACGGCTACCACACCGTCGTGTTGCATGCTGACTGGAAATACGCCAGGAAAGAGCAATGCAATGATGCTGTATGTCCAGGCGACACTCACGCCAAGTCCGATCAGGGTGAACATATTTAAGTGGCCAGTTTTCACTGATTGCACAGCACGCACTAGAAATGGCCAGCCAGCCCAGAACACAACAGGTGTAGCGAGTATAAACTCAGCCCAGTGCCATTGTTGGATACTGGTATTTACTGGAAAAAATGATGGGGCCATTTCCAGTAACATGGCAATTAAAAACACAGGTAATGCTAATAGCCCACCAATAATGAAGCGTTTTAACATGTCTTTGTATTCGCTGTTATCCGGCTCGACTTCAACGGTGGTAGCTTCCAACGCCATACCGCAAATCGGACAGTCACCAGGTTCATCCTGTATGACTTCCGGGTGCATTGGGCAGGTGTACTCGGTTTTCTGGTTAGTTGAAACGGGGTTTTCAGGTTCTAATGCCATACCACATTTCGGGCAACTGCCAGGCCCATCGTTTCGAACACCCTCACACATGGGGCAAATATAGTCGCCTTTGGCATCGGCATGAGTATGCTGGTGTTTATCTGAACTAGGCTGATGATCATGTTTGCCGCTGCAACAGCTTTTTGCAGACTCTGTTTCAGGCTTATTAAGATAAAACTCGGGATCCGCCTTAAAATTATTTAAGCAGTGTTGAGAGCAAAAGGCATAATTTTTATGCTTATAGCTGGTTTGGTATTTTGCAGAGGTTTCATCAACCTGCATACCACATACGGGATCAGTCGCCATTGTCTTCTCCTGAAATAATTGTTTTATCAATAGGGTATTGCTGTTTTCTACCCAATTGACAGTAATGGTGATGATTAAACTTATGAGCTTGGTTAGACTATAAAGTACGTACCATAGTACAGAGTCAATATCCTTATGAAAAAAGACAGTTGGACCATCGGCCAGTTCGCCAAACAAGTCAATGTGACGGTGGAAACCGTCCGTTATTATCAACGCAAAGGGTTACTTGATACGCCTGACAGCGCTGGTGGTATTCGTCGATATGGGCAGCATGATTTGCGCCGTCTCAAATTCATACGTAAAGCACAGGAAGCAGGCTTTACTTTACGTGAGATTAAAGAGCTCATAGGGCTTGATTCGACACAAGATCATCACCGCGCATATCAACTAGCCATGCGACGTTTACAAGAGCTGGACGCCAAAATAGCTGAAATGCAGCAAGCACGTGACAGTTTAAAACGCTTGGCGGGTAACTGCGCAGCAGGCGGGGAAAGCAAACCCTGTGCAATACTGGCGGCGTTTAATATCTGACTTATGTTTGCATGACACATCTATTTTTGACGCTCAATAAACTGTAAAACCAGACCATAAATTAACGGTAAAACAAACAGCGCTAATACGGTAACGGAAATCATTCCGCCTACCATAGGCGCAGCAATGCGCTGCATCACATCACTGCCGGTACCATGACTCCATAAAATGGGCAGCAGGCCAGCGGTAATGGCGATAGCGGTCATGGCAACTGGACGGACTCTTTCTGCACTGCCTGAAAACACAGCTTGCCAGATAGCCTCTTTGGTGAGTTTTTGTTGTGGGTTCTGTTTCCTGACTTCATCTATCCTCTGATCGATAAAGGTTAGAACTAACACACCAATCTCAGCAGCAACGCCAGCTAGTGCAATAAAACCGACAGCAACGGCAACAGAGAAGTTAAATCCAAGCCAATACAGCAACCATAAACCGCCAATGCTGGCAAACGGGATCGACAGCATCACAATAAGCGGTGACCGAATATTACGGAAGTTGAGGTATAACAATAAAAAGATAAGTAACAGTGTCAGAGGAATCACCAGCTTAAGTCGCTCTGCGGCACGTTGCATATACTCAAACTGCCCTGACCAACTGAGGGTATAACCCGGTGGCAGCGATACCTTTTCATCAATCAATTGACGTGCTTTCTCTACATAGCCGCCGATATCATCGGATTTTATATCAATATAGACCCAGGCATTGGGGCGTGCGTTTTCTGTTTTGATTACAGGTGCACCGCGTTTGAGACTCAAATCTGCCAGCTGCGATAAGGGTATCTGAGCCCCCGTTGGCGCGGATATCAGGGTGCGTTTAAGCTCATTTAAGTTATCACGCATATCCCGTGGATAACGCAAATTGACGGGATATCGCTCCAGGCCTTCAACCGTATAGGTGACATTCATACCACCAATGGCTGTCTGAATGACATCTTGTACATCGCCAATATGTAAGCCATAACGCGCAATTTCATCTCTGTTGATATTGATATCAACAAAATACCCACCTGTCGCTTTGTCACCAAATGCAGACAAGGTTTCAGGGAGTGTGTTGAGCAGTTGTTCAACTTGCGCCGTTAACGTATTGAGTTCGGTTAAGCTGGGACCACTGATTTTTACACCGACCGGTGTTTTGATGCCTGTCGATAACATATCCAGCCTTGTTTTAATGGGCATTGTCCAGCTATTGGTCAGACCTGGAAACTGAATGGCTTCATCCATTTCATTCATCAGTTGCCGTGTGGTTTTACTAGGGTCTGGCCATTGCTCTCGCGGTTTTAAACGAATAGTCGTTTCGAACATGGATAACGGAGCCGGATCTGTGGCTGTTTCAGCGCGACCAGCTTTACCAAACACCGAAGCCACTTCGGGAAAGGTATGGAGAATCTTATCTGTTTGCTGCACTAACTCCCGTGCTTTAGAGATAGACAGTCCGGGGTAGGTGGTTGGCATATACAAAATGTCACCCTCATCGAGTGGTGGCATAAACTCGCTGCCTGTTCGTTGTATGGGAATGATACTAAAAGCTAACAGCAATACGGTGATAAGCAATACGGGAAAACGATAATGAATACAAAATTTTAGAATAGGCCGATGAATACCGTGTAATAAACGATTCAACGGGTTTTTGGCTTCAGCAAGAATATTACCGCGAATCAGTAATCCCATTAAAACAGGTACTAAACTTATTGCCAGAATAGCTGCCGCAGCCATGGCATACGTTTTGGTGAATGCTAAGGGACTGAATAAGCGGCCTTCCTGAGCCTGGAGTGTGAATACCGGCAGAAAAGACACGGTGATAATCATAAGCGAGAAAAATAAAGCCGGTCCCACTTCTTTAGAGGCAGTTGCTATCGCTTGCCAGTGTTCAGATGAAGAGAGCTTTCTGCCTAATTCAGTTGCGGCTTTTTCCAAGTGTTTATGTGCATTTTCAATCATCACAATGGCACCATCAATCATCGCACCTATCGCAATAGCTATGCCGCCAAGCGACATAATATTGGCATTAATGCCTTGCCAGTGCATTACGATAAATGCCATCAATATACCAATGGGTAAAGTAACAATTGCTACCAGTGCAGAACGGGCATGGAATAAGAAAATAATACAAATGAAGCTGACAATAAGCGATTCTTCCAGCAGCTTGTATTTAAGATTATTCACGCCACGATGAATCAGATCACTGCGATCATAGACGGGCTGTATTTCCACACCTGCTGGCAGGCTTTTTTCCAGTTCTTTAAGTTTTTCTTTTACGTTATTAATGGTACTCAGTGCATTTTCACCATAACGCATAACGACGATACCGCCTGCAACTTCACCTTCGCCGTTCAGCTCAGCGAGTCCGCGGCGTAAATCAGGGCCGTAGTGAATATTAGCGATATCTGCCAGACGAATTGGCGTGCCATCTTCAGTCACACTGACGGAAATTGAGCGAATATCATCAAGTGATTGGATATAACCCAGTCCGCGCACCATGTATTCGGTTTCTGCCATTTCAATTAATTTACCGCCGACATCACTATTCGAACGCTGGATGGCTGTTTTCACTTTGGATAATGGAATGTGGTAATTGAGCAGGGCATTGGGATCCACTTCGATTTGGTATTGTTTGACATAACCACCAATCGAAGCCACTTCAGCCACACCATCTACGGTTTGCAGCGGATAACGTAAATACCAGTCCTGTATGGAGCGTAATTGTGCTAAATCATGACGACCGCTTTTATCAACTAAGGCATATTCATATACCCAGCCAACACCGGTAGCGTCAGGTCCGAGGCTTGGCGATACGTTTTCTGGGAGACGGTTACTGACATAATTCAGGTATTCCAGTACCCGTGACCGTGCCCAATACATATCGGTATTGTCTTCAAAAATAATGTAAACGAACGACAGGCCAAAAAAGGAATAGCCCCGTACAGACTTGGCTTTAGGTACGGCCAACATAGCTGTCGTTAAGGGATAGGTCACTTGATCTTCAACCACTTGTGGTGCTTGTCCCGGATACTGTGTGAATACAATCACCTGAACATCAGATAGGTCCGGAATGGCATCCAGTGATACATTTTTCAGACTCCAGATACCGGCGAGAACCAGGACAATTGCTGTGAGTAAAACAAGAAGCTTTTCACGCAATGCCAGATCAATAATGGACTTAATCATGGTGATGATGCTCCATCTCTAGCATGTTCATTGACGAAGACGACGCCGGTGCTGGTGTGTCCTGTTCGATCATGTCTTGTTGATGATCGTGCATTTCTTCAGATGCGGGGACGCCAATTGCACGCATTTTCTCAGTCGTTTCATTAAGTTTAGACTCAGAATCAATTAAGAACTGACTGGATGTCACCACCTCTTCTCCCACATTTACGCCGTTTAGGATTTGTGTCATGCCATCGGCACTCAATCCAGTGGTGACCTTACGTGGTTCGAACTGGCCAGGTGCTCTCATAATAAATACCTGGTCTTTATCACCAGAACGAATGATCGCTTCCGTCGGTACCGTGATAGCTTCAGACTGGTTTTTGGTATGAATGGTGACGTTAGCAAACATGTCTGGCTTTAATAACAAATCTGGATTATCAAAGGCCATCCGCACTTTAATGGTTCTGGTTGCGGCTTCAGCATAGGGGTAGATATAAGAAAGCGTGCCTTTAAAGGTTTTTCCGGGAATGGCGGTTAATTGCATATCGACGGCATCATTTTCACTGACCCAGGGCAGATCAGACTCATACACCTGTGCTATAACCCAGACTTTACTGAGATCGGCCAGCATATATAACTCAGTTTGTGGTGTGACATACTGGCCTTCACGGGCGCCGATATTAATTACTGTGCCATTAAACGGAGAATGGATATGAAGCGCCTTGGGTATATTGCCTGTTTCCACCATATCGCGAATCTGATGCTCTGGCACATCCAGCAATGCCAGGCGTTCCCGTGCTGAAACGACCATTTGCTCTGCACTGCGACGTATATCATCGAAAGGACTGTTTTCCAGCGTTTTTGCACTGCTGATCGCCAGCAGATATTCCTGTGAGCTGGTGACCAGTTGTGGCGAATAGACACTCAATAACATCGTGTTTTTATTGACCTGAGTACCGGTCTTATCAACAAAAAGCTTTTCAACCCATCCCTCAGTTTTGGGATGAAGTTTAGATATGCGCTCTTCATCATAGGTCACCTTACCGACTGTACGAATAAGGTGCGATAAGCTGGAAAGTTTGGCCGTTGCGGTACGAACACCGATATTCTGTTCGGTGACCGGATCAATTTTAACCGTACCAGCTTTTTCTGGTGTAGAGGCCTCGTCTTCGTAAACCGGTATATAGTCCATGCCCATATGGTCTTTAGCAGGAACTGGCGACGTGACTTCCGGATTCATTGGATTACGGTAATACAACGGTTTGGCCGGTTTCTGCGTGGTTTCTGCTGTCACTGCTGGTGGGCTGGTCAAGTGCTGATATGTCATTAAACCGCCAGTACCAATCAATAAGCCGCTGATTAAACTGATAAAAATATACGTTGTTTTATTCATAAAAAGTGTCCTTACCTACACTGGCCTTCAGATTTGCTAATGCCGTTTTTGCTGTTTTTACGCTAAGCCATAACTGGGTTTCATAGTCATAAAGTGTGATTTGTGCTCTTACCAGGTTAAGAAAGTCGACTTTATTCACCTGATAACCCGATAGCATTGACGCTATAGTTTGTCGGGCCTGAGGCAAGATGCCTGTATTTAATAAACTATATTGCTGACGTGCCTGCTCATATTGCGTCATGTAATTAGCAATCTCTGCTTGAACCTGATTCCAGCTATCCTGATAGGCGAACTGTTGTTGTTTTAATTCACTGTTTTTTTGTGAAATGGCCATTTTTTGTTTTTTGTAGGCAAATAACGGCACGTTAATTCCGACTTGCAATGACAGCATGTCACTACGATCAGAGCCATCCAGATTATTGCCTTGTCTGAGACCATAAGCTGCCGAAACTTTAAAATCAGGTAGCACGTTTTTTTCAGCTAAGGCTTTATCTTCTGCTGCTGCAGCAATCAGGTGTTTTTGCTGTTGTAGAAACGGCCTGTTTTGTTTCGCGAGATGGAGAATTTCTGCAGCAGATTTAATATCAGGGAGAGTGGTATCAATATCTTGAAAGTCCGGAAGCTGAATGGGCGTATGCGTAGGTCGGCTAAGTAAGGTATTGAGTGTGATAACCAACTGTTCACGTTGACTGTTTAACTCAATCTCACGGTTTAGGAGTTTGGATAATTCCAGTTGAGCCAGCAGCACATCCTGCTGCAGACCATGTCCGACACGATATTTTGTTTCAGCAATATCGATAAATTGTTTGAGCAACGTTTTATTGCTGGAAATTATCGTCAACGTCTTTTCCAGATAAAACAATTGCCACCAGTAGCTTGTTATAGATTTAATTAGCTGCTGTTTATACTCTGTCGTCATAAACTCGCTGGCACTGGCACGTTCAGTGGCCGCTTGTTGTTTCAATGCTAACTTGCCGGGAAATGGAATCTCCTGACTAATGCCTAGTTGCCACTGAGTCATAGCTTCTTGTGAGGTATTGAGACTATCGGTTGGTAAGTTAACCAGGCCCATGCTGAACATTGGGTCTGGTAGGCTGCCAAGTTGTGAGGGGAGAGCAGACATCGCCTCAGCTCGGGCCTGACGCTGGGCAAGCCCTGGGTTGGACTGTTCTGCCAAAGCGATGGCGATATCTAAGGGCAAAACAGCCTGTGTCTGTTCGATACTATATGAAGTATCTTCAGCCGCATAAGCCGCTGGTATAAGGGAAATTAGTGGCAGTAAAAACAGCCACGCAGTAATGGAACTATTCCATCGGTTCATAAGCTTCACCAATCATTAATAATGATATAAGCACAGATGTGCTAAGGCCTCTTGGAAATGAGGGGATGGGAGTTATGAACTTATAGGGGGCCTGAACAGGGAGTTGTGTTGATCTGTCGGCTTTGCTTCAATCTGACTCAAGGTGAGTAGAGTTAACAGAGGCTGGTTAGTGGAGAAAGAGCTCTTTGATGGCAGAGTTACCGTGCTGAAACAGCTATGATGATTGGATTGGCAGTGATCTATATCCATACAATGCTTGCAATCTTTGGATATCGTTTCTGCGCAGTGTTGGTCAGAATCAGAAGATTGAATAGAGTGCGATGAAGAGTGAGCCATAGCTGAACGCATTTCTGCTTTTTCTGCGTGCGCTGACCATGATGACAAAGTCATCATCAGTGTCATGCACAGCAGTAGCAAATGTGTCGTTAATGTTTTCACTAGTTTATTCAGTCGCGTTTTGTTTTTCTTTGAATTCTGCTTTTATGGTTTCCAGTACTGGAGGCACTGCATCACATGCTTCGATATTACCACTACACTGACTGCATTCATAGGCTTTCCAGCCAGCGGCGATATATTCATCTTTGTGTGGACTGGTCAAACGGTTTGCAATACCAATGGTGGATTTTGCACGTGTAGAAATAAAACCGTACTCACCCTTACAAAAGCGAAGCTGATCTGGGTTTTTTTTCACATCGTATTTTTGATGAATTTCGATACCTACTTCACGTAAATAATGAAGCTCAGCATATAATTTTTGTAAACTATCTCCGCTAAACTGATAGTTCAAATTACCAGCGAATACAGCAGGGCACATGCATAAAAAAAGCAATAAGCTAGAAATTTTCAATGGTTCACTCCTCAGTATTCAATCATGTGTCTGGCAATGATGAATACGATTTAGTTCAGAGCTTCATATGTTATATGAAAAATACATTCAATAGGGAGGACAAGTTCATGGTGTTTTATGAATTAGGTATTTCCAGCCTCGGCTGTCTTCTGGTGGCTGGCAATGACAATGGTATCTGTTTTGTGGCACTGGCTGACGATCCAGACAGGTTAGTTGAGCACCTGCTGGAAAAATATCCACATGCAAAACAGCAGGAAAACGATACCTTATTAACGGATTATTTAATCCAGATTTTAAACTATATTGAAGCGCCAACAGGCGAGCTAGATTTGCCCATTCAGATGGAAGGTACATCGTTTCAAAAGTCAGTATGGAATACCTTATTGCAAATACCTGCTGGACAAACCAGAACGTATACTGAGCTCGCAATGATGCTTGGTCGGCCTTCGTCAGTGCGAGCCGTTGCCAATGCTTGTGCCGCGAATTCACTGGCATTACTGGTTCCTTGTCATCGTATTGTGAATAAAAACGGCAACCTTTCAGGCTATCGCTGGGGTGTTGAGCGTAAACAGATTTTATTAGGGCGTGAGAGGGCATTATTAAGTGTTTGAACATCTTCAATAATGCGTTTCTTTCCATAGCCATTTTAATAGGTGCTGGTTAAATTTTAACCATTCCTTAAAGCTTGTCATAAAAGAAACACTTACAGATTTACCAGAAAGTTATCCACAAGCTTATCCACTGGAATTGTGAGTAAGGTGAATAAGTGATTCCTTTATCGAGTTTACTTCTTTTTGATCTTCCATCTTCAACGATGACTTTGCTATGCGAAAATGGGATTGGTTAAAAAATAACCAAGTCATAAAGCTTGTCATAAAAGAGTCACTTACAGATTTACCAGAAAGTTATGCACATGCTTATCCACTGAAATTGTGAGTAAAAAGAATACGATTATTTCTGGAATACTGATCATGTCTGTTTCATAAACCTAGATATATCAACATTTTTCGGCTGATTTTCGCGTTGGTTAAAATTTAACCACATCATAAAGGTTGCCATAAAAGAAACACTTACAGATTTACCAGAAAGTTATCCACATTATTTTCCACAGAAATTGTGAGTAACTAGCGTAATGACCAGCTATACCTTGAAATTGAGTTTTGCATAACAAATTTGAGGAAAATATCTATATAATTCTTATG
>ERZ724563.63-NODE-63-length-31857-cov-4.445604_pt1 | contig 31857 bp, 28 predicted proteins | sample MGYA00375857_ERZ724563 | MGnify/ENA primary metagenome ERZ724563 (study PRJEB28725, sample SAMN03264850) | marine sediment metagenome | biome: marine pelagic biome; feature: marine oligotrophic desert; material: marine snow | place: Pacific Ocean:North Pacific...
AGTGGTGCTGTACTTCCAGATCCATGGCCGTATTCATGTCCATGGCGACAGCTTCAATCCGGCTACACGCTTCAGGTCCCAGCCACTCAAAGAACGGCCGTACCGCGGCCCGGCTACGACCTTCTCCCACCCAAAGCACTTGTTGCGTGTCGGCATCAACCACCACGGTGGCGTATCGGTGGCCCTTGAACAGAGCAAACTCATCCATAATGAGGCGACGGAGCTGGGACTTGTCTGGTTCTTGCACTTCTTTCTTAAGACGCTGATGGTCGATGGCTTTGACCGTATGCCAGTGCAGGCTAAGCTGTGTGGCTACGTGCTGAACCGGCATCAACCGCACCAGGGACTCATCCCAGTTAATCATGCCGACAGTCAAGCGCTGACGGCCTGATAACCAGCTAATGTCTTCAAGCTTCGGGCCGCAGGTCGGACATCGAAGGCGGCGAACAGGCACTTCCAGCCAGACGCGATATTGAAACAGGTCACGCTCTCGAACCCGACGGATGTGGGTGTCATGTATGGCCGACGTTTTCTCATTACAGCCACTGCAACGTGGCAGGCAATCATCAGCGGGCTGAAGCCGGATAAGCAGGGATTGGTCATCTATCTGGGCATATGATTCAAGCCTGAATCCTTCCCAGAACAAACAAAGTGGATTAGCATTCATAGAGACGGCGGTGGATTGGTTAAGTTTGTTGTTTTGGCGAACTCAAAACTAACCGGTTTTACCGTCGTCTCCTAATTTTTCACGCTAATCCGCGATGAACCTTTTTTCGTCCCGGCATCGATATACTGGTTCTACAACTCTGGGAGGTAACATGGGAATTTTCCGATTCATCCGCATCAGCAGTGCCCTGTGGAGTTTTGCCGGCTGGTGGCTGCTGGTACGGCTACACTTGCTGCGCCCCGCCGAGCACCCCGCGCAACGCCTGAGCCGGATGCTGGAACGGCTGGGCACCACCTTTGTCAAACTCGGCCAGGGGGTGGGCCTGCGCCGCGACCTGCTGCCGGATGAATACGTCGCGGCGCTGGAGGGGCTGCAGGACCGGGTGGCGCCCTTTGCAGGCGAACTGGCCGTCGCCGAGATCACCCGTGCCCTGGGAAAACCGCCCGGTGAATTGTTCGCAACCTTCGACGAGACACCGCTGGCGGCGGCCTCCATCGCCCAGGTGCATTGCGCGCGTCTCCAGGACGGCACCGAGGTGATCGTCAAGGTGCGCCGCCCGGACATCCGACGCCAGGTGGCGCAAGACATGCGCCTGTTGCGTCTCACGGTGCGAGCGTTGCTGTGGCTGCTGCCCTTCTTGCACCGCTACGCGCCGCTCGACACGCTCGCGGAGGCGGAAGACGGCCTACGGCGGGAGATGGACTTCCGCGAGGAGGCGCGCTCCATGCAACGCTTTCACGAAGCCTTCAGCGACTGGCCCGCGATCCACATCCCCCGGGTATTCGACACGCTGTCGACCGATTCGGTGCTGGTCCAGGCGCGCAGTGGCGGACGGCGCGTGGATGACGTCAGCCTCGTTGAACAGGGGCCGGCGCTGGCCAAAACCTTTGTCTCGGCCTACCTGCACCAGTTTTTCGTGCTGGGTCTGTTTCATGGCGACCCTCATCCTGGCAATCTGTTCGTCATGGACGACGGGCGCATCTGCTTCCACGATTTTGGCCTGGTGGGCTTCCTGGACCGCGACTCGCGCCGCAACCTGGCCGCCTTTATGCAGGCCTTTGTCCACCAGGATGCCGACTGGCTGCTGGATGCCTATCTGGACATGGGGGTGTTAGCCCGAGACCTGGATATCACGGTCTATCGCGCCGGACTGGAACGATTACTGGAAGACTACGCCCGCCTGCCGCTGAAGGACTGGTCGTTCGCCGTGGCCTTCCTGCGCATTGCGCGGCTGGGCCAGGGCCGGGATGTACGTTTCCCGCGTAGCCTGCTGGTGCTGATGCGCACCCTGTTCATGATGGAGACCACGGTGCGCAGTCTGGACCCCGATTTCAGTTTACTCGACGGCTTGGCCGGACAGGCCGAACCGATCGCCAAGGCCGCCTTTGAGGAACGCGCGGCCACCGGCAAGGCCCGCCTCGGCTACGAGGCCGGCACCATCGTGCAGGATCTTCCCGACTCGCTGGGCAAATGGCTGCGCCGGGTGCGGCAGCAGGGTTTCGAGGTCCGACTTCGACATCACGGTCTCCAGGACCTCGAACAGCACCTGGACCGCAGCAGCAATCGACTGAGCCTCGCGCTTCTGGCGCTGGGTCTGTACATCGCCAGTGCCCTGATGATGTCACTCGATGTCGAGCCTCGGCTGGCGGGCATGCCGCTGCCGGCCCTGATCGGCCTGGGGCTGGCGCTATGGGTCACACTGCGCCTGCTGTCTGGGATTTCCCGCTCCGGGCGCCTGTAGCCGAAAATCGTATCCGGTACCGGCTCACAAACTATTAACCCGGCGGTCAAATATATCGCGCACGCTTATCGGTGCGTTCCTTCTCCCTCCGGGAGAAGGACAGGATGAGGGAAATCTATCTTTATCCCCTCACCCTAACCCTCTCCCGGAGGGAGAGGGGATAAAACACGGTTCTTTTTGTCGCCGGTTTAATAACCGCGCCATATCGGGATACCTTCTTTTCGCCCGGAAGCCGCTTCTGTTAACATAGCGCTGATGAGGAAACGACGCATAATACCGATCAACAAACGGATGCCGGCGATTTTTCTCATCACCCTCCTGGCAGGTATTCTCGGTTATTGGGTGCTGGAAGCGCCATTCAGCGTGGAACATGAACCGGTAGTGATTGAAGCGGATCTGGCATCAGCGCTGCTGGATGCTCCGGTCGAATTCGAGCATCAGGTCAGACCCGTGCTGGAGCGACGTTGCGTGGTGTGCCACGGTTGCTACGATGCGCCCTGCCAGTTGAAACTCTCGTCCAGTGAAGGTCTGCGGCGCGGCGCCAGTGAAGCGCTGGTCTACGACCCCGCACGCCTGACACCCATGCAACCGACGCGTCTGTTCGTCGATGCCAGGGGCACCGCGGAATGGCGCTCCCGCGGCTTCCACCCGGTACTCAATGAGGGACAACAGACCCCCGAATCCAATCTGCAAGACTCGGTGTTGTACCGCTTGCTGCGACTGAAACAGCAACACCCGCAGCCCGACACGGACCAACTGCCGGATAGCTTCACCCTGGAGCTGGACCGCGAGCAGACCTGCCCGACGCTGGAGTCCGTTGATGATTTTGCCGAGGAGCACCCGTTGTGGGGCATGCCTTATGCGATGCCCAACCTGTCGGATCAGGAGTACCGCACCCTCGTTTCCTGGCTGGCGCAGGGCGCACCGGCACCTGCCCCGCCCGCCCCCTCTGCCGGGGTCCTGCCGCAGATCGCGCAGTGGGAAGAGTTTCTGAACCAGCGATCAAACAAGCAACAGCTGGTCAGCCGTTATCTCTATGAGCACTTGTTTCATGCCCATATCCATTTTACCGGATCACCGGCACGTGAGTTCTACCGGCTGGTGCGCTCGACCACGCCAACCGGTCAAACCATCAACGAGATCCCGACGGTGCGTCCCTATGACGACCCTGGCGCCGCGCCATTCTATTACCGGCTGCTGAGGTACCACCCGAGTATTGTGGTAAAAAACCACATCCTGTACGAGTTCTCCGACCGGCGCATGGAACGTTATCGGGAACTTTTTCTGGACCCCGATTATGCGGTGCGCGAACTGCCCTCCTACCGGCCGGAAATTGCGTCCAACCCATTCAAGACATTTATCGATCTGCCACTCAAATCCCGCTACCGGTTTCTGCTGGACGATGCACGGTTCTTTATCGAGGGTTTTATCAAGGGTCCGGTCTGCCGCGGGCAAATCGCGCTGAATGTGATCGAAGACCAGTTCTGGGTGCTGTTTTTCGATCCGGATCAGGACGTGTTTACCAATGATGCCCAGTTCGTCGGGAGCCTGGCCGATGATCTGCAACTGCCGGCCGATCGCCGCAGCTCACTGAACCTGACCAGTATCTGGAGCGATTACTGGCAACGCCAGCGGCGCTACATGACATCCAAACAGGCGTTGTTCAAGAAGATCAGCACCCACGATATCCATCATGCACTGGGCTACATCTGGGATGGCGAGGGCAATAACCCCAATGCGGCACTGACGGTGTTCCGCCATTTCGACAGTGGCTCAGTGGCCTATGGACTGGTGGGTAATGATCCGGAAACGGCCTGGATTCTTGATTATCCGTTATTCGAGCGCATCCACTACCTGCTGGTCGCCGGCTTCAATGTCTACGGTAACCTCGTCCACCAGGTGAACACCCGCATCTATATGGATTTCCTGCGCATGGAGGGCGAGGATCATTTTCTGGCCTTTCTCCCCGCAGACCGGCGCAAGGCCATACGCGATCGTTGGTATACCGGCATGCGTAGCGGTGTAGAGAAATTCTTTACCGCGCCTCAGGACTGGATGGCTATCGAATCGGTGAATGGTTATCGCACTGATGACCCGCAGCGGGAGCTTTACCAGCACATCAGGGAACGCGTTGCCGGTGTAGCCCAACAGGCGGATGCCTTGAATCACTGTGGCATCCCGGGCTGTGCTGAACCGCAACCGGATACGGAGATCGAAAAAGTCGACAAGGCCATGGCGAAGATCGCCCGGTTACAGGGAAGTCAGCTGCATGCCTTCCCCGAGCTGGCCTTCGTACAGGTCAGGATGGATGACCCGCGACAGGACCGGAGCTATTCCCTGATCCGCAACAAGGCCTATAAGAACGTCACCTCGTTTCTTGCCGATGAACGCGAACGCGACCGCGCCGATATCGAACAGGACAGCCTGACCGTGGTCAATTGGCTCGAGGGCTCCTACCCCAATTTCTTTTTCTCTGTGGCAGGGTCTGAAATCGATGCCTTCACCGAACAGTGTGCGGAGATCCGCAACCACAAGGATTATGAAAGGTTTGTTGATCGCTATGGAATCCGGCGCACCAGCCCCGGTTTCTGGGCAACAGCGGACTGGTTCCAGGACGAGTACGCGCACAACCAGCCGGTCGTATCGGGGCTGTTCGATCTGAATCGTTATGAGAATCGCTAATGCCGGGCTTAAGCCTTCGACATAACCCTCTTATGGCGCGACCATAACTATACGCGCCTCCCGGTTCGGATTAATTGAATACTGACCCAAATCTCCCATACCAGTAAAACCAGCATCGCGATACGCTCCGCCAGACCTGGCGCCACATCCAATTGAATGGCGATGACGAAGCTAATGATTGCCACCGTCGCGCAAACTGCAAGCACCAGAGAGACGACCCTTTGCCTGCGCCAGCGACGGTCGCGACCGAATGCTGACGAGAACACAAACAGCGCGGCGAGTTCGAGCGCAAAGGTGGCACTGGCCGCCGAGCGGTGGATACGTCCGCTCACGCCGGGGACTTGATCGGGGGCTTCGATGGGAAACACCGCCGCCAGCAGAATGCCCAAAGCAGCCAGACCAAACAGCAGAACCGCCCAGGTCCGCAGCCCTCCCGGGTTTAGCGCAGCGCGCAGACCGAGGGTCAAGGCCAGGTTGCCCCAGCTATGCACAAAGGCTCCGGCCATGAAGACCCAGCCGAGCGGTTGGTTGGCCAGGTTACTGACATAATGATCCATCAAGTCAATGTTGCTGCTCGTCAGGTGCAGAACAATGAGTGATGACGCAAACGCAACCAGACCCACCAGACCCAGCAGCCCGAACCATCTCACCGCGGGCGAAAAGGCCGGCTCACTGCACCCGTCGCTAGCCTGGTTGCCAACACCCGTCATATCCTTCTCCCTACCCCGCCGGTACGGCAAACAACAGCACAAACCCCAACGCCAACGCTACCAGAAAAAAACGCACCCGCTCACGGTGGTTGCGGCACACCGTCAGGCCCACCAGGCATTGCAGCAGGTAGTACAGGGCGAAGGCCTTGGATGCTAGCACGAGCACCGTGAAAGTCGAACCCGTCCAGGCCAGCACCATGGCCGCGCCACCTACCAGCAGATAGCCCCAGCGCTCAGCGAAACGCCGCTGCGTAACTTCTTCGAGGTTCGCGGCGGCGGGTCAAGGTGTCGAAGCGGTGGCCGAGATAGCGCGGGGTCTCGAAACCCTGCACCACGATCAGCGTGCCGGCGACGATGGTCAGCATCTCCCAGCCGGAGCGTTGCGGCAGTGCCGGCAGCGCGAACTGGCCGGTGTTCAGATAAAGCCGTGCGTCGTAAACAGCAAAGCCGATCAGCAGCAGTGCCAGGATCAACAGGGTGACGTACAGCGCCCAGCGCTCCAGATGTTCCAGTGGTTTCAGTCCACCCAGGATGCCGATGACGGTAATCAATCCGATCACCAGCGTGGTGAGCAGGCTCTTGTTGAATTCTGAATCCGCCTCGAAGGCACCGAGCACGAAAGCGCTGAGGATATGGATGTAGAGGCACACGGAGACAACATAGGCCGCCACCAGCGCCACATCGGACAGCCGTTCCAGTAACAACGTCGTGCGCCTGTTGCCCGCCGCCAGCACCGGTTCGGCGCAGAGGATATTGTGCCGCACGATGGCACCGGTATGAAACGCGACAAAGGCCACTGCCAGCATCGCCCACACCGCATAGGGTCCTACGCCACTCGCCAACACCGGGACAATGACCAGAAAACCACTGCCGAAAATGGATGCCAGCGGCGTGCTCATTGCCGGTACGATCTGTGACGTCAAGACTGGCGGGCGCCCGGACGCACAGCCTTGCATGCGGCTGTCTGGCTGTTGCGTCACGATCCTGCGATCCAGGGCCCGTAAAACATGCCCTCTACACCACCGCCATCAGCCATGGTGATGGCCTCCATGCCCATGCGGGTCAGGCTGCACCTCGCGGCTCGCCACTTCGCTCTCTTCCAGATAGTGCACAAAAGCCCGTCGCAGCCGCTCACCCCAGCCGTCGCCCAGACGGGCGCCGGCGTGTTGCAGGGTTGACTCGACCTGCTCGGCCGTCGCCTGCAACAAGTCGTTGGTAATGGTCAATTCGTTCGCATCGATGTCTACCGTGTACACGCCCATCATGGCCCGGAGTTGCTCGGTGACTTGCTGCACCGCCGACGCCGACAAAGGTTGATCGAGACGCAGGCGACGGCGCTTGATGATATCCTCCCCGGCCTGTTTCGGCGCTTGCTCGCCCGGCACGCCGATATACAGGTGCGGGTTGGCCAGAAACCGCTCCTTGCACTGCAGCGAGCAGAAGGCGAAATCCATGCCCTGATAGTTGATCGCATGCTGATCCGGCGCCACCAGCATCTTGCACACCGGGTCTTTCAGCTTTTTACGGCCAAGCCCCATGGTCGTGTCCTCCCTGGGTTATTTGCCATGTAATGAAACTCAATTGCCTACCCCAATATCGCGAAAACAGACCTTGCGTGACAGCGGACCCGCCCAAACGACCAGCAATGGTGTCAGCGCAATACTCAGGATGATCGTGCCCAGAACCAGCTGCTCGACAGAGGATCCGAGCAGACCCTCTTTGGCTGCCAGCAACACCAGCACCAATCCGAACTCGCCGCCCTGGGACAGCAGCAACGCCGTATGCATGGCCACCCCGCGAGGCACGCTGAACAATCGTCCGAGGAGGGTGGTGGTCACCGTCTTCACCAACAGCAACAGGGTCAACGCCAGCAGTACCCACGGCAACAGTGTCATCACCGCGTCCAGGTCCAGCATCATGCCGATTACCACGAAAAAGAACCCCAGGAGTACATCGCGAAACGGACGGATCTCATCCCTGAGGCGATGCCTGTACTCGGTCTCGCTGAGCATCACACCGGCGAGAAAAGACCCCAGGGCCAGCGACAACCCAGCGAACTCGGTGATCCATGCCGCCCCAAGTGCAAACAGCAGTGCCGTCAGCGTGAACAACTCCTCAGAACCCCGATCGGCAATGCGCCGAAACAGCGGCCGCAACAACCAACGGCCCGCCGCCATCATCAGCGCGATGACAATGGCACCGACCAGTAATGCCTGGCTGATTGCGGCCCAAACACCGTTCTCCGAATCGCCCGCCAATACGGGGATCAGGATCAGGAAGGGAACCACGGCCAGATCCTGAAAGATCAAGATCGCAATCGACAGGCGACCGTGCGGCTGTCCGAGTTCCTCCCTGCGACTGAGTTCGCGCGACACCACCGCCGTCGAGGACAATGCCAGCGCCCCACCCACCACAAAGGCCGCGCCCGGGGCGAGTCCCAGCGCCCAGGCCAACAGCGCACCGATGACGGCAGTCACCAGGACCTGAGCAGCACCGAGTCCGAACACATGTTTTCGTAGCGTCCAGAGCTTGCCTAGGGAGAATTCCAGTCCGATGGTAAACAGCAGCAGCACCACCCCGAACTCGGCGAGAAAATGCAGATCCTGGGTATGAGGAATCCAGGAAAAACCGGCCGGGCCTAGAACGATCCCTACCAGAAAATAAGCCAGTAAAATCGGCAGCCCGATGCGTTCGAACAGGGCCAGCAACGCCACAGAGGCGGCGAGAAGGCCAATGATACTTGTCAGTACAACTTGCTCCATTCTGTATTCACTTTTTATATTATTAATTTCACTAGAATCGATAGACTATTGGTTCATGTTCAGCAATACAGTTCCACTACACTTTATTACGCAGCTCCTTATCACCTCTGGCATGCACGCCCCTTATTTTCATGGCGCCCAATAAACTGCAAAAAATAGAAATACAATGTAGTGATCACCATATTACAGGTGATGCGAGAACATTGATGCGGGCAATGTTGTGTGGAGAAAATCCTAACGTTCATGGGTATGCTCATCGGAGGAGGAACTCGATGAGCGTCTCCGGGAAAGAAATACCCATTCGAGAATAAAAACAACACCGATACCGGTCACTGCATAAGCGACTACGGCGGGATCGCTCTGCAATTTCGCTACGGTAAATGCGGCGAGCACGACGGCATCCGCAACGAGAGCGGAGAGGAGTACCGAGGCCCGGGCACCAATTTCCTCACGCAGACGACGGAAGACCCCCCAATGCACCAACATGTCCATCACCAGATAGAAGAAGGCACCGAGTGATGCGATTCGCGAAAGATCGAATAAGACTGCCAGCGCGCCGGCAATGACGACCGTATACACCAACATGTGGCTGCGGATGCCGCCCTTCATGCCGAAATGGCTGTGCGGGATCATCTTCATCTCGGTCAGCATCGTGAGCATTCTGGAAACCGCGAACACGCTTGCGATTACACCAGAGGTCGTCGCCGATATGGCGATTGCAATAGTGAAATAGAAACCAATGTCGCCAAGTGCAGGCCGCGCTGCTGCCGCCAGCGATGTGTCGCGTGCCTCGATGATTTCGGAGATATTGAGGCTCGAGCCAACGGCGATCGCGACGAGCAAGTAGATCACAATGCAAATGGCGATCGAATACAGGATAGTTCGCCCGACATTGCGATGCGGGTCGACTATTTCGCCGCCGCTATTGGTAATGGTCGTAAAGCCCTTGAAGGCAAGAATAGAAAATGCGACAGAAGCAAGCAGTGCCTCGGCCGACGATAAAGTGACAGGTTCTGTGAATGATCCTGATGAAAAGCCGCTCGCCCATATTGCGGCGATCGCGAAAATCACGATACCGCCTATCTTGATTGCAGACATAATAAGCGAAAAACCGCTGACCGATCGGTTGCCAGCCGCGTTTACTAAATAGGCAAAGACGATAAGAGCGAGTGCGAGCGCTGAAACCAGGAGACCATTTTTCTCAAGGTCGAAGGGCCGCAGAACATAGGTCGCGAACGTACGTGCAACCAGGCTTTCATTGATCACCATTGAGAGCGCCATCAGCAGTGAAGCCGAGGCCGCAACGACACCGGGACCATAGGCCTTTTGCAGGATCATGGCAATCCCACCTGAGGACGGCCAGGCGTTCGACATTTTGATATAGCTGTAGGCCGCGAGTGTCGTCACCAGCGCACCAACGACAAAGGAGAGCGGAAAAAGCGGCCCTGCGAGCTCCGCAATCTGACCGGTGAGTGCAAAGATGCCCGCGCCGATCATGACACCGGTGCCCATCGCTATACCCCCGAGAAGGGAAATGCTGCCTTTCTTGATGTCGGCTTCGTGTGCTGAATGCTCATCCATGCGGACTGACTCCTGGAGTAAAAAATACTGATTTTTGGAAAAATGTGAGCATGAAACAGCCACGCTTCAGTTGCCTATAAACCATAGATTTAATTATGTAACTACTCAAAATCAAAGCCCCTTAATCATAAAGAAAAAAGACACAAGGTAAATACTCTGTATTTTAATAAAACTACTGAGTCGATTAGTTAACTGCACTTGGTTGTTTGTTGAATATACGAGCCATACCTGCCACCGTTCCCGCCAGCAACAACGCTGCCGTTAACCAGAACGGCACCTCGAGGGTAATGCCATACAACCAGCCAGCCGTGGCCGAACCAAGGCCCTGTCCCAGGGCGGCGGCCGCAGTCTGCTTACCCAGCGCTGCGCCCTGGGCCGGCCCGGCATCCAGGGACACGCGGTAGGCCAGCATCGGAATCAGGATGCCCGATCCGGCAGCGAACAACCCGACCAACAGCATAATCCAGCCTGGATCGCTCACCAGAGGCAACAGCCCTACCCCCACCGCCATCGCCAGAAAGGCGGGCGCGACGATAAAGCGAAATCCGGTGTGCCGCGCCAATGGCGAGAACACCAGCACCTGCACCGCGACCATGACCAGGCTGCACTCCGTGAATATCAGCCCGATTTGCAACGGATCGAGCCCCAACACCTGCTGGCCCTGCAGGGCAATCGCAACTTCGAAAGCGCCCAGACCGAACATGCCAAGCAGCGCCAGCAACAGCAGCACATTCACCGACTTTGTATTTCGTTCATCCGGCAGACACTGCGTATGCGCCGCTGTGTTTACCGGCAGCGGGATCCCTGGCAGCCAGAGCCAGACTGCCAGCCAGATCACGGCGCCACCGGCGGCGGCGGTGAAAAACCCTGCCGACAACGAACCGCCACCTCCCGCCTGCCCCCATATACCGACCGGCATCCCGGCGAGCCAGCCACCCAGTAACGGTCCTGCCATAAAACCCAACGTAGTGGCCGCGGTCATCCAGGCGAAGCGGCGCGCCCGCGCCTCCGGTGCGCTGGTATCACTGATATAGGCCAGGGCCACGGGCAAGACAGCGGAGACCAGCCCCCCCGCGAGAGCGCGAGCCAGGTAGGCCACCCAAAGATTCGCCGCCAGGCCGAAGGTCGCCAGCGCCAGGACGCAACCACCTAAGCCCAGCAGGATTACCGGCCGGCGTCCGATACGGTCGGAGACTTTTCCCCACAGCGGCGCGCCCACGAACAGCGCGAACATGTAGATCGCCGCGATCATGCCGGTGTGCCAGGCAACCGAAAAACGTGCACTAGCGCCCACCAGCGATTCCAGCAGGAACGGCAGCACCGGCAGCACGATGCCGTAACCCACATACACGGCAAACACCGCCGCCATGAGCAAAAAGAACGGTAAAGTCGCCAGCCCGTCGTGTCGCCGCACGCTCACTGCACCCTCGCGTCTAGATTCGTTTGCCCTACTACGGACTCGATCCAAACGCTTGCTCTGCTTTTATACCTCACGATCCAAGCGCTCAATGGGGCGAAGGTGCGTGCGCGGGTTCGGCACCTTGTCCCGAAGGCGTTGGATAGCGTTGTTTCAACAAGTCGATCTCTTCGACACGCATGTCCGGCAACACCTTGATAAAGGCAACGATATCCCACAGTTCCCCTTCGCTGTGTGACGGATGCCAGGCCGGCATGCCGGTCATGCGAATACCGTTCTTGATCACCCAGAATACCTCCGTTTCCGACATATGCCCTTCCCCTTTCGCAAGGTCTGGTGGCGCTGGATTGAGCCCGCGTGTTAGTGGTGTCGGATCGTCACCGGGCAGGGTATGACAGATGGCGCACATATCGCGAAAGGCGCCAAAGCCGCGTGCGATACGCTGCGGGTCACAGAGGTCGGCAGGCGCCTGCAACGCCTGCGCGCGGCGCTCGATTGAACTCTCCCGGGTCGTGACCAGCACCCACCTGAGCCAGGCCGGGTCTTTCCAGTCCGTGGCCACATTATACAACCCCGTATACATCACGGCAAGCGCCGTGGAAATCGCCAGCGTGACGATAATACCCAGGGTGACGATGACAGTTTTCATAACCTTGACCTCCTTTAGATAACAAACTGTTAACCGGCCGTCAGCGGCGTCCGCGCCCAGCCCACCACAACACGGCGGCACCGACAAAGGCGGAAATTACCGAACCGACCACCACGCTCAGCCGCGCACTGCGGAAGGTTTCCGGATCGGAGAACGCCAGTCCGGCGATGAACAGGCTCATAGTGAAGCCGATCCCGGCGATCATCGCCACGCCATAAATGTGCCACCAGCCGGCGGCGTGGGGCAGCTGCGCCAGGCCAAGGCGCACGGCCAGCCAGGTCGCGCCGAACACACCAATTTGTTTGCCGACAAACAACCCCAGCATAATGCCAACCGAGATCGGCGAGGCCAGCGTGTCGAGCACCGCGACAGACAGGGGGATGCCGGCGTTGAAAAAGGCGAACACCGGCACGACCCCCAGCGCGACCCAGGGATACAGCGCGTGTTCCGTCTCTTTTATCGGCGACCAGGATTTCCCATCCCGGCTGACCTGCATCGGGATCGCCAGGCCGATGGCAACACCGGCGATGGTCGCGTGCACGCCGGACTTGAGCACGGCAAGCCACAGGAACACACCGACGATGACGTAGGCCGCAACCTGCGTGACCTTGTAATAATTAAACAGCACCAGCACCGCAATTCCGAGGCCCGCCAGCAGCAGCGAGGACGTGGCGAGCCCTTCGGTATAGAACAGCGCGATGATCAGGATCGCGCCCAGGTCGTCGAAGATCGCCAGGGCCGTCAGAAACACCTTGAGCGAGGCAGGTACCCGGCTGCCGAGCAGAATCAGCACGGTCAATGCCAGTACGGCGTCGGTGGCGACGGGGATCGCCCAGCCACGCATGGCCAGCGAATCGCCGGTGTTCAGTGAGGCATAGATAAGTGCCGGTGCCAGCATGCCACCCAGCGCAGCAAAACCCGGCGCGGCGAGGGACTTGAGCGAAGACAGCTCGCCTTCCAGCACCTCGCGCTTGAGCTCCAGGGCGATGAGCAAGAAGAAAAACACCATCAAGCCGTCGTTGATCCACAGGATCATTAGCTTGTTGATGCTGAATTCGCCCACCTGGACCAGCAAGGTCAGGTGATGCACCTGCCCGTACCAACTCTCTGCAGGGGAATTGACCAGCACGAAGGCCAGCAGCATGGCCGCCACCGTCACCAGACCCGCTACCTGTGGCGAGCGCCAGAACACCTCGCCCTTCATGTTCCGCTTGCCCTGACCTGGCGAATGCCCTCCAGCCGGGTGCGTTTGAGCAGCAGCGCGTTCACCGCCACCAGCGCCGAGCTGCCAGACATAGCCAGCGCCGCCACCTCGGGGCTGATCATCAGCGGGTAGAACACCCCGGCGGCTGCGGGAAAGGCGATGACGTTGTAGGCCACCGCCCAGAACAGGTTCTGGTGCATCTTGCGCAGGGTCGCGCGTGATAATTCAATCGCGCCCAGAACATCATAGGGATCGCTCTTCATCAGCACCACGTCGGCCGATTCCATGGCCACGTCGGTGCCGGCACCGATAGCAAAACCCACTTCGGCCTGGGTCAGTGCTGGGGCGTCGTTGACGCCGTCGCCCACCATGCCCACCTTCTTGCCCTGCCCTTGCAGTTCCTTGATCTTGTCCGCCTTCTGCCCCGGCAACACGTCGGCGATGACGGTGGTGATGCCGAGTTCCCCGGCGATGCGTTCAGCGGTGGCCTGATTGTCGCCGGTGAGCATGGCCACCTCCACACCGCGCTCGCGCATCTTATTTACCATGGCCGCCGCGGTCGGCCGCGGCGCATCGGCGATTGCGATCAATCCTGTAAGCTTGCCACCGTGCGCAACGTGCACCACGGTCTGGCCCGCGCCCTGCAGGCGCGCGGCCTCATCCTTTAACCGCCCCATGTCGATCTTTTCTTCGTCCATCAGGCGGCGGTTACCGAGCAGCACATTCTTGCCACCCACCTCGGCGCGTGCTCCCTTGCCCTCGATATTGGCGAAGCCGCTGAGCGGTTCCAGTTTCAAACCCTCGGCCCGCTTCTGGATAGCCTGTGCCAGTGGATGATCCGAGCCCTGCTCCACCGTGGCGGCCAGCGCCAGCACGGCATCCTGGCTGGTGTCCGCCGCGGCAACGGCCTCCACCACCTGCGGCTCACCCATGGTCAGGGTGCCGGTCTTGTCGAACACCACTACATCCAGCTTGGTCGCATCCTCCAGCGCCGAGGCGTTCTTGAACAGGATGCCGTTCTTGGCACCGAGACCGGTACCCACCATCACCGCCATGGGCGTGGCGAGTCCGAGGGCATCGGGGCAGGCGATGACGAACACGGTGATGGTCAGGGTCACGGCGAACAGTAATGTCGCACTGAGCCCCCAGAACCACACCGCAAAGGTAAGCAGACCGATGACGATGGCGATCACCACCAGCCACTGTGAAGCCTTGTCCGCCAGCAGTTGCGCCGGGGCCTTGGAGTTCTGCGCCTCCTGCACCAGTTTGACGATTTGCGCCAGCGCCGTATCGGCACCCACCTTGGTAGCGCGGTACTTGAAACTGCCGCTCTTGTTGATGGTGGCGCCGATAACTGTATCGCCGGGTATCTTGGCTACCGGCATGGACTCGCCGGTGAGCATGGACTCGTCTACCTGCGACTCGCCCTCCAGTACCTCGCCATCCACCGGAATCTTGTTACCGGGCCGAATCACCACCACGTCGTCCTTCAACACCTCGGCCGTCGGCACCTCCAGCTCCTGTCCGTCGCGCAATACCACGGCCTTGGGCGGGGCAAGGTCCATCAGCGAGCGGATAGCATCGGAGGCGCCGGCGCGGGCACGCATCTCCAGCCAATGTCCGAGCAGGATAAACACCAGCAACACCGCGACTGCCTCGAAGAACTGCACGCCATCGAACAGGAAGGTAGCACCGAGACTGAACAGGTAACCGGTGCCCACCGACAGCACCACCAGCACCGCCATATTGAGCACACCGTTTCTGAGCGCACGCCAGGCAGCGACGAAGAACGGCCAGCTCGGCCAGATCACCGCGACGGTGGCGAGCAGGAACAGCCAGGCATTCAGATCCAGACCGAAGGGCGGCGCCGGCGGCGTGAACAGCCCGCCCATGGGCGAATAGATGAAAATCGGAATGGTAAAAATAAAAGGGTATACGGATTTAATGGTTGATTGAGCTCTCTCACCCCACCAACCTGATACCGCCGTCAGATGGTTGATAGATCGACCCCGTAGTTGAGTTCCTCTGCGAAGTCCGGCAGCCCACCAACGTATAGATCACCACGCAGGCTGCAATGGAAATAATGATCGCCCGTCCTACGTTCCGCTTGGGGTCTATTACTTCGGAGCCGCTGTTGGTAATGGTATGGTGAAGCCCTTGAAAGCTAGAATTCCGAGCGCGGTTGCTCCAAGGAAGTTGCCCACAGTTCCGGCCTCTCCGGGATTCGAGAAGTCAACCGATATGGAGTCGGCGACCCATACCCCCACCAACCCGAAAATCAGTATGCCGCCGATTTTCAGGACGCCGATAAAGGAAGCCACACCCTGAATCATCCGGTTACCCAGCAGATTTATGAGAAACGCTGCCAGGATCAGTGACACCCCGAGAATGGGCACCATTCGCCCGCTTTCGTCGCCACCGAAGAGCTGCATGGTGTAGGAGCCGAACGTGCGGGCCAGAAAACTCTGGGCGATCACCATGGAAAAGTACATCAGCAAGGCGTTAAATGCGGTCGGCAGCCGGTTTCCGTAGGCCTTGTGTAAGTACATGCCGATACCGCCCGCAGACGGGTACGCATCGGAAATTTTGATGTAGGAATAAGCACTGAAGCTGACGATCACGGCGGCCGCCAGAAACGCCAGGGGGAACAGAACGCCCGTCATCTGTGCCATCTGTCCGGTCAACGCAAAAATACCAGCGCCTATCATGACGCCGGTACCCAGCATGACGGTTCCTGGCAGGGTGAGACTGCCTTCCTGATAGCGAGTGGTTCTGTCTTGCTCCCTGCTCATTCAACCTCCGGTTATTGTCGTTTCTATTTACGCTTCATAGGTGGGATTTTGGAACAGCAAAACGGATCATGTTTTGCGTTGGCCCGAACATTGTCGTCTGTAAACCGACACCACGCCAGTTTCCGCTGGGTCCACCACCCGGCCTGCAACCCGCCTCCGTGGGTTTTGATCAGTTCCATTAACTCGTCAAGAGACCAATGGGTTCCATCGTAGACGACATGCAGCTGGTTGTTCGGTTTGCGCTCGGCAAAATCAACACAGGGATGATGGTTGAGTTCATGGATGAAATCGCCCCACTGACTCTCGCCAAATCACTCACCATTTTGGCACGTAGATGCCGGTGAGGTGAGGAGGAGTCCATCCCATTGATTCAGGTTACTGATGAAAATGAATAATCACGGTAATCCTGATGCCTATGCGCCGTATCCTCTTGGCCGTGTAGCGACAAACGTCAGGCACTCACCCAACCGATCTCATTGTACCCGGCGTCGAAAGACCCAAAGGGAGAAAATAAACAGCGTGACACCGATTACCAGCAAGGCGAGAGCCTCATCCCAGAGAACCGCCAGGCCGGCGCCTTTGAGGAAAATACCGACGATGATATCCATGTAATAACGCAGTGGACTCAGCAGGGAGAGGCTTTGCAGGAAAGGCGGCATGGCTTCTACCGGCGTCAAACTGCCCGACAGGAACATCAGCGGGAAAAGTCCGAAAAAGGAGAGCAGCAACGCCTGCTGAAGGGTCCGGCTGTAGGCGGCAATCAGTACGCCCAGCGCAATCGCACTGAGCAAAAAGATGGCGGTCAGCACCAGAAATAAAAGCAGACTGCCCTGAAGGGGCACATCAAAGACTCTGACAATCACCAAACTCGGAAAGATGGACAGTACGCCCATGATCAGCGTGGGTGTGACCTTGGCCAGGAACAGTTCCAGGGTGGAAATGGGCGTCACCAGCAGCTGCTCGATAGTGCCTCGCTCCTTTTCCCGGACAATAGAGGCGGCCGGGTGAATAACGCCCACCATCATACCGGCCAGAGCAATCATCGATAACACGATAAAACCCGATGTTGTCAGATCGGGGTTATACCAGATACGGATCAGGGGTACCGCGACCCCCTTCTTCCCGGCAGCAGGGAGCGCTTCGCGCTCCTGGCGCTGGACGATCTGCAGAGCATCATTGACGGCATTGGCGGCAATGTTGGAATTGGTGCCGTCCTGGAGCAACTGGAGCTGAGCACTCTTGCCAGCGAGAAGAGCACCTTCGAACCCGGCGGGAACGACCAACACCATGGTGGCATCGCCTTTCTCCAGGAGGTCAGTGGCGGTTGCCACACGGGTTTCCTGAAATTTCAGGTCGAAGGTTTCGCTCACCGCAAATTTCTGGATCAACGAGCGACTCAAGGCGCTGCGATCCTCGTCCACCACCGCCAGGGGCAGGTGGCTTACATCAAAACTGAGCGCAACGGCACAAATGACGACTTCAATGGTGTAAAGCCAAAGTATCAGGGTCAGTATCAACCGGTCACGAAAGAACTGCACGAGCTCCTTGCGCAACAAACCAAATAAGGCAATTCCCATCAGGCCACCTTCTGCTTCATTCGCCAGGCCGCGAAGACAAATACCAGGACCGTATAGACGATCAACATCATCAGATTTGGCAGAACGGCTTCAAGGCCGGCTGATTTCAGTACGATGCCCCGGGAGATTTCCATAAAATAACCGGCAGGGAAAAGCCAGCTATACAGTTGCAGGGCAAGAGGCATGGTGAACAGAGGGAACAGAAAACCGGAAAACAAAAACGACGGCATCAAGGTGACAATCAGCGTTATCAACATGGCCGCCAACTGGGTACGGACCAGGGATGAGACCAACAGGCCGATACCCACCGTGGTCAGCACATAAACGAAAGCGGACGTCAGCAGCAGTATCGGGCTGCCGGCAATGGGGACCTGAAACCAGGCAAACCCCACCACCATGACCATAAGAATCTCCAGGAAAGCCACCAGACCGTAGGGCACCAGCTTGCCGACAACAAACTCGGTTGAGGTGACCGGCGATGCATAGATCTGCTCAATCGTACCGGTCTCTTTCTCACGCACGATCGCCAGGGCGGTCAGCAGGGGTGGGAACGCCATCAGGATCACGGCAAATAACCCGGGGATGACGAAATTGACGCTGCGCAGGGAGGGATTGAACCAGACCCTGGCCTGGACCCGGACGGCGCTCTGACGCGGGGCGGGGAAATTTGCGATTACCGCCTCGGCATAGGCCGATGCCAATCGACCCAGAACAGGATAGCCGCCGTCCACGATCACCTGGACAGGCGCCTCGTCGCCTCTGAGCAGTTGCCGGGCCAAGCCGGCTGGAATCACCACGCCCATGCTGATGGTCGAGCTTTGCAGTGCCGACTCCAGATCGCGGAGATCGGTCGTTTTCTGCTCTAATTGAAAATACCGCGAGCTGTCGAAACGGGCTGACAGGTCGCGGCTTGCCGGCGTGTTGTCCAGATCGTAAATGCCCACGGCAACCTGTTCCACATCCAGATTGACCGCATAGCCGAACAGAAAAAGCATGATCAGCGGCATGATCACGGCCAACGCAATGGTAACCGGGTCGCGAATCAGCTCGCGACTTTCCTTGACGATGAGGGCTCCAAGCCGATGAGCCTTCATGGTCCCAACGCCCGGGAATTGGCCGTTCCCGCCTGTTCTATGGCCGCCGTGAAGAGCATCTCCACCGTGGCGTCGGCTTCGAGGCCGAGCGAATGATTCAGCGATGATCGGCTACCGTGTGCAAGCAGCCGCCCGTCCAGCATTAACGCCAAACGATCACAATAGGCCGCTTCCTCCAGGTAGTGGGTAGTGACCAGCACGGTCATACCGCTGGCGGCCAGCTCACGGATAACCCGCCAGAAAAGGTACCGGGCGACGGGATCGACACCCGAGGTGGGCTCATCAAGGAACAAGACCCGGGGCCGGTGAAGCAGGCTGCAGGCCAGCGCCAGACGCTGGCGCAAGGCACTTGAAAGATCACCGGTGAGCTTGTCGGGAATATCTGTCAGCCCCGTTACTTCCCTGGCCCAGTCGATCGCAGCCCGCGCCGCGCCTCCGGCCAGGCCGTAGGCATTGGCAAAGAAGCGGAGATTCTCCCAGGGGGTCAGTTCCAGATAGAGTGAAAACCGTTGTGACATATAACCAATTTGCCGGCGCAATGCGGTGCTACCCCCGCCGGAGCTCACCCCGGCCACCCGGGCGTTGCCCTCATCGATGGCCACCAGCCCGCACAAGGCCCTGATCAGGGTTGTCTTGCCCGCCCCGTTGGGCCCCAGCAACGCAAGCAGTTCGCCAGATGGCGCCTCGAAACTCACCCGGTCAACGGCCTTGAAATGTCCGAAGCGGACGCTCAGGCCGGTGGCCACCAGCCCTTCCTCTTTTCCCCTGTCTTGCCGGGCCAATTCCGGAAACTGCTGCTCGCCGGCCCTCCTGTCCGTCCGCAGCACAAACAGATCCTCGAGCCGGGGCTCGGCCGCCGCCAGGTGGGTTCCCTCGGGCAATAACTCGGCGAGCTGGTTTTCAGCGATGTCCGCGTTCATCACCAGTCGCAGGTGATCCGGCAACCACTGCACTGAATGGACGCTGTCAATTTGAGCCAGGATGCCGGACAACTCCCGCAAGCCTCGTCCGGTATCTCCAGCATTTACAGTGAACACCCTTCCGGCGGCGGGCCTCAGCAGCTCTTCCAGCGACCCATCCGCAAGAACGCGGCCCTGTTCCAGCAGCAGTATCCTGTCGCAGCGCTCCGCCTCGTCCATGTAGGAGGTAGCCACAACCATGGTCAGGCCCTGCGACCGGAAGCGGTCGAGCATGGTCCAGAGATGGCGCCGGGACAGGGGGTCGACGCCGAGCCCCGGTTCGTCAAGGATCAGCAGCTCCGGTTCATGGACCAGATTGGTACATAGCGACAACTTTTTCCGCATGCCACCGGACAGTTTGGCGGCGGGCCTGTCAGTAAAGCGGCCAAGCCCCGACATGGATAGCAACCTTTCTGAACGCTCCCGATAGAGTTCGTCGGGCACATCCCGGATGCGAGCGGCAAAGCTCAGGTTTTCCTTGACGCTGAGTCGATCGTAAAGCGTAAATCCCTGGGACATATAGCCAATCCGGGCAGCAACCTGCTTGGCCTCACGACGGGTATCGAAGCCCAGGACCCGGCATTCCCCCACAGTGGGGTCCAGGATGCCAGCCAACATCTGTAACAGCGTCGTCTTGCCAGCGCCATCAGCACCGACAATGCCCACTCGTTGGCCGCGATCAACGGAAACATCCAGTGGCTCGATGACAACATTGTCTCCGAATTGGCGGCCAAGGCCTTTGGCGACGATGGGTTCCGGGGAAGACATGACGGCTCAGCGCGCCGGAACCGAGAGGGTCGCTGGCCACTCGGCGTCCGGATCCCAGCGAATCCAGGCATCTGCCGGCATACCCGGTTTCAGAGCATCGGCCGGATTATCCAGCACCAGGGTAACGCCATAGACCATCCGAACTCTCTCGTCGGGCATGTGGACATCGCGGGGGGTGAACTGGGCGAAATCGTCAATCCTGCCGACTTTGGCGGAAAAGTCCCCGGGCAAACCGTCCACGCGGATTCTGGCGGGATCCCCCAAGCTGATCCGGTTGAGGATATCACCGGGGACATAGACCTTGAGTTCGAGCTGCTGCAGATTCACCATCGTGGCCAGCGGCTGGCCGGTATCGACAACCTCTCCCGTCTCCACCGCCCGGATCAGGATGGTTCCGGAGAGCGGCGCGGCAACCTCCGCTTTGTCCAGTTGCGATTCAGCCAGTGCCACCTGCGCCGCCCTTGCAGCCACCTGTTCTTCGGCGGCATCCTTCTGCCGCTGGAGAGACTCAAGTCGGCCCCGGGCCTCACTGACGGCATTTTCCGCCTGATCCAGATCACTCGAGCTGGCCAGATTGCGGGACCGCAAGTCCCGGATCCGCTGCCGTTGTTTCTCGGCATTCTTGAGATGATGACGCCAGGTGGTGATTTGGCTGTCGAAGCCGTCACGGACTTCCCGCGCCGAGGCCAGCTCGGCCTGTGCCGAGCGCAGGCGGTCTCTGGCATCGGCGGGGTCGATCACGGCTACCGTGTCGCCAGCCGAAACCTTGCTGCCTTCCGCGAGATGGTGCTCGATGACCCGACCGGCCACTTCGGCCGCGATCCACACTTCCCGCCCCTCGATATGGCCATTGCCATAGACGATTCCCTGCGGCAAGGGCTCTTCCCCAAACAGAACAAAAACCCCATAAGAACCGCCGGCGAGCACCAACACCGCTATCAGAGACCAGAACCAGGATTGGGATTTCATCAAACACTCCTTATGACATTACTGTTCAGGTTGGAGCCGGGATCAGGGCCACTGCCTCTCACTCCAGCCAATGAGATCGCCCACTCTAGCACTCGGCAGCCGCCGCGAGCAAGGTCGTTGCCGGATCTTAAGCGGCTCATTCAGGTCGCCCTCGAAGATGGCCGTCAGGGCATCGTCAAAGACGCAAAATGGATTGGTAGCCTGCCACCTCCACCTCAAACCGGGTGTTCTGACGCAAGTGATCCTTCATGGCCTCCAGCGCATCAGGGTCTCCATGAATCAAGTTGATCGGCGTTTCGGGGGCTAAGTCACTTTGAGCCAGCCACTGTTCGATCTCTGTGAAATCTCCATGTCCGGAAAGCCCACTCAACACTTCCAATCTGGCTTTGACAGGAAACCAGTCACCGTGGATCTTGATCCTTTCCGCTCCGCCAATCATCTTGGCCCCTCGTGTTCCCCCGGCCTGATAGCCGGCGAAAATAACAGTTGTGCGGTGCTGGCCCAGGAGGCGCTTGAAATGATGAAGTATGCGTCCACCTGTTGCCATGCCACTGCCGGCAATAATTACGTGGGGGTATGCCTGGCCAGCCAGCGCCTTGGAGTCCTGAACACTGCGACTGTAATGAACGGTGCTACACATTTCGTGGCACTCGGAACTGCTCAATCGGTGCTGATCCTCGTAGCGGCAGTAAATCTCGGAAACATCGATTGCCATGGGACTATCGAGGTAAATTGGAAGCACTGGAATTCGCCCCGCCTTCATCAGGGTAGTGAACATATGCTGTAAAACCTGCGCCCTGCCCACAGCAAAGGCCGGAATCAATATATTGCCCCCTTTGTCGACGGTTTCATTAACGATGTCTGCCAACTGCGACAACGGGTCCGCATCGTCGTGGCGACGATTGCCATACGTTGACTCCAGCATCAGCATGTCCAGAGCTGGCAGAGGCGCAGGTGGCCTCATGAAAATATCGTTGAGGCGCCCAACATCGCCGGAAAAACCGATGCGTTTACCTTCCGTCTCAATAATGATGCAGGCAGCACCGAGAATGTGCCCAACCGGCCGAAGATGGAAGCGTATATCACCGAGCTGGACTTCTTCGTAAAAGTCTACCGGCTGAAACAACTCCATACAGGCGTCCGCATCATCCTGGTCATACAGAGGCTCCGGAGTTTCATGTTTACTCAGTTTATGGCGGCCGAGGTAATGCGCCTCCTCTTCCTGGAGATGGCCGCTATCAGCCAGCAGTATTTCACTCAAATCACGGGTAGCGTGGTGGGTATAAACCGCCCCTCGAAACCCCTGCTTGTACAACACAGGTATATAGCCCGAGTGATCCAGGTGGGCGTGGGTCAGAAGCACTGCGTCCAGTGATTCTATATCCAGCGGCAATGGCTGCCGGTTGCGCTTTCTCAGCCACTTGTAACCCTGGAACAAACCACAATCAACCAGAACCCGCGTCTCCCCCGCTTCAATCAGGAACTTGGATCCGGTAACCGTCTCTGCGCCACCAAGGAATGTAATATTCATCGACTCTTACTCCTGTCCTGATTGAGAAAATGCCTGATCGGTGGCGCCAGCAACTCACTGACATCAATACCGTTGGTACTGTGTGGAATGGTGTTGGTGGTCACCAGAGACTGTAAACCCGCAGCCAAAAGATACTGATCCGAAGCCTCGGCAAAGATGCCGTGCACCGCAGCACAGAGAATAGCCTCCATACCCTGCTCCTCGAGGCTGTCAAGCAGGCGGACCAATGTCGGATTCTCGATGGTCATCAAATGGGCTAACTCCCGCTGGGTCAATCCTCCACCACCACGCTGCAGGCAGACCATGGTGAACCATCGAGCCTGGGTAACCCCAAGGTCTTTCAAGCGCTCATCCAGTAAACTTGCGCCAGCGCCTTGCCACCCGAGCACTGGTGAAAGGAAACTGATCTCGAGGGATTTGTGGGTCCATATCGCTGTCCTGCTATTGCTGACTCAGTAACAGTAAATCGTAAGCTAATCATTGAGGCCAACATAAGTCACACATTGATCTGGGATCAGGCTTGCGCCAGATCAATATGCAACATCACGCGGATTCCGAGGCCAGCTAAGGAACTTCTCCTTCCAGTGAGACAGGTAATTCCTCACTTTTTCAGAGACAGGAGGCCTTCAGCGTATTGTCGCCCTGGTAGACACCCTTGCACCGTGACCGGCAACCGGCTTAAAAAAGCTGGCGCCGAGCGCTCCACAACGCTGTAGCATCTTCACTCGAAACCAGCCCGGTCTTCGGCACGACGTCTTCCAGGCAATCCGCATCCGCTAAGGTCAGTCCCCAGTCGGGTAGAGTATGCGGGGTCGACAACAAGGCCAAGTTCCGCTTATCGGCCAGAATGGCATGTACTCGGGAGGTTGGGTGACCAAAAAATCAGTAGTTCAATAGGTTGAGAGTGTTTTTGCGCTATTTTTCGCGTTTGTCTGCCAGCCCTCTATAACAGCGCCACGCAATTCAGCCGTGAATATAACCAAGTATTCGGCGCACCACCACTGCGCGACATTAAGCATTTACGACAGTCTGTTTCAAAAAAGATATAGATCGAAAGTTATTTGCTAATAATCAATTTTTCGCTCATGCAGTGGGCATTGTTGTCTTTAATTCGGCTAGCCGCACGATTCTTAGTTGACTATGAATTTTCTTACGTATGGCAAGTTAGTTGCTGCACAGCTAACTCAGGAGACCTCCACCAACCATTTTTTCCGTAGAGAAAATGAAAATAAAGGTTTTACGCACATAAGCTATCAACCAGATATTCCGTATACCCAAATAAAACAGACCCAGAAACGATTGCGCATGTCGCGCACCATGGCCTGCATGTCCATGCCGCCGCCATGCCCCATTTCATGGGCCATCTCGTCGCGGGCGCCGGCATTGTCAGCGGCCTTCTCGTGCCCGGCATGAACTGCATGACCTTCATGCTCATGTTCGGCAACGGCCACCGCAGCGGGCGGATCCTCGGCTGCGCACACATGCCTCGGCGTCTGCTCACCGGCACAGTGATAGCCGCACTCGTGTATCCGGGCCTTGATCGCCTTGAGATCGACCGCCGCTTCATCGTAGGTGACGGTGGCGCTGCCAGCCACGTAGTTGACCTCGACCTTCTTCACGCCCGACAGCTTCGTGAGCTGCTTCTCCACGCCGCGCGCACTGAGTGTCGACAATAGTCCTCCGACCTCGACTATGCTTGTTTTCACGTTTATCTCCTATGGTTCATCTCCAACGTTAACCCGGCGACCCTGCTCCATGGCGGCGGTATATCGTCCTTCACGCGCCGCCGCGTTCAGGCGCGCCCGTTTAACGAGCGCCTGCTGGGCCGCGACCTGGTTCGCGGCCTCACCACGCCAGGCGTCGAGCGCCGGCGCCTGAAGAGCGCGCCCGTATGAAAAACTCAAAATCCACGGTCGTTTTACCACGCTGGCGTTCATGGCATTGAGATTTGTGGTTGCAACTGCCTCACTCTGCCCGCCGGAGAGGAAGTAGATACCCGGCACGGCCGCCGGCACCGTGCGCTGCAGGCAGGACAGGGTCACCGTCGCGACCTCCTCGGGCGTGGCCTGTTTCGGGCAGACGCTGCCCGCGATGACCATGTTCGGCTTGAGCAGCATGAACTCCAGCGCGACGCGTTGGCGATGCAGCGCGTGAAACACCGCATGCAACACATTCTCGGTCACGCGCGCACAGGTCGCGATATCATGGTCGCCGTCCATCAGCACCTCCGGTTCAACGATCGGCACCAGGTCCTGGTCCTGGCAGATTGCCGCGTAGCGCGCCAGCGCGTGTGCGTTCGCAGCGATCCCTGCGGCGCTCGGCATGCCGGCGCCGATCGCGAGCACCGCGCGCCACTTGGCGAAACGTGCGCCGGATTTCCTGTACTCGGCCAGCCGCTCCGCCAACCCGTCGAGACCCTGGGTCACCTTCTCGCCGGGGAACCCGGGCAGCGCCACCGTGCCTTTGTCCACCTTGATGCCGGGGACGATGCCCTGCCCAGTGAGCAGCTGCGGGAACGCCACTCCCGCGGCGTTGGTTTGCTTCAGCGTTTCCTCGAACAGAATCACGCCGCTGATGTAGTCACCCAGTCCCGGCGTGGTGAACAGCATCTCGCGGTAGGCGCGCCGGGTCTGCTCGGTGCAGGGCACGTTCACGGCCTTGAAGCGCATCTCGATCGTGCCAGTGCTCTCGTCCGCCGCAAGGATGCCCTTGCCCGGCGCGGTCAGCTGCTGCACGGTCTTTTCCAGTTCGGCTGTGGTCATGAGAATCCTCCTTCCGGTTTGGCGGCTGCTGCAGGCAGCGGTGCTTGCAGCAAGGTCTGCACGTCCTCCCCGCTCAGTGTCTCTTGGGCGAGTAACTGCCGTGCGCCGCGGTCGAGTGTGTCGCGCCGCTCGGTGAGCAACTGTACAGCCCGCTCGAACGCCGCCTGCACGATGGCGCGCACGGCGCAATCGACCTCGTGCGCAGTCGCCTCGCTGTATTCGCGCACGGGCGGAAAGGCGCCGGGCAGGTCCAGGAACGCCGGGCGGATGGACTCCAGCGCCACATGACCGAGCTTCTCGTCCATGCCGTACCGCATCACCATGCTGCGCGCAATGTCAGTTGCCTTGGCGAGATCGTCGGCGGCGCCGGTGGACAGATGGCCGAACACAATTTGCTCAGCCGCCCGGCCGCCGAGCAGCACCGCCATCTTGTTTTCCAGTTCCTCGCGGGTCATGAGAAAGCGGTCCTCGGTCGGGCGCTGGATGGTATAGCCCAGGGCGCCGATGCCGCGCGGGATGATGGAGATCTTGTGTACCGGGTCCGTGCCGGGCAGCGCCATGGCCACCAGCGCATGCCCCATCTCGTGATGCGCCACCACCTCGCGTTCCTTGGGATTGAGCAGACGGTTCTTTTTCTCCAGACCGGCGACGATGCGTTCGACGGCACGGGTGAAATCGTCGAGCGCCACGCCCTCGGCGCCTCGGCGAGTGGCGAGCAGCGCCGCATCGTTGATCAGGTTAGCGAGGTCGGCGCCGGAGAAGCCGGGCGTGAGCGCCGCGATCTGCTCCACGTCGACGCCGGGCGCGAGCATGACCTTCTTGAGATGTACCTGCAGGATTTGCATCCGGCCGATCTTGTCGGGCCGGTCCACCAACACCTGACGGTCGAAGCGCCCGGGTTCCTTCAGGAAGGTGACGACTTCTTCCAGTTCCTCCTTGGCCTTGTCCACGCCGGCGACGTCGTTGAAAGACGCCCGCGTGTCCTTCTCCACATAGATCTTGGCCTTGCTCTTGCCGATCTCGAGCATACCGCCCGCCGCACCCATGCGTTTCATCAGCAACATCCAGATGCCGACGAAAACAACCGCCGGCAGCACCCACGACAGCAACGTGCGAAACCAGTTGCTCTCGATCACGCCGGCGAAACGCACCTTGGCGGCTTCCAGCTCCTTGATCAGATCCGGATCGTCTACCCGCACAGTGACGAAGCGGTGCGGTCCATCGCCGGATTTGCGCAGTTCATTGAGCTTTTCCTTCGGCAGCAGTTCCTCCAATCCTTCATTGATCAATCCGCCCCTCAGGGTCCTCTCACCGATTGCGACGTCAGTCAGCTTTCCGGCCTTGAGCATGATCTTGAAGTTGTCGTAAGACAGGGTTTCGGTGTGCCGGCCGTACAGGTCGTTCTGTACCGCCATGATCAACAGGAAGACGGCGATGAAATACCAGATCGAGAACTGTTGGCGTTTTTCCATTGCCGGTTCCCTCGTCAGGCGCCGAAGCGGCGGTGAAGCGCGTTGTAGATCGGGCAGAACACCAGCCCGGCATAGACGCCGTAAAGAAAGCTCTCGATCAATCCAAGCAGGAAACCCCACCAGGTAAGCCATTTAAAAGCCGGCAGTATCTGTTCGAGAAATTCGTGCATATGCAGGCTTTGGGGCGTCACCAGTCCGTAGATCACGCACACGATGAAGGTGACCCCCGCAAAGAGCCCCAGTGCCCAACTGACCAGTTTCGTATTAAGCATGTTTTGCCCTCCGTCAGTGTTGATGTCCTGATGGCCTGTCCGGCCCGTCATCCGGTTTAGCCGAGTTGCCATGTCCGCCGTGCCCCCCGTGCCCACCATGGCCGAACATGTGCATAGCCACAAACAGGATGCCGATAAGCACCCAGAACCAATTTTCCGCTAACCATTCCATAAGGCTCTCCTCAGTTCGTAGTTGTATCCCATTGCCACTCTGTCACCTCCGGCATGTCTATCCCATGCTCGGTGATGTATTGCCGGTGCTCAATATGTTTATAGCGCAGCCATTGCTTGAGATAGGCCGCCCGCGATCCCAGATGTGGCACGCGATCGATGACGTCCGCCACCAGGTCAAACCGGTCCATGTCGTTTCGTACCACCATGTCGAACGGCGTAGTGGTGGTGCCCTCTTCCTTGTAACCGCGCACGTGCAGGTTTCTGTGATTGGTGCGCCGATAGGTCAGGCGATGGATCAACCAGGGATAACCGTGATAGGCGAAGATGATCGGTTTGTCGGTTGTGAATCGAAGTCCTTGTGCGAGAGGCCGTGGGGGTGCTCTGCCTGGTCCTGCAAGGTCATGAGATCCACCACGTTGATCACCCGCACCTTGAGGTCGGGCAGATGGCGGCGCAGGATATCCACCGCCGCCAGTGTTTCCAGGGTCGGCACATCGCCGGCACAGGCCAGGACCACATCCGGCTCGCCGCCCTGGTCGTTGCTGGCCCACTCCCAGATACCAATACCGGCCGTGCAGTGCTTGATGGCCGCATCCATATCGAGCCATTGCGGTTGCATCTGTTTACCGGCCACAATCACATTGACGAAGTTGCGCGAGCGCAGGCAGCAGTCGGTCACACACAGCAGGGTGTTTGCGTCGGGCGGCAGGTAGACCCGGATCACGTCTGCCTTTTTGTTGACGACGTGATCGATGAAGCCGGGGTCCTGGTGCGAGAAGCCGTTGTGGTCCTGGCGCCAGACATGCGAAGTCAGCAGGTAATTGAGCGAGGCGATGGGCCGCCTCCAGGGAATCTCGTCATTGGTCACCTTCAGCCACTTGGCGTGCTGGTTGAACATGGAATCGATGATGTGGATGAAGGCCTCGTAACAGGAAAACAGTCCGTGCCGGCCGGTGAGCAAGTAGCCTTCCAGCCAGCCCTGGCAGGTGTGTTCGGAGAGGATCTCCATCACGCGCCCGTCGGGTGCCAGGTGATCGTCCTCCGGAAGGGTCTCGGCCTGCCAGGCTCGATCGGTCACCTCGAACAGCGCACCGAGGCGGTTGGAGTTGGTCTCGTCCGGACCCATCACCCGGAAGTTCCGCGTTGGCTGGTTGCGTTTCATCACGTCACGCAGGTAGGCGCCCATGACCCGCGTCGATTCCGCCTGCCCGGCGCCGGGATCAGTCACCTTGACGGCATAGTCGCGGAAGTCCGGCAGCTGCAGATCCTTAAGCAATAGCCCGCCGTTGGCGTGCGGATTGGCGCCCATACGCCGTTCGCCCTGTAGCGCCAGCGCCGCCAGTTCAGGCATCAGGCGACCGTTTTCATCGAACAACTCGTCGGGGCGATAGCTCTGCATCCATTTCTCGAGCAGTTTGAGGTGCTCCGGTTTCTCAGCCAGTTCGGCAAACGGGACCTGGTGAGAACGCCAATACCCTTCCGCCTTTTTGCCATCGACTTCTTTTGGCCCGGTCCAACCCTTGGGCGTTTTCAGGATGATCATCGGCCAGCGTGGCCGCTGCGTTGCGCCTTCGTTGCGCGCCGCATGCTGGATCGCCCTGATATCGGCAATTGCCTTGTCCATCGTGTCAGCCATCAGTTGATGCATATCTTCCGGATCGGCACCCTCGACGAAATACGGCTGATAGCCATAACCGATGAACAGGCTCTCCAGTTCCTCGCGCGGGATGCGCGCCAGCACGGTGGGATTGGCGATCTTGTAGCCATTGAGGTGCAGGATTGGCAGTACCGCACCATCGTTGGCCGGATTGAGAAACTTGTTGGAATGCCAGGCGGTGGCGAGCGGCCCTGTCTCGGCCTCGCCATCACCCACTACACAAGCGGCGATGAGGTCAGGATTATCGAACACCGCGCCGTACGCATGTGACAGGGCGTAGCCAAGCTCGCCGCCCTCATGGATGGAACCCGGCGTCTCCGGTGCCACATGGCTCGGTATTCCACCCGGAAAGGAAAACTGCTTGAACAACCGTTGCATGCCGGCAACATTCTGCGAAATATTCGGGTAAAACTCACTGTAACTGCCTTCCAGCCAGGTGTTGGCGACCAGCCCCGGGCCGCCGTGGCCGGGACCGGCCACATAGATCACATTGAGGTCCTGTGCCCTGATCACGCGGTTCAGGTGCACGTAGATGAAATTCAAACCTGGGGTGGTGCCCCAGTGCCCGAGCAGTCGCTGCTTGACATGCGCCAGTGTCAGCGGCTCGGTGAGCAGCGGATTATCCAACAGATAGATCTGCCCAACCGACAGGTAGTTCGCAGCCCGCCAGTAGGCATCCATGTTGCGCAATTCGTCCGCCTCCAGCGTGCCTGGCCCGTTGTGGGTCTCGGGCTGTGCGTTCTGATTTTTTTTATCCATGGTTTTTTCCTCCATGTTCAATTGGAATAACGACTGTCTTGGGCATGAGTCGTGCTCAGACAATTCACGGTATCCCGTGCAATGAGTAATTCCTCGTCGACCGGAATCACGTAGGCCGCGATAGCGGCATCCGCCGCGCTAATGCATGCCTCTGCTCCCTCGACTGAGTGATTGGACTGTTCATCCAGTTGCAGTCCGCACCACGCCATCCCGGCGCAGATACGCGCTCGGATGGCGGCTGCGTGCTCGCCAATGCCGCCGCCAAAGGCAATCGCGTCGGCGCCGCCGAGCACGGCCAGGTAGGCGCCGAGGTACTTGCGTGCGCGATGGCAAAACGCCTCAACAGCCAGGTGCGCACCGGCATGGCCTTGTGCTTCCAGTTCCAACAATTCCTGCATATTGCCACTGACGCCGGACAGGCCCAGCAAACCGGATCGGTGATTCAGAGCATCATTCAGCTCCGTGATGCTGACGACACCCCGTTCCAGCAGATGCAATAGAACCCCGGCATCAAGATCACCCGGGCGGGTGGCCATGATCAATCCTTCCAGCGGTGTGAAGCCCATGCTGGTCTCGATCGCTTCCCCGTTGCGTATGGCGGCGACCGAGCAGCCGTGGCCCAGTTGCAGCGTGATGACCCGGGTCGAGGTGTCGTTTGCAGCGTGGATGGTGGCAAACCGTTCGACCATGCAGCGGTGTGCCAGTCCGTGGAAACCGTAACGCCGGATCGGTTGTGATTGTTCTGTCCATTCAGCGGGCAGCGCGTAGGCGCGGACGTAATCAGGCAACGCGTGGAAGAACGCCGTATCGAATACGCCGACCTGGGGAAGGTCCGGGCGTTCTTCCTGGCACGCACGTATCACCGCCAGCGCCGGTGGATTGTGCAGCGGCGCGAGAGGGCTCATGGCATCAAGCGCCGCCAACGCTTTGTTCGTAAGTAGCGTTGGTTCGAAAAAGCTTTCGCCGCCATGGACGATGCGATGCCCGATCGCGGTAACCGTATCGAGGAGTGAGCCGCCCGCATCGGTGATCTGGTTCAGCAGTGTGAGGACATATCGGGCGGCGCTGCCGTGATCGTTTGCGGTAACCGAAACGCGTTCCCGTTGGCCGTGATAGATCCACTCACAGACTGCTTCATCGCCAAGGTCGCGCACCACGCCCCGCAACGTACTGTCCGGCGTGTCCGCACCTAATTGAAACTTCAGCGAGGAACTGCCGCTGTTGAATACCAGAATGTGGTCGTCATGTTTCAAATAAATGCCGCCTCCGTTGTTCATTGCGTTGAGTACTACACCTTCAGGATACTTTGATAACCGGCCACCTCGACGTTGTAGTGAGTGATGCGCTGCAGGTGATCGCGCATGGCGTCCAAATCGTCCGGCTCACCGTGCACCAGTTTGATGGCCGTGTCTTTCCTTAGCCGCGAGCGCTCCAGCCACTGCTGCAGCTCCACATAGTCGGCATTCCCGGATAGCCCGTGGATCACTTCAGTGCGGGCTTTTTTGTGGTTCATCGCACTTTGGCGGGAAACGCTGCTTTTATCTTGAGGAAAAAGTAGTCTTTGTCCCGGTAACCATAGGCCATACGCTTAAGCACTTTGATCTTGTTGTTCATCCCCTCGAGCACACTGGTGTTCATCCGGTATACAGAACTGGCGA
>ERZ724563.78-NODE-78-length-27045-cov-3.922394_pt1 | contig 27045 bp, 19 predicted proteins | sample MGYA00375857_ERZ724563 | MGnify/ENA primary metagenome ERZ724563 (study PRJEB28725, sample SAMN03264850) | marine sediment metagenome | biome: marine pelagic biome; feature: marine oligotrophic desert; material: marine snow | place: Pacific Ocean:North Pacific...
CTTCCTTTTGTGGCCAGCATGTCTTTAGTTGATTGCATACCTTGTGTAGCGGCTATTTTCATATTACTTAGAACCGTCGCTTTGTCTGCATTTTGTTCAGCATCACTTTGCAATGATTGCATCACTGGAATCAGGGTATCCAGCATGGTTTTTTCACCGATATCGGCTTTTCCTCGCGCTTTTATTGACTCAACACCTGCTGAGTAAATAGTGGAAACGGCTGCCAAATCCATATCTGGATCTTTAGCGGCTTTCCCCATACTCACAAACATGGAACCCAGCAATGAGCCTGATGCGCCACCCATAGTAGACATTAGAGTCATCCCCATTTTCATGAATGCTGCTGACCAATCAAGTTGAATCAGTTCATCACTTTGCTTAGTCAACGCCTCAAGTCCACGTAATAGGTTGGTGACATGGTCACCATCACCAATGGCTCGATCCAACGCAGAAATCTCCGCTTCATTGTTAAGTATTTCAGATTGAATTACAGCGAGAAGAGTGGGGAGAAAAGTGGTATCAGTCATGTTTAGGCCAATGAGTTTATCGCAGAGCATAAAACTACTGAATCCATAGCATCAGGTCAACTGACAACCATCGTTTTATGTTTGCTTTGGAGGTAACGGGTGGATGGGTGGAATGATGTCGGCGTTCAATAATAAGCGTCCATATACCACACCTCGCAAGGTAATCATTTTGTCGGCGATCATATTCAGGCGATTAGCTGGGCCTTGAACCAGAATGACTGACAGTGTGTTGGTATGGGTTAAATTGACATTGAGGTTACTGATGACCTCATCAATGTATTCATATTGCAGATCATGAAGACGTTTTTGCAGGCCGGGTACGGAATGATTGTAAACCAGATTAACGGTGCCGGTCATGACAGTATCACCCTGCTGGGCGCGATGTTCATTGATTTGTAAATTTATCATGTCACAAATAGCCTGAGAGCGACTTTCAAACCCCCGTTTACTGACCATTTCATCTAAACCTTCCAGCAGACTTTCAGGTAATGAGATACTGATACGACTGACTTTTTCTTTGCTCATGCGAACTCCTGAAGTTTGTCATCATTATTGTCTGGATGGACAAGACTATCACCCCGGCTAAAACCGGGGTGATGTCACCTTATTTTTAGAACAAGTGGCTATAGCGCTCCACTTCCCATGCACTAACCACAGTGTGGTATTCATTCCACTCAGCTTGTTTGTAACGAATAAATTCGTTTCTCAGCTCACTACCCAGGACTTCTTCCATAAACGGATCAGCAGCAAATGCCTGAATGGCTTCGTCCAGCGTTCTGGGTAAGAATTGAATGCCTAATTCCTCACGTTCTGCTTCAGTTAATTCATACAGATTACGTTCCTGAGGTTTACCAGGATCCAGGCCTTCTTTGATACCTTCTAGACCAGCTGCGAGCACCAGAGCGGCTGCAAGGTATGGATTGACAGCGCCATCGGCATTGCGTGATTCACAGCGACCACCACCCATCGGCACCCGAACTGAGTTGGTACGGTTATTCGAGCCAAACGAGTTAAATACCGGTGCCCAAGTGAAGTAAGGCATATCACCCTGGCGAACTAGACGTTTGTATGAGTTTACGGTTGGAGCAAACACCGCACATAAAGCGGGCCCATGTTTTAAAACACCGGCAATGAACTGATAGCCTAATTTGGTTAAGCCGAGGCCATGCTCATCTTCTTCAGGTTTGCACTGGAAAAGGTTAGCTCCAGTCTCCAAATCATAAAGCGACATATTAAAGTGAGCGCCTGTTCCAGTTTTATTTGAGAAGGGTTTAGGCATGAATGTCGCTAATAAATCTTCTTGTTTCGCATACTCTTTTGCCATCATCTTCAAGAAAGTAAATCGATCGCAGCTGGTAATGGCATCAGCGTAGTTAAAGTCGAACTCGAACTGTGCATTGGCATCTTCATGATCGAAGGAGTAAAGCCCCCAACCCAGATCATCAATGCTAGTGGCCATTTTGTCTAACCAGCTAAAATTACTTAAAAAAGCGCGAGTGTCATAACAGGGTTTTTTCAATTTATCATCTGGATCAGGCACAGACAGGGTGCCATCTTCATTTTTCTTCACCAGGTAAACTTCTGCTTCAATACCCAGATTCATGCCATAACCGAGCTCTTTTGCTTGTTCCAGTACAGATTTGAGTAAAACACGAGTACTGAGCATATACGGTTTTTTGTATAGGGTATTATCGGCTGGCATCCAGGCAATTTCTGGTTGCCATGGTAGTTGAATAATATGATCTAAATCTGGCACAGAGGCGATTTCATCATCATTTGGCTGCTGTCCCAAACCATCGACAGCATAACCGGTATAAAGCTCTGAGCCATGTGCCATATGATGTAAATGCGAGAGCGGGACAACTTTACCTTTCGGTACGCCATGGATATCCACATACGTACCCATGCAGTATTTCACGCCTTTGCTTTTTAATTCTTCTTGTATTTTTCTGATTTCATCATCAGTTTTGATGTTAATCATGAGATTACCCTTCTTTGGTTAATGATTTATAAGAGAGACTGGTGGTAGCTTTGATCAAGCGGCGGTTGTTCCTTAATTGCTCTCATCACCAGTTGAGATAAGTCTTCACACATCCATGAAAAAAGTGCTTCACCCTCAGCTTTTGTTGCAGTGGAGGGTTTACCTGTCACGCCATTTAAACTGGTGCGATTGACAGGATGGCTGAACACACAGCCATCAGTTCGGTCCGGATCATCTGCGTCAACTAATTTATCTTCACGCACTAACTCCGGATGTAAGGCCATCATCAAAGCGGTTTCGGCTTGATTAGCATGCCAGTCTTCAGCATCGTCGTGATGGGCTTTGCGAACACGTTCCGAAATTTGAGCGGTGTGAACCAAGCCGATCATCAAATCATCATGACGTGCTCTGAGCATTTCCAAGGCGCAACGAAGTGGAGCGGCATTGGTCACATGGCCATTGATCAGTAACAGGCGTTTAATACCGGAAGAGGCTACCCAGTCACCGATATCGGAAATCACATCAATCAATGTTTTAGGATTGAGTGCCATCGTGCCTGGCCATCTTTTAGAATGACCTATAGAACAACCATAAGGCTGGGTGGGTAATAAAATAACCGGTGTCTGCTTTGCTACTTCTTTGCATAAGGTGTCAGCAATAGCGGAATCCATACCACAGCCCATATGTGGTCCATGCTGTTCGGTGGCGCCTACAGGCAGTAAAGCGGTATCAACACCTTTTTTTACTGCCTCGGCAACTTCTTCCCATGTCATTTGTGCTAATTCATACATTAGAAAACGCTCCCAACTTCATCATTTACTGGCACCATGCGGACAAGGTTCAGGTGATCTTCATCATCATCCTGCTTGGGAGGGTGAATCAGTTCTTCCAGTCGTTTTTTAGTGGCGATAAATTCTGGTGATAAAAATTGATCTGGATTTCTAGGTTGAGGTACCGGTACTTCAATCACTTCTTGTACTTCGCCGGGATTGGCTTTTAGCACCAGAATGCGATCAGCTAGATAAATGGCTTCATCCAGATCGTGGGTAATGAAAAACACCGTCACATCAATGTTTTTCCATATCTCCATCAGATAAGCCTGCATTTTGCTGCGAGTTTGAGCATCAAGGGCCCCAAATGGCTCATCCATCAACAGCACTTTAGGTTTATTGGCTAAAGCTCTGGCAATGGCAACACGTTGCTTCATACCTCCTGAGAGTTGATGGGGGTAGCTGTTTTCAAAACGTGCTAAACCAATTAAGTCTATCCACTGTCTAGCTTCAGCTTCTGCTGTGCCTTTGTCATAGCCAGATTCACGTAGACCAAACATCACGTTCTGCTTGACGGTTAGCCATGGAAATAAGGTATAACCTTGGAACACCATGCCGCGTTCTGGCCCCGGTTTATCGACGACTTTGCCATCCAGTTTGACTTCACCTTCGGTGGCTTGCTCAAGGCCAGCCAGAATGCGAATCAGGGTGGATTTACCACAGCCTGATGGTCCGATGACACAGACAAATTCACGTTTATGGATAGTCAGGTTAATGTCTTTAAGGGCAGTAACGGTGCCATGTCTGCTTTGGAATGTTTTGCTTAATCCAGCAACTTCCATCGTCACCGGGCGCTTTTTGATGCGGGCGAAACGATCTCGGACAGCCTCAGACTGAACGCGATAATCGGGTAAGTTTGATTCACTCATATCGTGCTCCTAATTCGCTTTCTGCCAAGGGAAAAGACGACGTCCAAACCAGGCGAGTAATAAATCAATGGTCAGGCCTAAAATGCCGATCATCATGATGGCGGCGAAGACGTTGTCGAAGTTTTTGTAACGAGCTTGCTGGGTGATAAACCAGGTGATGCCTGAGCTGGTACCGATCAATTCGGCCACAATCAGATAAGTCCAGGCCCAGCCAAGCAGAATGCGAGTATCCCGATACAGATCCGGCAAAATGCCTGGTAGTACTATGCGAAATAGCATGGAGCGATTGTTGGCTCCCAAGGTTTGACCTGCTTCGAGTAAAGCCGGGTCCAGCTTACGGGTGGTATTCGCTACAATCAGTACCTGCTGGAAAAATGTACCGATAAAAATGATGGCAATTTTGGGGGCTTGGTATATGCCAAGAATTGCTACTGCCAATGCACCAAATGCTGGTGCTGGAAGGTAGCGAAAGAATTCAATAAAAGGCTCGAATAAACGAGAGAAAAAGTCATAGGTTCCTGCCAGAACGCCTAGCGGAATGCCTATGATGGACGACAATAGAAAGCCATAAAAAATAACCTGAATACTGCTCCAAAGACTTTCATGTAACCAAAGCTCACTGCTGCGTTTGGGCTCGGTAGTAAATGATGTATAGAAAGCGGTTAATACCTCATGAGGTGCAGGTAAATAAATTGGGTTGGCAGGTATGCCTTCTGGTATGGCTTTACCTGCTGCAGAAGCTTTGTCACGTTCGGCATTAAAAACCGTTTTATCGACCAACATACCTTCACGGAAATAGTTCACTGAGCCTGGTGTGGTGATTTCTACTTCCGGATGCCAGATGAACGGTACATAACTGACCAGACACCAGATAAGAATAGGTAATACAAAACTGCTGATAGTCACCAACTTACGACTACGTGGTTCAAGCGGTTTATTAACTGAAAAGAGTGACATAAACAGTACCTTTGCTATTTTCAGACAACACGATCCCCTGCCTGGTCATGACATAAAAAATCAGGAGGAGAGAGGTACCGACAGAAATGCCGGTACCCGTTAACGGTTTACTCGCCTAATAAAAGGGATGGATCAATATAATTTTCGACAGTTTGTTTATCTGCATAGACTTTATTGTCAACATTAAACTGGTCTGCAATTTCAGTTGAGCCATACAAAGAACCAAAACCATCCGCTTTTTTCATAAAGGCCTGTGCTTCTTCTTTGGTCAAAATCTTTGTGCCATCGATAAAGGCTTTATAAACCTCAGGTTCGACACCAACTCGCGCAGCCATGATGCTGATCGCATCATCACGTGTTTTAGGATCATTTAAGTAATCAACCGCCATATACCAGGCATCAATGACTTTTTTCCATTCATCTTTGTGAGCCGCTAAGCTTGATGGTGATACCGCCAGCACATCATAGATCAGGCCTGGTTCATCAGCACTGGTGTAGATAGGTTTAGAACCTGGAACCAGTTGCAAAGCCTGACCTGAGTTTGGTTGCCAAGCACCGATGGCATCAACTTGGCCTGATGCCAATACTTGTGGTGTTTCATTTGTGGGCACATTCACTAGTTCAACATCACTTTCAGTCATGCCGGCTTTTTCTAAACCGTTCAGCAATAATAAATGGTCCACAAAGCCGAGTTCGACGCCAACTTTTTTGCCTTTCAGATCGGTAATGGAGTTAATGCTGGGCGCACCCACAATCATATCGTTACCGTTACTGTAGTCATTAATCAAGATCATGACATTTTGGGCACCTGTGGCACCTGTGACTAGAGCGTCGCCATTAGTCATCGTCACCGCATCTAACTGACCCGCAGCGAAGGCGTCCATGCTAGCGACGTAATCAAACCATTCAAACTGCACGTCCACACCAACTTTATCGAACATTTTCTTTTCGATGGCGATTTCCCAAGCCACCCAACCTGGCCAATCGCTATAGCCAATTTTTAGTGGTTCTGCACTGGCATTAGCTGAAAGTAATAAACCTGCGAAAGCAGAAAGAAATAGTCTTTTTTTCATTTTAGATACCCCGGTTAGTATTACGATTTACCAATTTGGTAATACTGACAGTTGCACTATGTATGCCAGCACGAGGGTCGGGGAATGTAAGAGGAGAACATTTTCTTGTTGATGAATTAACAAAATGACTGGATAAGCCTGATACAAGGTGCTTTGCTCAATGCGAACAGAGTATAAAAAGAATAAAAGGATGATTGGAGACAGTTAAATCTTTATTTTGAAGGAGGAGCAAAAAGAAGGTTGGTTTTATTCTTCTGCACTAAAAAGAATCATCAGCACATCAATAAGCCCCAAAATTGGGCGAGTTAATATTCGTGAGATAAGTATTAATAATCACAATATTCGAGCATGAAGTGGGAGAATATCGTGAATATAAGAACGATAGCGATAAAAAAAGCCCCAACCCGAAGGTTGAGGCTCTTTTATTAAGCTTTGAATCAATTCAATTGAATTGATTCAGATTAGCTTACCAGCTGATGAAACCACCCAGAGATAATACATCAACTTCATCATCAGAAGACTGAACGTGGTATTCAGTTTCCATTTTTGAGTATTCAGCAACCAGTTTCAGGTTAGCTGTTACATCATGATAAATACCAACAGTTGTCATTTTGTTTTTATCAAGGTCAGCTACTGTACCGAAATCTGTGTTAGAGCTGTCTCTATCAAGTGTTGATTCACCGTATGATGCTGCAACAAAAGTTTGACCACCGAAACGGTAACCTAACTGTGCATAGTAACCATCACCATCACGTTCGACATTATCATCACTAAATGCACCCAGACCAAGACCACCAATACCTTGGCCTTCATTGTCGTAGTATGAAGCTACTGCTTCAAAACCACCCAAGATTAATTGACCACCAACAGTGTAGGCATCTGTGTCACGGTCGGACACACCATTCACTTTAACTTTTTGAGTCATGCCATCTAACCACAGTTTCATAGAACCGCCATCAAATGCTGTTGCATAACTTAAAGATGCTTCATAACGAGCCTCTTTTTCATAAGCAGTGCTGTCATAATTAGCTGGTTGTAATAAATCATCACCATCAGCTACAGCTACAGCTACTTTAAAGCCGTTCATATCTGGCGTGGTATAACGAATTTGTGAACGCCAGTTGGCATAGTCATAACCCCAACCGATACGACCTAATGACGTTTGTCCAGTGTTTTGATTACCAGCTGCAGTAACACCGGTTGCACCCACACCGTATAAAGTTTGGTCTAACAGGATGTTATTCGCAGCGTAAAGACCTAAGCCTTTACCTAACATGACTTGACCGAAAGAACCATCAACAGTGGCGAACGCTTCACGTTGCTCCATCGAGCCGTCACCTTCCAAAGCACCGTCTGGATAGCTGCCATTGTTAGTCGATGGCGAGATTGAAACACGTGCTGCCACTTTAAGGCCATTGATTTCAGGCATTGCCACGTTAAAACCAAAGAATGTAGGTAACAGACCGTTAGCTACTTGTTGGTTATCTTGGTCAAATGCACCACCAGCGCTGTCTTGGTCGCTAGCGATAAAGAATTGGTTGATGTTACCGTCAACGCTGAATTCGTAGCCGTTTTCACCACCGACAACGATTGTCGCGTTAGCTGCACCAGCAGCTGTTAATGCTGCTGCACCGACTAATGTAGCCAGTGTTGATTTTTTTAATAATTTCATTCTGTTTCACCTTCTAATTGTTAACAGATTACTTTAAGTCTCTCTCGTAACCGGATATGTCTCGGTTGTTAGCTATTTTGCATATAAAAAAATCTAATGCAACACTTTTACAACAATTTTTTTAATTTTGACGAGAAAATCACATTTCTGTGTTTTTTTTACCACAATGCTTTCGTTCTCTGCTATCCCAAATAGCGGAATAATGCGTGATAGGTGTTGCTGTGGGGATAAGAATTTATTGTGGAAATTATGCAACAAAAGTGACAGGCAATAAAAAACCCAGTTTCTTTTCAGAAGTCTGGGTTTTTTATAATCCGTGGTGGCTCGACCTGGAATCGAACCAGGGACACAGGGATTTTCAATCCCTTGCTCTACCAACTGAGCTATCGAGCCGATAAGGGTGCGTATTAAACCTTCTGACAGGTGTGATGTCAAGGGGAAATCATCATTAATTCTATTCCATACTTGTCCGCTTTAGTGGGGCGTGCTCTAATGACCAGCTATTTTTATTGATTATTCAATGGATAACTGAATGTCGGCATCAAATAAGAAGTGGTTATGGGTATTGATCATTCTAGCTGCTCTCGCGGTTATTTTCGTCGGGTCGTTTTGGGATAAATCGTGGAACGAGCGACTCGAAGAATTGGTTTCCAGTCATCAGCAGTCTGAGGATGATGATGACAATGAAGAGGAAGAGAAAGAGAATACTAACCAGCCGCTCATTGTCACGCTAGCGGATGAAACGATTCCCTACGCGGGCATTGACACGCTCACACTCCAAAAAACGCTGTTGTTTCCTGAGTTTAAGGCTTATGCAGAAGTCGTGGATATACGCGAACTGATTCAATGGCGTGCGCGATTAAATCAGCTACGATCGGCCGTCACTATTGCAAGCGTGACTGAAAATGCAGACCGATTGGAGTGGGAACGACTGAAGAAGCTGGCCAAGGGAACCGGCAGTGTGGCCAGTAAGAATGTGATCTATGCGGAAACCAGCTGGCGTGAAGCCAAGGCCAATCTTGACTCTGCGGCATTTCAGCTTGAAGACGCAAAAACAGAGCTGATTCAAAGTTGGGGTGAATCGATTGCGAACTGGGTTATGGATAAATCTTCGAAAGAGCTGGAAAGATTAATTAATCGTCATGACACATTATTAATGGTGACACTGCCTATCGAGTCATCGTTGCCGGCTGATGTCAATGTCATTCGAGTCTCTCGTGCGGGGGACCGCGCTTCTGCAAGAAAAGCTTATTTCGTTTCCCCAGCCTATGTCAGTGCAAAACAAATTCAGGGTGAAACGTATTATTTCCGAATTGCGACCGGCAAGCTTCGTTTAGGTATGCGTTTGGATGCCTGGATTCCAGAAAATAGTGATCCTGATTCAGGCTTTCATATTCCAGACGAGGCTATTGTCTGGTATTCGGGACAGCCTTGGGCTTACATCCAATTGAATGAAGCAAGCTACAAACGTATACCTTTAAGTGAGGGCAAGTTGGTCTCTGGCGGTATATTTACACAAAACGAATTTGAAGAAGGTAATGAGGTCGTGATTTCAGGGGCTCAAATGTTGTTATCAGAAGAGTTCCGCTGGCAGATTCATGATGAGGACGATGATGATTAAATGCCGCTTCTGTTTTAGTCAGCTGATTGAGGTGAGTCTGCATGCTATCTAAAGTCGTTGCTTTTTCGGTACGCTTTCGTGGTGTGGTGGTCGCTCTGGCTTCGATGTTACTTATTTATGGTGTCTATAAATTATCTAACTCCAGCTTAGATATTTTTCCAGAGTTCGCCCCCAAACAGGTCATCATTCAAACAGAAGCCCAAGGCCTAACGGCTGAGCAAGTAGAAGTCTTGGTGACGCAGCCTTTAGAAAACGCGCTGGGTGGTCTAGTGGGGATGGAATCAATCCGTTCACAGTCTATACCCAGTCTTTCGGTGTTGACGCTAACCTTTTACGACAATACGGATATTTATCTGGACAGGCAGTTAGTATCTGAGCGCTTATTGGGGTTAAAAGAAGTCTTACCGGCTGGCGTGGGCGCTCCATTGATGGTGCCATTAGAATCCTCATCCGGCACGATTATGACCATAGGACTGACGTCTGATTCGCAAGACTTGATGACATTGCGCTCGCTTGTAGACTGGACATTGGCTCCCAGGTTGCTGAGCGTCGATGGCGTGGCAGATATTAATGTGTTTGGCGGTCATGAGCGTCAATTACAAATTCAGATAAAACCAGACAAATTAGCGAAATATGGTATTTCGATCGATGAAGTGACGACAGTCGCTCAGCAAGCTACCGGCATTATGGGCACCGGCTTTGTTGAAAACCAGAATCAACGGATGACCATTCAAGTCAGCGGACAACCACTGAATGCCATTCAGTTAGCCAAGGTTGTAGTGAGAAAAGAAGGCAATACTGTTCTGCGACTGGGTGATATTGCGTCTGTGAAAGAAGCACCTGCACCAACGATTGGTGGTGCAGCTATTGGTGGTAAGCCTGCCGTTGTGTTGATGGTCATTGGTCAATACAAAGCGAATACACTGGCAGTAACCGAAGGCATTGAGGCTGCTTTAGATGAGTTCAAAGATGGTTTCGGTGCTGAAGGCATTACCTTGCATGATGATTTATTCCGACCTGCAAACTATATCCAGACATCACTCGTCAATATCCAAGAACATTTGATGGTCGGTGGTGGACTGGTCATGCTGGTGCTGATTTTATTTTTATTTAATATCCGTACCGCTGTCATTTCAATGACTGCCATCCCTTTGTCTTTATTTGCAGCCATGATTGTCTTGCTGGAATTTGGCATCAATATCAATATTATGGTCCTGGGGGGGCTGGCCATCGCTCTCGGGGAAGTGGTCGATGATGCCATCATTGATACCGAAAATATTTTTCGTCGATTAAGGCAAAATGCCCTGCTAGCAGCACCTAAGCCCACCATGGAAGTGGTGTATGAAGCGTCAATGGAAGTAAGAAGTTCAGTGGTTTATGCCAGCTTTATTGTGATGCTGGTCTTTGTGCCATTATTGACATTAAGTGGGGTTGCCGGTCGTATGTTTGAGCCATTGGGTGAAGCTTATATTCTGGCCATTTTTGCCTCACTAGCCGTGGCATTGACGGTCACGCCAGCGCTTTGTCATATCTTGCTGACCCGAGCAGGAGATGTCAGTCATGACGAGCCACCCTTGATTCGAATGATCAAACCTATTTATGGTCGTGTGCTATCTGCGATAAGCCACTTTCCAAGACTAACCTTGCTTGGTGTGCTGGGTTTCTGCGTAGCGGGCTTATCGATATTACCGTTCTTAGGAGGTAGCTTTTTACCAGAACTTCGTGAAGGTCATTATATTATTCATACCGCGAGCGTACCGGGAACATCCATAGAAGAGTCGTTGCGAATAGGTGGTCGTATAGAGCAGCGGGTGGCAGAAATACCCGGTGTACGTTCAACCTCACAATGGGCGGGTAGAGCAGAACGTGGTGCTGATACGTTTGGCACACACTATAGTGAATATGAAGTGGATCTTGAGCCGATGGACGGGCCCTCTCAGCAGCGGGTACTGGATGAAATTCGTGAAATATTAGAAGCGTTTCCCGGCGTGAACTCGGAGGTGAATACGTTTTTAACAGAACGTATTGATGAAACTATTTCTGGTTATACCTCACCCATTGTCGTCAATATCTATGGCAAGAACCTGGATGCGTTGGACCAGACTGCACAAGAAGTGGCAGAAGTTATGAGGGATATTGATGGCGCCGCTGATGTTCAGCTTCGAGCGCCTCCCGGCGAACCACAGCTTGAAGTGCGGCTGGATTTAGACAAGCTGGCTTATTGGGGCTTGCGTCCTGCAGAAGTGATGCAGGCAGTGAGAACGGGGTTTGATGGGGCTGTTGTGGGCCAAGTCTATGAAGGCAATCAGGTGTTTGATGTGGTGGTTGTGTTACCTGAAGAACTGCGTAAACAACCTCAGCAGTTAAGAGCTTTACCCATACAGACGCCAGAAGGCGTGATGTTACGCTTACAGGACATTGCGGTGATTCAGCAGGTCTCGGGACGCCATATGATTCAGCATCGTGGGTCACAGCGTTTGCAGACGGTCACGGCGAATGTCACTGACCGTGATCTGAGTTCTTTTTTTGCTGAGCTGAAACAATGTGTACATGATGAAGTCGCTTTCACCGCAGATATCTATCCTGAGTTTACTGGTGCGGCAGTGGCACAAGCGCAGTCACGTGAAGATTTGATTGTGCATTCCACCTTGGCAGGCTTGGCTGTTTTGTTATTGCTTTACGTGGCCTTACAAAGCTTTCGCAATATGATACTGGTATTGATTAATTTACCGTTTTCTCTAGTTGGCGGTGTGCTGGCCGTGGTTTTAACCAACGGCGTATTGTCGATTGGTTCATTAGTCGGTTTCGTGACGCTATTTGGTATCACATTGCGTAATGCCATTATGCTGGTGTCACATTACCAATACATGGTGACAGAAGAGGGCGCGGCCTGGAATCTGGATACTGCCATCCGAGGGGCACAAGAACGCTTACCATCAATACTCATTACGGCTTTGGTCACAGCGCTCGCCATGTTACCCATAGCGATAAACTCGGATAGCCCTGGCCGTGAGATTATGGGGCCGATGGCCAGTATTATTATCGGTGGTTTGATTTCTTCCACTTTATTAAATTTATTGGTATTGCCTAGTGTCATGCTTCGCTACGGACGATTCAAAACCAGCAGAGAAGCGCAACTCTGAGCACAGATTAATCAAATGGAATTAAAAAGGCGATACCAATAATCAGTAACACCACGACAAAAAAGGCAATTTCTATAATCATCAGTGAATAGCAAAGGTTTGTGCTTGCTCATTGCGTTGATCGGCAAAGAACTGATAAATGTCTTTTAGCTCCTTAGAGGAGAAATGAATCAATATCAGTTGCTGTCCTGGGTAGATTAAATCTGGATTATGTCCCATTGTGCTGGTGGTGTAGTTATAGATATAGCTAGACTCCACTTTATTGTTTAACACCTTGCCAAGAAATGAGCTCAATCCGGTAGGTAGCGGTTCATCGGCATCAGCAGGAATGGTAACTCTGACTAAATCTTTATTAATACCTTCAAGTGCCAGACCCTGACGAAAACGTTGAATCAAGCCAGACTGAATAATTCCCCATAAACCTTGACGATCGGCCTCAGTCACACGATGCAGATAGAATAGAGCACTGTCCTCTAAACCACCCGATTTGACGATGTCGTTCACTGACAATTCGATAGAGCCTTTATCTATTTCCGCCTCAAGCAGGCGATCTTCAGGTAAATCTGATTGTGATAATTGGCCAATGGTCGTTTTCTTCTGTACATCTTGCTCAGTAATCACCGTAATAGGTGCACTTTTGTCGACATTATCAGCGTTGAGCAAATCAATAAGCGGCCGCTGTTGTCGACTGCCATCGGCTTGTTCAATGGTGACAAAGGTATTTTTATCTTCAGTACTGTCATCAAGCGCTTGTAATGTCGTTTGTTGTTTTTCAGTTTCTGTGTATTTGATGGTGACTGGGGTGTCTGCGCTCAGACTTTTATCAGCAAGTAACTGACCGAGGGTCGTCTCGCGTTTTTCTATTTTGGGGATCACAATAGTGCCATCTTTCCGCACGAACTCACCTTGTTTGTCATTTAACGTCACGGCTTTACTACCCAGATGATCCACAAATTGTTCTGCTTCTTTTTCTATGATGGCTTGCTGATCTTCGGTAGGTGCGACAGGTTCAATGGTGACTTCTTCTATTTCTGGATCTTCGATTTCTATCGGTGGCGAAACCGTGTGTTCCGTGCGAGAGGGTTGTAAGTCTGCAAAGAGTAAATAGGCCAGACCCAGCAGTACCATTAAGGCCAGAATAGCAGGGACAAGGGATGGAACTGATCGTGCAGACTTAGCCATAAAATTTCTCTCTGGATTAGTGTCATTATTATTTAAGACGAGAATAAGCCAGTCAGTAAGGCGGGATCAAGTTTCTGATAGCAGTCTGTTTTATCGATTTTATTATTTAACACGCATTCGATGATAGGTTTTGCCTGTTCAGGAGTATGAACCGGGTTATCTGGTAATAACTGCATTAATGCATCTGTTATTAATGAGGCATGATCACTGTTTTCAGTTTCAAGTACAGTGGCTAAACGATGAACCAACTCTGGAAGGCCGACTTGTGATAACAGAAAGGGGATACGTTTAATGGTCAGAGTCTCATTGTCGGTTTCAAACTCAATACCGAATGCAGATAAATCTGTTTTATAGCGTTGAAATTGGCCGATTTGAGCAGTAGAAAGAGGCAAGCGTACAGGCACTAAAATCGGTCTGGAGGTCAGGTTATTCTGATCAATCGCTAGTTTAAATTGTTGCTGGCGAATCTTTTTGTCTGCTCGTTGAAGATCTATCAATGCTGGCTCTGGTGTATTCAGAACCATAAACCGGCCATGTAAGATTGAGGCTGATGACCAATTAATGGTCTCAGGTAATGACTTAACAGCTTTAGCCTTGTCTACAGATGTGCTTTCTGCCTGATAAGTTGACGCCTGCTCATTCACCTGTTCGGAATCTGGCAAACTTAACTCTGTCTGGAGCTGATCTGGTGCCGGTGTTTTTGCTATAGCCTCCTGAATGGCTTTGTTTATCAGGCCGTGAATCAAACGTGCATCTCTAAAACGGACTTCATGTTTAGTCGGGTGTACATTGACATCCACTCGGTCCAGAGGCATGTTCAAATACAGCACGTATGCCGCCTGACGTCCGGGTGGAAGCCAATCTCCATAGGCTTGGCGTATGGCATGATTAATCACCCGATCTTTGATGACACGACCATTAATAAAAAAGTATTGCACATCAGTTTGAGCGCGATGGGCGGAGGCTTTACTCACCCAGCCTGATAAATGAATATCTTCAAAGGATTGTTCTAGATAGTTGGCCTGACGAACAAAAGCCTGACCACAGATTTTTGCCAGTCGTTGAGGATATAAATCGGCGGATTTGAGTGCGGGTAGTTTGATATAACTTTGCTCATCAAAGCGTGCACTGAACCCAATATCAAATCGACTCAAAGCGAGTCGATAGAAAGTTGTCATTAGATGATGAAGCTCTGTTTTATCACTTCGCAGAAAGCGGCGACGCGCGGGTAAATTAAAAAAGAGCTCTGCTACGCTCACGGTTGACCCGTCAGGATGAGCAGCAGGTTCCGGCTCTAGCTTATCGGATCGCACTTGCCAGGCACATGGCTGTTCTGCTTGTTTTGAGATGAGACTCAAGCGTGTGACAGAGGCAATACTGGGTAAGGCTTCACCGCGAAATCCTAAGCTGCCAATCACACTGAGTTGTTCGCTACTATGTAATTTACTGGTGGCATGCCGGCTTAAGGCAAGTGCTAAATCATCAGGATGAATGCCAGCCCCATTATCAGTGACTTTTATAAGCTGACTGCCCGCACCCTCGATCACGATATCTACTTGAGTTGCACCTGCATCAATACTGTTTTCAACGAGCTCCTTAAGTACTGAAGCTGGACGCTCAACTACTTCGCCAGCAGCAATTTGGTTGGCTAGGTGAAGAGGTAGGGCGTGAATTCTGGTCGCGTTCATACGCTAAAGTTTAACGTATGAACGGCAATAGGTTTAGGGGATTTTTAATACATCGCCAACGTGAATTTCGGAAGAAGCCAGATTATTCACCGATTTGATATCGGCCATATTCACGCGATAACGCTGAGCAATCATGCTCAGAGTATCACCGCGACTGACAATATGTTGTTGTGGCAGACTTGTGCCGGGAATCGGGTTTTGTTGGAAATAATTACGAATGCCTACCATCATGGCGTGGGCCAATTTATTCTGATGGCTAGCATTTTTGAGTTTCTTTTCCTCTTCTGGATTAGAAATAAAGGCTGTTTCGACCAGAATAGAGGGGATATCAGGCGATTTGAGCACCACAAAAGCAGCGGATTCGACGTGTTTTTTGTGAACATGACCGACACGTTTAAGACCTGACAAGACAGTCTGACCGACTTCCAAACTGCCTTCCAAGCTGGCTGTTTGAGACAGATCAAGTAAGACCGACGCCAATAAATCATCCTTATCTTCCAGGCTGATGCCTCCGACTAAATCAGCCGCATTTTCTCTGTCTGCAAGAATCTGCGCTGCTTCACTACTCGCACCACGACTGGATAAAACATAGACAGACGATCCTCGGGCTTTGCGATTGGTGAAAGCATCAGCATGGATGGAAATGAACATGTCAGCACCGTTTTCCCGAGCGCGGCGGATACGCTGTCGCAAACTGATAAATACATCACTGTCTCGGGTTAAATACGAACGCATTCCTGGCTCTTGATCTACCAGTTTGGCCAGTCGTTTACCGATAGCAAGCACCACGTCTTTCTCTTTAGTGCCGTGAGCTCCTACTGCGCCAGAATCCTGACCACCATGTCCAGGATCGATGGCTACAACAATATCTCTGCGCGGTAGAATTTTATTGGTTTTGATGACTTTTTGTTCTTGTTCAACCTTATTCTGAGCAGCCTCCGAAGGCGTGTTCAAGGCTTCTTCTTTGACTTCAGCAATAGATTGTTTGAGTTGTTGCTGTGTGTACAGAAGATCAACCACTAAGCGGTTAGGGTAGTTTTTCTGCGGTGGTAGCGTTTGTGTTTGGTATTTCACTTCATGAGCTAAATCCAATACCACTCGTAATGTATTTTGATCATAGGCGGCATAGCGCACGGCTTTTATTGGGGTATTTATCAACGATGGAATCGTCAACTTATCACGTTGTTGAAAGCCTTTTAAGTCAATGACCAGACGATCGGGGTTGGCTAAAGTAAATGCGTTGTAACTGACTTTGTTATCAAGATCAAATACTAAGCGTGCACTCTGATTATCTGAAGACACGCGCAGACCTTGAATGGCATCAGCCCATGTTGGCGCTGTAAAAAATAGCAGAAAAAAACTTAGTAGGAGACGGACCATCTCAACACCCTTATGATCACTTGGCCGTTATTTTCTCTTTGCTTAAAATTAAAATCAAGTTTTCTTTCTAAATAAATGAGATACAAGGGAAAGTTGAACTATTTGTGAAGTTTTCCACAGACTTCTTCACCCAAAGCTGTCATTGCTTGAATATCTACCTGTCTTCCGGTTGATTGGTACGATAAGTGAATCATCAGATCTGGCGCTGGTAAAAAATCCTGACCGCGTTGCGCCCATTCAATCAATGATATGGCATTGTTATGAAAGTAATCATCGATACCCATAAATTCAAGCTCACCGGGATCGCTGAGACGATATAAATCAAAGTGGTAAATATCCCTGTGATCAAGCTGGTAGTGTTCAACAAGAGTATAGGTGGGACTTTTGACATTACCCTGATGCCCAAGCGCTTGCACAAAGCCTCTGGTGAAGGTCGTTTTTCCTGCACCCAGTTCACCTTCAAGATGAATGGTGAAGAGCTTGTCAGGCATCAGCATGGCAAGGTCTCTACCTAGGCTGATGGTCGCTTTTTCGTTATCAAGATATCTATGCACGTTCTTTTCTTATTTTAAATTCAACAGATGACGAAGATGAGGTAATAAGTCTAATGCCAGTAATCCCCGTTCTCCATGTTCTTTGGCTGCTCTGTCAGCGGCCATGCCATGAAGTATGACACCAAGGCTGGCAGCATCAAAGAGTGATTTTTTTTGTGCAAGTAAGCCACCTATAATACCGGTCAATGCATCACCCATTCCCCCACTTGCCATACCAGGATTGCCTACCGTTGATACTAGTGTGGTGCTGCCATCACAAATCAATGACCCTGATCCTTTAAGCACAACAACGCCTCCGTATTTCTGCTGAATAAGTTTCACAGCATGAAAGCGGTCTGCTTCTATTTCACTGCTGCTCATGCCCAGCAATCTGCCTGCTTCACCAGGATGAGGCGTAAGAATCCAGTTTGATTTGTAAGCAGGACGCTGACTGAGTAAGTTCAGGGCATCTGCATCCATGACCATCGGTTTTTCTATTTCGAGAAGCGCATTAAACATAGGGTTAGACCAGGCATCTTGACCTAAACCCGGGCCAAAACTTATTACTGATGCTTTCTCTAATAACTTTGCTAAATCAGTCGCTGAATCTATTGCGCTCACCATTAACTCAGGACGGTCTATATTCAGCCAGTGAGCATGCTCAGGATGTGTGGCAACACTGATAAGTCCTGCTCCAGTGCGGGCTCCTGTTTCAGCACAAATTCTCGCAGCACCTGACATGCCACGATTGCCACCCACGACCAGTAAATGACCAAAGTCCCCTTTATGGGCTGAACGCGCTCTTGGTTTTAATTGTTGTTTATAGTGCTCGAAGCGGGCGAGTTGGCTTGATGTAGGTAATGTTTTATATAGGCTCTCTGGTGTTTCTAAATCATCAAAATAAATGCGTCCGCTATAGTGTGGACCGTCTCCCGTGAACAAGCCTTGGTTCAATCCCAGAAAGCTCACGGTGATATCCGCTTTCACAGCGATGCCCATGACTTTTCCGGTATCCGCATTGAGGCCTGAGGCGATATCGATCGATAAAGTGCGAGCCTGAACCGTATTATTGATGGCGGCGATAGCTTCTGCATAATGACCTGTTACAGGGCGATCCAAGCCTGTACCGAACAGCGCGTCAACAATGACATCGGTCTCCGCAACTTGACCACTAAAAGCTTGAGGCTTATGACCTGTACTTAAAAAGCCTTGTCTCGCATGGGCGGCTTCATCACTCATTTTATCAGGCTGACCCAGCTCGATAAGGTCGACAAGGAAACCTTTATTAATCGCCTGATGAGCAAGGTCATACCCATCCCCACCGTTATTCCCTGCTCCGCAAAATACGGTGATATGTTTGGCTTGTGGCCAAGACCTCATCAAAATATCCAGTGCGGCTTTTGCTGCACGAGACATGAGTTCGCTACCGCTAATGTGATGGTCTTCAATGATGGTGCGATCAATTTCACGTGTTTGCGCGGCAGTATATAAACGATCCGGCAAGATGTGCATAAGTCGATCCCCTCTAATTCAATCCCGACAGCTTATAATAGGTTTATGGACAAACAAAACACTGACATCGAATGGCAGGATTTTATCTTACGTATGCAACGTTGGGCGCGTTCGCTGGGATTTCAGGCGCTGGGTGTCAGTGATCTTGATTTGTCAGAGGCAGATCAGCGATTACAAAACTGGCTGGAAAAAGGCTTTCATGGTGACATGGGCTTTATGGAAAAGCATGGTAGTAAACGGACTCACCCAGCCCAATTAGTTGAAGGCACAGTCAGTATTATCAGTGTCAGAATGGATTATTGGCCGGGAGAAGCAGCCGAACCCTGGTCCGTGCTTGATGATGATGAGAAAGCGTTTATTTCCCGTTATGCTCTGGGGCGTGATTATCATAAATTGATGCGAAAACGCCTGGCCAAACTTGCCCAGCACATTCAAAAAGAAGTCGGCGAGTTTGGTTATCGTGTTTTTACAGATAGTGCACCGGTGATGGAAAAAGCAATCGCGGAAAAAGCTGGGCTGGGGTGGATAGGCAAACACAGCAATGTGCTAAATCGTGATCATGGCTCATACTTTTTCCTGGGTGAAATTTATACCGACTTACCATTGCCACCAACACAGTCAGTAACCGCTCACTGCGGTAGCTGTACCGCCTGTATCGATATTTGCCCAACACAAGCCATTGTAGCGCCTTATGAAGTCGATGCACGTCGATGTATTTCTTACTTAACCATTGAATCGCGCGGTTCGATTCCGGAAGAGTTCAGACCCTTAATGGGGAACCGGATTTATGGTTGTGATGATTGCCAGTTGATCTGTCCCTGGAATAAGTATGCTCAGGCGACCACGGAGTCAGACTATTCACCCCGAGAGGGCTTAGATGCGCCGCAACTCGTTGATTTGTTTATGTGGTCTGAGCAAACCTTTTTGTCACGCCTGGAAGGAAGTCCTATCCGGCGAATTGGCTATGACTGCTGGTTGCGGAATATTGCTGTTGCTCTGGGTAATGCCCAAACCAGTCCGTCAGTCATTGAGGCATTAATGGCTCGTTCAAATCAGGTGTCAGATATGGTCCAAGAGCATATTGATTGGGCGCTACAACGTCATCAGCTGTCATAAAGCTGTCATTGATACACTTTACACTCAGCGTGTTTTTGACTGCTGAGAAGTTAAGTGAAGTTATCGTTTGTATCCCGCCTGATTAGTTTTGTTATTGTTTTTGCACTCATGTTATCCGCTGTCGTTGCTGTCTGGGGTTGGTATCAACTCGATAAGTCTTATCAAATCACTCAGGAATTTAAGCAATATCGAAATGTGTTTGATATTGATACACGTATTTTGCTGGAACGTTATTTAGCCTCGGGCCAGGCCAATTTACTTCAGGATGCAGAAAATCAGCTCGATGCAATGAAAACAAAAACGTTTGACTGGCTGAGTGAGTCGGATAATACAGCCATACAGAGTGGTATCGATGCATTGCAGTCAGAAGTTCAACAAGTGCGCTCTGCAGGCAAACTTTCAGCTAATCCTCAAACCTTGTTAATGAATAACGAGCGGGAACGTAACGGTGACTTACTGAGCTTGAATCGTTATGCAGAAAAAGCACAATCTACCCCAGCCTGGCAGATTGCGGATTTTCTTCAGAAGCTGGTGGATCTTGAGCATAGCCTGAATCAAATCTCTTTATATCGACAGCGATATCTTGAGACCCAGGATAAAGCGATTGAGAAAACCTTATTGGACGAAAATCAGCATTTCGCAGAGTTGGTTAAGCAACTGGAAGCCATGCCGCGATTTGGTATCTACACAGAGGTAGATGAAGAGGCATTAATCCCACAAGAGCCCGATGAGATCGGCGAGCTCAGTATTAGATCATTGCATAGCCTGACTCAGCGTTACGAAAAAGAACTCCGCAATACCCAGACCATGCAGCAACAAGTCATGGCAAGCAGAGAAGACTTGAATCAAGAAATGCTGGCTTTTCAAGCGATGCTGGCTGACTATGAGAGCAAAATTAGCCAGATAAAGGCGGATATTACGCAACGCTTGCAGTGGTTAGTATTGCTGGCTCTTGTCTTTATTATCCCTGCGCTTTGTCTACAGTTTGTCATGCAAAATCGTTTGATGCGTTTTTTGCTCAAACTTGATGGCTTTTTTAAAGCCATGCTTGCTGGTCATTATCAGCAGAGTTTGACTTCTGAACTGGCTTTTAGTGAGACCAACTCAGTCGTCGAGGCAGGACTCCACTTGCAGCAGTATCTCGGCGATTTGATTGATAAATTAGACCATCAGGCGCAAACCTTGATTAATGCCAGTCGAACCTTGCAAGAGGAGTCCGAAGCTACTTCGACACTGACACAACAGCAACAACATACGACTGATCAGGTGGCTACTGCTGTTATGCAGTTGTCATATTCATTTAAGGAGGTCGCCAATAACGCGACAGATGCATCAGAGTTTGCTGGGCAAGCAAACGAAGCCACATATTCTGCTCGGCATAAGCTCAGCATGGCATCAACGGCGACACAACAACTTGCTATGGATTTACTTGATGCAGAAACGGTTATTCATCGCCTTGAGCAAAACAGTCAAAATATTCAGTCTGTACTGGAAGTCATTCAGGGTGTGGCAGAACAAACCAATTTATTAGCATTAAATGCGGCTATTGAGGCCGCCAGAGCCGGTGAACATGGCAGAGGTTTCGCCGTTGTGGCAGACGAAGTTCGTTTGTTGGCATCGAGAACCACTGAATCAACGGAAGAAATTAAAGCGATTATTGAGCAACTCGCTACTTCCGGTGCGGAGGCCACCAGTATTGTTGGTCGCCAAAGTGCTGCGGCAAAACGTTGCGCAGCGCAGACCGATGACGCGAATCTCGCCATGGCACCCGTTGTTTCGGCAATGGATAATATTACGCAAATGAATTCATCGATTGCTACGGCTACCCAACAGCAAACGGCGACCGTTGATGACATTGCCCGTGCGGCAGAGCAGATTAAATCCAGTTCAATTGATGTGAATCAACATATTGTGGGTATTGGTCAGTCTGGAAGAGGCTTAACGACTATCAGTGAAGAGCTGAAACTATTAGTGGTGGCCTTAAAGCAGTGATCAGGATACAGGCTGAGCAGCCAATGGCAGTTCAAACCAAAAGGTTGAACCAAGCTGTTCTTTACTTTGATAACCAATTCGTCCACCCATTGCTTCAATGAGTTTTTTGGTGATAACCAGGCCTACACCACTGCCTTCTGTTGTCGAATTTTCTTGCCCTAATCGAGAAAAACTAGAAAACAATAATTGCTGATTTTCATGAGAAATACCTGACCCGGTATCGATCACCAGCACACGAAGTGAATCTGTCTGCTTTTTATACTCCAGCATTAAACTGCCTTCCGGTCGGTTATATTTGATGGCATTACTCAACAAATTAATCAGGATTTGTTTTAAGCGCATAGGATCAGCATTGACATAAACCTTGGGATCGTCGGCGATAAAGAGTTTGATTTGTTTCTGCCTCGCTAAGCTATCCACCAGTGACAGACAATCTGTGACGGTGTTGCCCATATGGGTGGGCTTTAATTTTAAATCCAGGTGACCACTTTCCACTTTTGCCAGATCAAGCACCTGATTAACTAATGTTAGTAGGTGCTTACTTGCTTTCATGATGTGGTCAAGGCTCTCGGCCTGTTGCGAATGCGGGGGCGATTTTGGATCCGTTCTGAGTAATTGTGTAAAACCCAATATGGCATTCAGAGGGGTTCTTAACTCATGGCTCATACTGGATAAAAACTCTGTCTTGGCCCGATTGGCCGTTTCAGCGAGTTCTTTTGCTTGTTGAAGCGCAGAGGTCTGTTGTTGAAGTATTTTGGTTAAATAGAGTGACTGCCAATACTCTGCGTTAGCACGAGATGCTTGTATCAGCAAAAAAATCATATACGAAATCAGTCCAAATAAGATGCTCACTGTACTCAGGTTCCATTTGAGCATGGTTGATACGATGATGGGCAGAAAAATCATGCATAAATACATTCGAGCCAGCTTTTTCCAGATAAACAGGCTAGTCAATGCACCTGCACCGATACCAATGGTAAACATCAGTACGACCATATTAGTAAATAAGGTTTGATACAGGTAGAGGCAAACCGCGACGTAAATACCCCAAGTCAGAGCTGAGAAAAAGAACATCACAAAAAGCTGTTTTAGTTTCATGTCTACAGCATGTGGTGTGTTCAGGATAGAGAAGACAACGTACAGACGGCATAAAAAGAGGAGGCCCATCAACCCAAATAAAAAATAGGTAAAAAAGGGAGCATCATTCATGATGGGTGAATAATAGGCGGAAATAAGCAGAGCTAAAAACACGAGCAGGCCGCCGGATATAGTGCGTTTGGCCAGATCTTTTGCCGCTTGTTGCTTAACTTGGTTTAAGGCATCTGAGTCCAGCTCTGGCAGAGCGGGATCTACATAACCGTGTGATTCGCCATAGAACATCAGCGAATCATATGTCAATTTCGACGAATTTCAAATACTTAAAATGCGTCTCCGCTATCTACTTCAATGAGTCGAATGCCGAGATCGCCTCTTGTCTGGCTTTTTTGTAATCTATGATTGGTTCAGGGTAATCACATTCTTTTCGTTGTGCCGAGCTTGGTGCATGTATCTGTTTTGCAGAAAGAAACTTTAACTCTGGTACAAAGCGTCGAATAAATTCACCATCAGGATCAAATTTTTCAGATTGCCGCTGAGGATTAAATACTCTGAAATACGGGGCAGCATCACAACCTGTGGAGGCACTCCATTGCCAGCCACCATTATTTGCCGCAAACTCACCATCAATCAGGGTTTGCATGAAATATTTTTCCCCTTTGCGCCAGTCGATAAACAAAAGTTTGGTTAAAAAACTGGCCGCAACCATGCGTAAGCGGTTATGCATCCAGCCGGTTTGATTTAATTGGCGCATGGCCGCATCCACAATCGGAAAGCCCGTTTTGCCTTCACACCAGGCCTCAAATGCCGATTCGCTGTCATTCCAGACCAGATTTTCCGTTTCTGGTTTGAAGGGCTTTTCTTTATTAAGATCGGGGAAATGCGTGAGTAATTGTCGGTAAAAGTCACGCCAAGCTAATTCTCTTAGCCAGTCATTATCCTGCCAGTGCAGATTCTGCTCCGCGCAATAATATTGAATAGTATGTAGAAGGCGTCTCGGACCCAAACGACCCATCGCTAGATACGGTGACAGAGTGCTGGTCGCCGGTGTGGCTGGCATGTCACGCTTTTCTGGGTAGGCTTTAAGTTTTTTCTGACAAAACTGCTGTAGCTTTTGCAGGATGTCTGATTCTTCAGCCAGCCATAGATCTTCGCGATAGTCGCCAGCCCAGCCAGGCTTTATATCGTTGACTTTTATCGCCTTACCTTGTTTTTCTGGTTCATCAAATGGAGGGCGTGCCCGGTCTTCAAGAATCGTACGCCAACGACGATAGTAGGGAGTAAATACCTTATAAGGTTCGTCCTGTTGAGTCAGTACTGGAATCGGTACAAGCAGATCAGACTCAAGGGCATGACATTCGATATGGTTGGCTAATAAAGTCTGTCCAACCTGTTCATCACGTCTGCACTCATCCAAGGCGGTTTCTTGCTGAAACCAGACAGACTCAATCTTATTTTCTTCACAAAACTGACTTAAAGCAGCGGGGACATCAACAAAATAATCCACCTCTAACAGCGTGAATTGAATGCCTTTCTTGGCGAGGCTTTGATTTAAATCATTCAGTGAGGCTGCTTTCAAACCAAGTTTGGCGTCAGATTCATTATGTTGCAGCCATTGTTTGGGTGTCGCAATAAACAAAACCTGAATATCGCCACGCTGCTGTGCTAAAGCGAAGGCAGGATTATCATCTAAACGTAGATCATTTCTTAACCAGACTAAATGTGATGCTGACATTAGGTGTCCTTATGCTTTTTGTCGATATGCTGAAATAACCATGCGGCTCGTTCACGGATGGCGTGTTGTTCTGTGTGTGATTTTTTTTCCCAGTTTTTTGCTTGCATCGCCAGACGTGGGTTGTGACTAATGAGGTCATTATGCTGATCGATAAAATACCAATACAAGGTAGTAAAAGGGCAGGCTTTATCACCAGAAGCCTGTTTTGGGTCGAATGGACAATGCTGACAGTAGTTTGACATGCGGTTGATATAAGCACCGCTGGCAATATAGGGTTTACTGCCGACAATACCGCCATCAGCGTATTGACTCATACCTAGCGTGTTCGGCACTTCTACCCAACTGACGGCATCAACGTACATGCCCAGATACCATTGATGAACGTGTTTGGGGGCGACTTGCCACAACAGAGCAAATAAGCCCGTTACCATAAGCCGTTGAATGTGATGCCCGTAACCATAATCAATGATTTGTTTTATGGCTTGATGCAAACAGTGCATATCCGTATCTGCTGTCCAGTAAAACTCAGGTAAATCACGTTTGGCATCGAGCGCGTTAAACTGAAGCCAGTCTTTTCGATGTGCCCAATATAAGCCCCTGACATATTCTCGCCAGCCTAATATTTGTCGAATAAAACCTTCTACCGCGTTGAGAGGTGCTTTGTTTTTTTGATAAGCCTCTTTTGCAGCATCGATCACTTCCAGCGGATCTAACAGTTTAAGGTTTAAGCTGGCCGATAAGCGCGCGTGATATAAAAAAGGCTGGTCCGTCCACATGGCATCTTGGTAATCGCCGAATGAAGGCAGATAGTGGTCGATAAAATGACGTAATTGAATCAACGCCTGGCGACGCGTAACTGGCCAGTTAAACGTATCGAGCTTGCCTGGCAGTTGTGAGAAGTGTTTCTCTACGATGTCGATAACATCCTGTGTGATGTCATCGACAGAATAGTTTGGATTCTCTTTGATTGGGTCTGGACCATGTTTCGCAAAGCTTTGCCGGTTCGATTTATCAAAATTCCATTGCCCGCCAGTGGGTTTGTCCTGCTCCATCAGAATGTGGCGTGACTCACGTAAATGGCGATACCAGTATTCCATGGTGGGTTTTTTACGTTGTTTTAACCACTGACTGAACTCGCCACGTTTGGCGATGAAATGTTTGTCTTCTAACCAGTCTATCTTTAAACGATGTTGTTTTACGATGTGTTCAATTTCCTGCATAACCAGATAATCGCCAGGTAATACGCAACGTATTTCCGTAATGTCGTGCTGATTAAATGTATGAGTTAAAACCTCGGAAAACGAGTTGAAGCCATCCGTGATGCGATAATAGATGACATCAAACGCTTTTTTTTCTATCTCTTTAGCAAAGTGCCGCATGGCAGAGAGGAAGATAACGGTTCTGTTTTTATTTGATGCTGGCTGCAGAGAGGCTTGAGCGACTTCTGCCATCCAGAAAATATCAGTGGCTTTATCAACATCCTGCCAGAGAAGGCTATTCCAATTGAGTTGATCGCCTAGAATGATATTCAGCCTCACCCGTGTTACCCCCAACTATTCATGGAAACACTGGCTGAATTTTCCAGAGGATGAATCCTGAGATAGGGAAAGTGACTCAGTTTTGTAGGGGCCAGGAAGCGTAATAAAATTTTATAGGTATCAATATCAAAGAAGCTCGAATCCTGCGGCTGTTTCAACAACCGGGTGTTTGGCGTGTTATGACTGTCTACCTGTCCCAGATAACACCATTGATCGATAAGATGAAAATGACTATCGACGCCGTTGTTCATTGGAGATTGTTCTTCCACAATAATTGGCGTTGACCATGGCCATTGCTGATTTTTGATGTGGGTCAAGGCCATATCGACACGCAGATTATAAAGCTTTGCTTGCTCTTTACCACAACAGGCACCGAGACATTTTTTTAGCTGATAACTAAAACAAGGGCCGGATGCTTTCTTTTCTATGTGGCAGAGACGTTGGCATAGTTTGTATTGAGAGATGAGGTCTAATACTGACCAATCCCCACGAAAGGCACAATAAAAACAATGAACTAAAACCCAAAAAAAGGAACTCTCACAATATTTAACGATCGGATCAGTTACCACACTTATCAAATCAGGAAATACCATGAGAGCCC
>ERZ724563.86-NODE-86-length-25799-cov-2.603498_pt1 | contig 25799 bp, 28 predicted proteins | sample MGYA00375857_ERZ724563 | MGnify/ENA primary metagenome ERZ724563 (study PRJEB28725, sample SAMN03264850) | marine sediment metagenome | biome: marine pelagic biome; feature: marine oligotrophic desert; material: marine snow | place: Pacific Ocean:North Pacific...
CCACCTGGGCACCAATCCACATGCCTGGGCGCGGATCGGCGGGTGGGTCGTGGACCACTACCCGCGCCCGGGTGACCTGACTGTCCTCGTCAGCTCGGGGGTACAGGTAATCCACTGCGCCCAACACAGTAGCGTCGTCCGCTCGGCGCACAGCCTGCCCTGGGGACACAGCGTCCAGATCACGAGGGAACAGATGCAGCTCCAGCCAAAGGGTGGAGAAATCGCCGATCTCAACAATTGGTTCGCCGCTGGTGGCCGCTCCGGCGTTCAGAAAGCGCTCTGTAATCACGCCATCCGCCGGTGCGGTCACCGTCTGCAGGGTGAGGCTCTCCCGGGCTTCCACCCGCGCCAGCGGCTGGCCTTTTTTTACCCGGTCGCCCACCGACACCAGCACCCGCTCAACCGTGCCCGGATAGCGGGCGGTGACCCGGTATAGTTTGTCTGGATCTGCTTCGACCCGGCCGGTGACCTGGCGCGTGCGCTCCAGGGTTCGCTCACCGGCGATTTCGGTACCGAGACCGGAGGCTTTCGCCAGACGTTCAGGGATAAGGGTGCGGCCTTCATGGTTTTCGAAACGCCACTGATACGTCTCTCCGTCCAGGCTGGCTTCCACGGTGACATCAAAGGAATGCGGTTCGGCCACTGGCTGTTGGCCCAGCAAGTAGTCACGCTCCGGGACAAAGGTAATACGGTCTCGCTGTCCGCCCAGACGGTCCAGCCTGATGGTCAAATCTACTTGATCCGGGTCCAGGGGTTTTCCGTTCCGGTAAGCGTAGACTCGATATTCAGGTGGAACGCCATCTTCAAATATCGTCAGCTCCAGACCGAATTCATTTTTCTCCAGCAGGCGTCCCCCGTGCGGCCCCTCACGCTCCTGGCGTTCAGCATGATCGCCACCACTCGCGCCTGCCGCCCAGGCACCGGTGGTGACAGCAGATAGCAGGCCAGCGTACAACACACTCAGAATAAATCGGTTCATTGGGAATCTCCTTGCGCACGCGCTTCGGCGGCCAGGGAAGTGCCGGTCAGGCGCTCCAGTTCATTGCGTTGCTGATGAAAGCCCTCAGCCAGGTCGGTAACTCGACGCTCCAGGGCCAGACGGGAATGAGCGGCGTCAATCAGGTCAAGGACGCTGTAGCGCCCGCGACGATAGCCGGCCTGGACTTCCTCGTAGAGCCGCCGGGCTTCCGGCAGGGATTGCTCCAGAATCGAGCGGACCTCGGTGCGGCGTTGTTGTAGCTCCAGGTACAAGCCCTCCACCAGCGACAACAGCTCGATGCGCGCGGCACTTCTGCGCGACTCGAGAAGGTCCACTTCAGCCAGCCGAAGGGCCTCGTTACCACGATTGGGGTTGCTCAGATTAAGCGGCATGGAGAACCCCAACACCGCGGCTTGATCGCCACTGGATTCATCATGCCGAGCGCCCACGGAAAAGCGTACGTCACGGCTGCCATTGGCTTGCGCCAACCGGGCCCGGGCCTCAGCGAGACGGGTTAGAGAAGCGAATTCGCGCAACCTCGGCGCCTGATCCAGACGTCCGCGCCATTGCTTCAAACCGGGAAGGTCCGGCAAGGGCAGCAGCTCTTCGGCGGCACGCAAACCTTGCTCACCGGTCTCTCCCCACAGGGCAGCAAGCCGTTGGCTGGCGGAACGGCGATCCATGCGGGACCGTTCCAGGTCTCGTTCCGCCGCCTGCCGGGACAGCACCAAACGACGCCGTTCGGATGACGGAGCGGCGCCAGCGGCAACGCGCCGCTGGGCGGCCTGTTCGGCGTCACCGGCCAGGCCCAGGGCCTTCTCGGCCAGGGTCACGCGGCGCTCGGCGGCGACAAGCGCCAAGTAGCGCCGGTTCGCTTCGCCAAGCAAGTCAAGACGCGCGAGATCGTAGTCCAGACGACTCACTTCTCCGGCCCGGCGAGCACTCTCCATCCGGGCGTCGCGCTGACCGCCCAACTCGACGGTCTGGCTCAAAGCCAACGTGACTTCCGCACCGTCGGTGCCGGCCCATTGCCCGGAGCCGGCGATATTTTCCACTTCCAGGGAGACTTCGGTACTGGGGCGGATGCCCGCTTGAACAACGGCCGCATCAGCGGCGCGGAAACGATAGGGGTATTCATCCAGACCAGGGTTGCGCTCGAGCACCCGGGACAGGACGGTCGTCAGATTCACGGATTTCAAATCGATGGTGTCGGCGCCGGTGGCCAAGGGCCAGACCAGCACTAGACCGCCGAACACGACGGCAAGGCCGCCGCACAAAGTACGGTGATGCATGAAACTATGCTCCAAATACGGGAAACGACGGCGCGGGACGCCGGAGGTCATTCAGTACGCTAGAACGACACCGTATTCGGTGGGGGAACGGGAGGTTGGCGCCCAGACAGCACTGCGCCCGGACGCGGATTCGGCGGCCAGGTGTTGCCAAGAGCGAAGTGGGCACCCGCCACGCTGGCGCTTAAAGGCGCGTAGCAAGCGGGGTTGTGACAATCATGATAACCGCCATCGTCGGCGTCCATCGGAAAAGCAGCTGAAACGTTTTTAATATCACCGTCGGCGTGCAACGACAGGCCTGGAGTGTCATGGCTGGCATGGATGGTGGAATCTCCCGCCACCACCAGCCCGTTAACGGCCAGGAACACAACCAGCATTGCTGCGACCCAACGTTTCAACATGCACACCACCTTAATCAGAGCGGAAACAGTACGGCAACGCGCGCATGGCGTCAAAATCACCGTCGGCGCAATAGGGCCACCAGATCAGCGGGTATCGGCATCGGCTTGATCGGGCTGACATCCGCGCCGCCGGTGTTACCGGCGGGCACCCAGATTCGTGACAGCAGTAATGCCGCCACCAGTCGCGGTAACTGACCCCGGACCTCCCGAGCATCCCTGCGTCTCCACCCCACTCGCAGCATCCACCAATGCGCGAGGGTGTGCGGGCCGATAAACCGTTGTCCGATAATGTGCGCTCGCTCAAGATGACGGAACGCCGCTTGCCAGTCGCCTTCCTGATAGGCGAGGCGCGCGAGATCCATTTCATGGCGGAAAGCCCGGCGAAGGCGAGGTTTCATGGACCCGTCCTGCTTTCAGTGAACTCAGGATGTCAATTGAAATACCTGTAGCCACTACAGGGTCAAGCCCGATCATGAATCATCGGCCCCGGTGCGCCGTCCACGCCCAGGTCTCGCGCCACCTCGGCGAGCCGCTTGTCCCGGGTCCACAGACAAGTGGCGTGACTGAGCAGCGTTGCGGCCAGCAGATGCGCGTCGATGAAACCGATACCCCGCCCCATCAGACCGTGCCGCTCGATCAGGAACAACACCTCGTCCTGGTCCGCGACCGGCACCGGTGGCAACCCCCGCAGCAAATCCAGCACCTCGCGGCGGCGGCTCAGGTTGCCGCAGGCCAGCTCGCCGACCACGAAGGGGTGTATCCGCGCCTGGTTACGCTCCAACAGGCGGGCCAGCTCCCGGTCGCCGGCGCGCAGATGGTCCACCCACACCGACGTGTCCACCAGAATCATGGCCGGCGGCGCCCGGGCACCGCCAGATCCGGCTCGGAGCCGCCCAGGCGCGCCAGCCGCAAGGCGCTCTCCCGTTCGATCAATGCCACCAGGGCATCACGGATAATCTGGGTACGTTCCTTAACGCCGGTGAGCCGCTGGGCCTCGGCCAGCAAGTCGTCATCGATATTGATCGTGGTCCGCATCCTGCTGCTCCTCTCCAAGTGTCAGGTTAGCACCAAATATGTCACCAAATGATGCTTATTTCAATGCCCAGGATTGGCGGTTTCGCTGACCTCGCCATTTCGGTTAAATAGCTGTAGTCACTACAGATAGACGAGGGAAGCCGCATGCTTTCAATCGGCGAGTTAAGCCGCGCCACCGACTGCAAGGTGGAGACCATCCGCTACTACGAAAAGATCGGCCTGATGCCCGAGCCGGCGCGCAGTGCCGGCAACCAGCGGCGCTACGGCGAGCGCCACCGGGACCGGCTGCATTTCATTCGCCACTCCCGGCAGTTGGGCTTCAGCATCGAGGCGATCCGCGAGCTGCTCAGCCTGGCCGACCACGACCACCAGGACTGCGCCGCCGTGGACGCCCTGACCCGGCACCACCGCCAGGAAGTGGAAGCACGCATCCGCTCCCTGGCGGCGCTGCGCGATGAACTCGACCGCATGCTGCGCGACTGCGCCGGCGGCGACATCGCCCACTGCGGCGTAATCCAGACGCTGGCCGACCACGGCCGCTGCGACAGCGAGCATATCTAGGCCAGGCGAACGTCCCGGGCGCGCCGGTTAAAGTCCGCCAGCACCGCGTCGATGGACGGCTCCAGGTCGATGCCGCTGTTGATCAGCAGCCCCGCCACCATTTCGTAATGCCCCACTAGAACGGTGATCTCCACCAGCGCGGCGGGCTTGAAGTGCCCGGCCAGGACCTGCCAGTTGGCGTCGCTGATCAGTTTTTCCCGGCACAGATCGTCACAGGCGCGCAGGGCGGCGGCATGGCTCGGGTCGGCGTCATCATGTCCGGTCGCCAGCGCCACGATGTCCGCGTCCGAGACCCCGGCGGATAGCGCGATCTCCACATGCTGCCCCCATTCATAACGGCTGCGGCAATGCCAGGCGGTGCGCAGGATCAGTTTTTCGCGCAGGTCGGCGGGCAATCTGCCGAACGGCATCAGCCGCGACGCGAACCACAGCCACGGCCAGAACAGACGACGATTGGTGTTCAAGACGGGAAAGATGCGCGGTAGCTCTTCGCGCCCGAACAGTCTGCTGACGCCCGAGATAGCGCGGAACGCGACGCCCCGTTGCGATGGCGGCGGCGGTGGCAGGCGCGTTTCGACGGGCTGCCGCCAGCCGCCCTCGGGTTGCAGATAATCCTCCACTGCGGTCATCGGGTTTCTCCTGTCTGGACCGGGACAAAGGCGCGTTCGAGTATCGCACGGTGAGGAGTTCGCGGATCGGTACGCCCGATTTATGGCCCAGCCGGACGGGACCACGCGCAACGGCCAGGGCAGGATAAAGCCACTGTGCCACCAAGGAGCCCCGGCAATGACCGATCTCTATAACAAGAAGTGTTTTATCACCGGCGCCGCCAGCGGCATCGGCCGCGCCGCCGCGCTGGAAAGCGCGCGCCGGGGGGCAATCCTGTTCCTCACCGACATCAACGGGGAGGCGCTGGAGAACACGGTTCGCGAGATTGAGACGGCGGGCGGCTCGGTGGCGTCGAGCCGCGCCCTGGACATCGCCGACCATGCGGCGGTCAAGGCGTTCGCCGAGGACATCCACGCCGGGCACGGCAGCATGGACGTGCTGATGAACATCGCCGGTATCGCCATCTGGGGGCCGGTGGAAAAGCTGCAGCACAAACATTGGCGCGCCCTGGTGGACGTCAACCTGATGGGCCCGGTGCACGTGTTCGAATATTTTCTGCCGGCCATGGTGGCGGCCGGCCGGGGCGGCCATGTGATGACGGTGTCCTCGGCGGCGGGGCTGTTCGGCCTGCCCTGGCACGCCGCCTACAACGCCAGCAAGTTCGGCCTGCGCGGCATCAGCGAGGCGATGCGCTACGACCTGCGCCGGCACCGCATCAAGGTCAGCCTGGCCTGCCCCGGCGCGGTGGACACCGGCCTGGTACAGACCCTGGATATCGTCGGTATCGACCAGACCGCCCCGGACGTGGTCCGGCTCAAGAAACGTTTCCAGAAGCACGCGGTGACACCGGAAAAGGCGGCCACCGCGATCCTCGAAGGCGTCCGCCGCAACCGCTACCTGATCTACACCTCGCCGGAGATTCGTGTCGGCTATTGGTTCAAGCGCAAGTTCGCCTGGCCGTTCGAGATGGTCATCCGCCTGCTGGGCCGGCAACTGGACACGGTGGCCCGCAACCAGCAGTCGTGAATCGGCGAAACAGGTAGGTCGCTTTATTGACGTATCGGCGTTAGAATCGCCGCCGTCTTTTCCCCTGTCCTGCCTGGAAGTCCGCCATGTCCGCCGTGCTGCTGTGTCTCGTAGCTCTCGGGTTCGTCTCCATTGTTGTGGAAGACGTGGTTCATATCGACAAAGCCAAGACCACGCTGTTTTTCGGTTCGCTGGTCTGGGTGCTGTATTTCATTTCGCCGCCCGCCGGCGAGACCCGCGAAGCGCTGATGCTCGCCCTGGACGACAACCTGCTGGATATCGCCTCGCTGTGGCTGTTTTTGATGGCGGCGATGACGTTCGTCGCCTATCTGTCCAGCAAGGGCATTATCGACGGCATCGTCAACCGGCTGATTCCCGAGCGCATGAGCGAACGCCAGTTGATGCTGCTCACCGGCCTGTTCGCGTTCTGCTTCTCGTCCATGGCCGACAACATCACCGCCACCCTGGTGTGCATCGCGATTCTGCTGAATCTGAACCTGCCCACGGACAAGCTGCTGCGTTACGTGGTGCTGGTGGTGTTTTCGGTGAACGCCGGCGGCACCGCCCTGATCACCGGCGACGTTACCACGCTGATGATCTTCCTGGCCGACAAGGTGGAAATCCCCCATCTGCTGCTGCTCAGCCTGCCCGCTTTTCTGGCGGTGGCGTCCCTGTCACTGATGCTCTCCCGGGGCCTGGACGGCCAGCTGGTGCTGGAAAAGAAAGAAGTGCACATCAACGGCGGCGACAAGGTGGTGGCCGGGCTGTTCTTCGCCACCATCCTGTCCACCATCGGCGGCAATATTCTGTTCGGCATTCCGCCGGTATTGATGTTCTTGTTCGGCCTGTCGCTGATGTTCATGGTGGTGCAGTTTCTCAACCGCGACGAGCCCACCCTGGAATACATCCGCAAGATCGAGTTCGACACCCTGCTGTTTTTCCTCGGCGTGCTGCTGCTGGTGGGCATGCTCAAGGAGCTGGGCGTGCTGGCCTACTTCCCGCACCTGTACGACGTGATGCCGCCGCTGGCCGCCAACTATGTGATGGGCCTGGTGTCGTCGCTGTTCGACAACGTGCCGCTGACCGCCGCGCTGTTGAATTCCGGCATCGAGATGACGTTGCCGCAGTGGCTGACCCTCACCTACGCGGTGGGCGTGGGCGGCTCACTGCTGGTGATCGGCTCCGCCGCCGGGGTGGTGGCGATGAGCAAGGTGGAATCGCTCACCTTCGGCAGCTACCTGAAGTACTCCGGCTATCTGCTGGTGGCCTATTCCGTCGGTTTCGCCGGCGTGCTGGGTGTCAGCGCGCTGCTGTAACCAGAAAGCAATTAGATGAACCAATTAATTTCTTTTGTCGAATCCAAACTTGTATGGTTTGTCATTTTTGTAGCCGGGTTAGGGCTAGCAATCCCAGAAACCGGTCAGTTCCTGGAACCTGGCATCGGGCCATTACTGGCGTTTCTGATGTTCATTATCAGCCTCACCTTCGACGCGCACGATGTACGAACGGTGCTACGTAAGCCGTCAAGGCAATTCCTGGCGCTAGGCTTGGTCTATGGACCCATGTCGATTGCCGGGTGGTTAACCGGACGCCTTTTTTTTGGAAGTGGCCCACTGGCTGCGGGGCAAACCTTACTTGGCACTCTGCCAACCGATGTCTCCTCCCCCCTTCTGGTACTGATGGCGCGGGGCAATGTTGCTCTGGCTGCGGTATTCAACGCCATCAACACAGCACTGTCTCCGTTCATCGTTCCCTTTCTTTTCCTATGGCTCACGGGAATACAACTGGAAGCGCCACTTGGATCCATCATCCTGGAACTGGTATTGATCGTTTTCGTCCCTACTGTGTTGGGTGTGAGCTTGCGTACAGGATTTCGAGGCTTGTTCGCACGGCACGACTCCCATTACGCGGGGCTGGGTTCAATTATCTACCTATTGATACTGCTCGCCGTGGTAGGGCCAAATGCGGCAATCATTATTAACTACGGCTGGTACGCTTTTGTCATTGCGGGGGCGGCCTTGTGCCTGAATCTGATTGGCTATTTAGTAGGAGTGGCCTCACGGCTACTAACCAATGATCGCAGGGATGTGATTACATACCTCTTCACCGTAAGCAAAAAGGAATTCAGTATTGCCGCTGCTTTCGTGGCCGCATCGGGCTTGCCATCAGAAATAGCGATCCCGTCCGCTTTTTTTGCCGTGGTTCAAATGATCACCTCGCCTATCGCCGCCAAGATCATCGCACGAAACCAGGCACCTCCATAAAGAACTAAAGGACTTCGACGTCGATCCACGTTTTCTATGAGACTAAAAGTTCTTGGCCCTCAGTAAGCAACCAACCATCGAATATCCGATGATGACGCTTGGAGCTTTCTTAAAAGTCAGCTTCGCTAATTCCAGCAAGAACCCCGCAAGTCTCAACCTCGCGGTCATCGTTGCAACGCTTTCTTAGCGAAATGAGCTGTTCCTCGAGCTCCAACAGAGCCGTTATCCGCGACCGCACATGGGAGATATGCTCGTCAACCAAGACGTTAACGACGGCACAAGACTGATGCGGATCGCCCTGGCATTTCTGCAGTTCGGAAATCTCAGACAGTGAAAGGTCCAGAACCCTACAGTGGCGGACGAAGGCCAACTGCTCAGTGTGTTTTTCGGTATAAATACGATAACCATTCTCCTGCCGGTCCGGCGGCGGCAACAGACCTTGCCGCTCATAGAAGCGAATCGTCTGAGTGTCGACCCCTACCATGCGCGCCAACTGACTAATGAGCATCAGGCTTCTCCTCACCGTTTTCTTTACCCTATTGACCTTATAGCCACCATATGGTTTTGAATGGCTATATCATGTTTTGCGACTGGACCTGTTTCATGAGCCAATCCTTTGACAGGCCCTCTGGCCGTAGTGCAACAACCCCATCGGGCACCGATAGTGCTGACGGCTCCGGAGCATTAGGGGCATGGACCAGCACTTATAGGGTACCCAAGATGGACTGTCCGTCAGAAGAACGAATGATCCGCTTGGCTCTGAGCGGTTTTGAAGAGGTCCGCACGCTGGCCTTTGACCTGTCGAACCGCCGATTGGAGGTCGTACATCATGGCGAGGCTGACCCTATCACTGAAAAGCTAGCCACCTTAGGGCTAGGAGCCTCGCTCCAAGGGACCATCGCTACCGATCCCGAAACCGTCGAGGCCGCCGGATCTTCGACCCTCTCTGCGGAGCAGGAATCCGGCAGTCTGCGTTGGCTGCTGGGTATCAATGCTCTCTTGTTCGTGGTGGAGATGACTGCCGGCTTGATCGCCCAGTCCACCGGACTGCTCGGAGAATCGCTGGACAACTTTGCCGATGCGGCAGTGTACGCAATCGCCCTTTATGCGGTTGGGCATGGTGTGAAAATGCAGGTGCGCGCCGCCAACCTTGCTGGTGTACTCCAGCTGATTCTAGCTATAGGCGTACTCGTGGAAGTGATGAGACGCTTTGCATTCGGGAGTGAACCTGAATCGCTGGTGATGATGGCTATCGCGTTCGTCGCACTGATTGCCAATATCAGCTGCCTTCTGCTCATATCCAAACATCGAGAGGGCGGGGCGCATATGAAAGCAAGCTGGATATTCTCTGCCAATGACGTGGTGGTCAACATGGGAGTCATTACCGCCGGCGCCTTGGTCGCGTGGACCGGATCTAATTATCCGGACCTAATTATCGGCACAATCACGGGTGTGATTGTGCTGAACGGTGCCAGGCGCATTCTGGCGCTTAAGAGTTAAAGCCATTCAACGATGCATGACGAGCCTGCCTTGATGGCTTCGAGCGCCGCCCCAATCTCATTCACCCCTTGTCTTCACGACCGATTCGCACACCCGCTATGTGAGTGCAACCTCGCAGCCGAAGCACAGACCACAGCATGCCGCCAAGCCCAATAACAGGGGCCAAATAGACGGCACGGCCAGTGTACAGATTCATAGCCAGACTGACGAAAAACATCAACGAGAAAATGATTAGAAACGCATAAAGCGCTTTTTTTTGCATCAGAGCTCAACGTTATGGGCGTTATCAAACCGGGCTAGTATGTTTTCGAATCGGATGCCCGCACACTATCATGCCACGTCATCTCCGGCTCGCCCATTGGACCGCACTATCTCGATCACACGTGTCGAACCAGCGCATTTCAGCAGAGGTCAGAGCGCTGACGAGCGACGTTCCCAGCTCAATCCACTTTCGGTCGCCGACTACCGCGATTCGATCAAAGTCGCTTCTGTGAGCGATGTCCATCTTCAAATCCTCATGTATGGCGGATAAGCCCTTATAACCTTCGAAGTCAGTCAGATCAATAACCAGGCCGGGCTCATGGGCCTTTGCAAGCCGCTTGTGAAGTGTAATATGTATGCCCTTCAAGTCATCTAGAGACAGCTTGCCGCGGCATTCGAGACCAATGACATCACTGTTATCCTTTAGAATCTCGATAACATGTGCTTCATCGCCCTCTCCGGGCCGACCGTGGCCGTATAGATTAGCGTTCTCATGTTGACTGTGCTCATGCTCGAATTCCAGACTGGAATGGCCAATATCAAACCGCTCCTTCAACTGCCGTTTAATCCGACTCTTGATGCCTTCAATTCGTGACCAAGCATCCGCCGTCAACACCACATGGCAGTCGATCGCCGCTTCGTGCTCCTCCATCTGCCACAGATGCACATGATGGACGTCCACGACGCCCGCTACGTTCGCCATCGTATCTATAACGGCCTCGTTATCGATATCGGGCGGACTGCCCAGCATCAGTGTGCGAATGGGACCATCTATCTCGGTGAAAGCCAAATAGAGGATGTAAAGCGCAATCCCGATGGTGATCGCCGGGTCCATCCACCACATGTCATAAAGAATAATAAGCGCCCCACTGACAACCACGGCAATAGAGGCGAAGGCGTCCGACAGGTTGTGCAGGAATAAAGCGCGGATATTAACGCTGCCTTTCTGCATTGAATAAGTCAGAAATGCGGTAAGGGCGTCAACCATCAATGCAATTCCACCGAGGACAACTACCGTCCAGCCCTGCACTTCGGGCGGATTGATGATTCGCATCCCACCCTCGTAGATCAGATAAAAGCCGATTAAAATCAATGTAGTATAGTTAATAAGGGCGGCCACCACCTCGACGCGCCCGTAGCCGAACGTCATCCGTTCGTCGGCCGGTCGTCCCGAGATCTTGCGCGCCGCGAAGGCGACCACTAAGGCGGCCATGTCGGAAAAATTATGCAGGGCATCCGCGATCAGCGCGAGGCTTCCCGAGAGTATACCACCGACGACCTGAGCCACGGTCAGAATACCATTGGCCCAAATGGCTATGGATACACGGCGATCGCCGGAAGCAGGGTCAATACGTGTATGCTCTTGGTCATGTGACATTGTTGCTCTCCTTGTGAGTATCTCCGCCGCCAGAGCTTGCGGACTACTCAGTGTTAACAGAGATTTCCTCCGTACCTCTGCTCGGGGCCATCTTGGATAATCGGATCACTTAAGTGCTTCCTCGTCACGCTCACCGGTATCGATTCGCAAAGCGGCCTCCACATTTGTGATGAGAATCCGACCGTCGCCGGGATGCCCTTCCCCGGTCTTTGCCGCCTGTTCGATTAGCGCCACGACTTCCCCGACGCGAGCATCGGCGATGTCGACTTCCAGCTTTGTCATTCGTAATCGACCGTAGGCGTCGTCAATGACGCCGTGACCATAGGTCTCCAGCGGAACGGCCGCCACCGAAGGCGGCTCCGGCAGCTGCGCTAAGGCGTCAATCACCTTGTTGACCATGTTGTTTCGTACGTAAGCTTTTATCTCTTTCATTACGGTCTCCTTATCGGCCGCCATCGACGATGCCGGCCGTTCTCAGATTTTAGAATTCAACATCGTCCCGGCGGGCGCCGGCAAACCAGGGATAGACCACCGGAATGACCAGCAGGGTCAGCAAGGTGGAGGTTATCAAGCCCCCCACGACCACGGCGGCGAGTGGACGCTGAACGTTGGCGCCAATGCCATCGGCGATCAGCAGCGGAAGCAGGCCCAGCATAGAGGTAAGCGCGGTCATCAGCACCGGTCTCAAGCGCCGCATGGCGCCGGTTCGGGCGGCTTCGAAAACGTCCATGCCTTCGTCACGCAATTGGTTTATGTAGCTCACAAGGACCACGCCGTTGAGTACCGCGACGCCGAACACGGCGATAAAGCCGACGGCGGCGGATACGGAGAGATACATGCCCGATAGCCACAATGCGAAAATCCCACCCATGGTGGCGATCGGCACATTCAGATAAATCAGCGCGGCATAACGCAAGCTGTTAAAGGCGGTGTACAGAAGCAGAAAGATCAGCGCCAGAGTCACAGGCACGACCAGATAGAGACGCTTCATGGCCCGTTGCTGATTCTCGAACTGACCGCCGTATTCGACGAAATAGCCGGTCGGCATATCCACCTGTTCGGCGACCTTACGACGTATCTCCGTGACCACCCCGCCCATGTCCCGGCCGCGCACGTTCAGTTGCACGAACAGGCGCCGGCTGGCCTTGGAGCGGGAGATCATTTTCGGGCCGATGAAGCGCTCCACATCGGCGACGCGGGTCAGCGGTATCACCGCGCCGGCCGGCGTTCGGATCAAAAGGTCTTCAATCGCCGACACCGTGTCGCGTTGCTCCTCGCGCAGCCGCACGAACAGATCAAAGCGCTTAATACCTTCGAACACTTGACCGGCCGCGTCGCCGCCGATACCGGTTTCCACAGTGGCGAACAGCTGGTCGACGCTCAAACCGTAGCGGGCCATCGCCTCCCTGTCCGGTCGGATTCGGATCTGCGGCTTGCCCCCTTGCTGCTGCATGCGCACATCGACAGCGCCAGGCGTGGCTTGCGCGATACGTTTGACCTGCTCACCGATACGGGCGAGTTCTCCGAAGTTTTCACCGAATATACTGATCGCGATCTGTGCCTTGATACCGGATAACAGTTCGTCGGTACGTAACTGAATCGGCTGAGAGAAATTATTGGCCAGCCCCGGCAGCCGGTCCGCCACCGCATCGGACATGGCCGACTGCAACCCTTCATAGTCGTAGTCGCCGGACCACTGACCAAGGGGTTTGAGTGTGATGGTGGTGGCGATGACATTTACGGGTTCGGGGTCACCGCCCACCTCAGCGCGCCCGACTCTGGAGTAGGTGCCGGTTACCGGTTCGAATTCCTCGAACACCGTTTGTATGCGTTTGGCATAACCGATAGCACTGTCCAGGCTGGCAGCCGGTGGCAGGGTAGAGCGCACCATGAGCGTCCCTTCACGAAGGGTCGGCACGAATTCACTGCCCAGGAGCGGAAACACCGATACACCCAGCACCAGAACCAGTACCGCCGCGCCGGCGACCACCTTGGGCCAGGCCATAACCTTGTCCAGCACGGGCTGATAACGATCCTTTAACCAGCCCACCAGTCGCGGCTCACCGTAGTTGCCATCCTTCTTGAAGGCATAGGTCATCAGCGCGGGCACCAGCACCAATGCTACAATCATGGCGCCGAGCAATGCGAAGGCGATGGTGTAGGCCATCGGCGAGAACATTTTCCCTTCCACGCCTTGCAGCGTGAAAAGCGGCAGGAAGACGATGATGATAATACTGCTGGCAAACACAATGGGGCGCGCCACCTCACGCGCCGCCTCACTGGCCAGCCTGGCCATGGAAACATTCTCCTCGGCGCGATTTTCCATATGCCGGAAGATGTTTTCCAGGATCACCACCGAACCGTCCACCATCATGCCCAGGCCGATAGCCAACCCCCCCAGACTCATGAGGTTGGCGGATAGCCCCACATAGCGCATCGCGATGAACGCGAACAGCGCGGAGAGAGGCAGGCTGGCGACCACGATCAGCGTGGAGCGCAGATTCCCCAACAGGAGATATAAAATCAATATCACCAGCACCGCGCCCTGCAGTAACGCCGACTCCACGGTTCCCACCGCCTTATCGATCAACTCCTTTTGCGAGTAGAACGCTTTTACCCTGACACCGTCGGGCAGTGCGCCGTTGATTTGTTCAAGCTTTTGATTGGCGTCCTTTAGGACTTGACTGGTATTGGAACCAAGCAGCTTAAGAACATAGCCGCCCACCGATTCGGCACCACTGGCAATTTGCGCACCGCGGCGAATGGCCGGCCCATACTCCACACTCGCCACGTCACCGACTGTTACCGGAGTGCTCTCGTGGGCACGGATGACGATGTCACGGATAGCATCCAAGCCGGCGTTACCCGGGGGCACCCATCCATAACCGCGGATCACGTTCTCTTCCCCGGCGCGATTAATAAAGGAGGCGCCCACATTCTTATTGTTAGCGGTAATAGCTCCGCGTACATCCGCGACGGTAAGGTCCCGCGCCAGTAGAGCGCGCGTATCAAGCCGGACCTGGTACTGCTTTTCATAGCCACCGAGAGACAACACGCCGGTCACCCCCGGCACCGTGCGCATCATGGGCTTGACCACCCAATCCTGCAGCTCACGCAGCTCCGTCAACGAAATGTCACTGTCCGGCTCGGTTTCCAGGGTGTACATCATCACCCGACCGAGGCCGCTGGTGATGGGCCCCAACTGGGGCTCGCCAAGGTCGCCGGGAATCTCGGCGCGCGCCTTGGCCAGTCGTTCCATCACGAGGCGGCGTGCGAAGTAGACATCTGTGTCTTCGGAGAAATACACATTGACCCTGGAGAGCCCGAAGATCGAGGTGCTCTGCACCCGCTTCAGACCCGGCAGGCCGTACATGGATATTTCCACCGGATAACTGATCAGGGTTTCCACATCCTCCGGCGACAAGCCGGGCGAGGCGGTGAAAATCTGCACCATGCTTGGCGTCACATCCGGGAACGAATCCACCGGCAACTGCCGCCAGGAGAGCACCCCCCAACCGGCGACACCGAGCATGAATACCAGTACCAGCAAGCGGTTACGCAGCGCGGCATCAATCAATCTTTCGATCATATTGAACTCCCGATCAGTGGCCGTGCGCGGCGCTACGACCGCTGGCGGTGAGCGCGGACTTAAGGTCAAAAGCGCCGGACGTCACTACGGAAGCGCCAATCTGCAAACCGCTTTTGATCTCGATTAAACCGTTGGCTTCCTCGCCGGTTTGCACTTCCTGGGCACGATACTCATCGTCTTTGTCACCGGGCACAAAAACGTGCGTCTGCCCGTTGATGGTCTGCACCGCATCGACAGGCACCAAAGGCACCGGATCGGCCACCTGGCGGGTTATGGTCAGATCACCGTACTGGCCGGCTTTAATGTTGTGAGAAGAGTTATCGATCAACGCACGGACCTTCAAAGTGCGGGTCTCGCGATCAAGCCGGCTGGCCACCCAGTCGATTTTTCCATCGACCGCTGCGTCCACGGTGTCGAAACGCGCCGGCTGGCCCACGGCGACCAAATCCGCGTTTTTCTCGTACACTTGACCGAACACCCAAAGAGAGCTCGCGTCGACCACCATAATCGGGGTCTGCTCCGTCGAAAGTATCTGCCCCGGCGCCAGATCGCGCTCTTCCACGACACCGGCCAGGGGGCTGGTCAATACATACCGGCTCAGGTCATCGTTCTGATCCAGCGCGGCTATTTGCTCTGCGGTGAGCCCCATGGCCCGCAACGCCGCCTTTGCGGCGTTTCTTTCCGCGCGGGCACCGCGATAAAGGGCGCGGGTGTCCAGCAGGTCCGCCTGGCTGACGATATTCTGTTTCGCAAGGCGGCTTTGCCTGCGCAAATCGGCGGCCGCGGCCTCGAACTCCGCCTGTTTTCTCAAGTAGCGCGCCTTGACCTGGCCCAGTCGCGGGCTGGACAGGACAGCCAGTGGATCACCGGGTTCCACCCGGTCTCCGAGGTCGGCAACCACTTTCTCCACTCTGCCCGAGAGCAAGGGGCCCACATGGGCGATACGGTCCGCATTGAAATGCGCGCTGGCCGGCACCTGGATGGTTTGATCGGCTCGACCACCGGGCACCTTGTCGGTCTTGAGGTTCAACAAGGCGCTTTGCTCCGAAGTTAAAGAGACTTTCGAGCCCGCTTCTTCATTATGGTCGCCGTGTTCGGTGCCCGATTCCGACCTTTCGTGGCCCGCCTCTTTTTTGGCGTGGCCGGTCTCATCGTCATGTCCGGGAGAAGCATCACCGCATCCCGCCAACGCCAGAGTTAACACCATTGTCGTGATCGTCGTGGCTACTTTCATGATTCGGAATCTCCCGCGTTCTTCAGTTGTTCGGTTCCGGCTTCACGCAGCGCCACCACACCGCCAGTGGACCTCTCCAGGGCCGCGGCGGCGCCAATCGCTTCACGCAGCGCATCCAGATATTCCCTTCGCGTGTTGATAAGATCGTCCTGGGCCATGGCCAGGGTCGGCGCGCCAACACTACCGGCGCGAAACGCTTTTTCTGTGAGCCGGACGTTTTCCTCGGCGCTGGCCAGGACATCCTTGCCGAATACCTCAAGCCGTTGTCGAGCGGCGTTGTAGTCGGTTACCGCGCCAATCACTTCGGTGCGAACCTGCAAGCGCAACGCATCTTCTTCGATGCGCGCCTGCTCCAGCTCCGCGCGCGCCACCTGGTTTTCACCGGAGCGGGTATCCCACACCGGAATGGGCATGGACACGCCCAGACCCGCAACGTCCGCACCTTCTTCTTCCTTCATGAAACCGAACACTTTGAGATTTGGAATCAGCTGGCGTTTTGATAGGGACAGTGTCTTGCGCGCGGCGACAACCTCCCTGGCCGCGGCGACCAGGTCCTGGCGGCGCTTGAGCGCCTCTCCCAACAGCGGGCCCATACTCGGCAGGTTAAAGCGGTCCAGGCTCAGTTCACTGGTCAAACGCAAACGGGCGCTTTCCGGATCCATCACCAGCAGTTCCATCAGCGCCAATCGAGCCCGTTTATGATCCCGGCGGGCATCAACCAGTGCCGCACGGGCGCGGGCGGCACCAATACGGGCGGTATTGAGTATTAGCTGGGTGGCGGCCCCGGCCTGAAAACGCTGTGACGCAAACTGGTAAAGTTTTCCAGTCAGGGTCTCGGCTCGCTCAGCGGTTTCAACGCTTTCCCGGGCCAGCAAGGCTTCCAGATAGGCAAGGCGCACTCGCGCGCGCACACTGGTTTCGAGAAAAGCAAGCCGTTGCTCGGCGGCGGTCAACCGTGCGGACGCCGCCGCTTTACCAAGCCCCCGTTGCCCGCCAATCCAAATTTCCTGGGACAATCGGATGCCCTTATCGGTACTGGATTGTCCGTCCTGGTCCCTCTCCGCGACCTGCAGAGATAATTCCGGATTGGCGGGCAACCACCGACTGGCGTGTGTCAGACGGCCCTCGAAACGTCCGACGCCAGCGCGCGCCGACTGCAGCGCACTGTTACGCCGGAGCGCCTTTTCCAGCGCCTGCTGCAGTGAAAGAGAGACGGATTCGTTAACCGGCTTTTCGGCCAGATAATCGCCCACCCGCCCCATGCTGAACTGATCGGCGGGCACAGGACCCGCCAGGCCGAGGGCGACACACGCCGCCGGCACGACCAACTTCCACGGTCGGTTCATACAGACCTCTGTATGCGTGATTCAGGGAATCAAATCGGCGCTGAAGCGCCGTCAAACTTGTCCAGTGAATCAGACAGAGGGAGGTCGGAAGGGGGAGCGAAAGAATCCGCTGATAGGAGGACTGCTGGGAGCAATCGACAATGCCGGGCTACTAATCACCGTAAATGCCACCGGGACCGCACTCAGTCCGCTCAAGTGGGAAGCCTGATGGCAGCAGTGATGCCGATCACCGTCTCCGTCGTCCGATTGAGGCGTGGAGGTGACGATGTGAAGCTGGGAGGGCTCGTTGGTGGCCTCAGCGTGGGAATGTCCGTCCTTGTCCAGGGTATGCGCCACCACATCGCCACTCCAGACCAGGCTGTTGGTCAGGACCGCAAGGAGTGTGAGGGCATTCAGAAGACGGATCATGAACTAAATGCTACCGGCCTCTACCTCGTTCGGCAACCGGACATTTTGTCCTATACTCAACGCCCCTGACACACCCGGCCAAGGAGAATGATATGCCCAGCCGTTTCGAAGAAGTCCGTGACGACGTGCTGTCCCACCCGCTTCACCGCGCCTGTGGCCTGCGCCTGCATAAGGCCGCCGACGGCGAAAGCGAAGTGGAAATCGAACTCAACGACTTCACCCTCAACCCGGAGGGCTCGCTTCACGGTGGCATGCTCTACACGTTCTTCGACGTGGCCTGCTTCTTCGCCTGCCTGACCCTGCTGGAGGCGGACAAGCATCCGGTGTCGATTGAGACCCACACCAGTGTGCTGCGCGCCGCCTTCAAAGGCGACCGGGTGGTTATCCGCGCCCGCGTGGACCGGCTCGGCCGGACCCTGGCGGCAATGCGCGCGGACGCCTTGGCGGTGAAACCCGACGGCAGCGAGAAGCTGATCGCCACCGGTTCGGTGACCAAATCCATCATCACCCCGGGCGGCGCCTGAGAATTACGGGGCGACAAGGGGTCCCGGCAAGGCGATGAAATGGATTGTTCAAGCGGAATCCGTAGTAGTATCTTCGTAGAATAAATGAGCGCGCCGTGAACGGTGATGACTTTTTAACCAGCGGCGCCGATAATTTGAACAGGTTCAAGGGGCAAGGGGAGATCACCATGTACCGCATCATGGTTGTCGACGACGAAGATTATATTCTCAAGGCGCTGAACCGGGTTCTGGCGACGCGGCCGGACTGGGAAGTGGAAACCTACACGGACGCCGCCACCGCGTTACGGCGCGCCCGCACCACGGTATTCGACGCGGTGATCACCGATTACCGGATGCCGGACATGGACGGCATCGAAATGCTGCAGGAGCTGCGGACCATGCAGCCGGATACCATCCGTATCCTGCTGACCGGAGTGATCGATATCGACACCCTGATGTCCGCCATCAATCAGGCCGGCGCCTTCCGCTTCGTGCCCAAACCCTGGGACGACGATCAGTTGCTGGAAAGTGTCGAAGAGGGGCTGAAGTTCCGCGATATCCTGGTGGAAAATAAAATTCTCGCGCAGACCGTTCGCGACCAGCGCGAAGCCCTCAGAAGCATGGGTTACGACGGGGAGTAACCCGCATGGATCTATTTACATCGTTACAGGGGCCGTTTGCCGGGCTGGGGAGCCAGGGGCTGTTTCTGATGTCCTCCACGGTGATCCTGCTGATCATCATTTTCTTCATGTACAAAACCTACCGGGCCTCCATGAACGTGGAAGCCAAGTTGTCGGAATTCGCCTCGCTGAGCCAGAGCTCCTTCGGCCGCAAACTCCGGTTGATCGAAGTGAACGCGGACGAGTACAAACTCAACAAACGGGTGCTCGGTCCGCTGGCGCGGATCATTGATGAATACTGTGTAATGACCACCAACGAAAAAGGCATCATTACCTTCGCCAACGACCGCTTTCTGTCCCTCAGCGGTTTTTCCTTCCGGCAGCTGATCGGCCAGCACGAAAGCATGCATCACCCCAAGGACCGCCCCGAACTGAGCGCGCATTTCATGCGCTGCGAACAGGCGCGGCGCGGCGTCTGGAGCGGCGAAGTGTGCGGCCGTGGCGAGGACGGTGAGCTGTACTGGGTGAATATGTTTATTTTCCCACTGTCGTACATCACCGATGAGGACGACGGCTATATTTATTTCGGCACCGACATCACCCAGATCAAGGCGCAGAACAGTGAACTGATCCAGGCGGTGCGCGACAAGGACGATAAGATCAACCAGGTGGAGTCGATGCTGCTGCATTCGGAAAAAATGGCCTCCCTGGGCACGATTTCCGCGGGCATCGCCCACGAAATCAATAACCCGATTGCCTTCGTCTCCGCCAACCTGCGCCGCAGCGAGCAGTACCTGACCACACTGTCGAAAGTGATCGCCGGGCTGCGCCGCCGTATCAGCCCGGAACGCTTTGAACAATTTCTGCAGGCGGAACAGTCATTGCGCCTGAATATGGATTCGCTGGAAATGATTCTTAACGATCATCCCCACCTGATGCGCGAAACCAGCGAAGGCATCGACCGGATCAAGAAAATCATCCGCGACCTGAAGCACTTTTCCCATAACGAGCAGGAACGCTATCAGCCGGTGGATCTGTCCCGCTGCGTGGCCACGTCCATGAACCTGGCACGCCACGAACTGGAGCGCGTGCGGGTAACCACCCACCTGCCGCCGGATCTGCCGCCGGTGAACGGTTCGGAGAGCCAGCTCTCTCAAGTGCTGATGAACATTCTGGTCAACGCCGCCCAGGCGGTGGAGCAGGGTGGCGAGATCCGCATCGAAGCGCACAGCGACGAGCAGTCGTATTGCCTGTCGGTGACCGACAACGGTCCGGGCATGGAGGCGGCCCACCTGGATCAGATCTTCGAGCCGTTCTTCACCACCAAGCCGATCGGCCAGGGCACCGGCCTGGGGCTGTCCATCTCCCAGGACATTATTCAGCGCCACGGCGGCACCCTCACCGCCACCAGCGCGCCCGGCGAAGGTACCCGCATCGACATCCGCCTGCCGCTGGCGGAAAAGAAGCGTGCCCATGCAGCCTGATATCCACTACCAGCTGACCGGCACCGACGGGCGCGTGACCCACATCGAGCTGCACCAGGAACCGGAGAACCACGGCCTCGCCGTGGACCCGGATTTCGTGCCCCCGGACTGGGCCCTGCTGGAACACTGCCAGTGTTCCCACTGCCCGCTGAGCCGCGACGAACACCGCTATTGTCCGATCGCCCGCAACCTGGCGTGGCTGCTCCCCGATCACCAACTGGGCCGCTCCTTCGATCCCATCCATTTAAGGGTCACCACCCGGGAACGGGAATACCGGCTGGACACCACCGCGCAACGGGCGCTCAGTTCACTGTTCGGGCTGGTGTGCGCGCTCAGCGACTGCCCGCACACCCGCTTCCTGCGGCCCATGGCCCTGTTCCACCTGCCGGTGAGCACGGAAACGGAAACCCTGACCCGCGCCGCCGGTTTCTTCCTGCTGCGCCGCTACCTGGCGAAACGGGACAACCCCGACCTGCCGCTGAACCTGGAAGACATGGACCGCGCGTACCGCAATCTGGGCGAACTGAATCGCTGTTTCGTCGGCCGCTTCCGTCACCCGGACGGCTCCGACGCGCCGATCAACGCGATGATCCTGCTGCACGTGCTGACCAAGGAAGTGAACGGCGAACTGCACGAGCAGCTCGACGACCTGGCCGGGCTGTTCCGCCAGGCCGCCGGCCCCGCCCCCTAGCAACCCGATGCGCTTTCAGCGGCCGGCGTGTTAACGTCGATTTTCTTTTTCGTTTGTCTCGGGACTATCAACATGAAACTAAAAAACGCCGTGGCTCTGATCACCGGTTCGTCTTCCGGCATCGGCGCCGCCACCGCCCGTTTGTTCGCGGAACAGGGCTGCCACGTAGTGATCAATTACAGCCGTAACGAAGAGGGCGCCCGCGCCGTGGCCAAGGATTGCGAGGCGTTCGGCGTCCGCACCCTGGTTCAGCAGGCGGACGTGTCCGACGACACCCAGTGCCAGACCCTGGTGGAAGCGACCCTGGCGGAGTTCGGCCGCCTGGACGTGCTGGTCAACAACGCCGGCACCACCAAATTCTGCGCCCACCAGGATCTGGACGGCCTGAGCAAGGACGACTTCCTGCACCTCTACGCGGTGAACACCGTGGGGCCCTACCAGATGACCCGCGCCGCCGAGAAAGCGCTGCGCCAGGCGGGCACCGCCCAGGTGATCAACATGGCCTCCATCGCCGGCCTCGCCGGGGTGGGCAGCTCGATCGCCTACGCCGCCTCCAAGGGCGCCCTGCTGACAATGACCAAGTCCCTGGCCCGGGTGCTGGGTCCGGAGATTCGTGTCAACGCCATCTGCCCGGGCTTCGTGCAGGGCGAATGGCTGGAGAAAGGGCTGGGCAAGGAGGCTTACGCCAACCTGCTGGCCAAGACCAAGGCCGGCGCCGCCCTGAATGACGCCGCCTCGCCGGAAACCGTTGCCCAGGCGGTGCTGGGACTGGTGATCGGCGGCGACCTGGTCACCGGCGAAGCGCTGCTGGTGGACGGCGGCAGCCACCTCAATGCCAGCGGCGTGCGCCGCTAACCGTCGTCGGCCACAGGTTGCGGCTTGACCCCGGGGCTGCCCCGGGGTTTTATAGTTCTACTATGAATTCATCACTGCGGTCCCGCCCTGGTTTTCTGATTCTGCTGCTCTGGCTGGCGGGCGGGCTGCTGTGGTCGCCGGTACAGGCGGCTCACGTGATGGCGGGGTCGGCACACGGCACCACCAGTGAAATGCCGTGCGCGGGCGCGCAAGCCGACAGCGCCAGCGTTCAGATCCATTGCCAGGGCAACGTCCATGATAGCGCGCCCTGCTCTTGCACCCAGGCCTGCCAGGCCAACGGCATGCCGGCCAGCCTGGCGCCGGCGCGACCGCCCCTGGTCACCCCCAGGCGTCACATCGCCCGCGCCGGCGAGCGGCTCGCCGGCTTCCACGCCTCCCCCTGGCGGCCACCGTCCGCACTACTCCCGATTTAAAAGGTTCCATGCGCCCGTGGGCGCACCTCTTTCTATTCAGGAGTCGTGACATGACCACTTCACCTCTTATGGGGCGTCGTCGCTTCGTCCAGGGTCTGGCCCTGGGCACCGGCGCTCTCGGCATCGGCGGACTCGGCATGAGCCCCGCCAAACTGCTCGCCAGCCAGGGGCAGACCGGCGCCGCCACGCTTAGCGGCAACACCTTTAACCTGGCCATCGGCGGCGCCGATGTGAATATCACCGGCACCACGCGCCCGGCCACGCTGATCAACGGCAGCCTGCCGGCACCCACCCTGCGCTGGCGCGAAGGCGACACCGTGACTCTGAACGTCACCAACTACCTGCCGGAAACCAGCTCCATCCACTGGCACGGGCTGCTGCTTCCCTTTCAGATGGACGGCGTGCCGGGGTTATCGTTCGACGGCATCGCGCCCGGCGAGACCTTCACTTATCGCTTCCCGGTGAAGCAAAACGGTACCTACTGGTATCACAGCCATTCCCGTTTCCAGGAGCAAAGCGGGGTCTACGGCGCCATCGTCATCGATCCCGCCGAGGCGGATCCGCAACCGGTGGACCGGGACTACGTGATGGTGCTGTCCGACTGGAGCGACGAAAAACCCGAGCAAATCTACGCCACCCTTAAAAAGCTCAGTCACTACTACAACTTCAACGAGCGCACGATCTTCGACACGCTGCGCGACTTCCGTGAAAAAGGCGTGATGCAAACGCTCAAGGACCGGCACATGTGGAACACCATGCGCATGAGCCAGAGCGACCTCGCCGACGTCACCGGCTATACCTATACCTACCTGCTTAACGGTCGCAGCCCGAACGCCAACTGGACCGGTCTGTTCAAACCCGGCGAACGAGTGAAGCTGCGCTTCGTCAACGCCAGCGCCATGACGTTCTTCGATATTCGCATCCCCGGCCTGGATATGACCGTGGTGGCTATGGACGGGCAGCCGGTGAAACCGGTGCGCTTCCATGAATGCCGGCTGGGCGTGGCGGAAACCATCGATGTGATCGTCACCCCCGAGAAAAAGCAAGCGTTCACCGTGTTCGCGCAAAGCATCGACCGCTCCGGCTTCGCGCGCGGCACCCTCACCCCCGACCCGGCCATGAGCGCGGCCGTGCCGGAGATGGACCCGCCGCCGCTGTTGGGGCACACCGAAATGGGTATGGGCGGCATGGCCGGCATGAACCATGGCGACATGGAAGGCATGAACCACGGTGCGATGGATCACGGCAAGATGGACCATGGCGCCATGAAGGGCATGCAGCACGACGACATGGGTCACGGTGGTATGAAACATGCCGGGATGCAGCATAAAGGCATGCAGCACGACGGCGACCACAAGGTGCCGTTCGCGTTCGTGGCGGATAACCCGGATCTGGCGCCGCGCACCAGCGCCGTCCAGCATCTGGATTCCGAATACGGGCCGGGCGTGGACATGCGCGCCATGGCGCCGGCGGCGATGCTCGACGATCCCGGCATCGGCCTGCGCGAACGCGACTGGAAGGTCCTCACCTACGCGGACATGGAGACCGCCGGCGGCCCGCCGGACAGCCTGACGCCGGACCGCGAGATCGTCTTGCACCTGACCGGCAACATGAGCCGTTATATGTGGAGCTTCAACGGCATCAAGTTCGCCGACTCCGTACCCCTGGAGCTTTACCACGGCGAGCGGGCGCGCATCACCCTGGTCAACGACACCATGATGACCCACCCGATTCACCTGCACGGCCTGTGGAGCGACCTGGAACTGGGCGGCGGGCGACTGCTGCGCAAGCACACCATCACCGTGAAACCCGGCGAGAAACTCAGCTACCTGGTGCGCGCCGATGCCACCGGACGCTGGGCCTACCACTGTCATCTGCTTTACCACATGGAGGCCGGCATGTTCCGCGAGGTGCGCGTGGTCGACAACGCAACGACGAAGGAGGCACGGTCATGAAACAGACACATCTGATAACCGCCGCTGCTTTGCTAGCACTGTCACCCTTGGTTCAGGCGGTGGACAAGCACGAGCCGGCGTTCAGCCGTGTGATCGTCGATGAGTTCGAAGCCCGCGACGCCGATGAAGGCACCGTGGCCGCCTGGGAAGCCGCCGCCTGGTACGGCGGCGACCTGAACAAGCTCTATCTCAGCACCGAAGGCGAACGCCTGATGGACAACGGCGGCGAAACCGAAGGCTTCGAGACCCGGGTTGCCTGGAACCGAGCCTTCGCACCGTTCTGGGACTGGCAGCTCGGCGCCCGCCGGGACTGGCAGCCGGACGATCCGAACCGGGACTGGGCCAGTTTCGGGGTTCAAGGGCTGGCGCCCTATCTGTTCGAAAGCGAGGCCACCCTGTTCGTCGGTGAGGAAGGACTCACCAACCTGAGGTTGGAGGCGGAATACGAAATTCTGTTTACCCAGAAGCTGATCCTGGTGCCGGCGGTGGAAGCCAACTTTTACGGCAAGGAAGATGAAGAACTCGGCATCGGCGAAGGTCTCACGGACATCGAAGCCGGTCTGCGACTGCGCTACGAGATCCGCCGCGAGTTCGCGCCCTATATCGGCGTGAACTGGGAACGGCAGTTCGGTGATACCGCCGCCAAAACCCGTGGCGCTGGAGACGACGTTTCCGAGACCACGCTGGTGGCCGGTGTTCGCTTCTGGTTCTAGCCCTCGGGCGCCGTCGAGCCCCGATTAACGGATGCTCGGCGGCGCACCCTTTCACCACAAGACATTACCGCAAATGCACATCCGAGGAGCGTTTATGAAAACATTAAAAGCGTGGTCGGTGCTGGTGGCCCTGTTGCTGTTGGGCGCGGGCGTGTTTGTTGTCAGCGGCGCCTACAATTTCGCGGCCGATGAGCCGCACTGGTCGGCCACCGAGGCGTTGATCGGCTATGCCCGCCATCGCTCGGTGGATGCCCGGGCGGAGGACATAACGGTCCCCGGGGACCTCTCCGACCCCGCTCGCGTGGCTGCGGGCGCGGAACAATACCAAGCCATGTGCGTCGGCTGCCACCTGGCGCCGGGCCAAGGCAGCGGCGCCATGCGCGACGGGCTCTATCCACAACCACCGGACCTGACCGATCACGGCATCCATGACCCGCGCCGCGCATTCTGGACGATCAAACACGGCATTAAAATGAGCGGCATGCCGGCCTGGGGCCCCAGCCACGACGACGAGACACTCTGGGACATCGTGGCGCTATTGCATGTCCTGCCGGACATGTCCGAATCGCAATGGGCTAACCTGACCGGCGGTGACGGCGAGCACGCGACAACGCCGTCAGGGCACGGGCACAACCACGGAGGCAGCGGGCACGCGCATTAACGC